>Ga0207868_1000201_pt1 | contig 77506 bp, 79 predicted proteins | sample Passage237B_FD_187370 | JGI IMG/M metagenome (GOLD analysis project Ga0207868, IMG submission 187370) | Cellulose adapted compost microbial communities from Newby Island Compost Facility, Milpitas, CA, USA - Passage2 37B (SPAdes) (version 3) ...
TTAGAGGAGTGAGAAATGTAACGTTTTTTCTTTACAGACTCGCTAATATCTATGCTTGAAATAATTATATCTCCCCCCAGATTTTCCGATTGATCCGTAATAAGGACTAAAAAATATATTGTTGAAAAATTACTCCTCCGACTATAATGGCAAAAACGGCCGCAACCAATACAGCTCCTGCAGAGAGGTCTTTTATGGTACCTGCTGCAGGGTGGAAGTCAGGAGAAACAAAGTCAACTATTTTTTCAACAGCTGTATTTAGAAGTTCGGTGATCCAAACCATGCTTACAGCCAGTACTATCCATAACCATTCTGTTTTTTCAATTTGAAAATACACCGATAACCCAAGAATGACCAGGGTGGCAGCGAGGTGTATTCTTGCATTGTTTTCCAGCACAAGCAAGTGCCTGATCCCTTTTAAGGCATAGGTGTAACTCTTTAAATTTTTCCGGATATCAATCATAAGCGGTGCAAATAACAAAATCTAAATTAAAAGTGAATGGGAATTTATGAAGTTTCTTTTATGGATAACGAAGGGGGTAGTAAAATTAATAAGAGGCAGGAAGGGTAAACAGGAAGGTGGAGCCTTTAGGTTCGCTTTTTTCTACCCATATTTTACCTCCGTTTTTTTCTACAAACTCTTTGCATAGCTTTAATCCAAGACCAGTACCCTCTTCCCCGGCGGTGCCTTTGGAACTGTATTTATAATCAATACTAAATAATTTGGGTAGCAGGTCGCTGGAAATGCCCACCCCGTAATCTTTGACAAACAGGGTAACAAAGCCTTTTTCTTTATAGGCATCTATAGTGATGGTGTCGTTTTCCGACGAATATTTAATGGCGTTGGAAATAAGGTTTCTGAGGATGGTTTCAACCATATTTTTGTCCGCATATACTTTGATTTTGGAAGGAATCTTTAAGTCTACCAGGATCTTTTTCATGGAACAAAGCGGTGAGAGGTGTTCAAGGGTAGAGCAGGTGATGTCTCTGACGGTAAGAGATTCCGGACGGTAGGTCAGTTCATTCATTTGAAGCTTGGCCCATTTTAACAGGATTTCCAGGAGGTTTTGAATTTTTACCAGGCTCTTATGGAGAAAATACAGGGTTTCGGATTCTTCCCTGCTGGAGTGATTCTGGTCTTTTAAAAACGTGGATAGTACAAGAGCAGAGTTTATAGGACCACGGAGGTCGTGACTGACGATGGAAAAAAACCTGTTCTTGCTTTCGTTTAAAATGGCCAGTTCGTTTTTAAGCTTTTGCTGGAATTTATATTCCTTGTAAAAAATATAAACAATCATCAACGCGGTGATCAGGGCAGATATTCCGGAAAATACTATGGCGATGTTGATGTATTTTAGCGTGGAGGTGGCCTGAAGTTGTTTTCTGAGTAAGTTGTTTTTTTCAAGTTGTTCTATCGTATTTTTTTCTTCCCGTATTTTATTTTTAAGCTCCCGGGCATAGGAAAGTTTTTCAAATGTTAGGCGCATTTGACCTTTACGGATGGCATCTTTATTGACCAGCTTGTTAACTTCTTTTCTTCTTAATTCAAATAGCTCATCAATGCCTTTAATCCTTTTGTAAATAGGCGGATTCTTTTTTACAAGATCTTTCAAAAGGGCTATTTCCGCAATGGTCTTTCGGACGTTGTCTTCATACTGGTAAAAAAAGTGAACATTGGAAGAAAGGATATAACCTCTCAGGTTGCCTTCTGTTTCAACAAGCAATAATACCAGGTTGTCAAGATGATTTATGACAGTATAGGATGCGCTTACAGCCTTAAATTCTTCCTTTATTTTTTGAGCATATATGATAGAGTATATGGAGGCGGTTGCAAGAACTACTAACAATAAACCCAGAACAGGAAAAAGGATTTTAAGTTTTATGGAATCCTTCATAGTTGTATCCCCCTCTATTATAGAACTATCTCTATTGTACGGGTTTACCTAACGTAAGTTTTATATCTTTTATTTTAAAAATTTATCTGTAATAATTTTAATATTTTTCAATTTTTCCTGGTTTAGGGGTTTTAAAAAATCTGGATAGATCTGGGAGTGCAGTCGTACCTGAATGAAGTACACTGCATCCCGAATTATCTGAAAATGATCAAAAGCGAGTACAGGTAAGTCGAAAAGCGAAAACCACGCAACGTTCCGGGCATCATCTCCGGCAAGCAACTTTTCCTCATTGGTGATAAGGGTGGTGTATGCAATAGAAATGGTTCTTCCTCTTGGATCTCTGTTGACTTCTGTGTAAGTTCCGGTCTGTTCCATGGTTGTTACGGACAGCCCGGTTTCTTCCAGCAGTTCTCTTCTGGCACAATTCAGACCGTTTTCATGCATTTCAAGGAAACCTCCCGGAAGAGCCCAGGAATTTTGGAAGGGCTCATGTTTCCGTTCAATAAGCAGAAGGTCCAGGGCGTCTTCCTTTAACCTGAACACCACCGCATCGGTGGTCACTGAAGCTCTGGGATAGTCGTAACAAAATTTGTTATCGGACATTATTGCTTCCATTTAATATTACATCCAATACTCGGTTTCTGATTGACGTCTACCTCTTTGTTGTTAAGGATGTTGTCAAGGGCATTGCGGATATCCTTCCCTGTAACGGGTATAGAATTGGAAGGTCTTGAATCATCAAGTTGTCCTCTGTATACCAGAGAAAGGTTTTTATCAAATATATAAAAGTCGGGAGTACAGGCTGCGTTGTAAGCTTTGGCAACCTCTTGTGTTTCGTCGTACAAATAAGGGAACGGATAGCCCAGATCTCTGGCTGTTTTAGTCATCTCTTCCGGAGCGTCGGCAGGGTATTTAACAGCATCGTTGGAGCTGATGGCAATAAAGGCTATTCCCTTTGGAAGGTACTCCTTCGCCAGTCGAACCAGTTCGCTGTTTATATGTTTTACAAAAGGACAGTGATTGCAGATGAACATGATCACGGTCGCTTTCTCAGATTTAATATTAGTTAGTTCCAGCTCTTTACCAGAAACAGTATCCAAAAGTGTAAAATTAGGAGCAATGGTTCCTAATGGAAGCATATTGCTGGGTGTCTGCGCCATATCAAGTTTTTTCACGAATATAAATAAAACCTTTAAATTAGTGTGAGGTTGCTTGGGTAAATTAATTTTAAGCGTGTGATTATGAGTGTTTCTGATGTAATTATAGTTGGTGGCGGGCCCATAGGGCTGGCATGTGGAATTGAAGCGAAGAAGGCCGGGTTGAAGTATTGCATACTTGAAAAGGGCACCCTTGTAAATTCCATATACAATTATCCTTTAAACATGAGGTTCTTTTCTACTTCCGAGCGCTTGGAAATAGGAAGGGTACCTTTCGTTTCGATCAGTGGAAAGCCCATGCGGGATGAAGCACTTGAATATTACAGGAGGGTAGTGGAGTATTTCAACCTTACTATAAAGCTTTATGAAGAGGTACTAAAAATAAACCGTCAGGAAAATGGGATTTTTGAAGTCCAGACTTCCAAAGGAACCTATCAGTCCAAATATGTAATTATAGCCACAGGCTTTTACGATCATCCCATTCGTTGTGGAATTGAAGGGGAGGAAAGCAGCAAGGTGTTTCATTATTATAAGGAGCCACATCCATTTGCTTTTAGTAAGGTCATAGTGGTAGGAGCTGCAAATTCTGCAATAGATGCAGCTCTGGAATGTTTCAGAAAAGGAGCGGAGGTTACACTGGTGGTGAGGAAATCTGAGATTAGTCCCAGAGTGAAGTATTGGGTTAAACCTGATATCGAGAACAGAATAAAGGAAAAATCCATTAGGGCCTACTTTAATTCAGAACTGGTGTCGATCAGGGAGCATGAGGTGGACATTAAAACCGGGCAGGGAATTGTTACGGTTGAGAACGACTTTGTATTGCTAATGACGGGTTATCGGCCGGATTTTGAGTTGCTCGCCAGGGCCGGAATTCAGTTCCATTCGGGAGATTTGAGGATCCCGTATTACAATGAAACGACGATGGAGTCTAATGTGCCGAATATGTATCTGGCAGGGGTAGTTTGTGGTGGTATGGAAACACACAAGTGGTTTATCGAAAACTCCAGAGTACATGCCGAAAGGATAATTAAGGATCTATTGAGCAAGGAATAATAATTATGGCAGGATGCGGATATGTTTGTCCTCAGTGTGAAGGACGCGGAATGGATGAATACGGAAGAGATTGTGATTACTGTTCGGTCTCTCCAAACAACTCATTGACAGAGGAGCAGGAAGAGTGGATCAGAAAGGTGCATGAAGGACCCTGCTGTAGCCACCCGGAGGAGGAATAATGAAAATTGTATTGATACCGGATTCCTTAAAGGAATCCTTAAGTGCGTTTGAGGTTGCCTCGGCAATGTCCGAAGGCATCAGATGTGTGATGCCGGAAGCGGAAATCGTTTCCTGTCCTTTGGCCGACGGGGGCGAAGGAACGGTTGATGCATTGGTGCATGCAACCGGAGGGTATAAGGTAGAAGCGCTGGTGCATGATCCGTTTATGAGAAAGATAAATGCTGCTTATGGTATAACGGGCGACCAACAGACTGCAGTGATAGAGGTGGCAGCAGCTTCTGGCCTGGCACTGTTGAGTATGGATGAACGAAATCCCATGATGGCTACTTCCTATGGTACCGGAGAGTTGATTGCAGATGCATTGGCGAAGGGGATACGGAATTTTATTATTGGGCTGGGAGGAAGTGGTATTAACGACGGAGGAGCAGGCATGGCTCAGGCATTGGGTGTGTGCTTTCTGGATGCACAGGGTAAGGAGCTTCCCAAAGGGGGAGGAGCTCTCATTGATCTTGCCCGTATAGATATCTCCGGAATGCATGAAGCTTTGAATGATGCTACGTTTACATTGGCATCAGATGTCACTAATCCTTTAACTGGTGCAAACGGCGCTTCACGGGTGTTTGGACCTCAGAAAGGTGCTACTGAGGAAATGGCGGCTATCCTGGATAGATGTCTTGCGCATTATGCTTTTGTTATAAAAGAACAATTAGGTAAAGAGGTGGCAAGCCTTAAAGGAGCTGGTGCTGCGGGAGGATTGGGGGCTGGTTTTATCGCTTTCTTTAATGCTAAACTTAAATCAGGATTTCCTTTGATTGCGGAACTTGCGAAGGTGGAAAAAGCACTGGAAGGAGCCGATCTGATTTTTACGGCAGAGGGAAAATCCGATAAGCAGACTCTTTCAGGCAAGTTGCCTTATGGAGTAGGTAAGTTAGGTGAAAAACATGGTATTCCGGTTTGCCTGCTTACCGGATATGCAGCACCGGAAACTGAAGAGCTTTTGAACCATGGCATAACCAGTGTGCTGCCATTTCAGAATGGTCCTATGACCTTGTCGGAATCTGTACGCAATGCCGGTCAGTTGATTCGTCAGTCCAGTGCTAATGTGCTGAGAGTGTTTCTGGCAGGAAGAAAAAAATAAACCTGCCTGGAGAGCAGGTTTACTGTTTACTTTGGTTGAGTTGGGTAAATAGCTGGTGCTCTTTACAATTTTATGTATTATGGTAAATGAAAGATCCCGGTTTTTGTTTGGTAGAAAATACCTTTTTTTATCTTCATCATAGTTATTTCTTAACAGGATCTTTAGACCTGACGTCTTCTGTTTTTTCTCCTTTTACCGGAGGCCTGTTGGCGCTTCCAGTTTCCGGAGAAGGAATGAGTGACGCCAGGGTGTTTATAATGCGTTCGTTGAACGCAGGTATATCGGATGGTTTTCTGCTGGTGATAAGATTTTTATCTATTATGACCGTTTCATCTACCCAGTCAGCTCCTGCATTGACAAGGTCTGTTTTGATGGAAGGATAAGAGGTCAGTTTTCTTCCTTTCAGCAACCCTGTTTCGATTAACGTCCACGGGCCATGACAGATGGCAGCAACAGTTTTTGGACCGGATAGAAAAGTTTTGACAAAGTCTACAGCTTTTTTATTAATTCTTAAAAAGTCCGGATTCATAACACCTCCTGGTAAAACTAATGCATCGTATTGCTCAGGATCTGCTTCGTTCAAAAGAACGTCAGCTGTTATTTCGTCTCCCCAGTTAGTAAAATTCCATCCTTTAACCTTCTTTTCAGGGGCAATTATTTCGACTAGTGCATTAGCATCTTTTAATGCTTTAACGGGTTCTGTAAGCTCTACTTGTTCAAATCCATTGTCAACAAGAACAGCAACTTTAATTCCTCTTAGATTTTTTTGCATATTTTTTTAAAATTATTAAACTAACAACAGGAGATCGGGTAAAATGTTAGAGCCCGGTTGATGCAGTAAAATGCGTTGCTTAAGGGGGATTGATTGCAAAAATATTTAAATCAGCTATCGGTCAACAATTGTCCTTCCCTGGGGTTAAGTATAGTGCATACCAGTCAACAGTCTGAAAACATACATATATGAGATTATCTACTCTTACAGAAGGATACGAGGTTACAGAAATCACAGACGGAGGCGATAAAGTGAAGATAGCATATACCAAAGAAGGTATTCGTCCCAATGACTTTATCTTTCTCAGCAACTTCCCAACACTTGAAGATTTTAAATATCAGGTGGTCGAAGTGCATTGCCTGGATGGATTATATTATGCGGATCTTGTGAAGATCTCCTGATAAATTACTACTTTTATTTTTTAAGTATGAATGCATTTTTAATGAATGTAACTAGATGAACAGGTTTTTGACGTTAATTCTGGCAGCTATTCTGGGAAGCGCTGTAACCATTATTGCTACCCGTTATCTGACAAGTAATGGCAGTAGCGGTAATATAGTTTCTTACAGTAAAACGTATTCCCAGGACACCACTCAATATAAAGGACAACATGTTGGCGTCAATTTTCGTCCTGCAACTGTAAAGGCACTGCCCTCTGTTGTTCATATTCACTCTGCCATTCCTGCTAGTAAACAATATAACGATCTGGGACCATTCAGAGATTTTTTTGGCGATGATTTCTGGGGAAGACCGAGAGATGACAGACAAAGACTGGAGATGGCAAACGGGTCCGGGGTGATTGTGAGTTCCGACGGATTTATTGTAACGAACGACCATGTGATTGCCGGTGCCAAAGAAATCAATGTGACCCTGAACGACAACAGAAGTTTTAAAGCGAAATTAATAGGAACTGATCCTTCTACAGATATTGCTTTAATTAAAGTTGATGAATCGGACCTGCCTTTTATATCCTTCTCCAATTCTGACTTTGTAGAAGTCGGAGACTGGGTGCTGGCAGTAGGAAACCCGTTTAACCTTTCCTCTACGGTAACGGCCGGTATCATTAGTGCCAAGGCAAGAAACATTAGTATTTTACAGGACAAGTCTGCAATTGAATCGTTTCTTCAGACCGATGCTGCCGTTAACCCTGGAAACAGCGGAGGGGCCCTGATAAACCTGGAAGGAGATCTTATTGGAATAACGACAGCTATTGCCACTCCAACCGGTGCCTATGCAGGATACGCTTTTGCAGTGCCAAGTAACATTGTGGCCAAGGTAATAGAGGATCTGAAGCAATACGGAGTGGTTCACAGAGCATACCTGGGAGTAGTAATCAGGGATATGGATTCAGAGCTGGCAAAAACCCTTGGGTTGAAATCCTTAAAAGGAACGTATGTGGAGAGTGTGGTGGAGAATAGTGCTGCGTATAAGGCAGGTATAAAGGCTGGGGATGTAATCCTTGCCCTGGATGGCGTTGAAATAGGCTCTACGGCCAAATTGCTTGAACTTATTGGAATTCATCACCCGGGAGACAATGTGAAACTTACTGTTCTAAGAGATGGAAAACAGAAAGAGTTTAATGTTGAACTGAAGAACAGTCAGGGAAAAGTGGAGGTAATTAAAAAGGAAGTGAATGAGGTTGAAGAAAAGCTTGGAGCATCTTTTGAAGATCTTTCAGAACAGGAAAAAAGAAAATATGGTATTTCTGGTGTTAAGGTAAAATCGATTGGCCCAGGAGTTTTATCCGAGCAAACCAATATGAAAGAAGGGTTTGTTATTACAGGTGTCAATCATAAGCCTGTGAAGAACCTGCAGGAGTTCAATGAGCTGTTGTCAGAACAGCAGGGAGGGGTATTGTTGGAAGGTGTTTATCCTGGAAGTCCGGGTAAGTACTATTATGCCTTTGGACTGGAATAGATCTACAGTTGCTATTACACGAAGAAGCCCTGCAGGAACCTGCAGGGCTTTGTTGTTCTATAGCACAAGTACAAGTTCGTGTAATTGGGCAGTTCGTGTTCTAAGGGTACTTTATTTAAATTTACGTTTAATTTTCCAATAGAACTTTTTTAGTTTTTGAATGGCAGTGGAGTGTTGCTCTTCAGTGGAGTCGTCACCGATCAGGTATCCCAATGGTTTTAAGTCTTCAACATGATCAAAAATAATTTTTATAATACCGATTAAAGGAATAAACAGGATCATTCCAAAGACTCCCCAAATGAGCCCTCCCAGTATGAGGGCCATGATGGTCGACAGTGGGTTAACCCTTACCTGAGAGCCGGTAATAAAAGGGGTAAGTAAATTGTTCTCAATGATCTGGTTAAGGTACAATGCTCCGAGAACGGCCAGTGCGGGGCCTAGCTCATTTTTAATGACCAGTGTCATAATCACCGGGAGAAGGCTTCCTATAATCACTCCTACATAAGGAATAACATTGAGGATAGCAGCCAGACAGCCGAAAAAGATGGCATTGTTTACTCCCAGTAACAGGAGCGCCGATGAGTTCATGACAGCGAGAATGAGTACCACAATAAACACCCCTGTCAGATAGCTTTGTGTAACCTTACTAATTCGATTCAGAATGACGGTATTTTGCTCATGAAGATTTTTGGGACTGATCATTAAAATAAAGTTGAAAAATTTGTTACGGTAATACAGAAAGAAGAAGGTATAGACCAGGATCAGGCCAAAGGTGGCAAGGCCGCCGAGAAATCCCGTTATAAGATCGGTACTGCTTTGAAGCAGCGACTCTGTTTTCTCTCTGATGATTTTGCTTTGTTTGGCTTTTTCCATTCCGAATTTCTCCTGGATATATTCCTGGGTATCGTTTAATACAATTCGGAACTGGTGTTCAATTTCTTCCAGATTGTTTGCCAGGTTAAATCCCTGCATGGATAGCAGTGTGGTGATGCCCATTAGGACAAGGATAAAAATTGCAATACTGAGGATAATGGAAAGGGCTCTTGGAACCCTTAGTGCCTGTAGTTTTCTGGCGATGGGTAGTAAAAGCATAGCCAGAAGGCTGGCAATGGTTACGGGTATTAAAAAGGACCTTGCAAAGTACAAACCGCCAATAATTAAAAATCCGCATAGAAGCAATTGGTTGATATTGGTAAGTTTCAGTCGCGTCATAATGGTATCCTGTTATGTTGAAATAAGAATTCACTGGGAAAAAAGTTTAGGAAAATTGGGCTTTTCAGGAAAAGCTGAGGATACGGGTGAGGTTGATATACAATTATTTATAAGGAAGAAATAAAAAGTGTAAATTTCAAAATACCAGCCGAATGAATTTTTCTAAAAAAATGTTTATTTTCGTTAAATATAAAGGAGATTTATGAAAGTAATTAAGAAAGATACAATCATTAAAGTCGGAGATATACTAAGCAATCCGGAAAACACAGAACAGTGGGAGGTTTTGAAAATTGACGGGTTTAAGTTTCTGGTAAAAAATCCTCAGACAAATGCTGAGGGGACTCTTTTAAAAAATGAATTGCTGGCCAATAAATGGACCTTGCAAATTATGGATAACCGCAACTATTATTAATCGGGTTGTTTTTCAAACAGAACGTAACGTATTCATGAATACAAAAAGAGTCCAATATCCGGGCTCTTTTTCATTTTACTCAGGTATAAGAGTGATGTTTAATTGTGGATTGTTACTTTCGAAAAGTGTAACATTATACTTTTCTGTTGCATTACTATTTAAAAGTTATGCATATTCTGTTTTTGTATTTTTTCTAAATTCGTTAAATAGGTATCGGCAATTAACCTCCGATTGCATTATGATAGTGGGGGGAAATACATTATAAAAGAATTTTTTTCAATTTTTATTTTTTTGCTATCAAAAGTTTTAAGTGGTCTATGTGGGTATGATTGAAGGGTTTATGGAAAATGGTTTTGATGCCGAGTTTTTTTGCTCTTTCCAGGTCCTTGTTTCGGGTTGTCACGGTAAGGATGATGATCTCCGGGCAATTGTGAAATTTTCCCTTTATGCGGTTGTATTCTTCGAGAAATTCGAACCCATCCATGATTGGCATAAACAGGTCCATCAGGATTAGTTGAGGAAAAGAGGCTTTGCCGTTGTGTGTAAACAGAAACTTAAGAGCCTGTTCTCCGTCCTTTACACAATGAAGCTGTTCTGAAATCTGGTAACGGGAAAAGAATTTTGTTGTAATGAAATTACAAATATCATCATCCTCAATCAGTAAAATGGATTTAAACCTTTCCACTTAGTTTTAACAATATTAGTCCGGAATCTAAACAAGTGTGTGGAGCTTGGGATTTATGCTCCTGGGAACCGCCATCCCCCGATTCACATAAAAAAACCAAGTCCACACATGTAGTGAACACTAGTTTCCTCCGGTGAATCTTAATAAGGCGGTTTTTGGAGCCGGAATAACTAATGAAAAGCTATAAAGTTAAGTTCAAATATATGTTTTTTATCGATAAAAAAGAACTAATATGTTTTAATCATGATGAATTTTACGAAGGGAGGGCCTTTTAGTTAATGAATTTAGGATAATAAAATGTTAAGATATTCCTATTTTAATGTAATATTTTTACAGCGAATTGATTTTTGACTTTAAAAATCGACAAATAAAATTTTATTGGAGATGAATTTAATATTTTAAGGACGACTGAATCATTACAAATTCGTTTAAGTTGTCCAGATTGATTACACCGGTTAATACTCCATTTTTTAGCACCGGAAAATAACCGGCGGGGTCTGCCTGTATCTGCGGATAAATTTTGGTCAGCGGTTCCTGTTCGTCAAAAGTGATAAAAGATGTTTTCATAATATCTTTTACCGGGGCAAGCGGGTTGTTGTTTTGAAGACTGTGGAATAAGGTACTTCGATGTATAATTCCCTGAATTTCTGAATTGTGGGTAATGATAAAGTTGTGGTCCCAGCCCTCCAGCAATTTGTCGGCAGCTTCTTTAATCGTTGTATCCGGATCAATTGTGATAAAGTGTTTCATCATGGCTTCTTTCACGATGTGCCCTCTGAGAAATTCCATTTGTTGAACCGACATGTTTTCGGCGTAAGCTCCAAAAAATATGAATGCCGCAATAAACATTAGCAGGGGATTGTAAAACAAGCCGAGGAAAAAGAATCCTACAGCAACAAACTGCCCTAAATTTGAGGCAATTCTGGTTGCTCTGAACCTGCCGATTTGTATGGCAAGAAGAGCCCGAAGGATACGGCCTCCATCCATGGGAAAGGCTGGTATAATATTGAAAAGAATCAATGTAACATTTATCCAAAACAAACCTTGAAAAAATGTAGTGGATGAGATGCGGACAGTGTTCTCCGGTGTCATTATTACCTTATTCCCGAGGATAAGATACAGGATCAGGGCTATGACGACATTTACCATTGGACCTGCAATGGTAATCCATAATTCCTTTTTGGGATCTTCGGGAATGCGCTCAATGCTGGCCAGCCCACCGATAGGAAGCAGTGTAATTTTTTTTGTTGCTATACCGAATCTCTTTGCTGTAAGTGCATGGCCGAACTCGTGAAGAAGTACACAAAGGAAAACGGCTAAAATAAAGCTTAAGGTCAGTGCGATTTCAGATGTTGTGGCTCCCTGCCTGTAAGCAGAAAATCCAATCCATAAAAGTAAAAGCAGGAAGGTCCAATGAATTAAAACTCTGGTGCCGGCAAATTTACCAATATACAATGACCATCGCATAGAACTATGAAGGTTAAGCTTTTACTGTAACCTTCATAGTATCCGATTTGTTAACTCAGGATTTTTTCTTTTTGTAAAACCCTAAAGCTCTTCGCATATCCCTGCCATAGTTTACCAGCAGTTCTTCACCTGCTTTGATGTTTTTAATAGCGGTAATCTCTACCCGTCTGCCGGTCGATTCGAATTTAACATTAGCCGTTTTCCCTGAATTAAAAAAATCACAGATATAGCGCGCGATGCCTGCAGAGGTTTCTCTTGCATCAATAACCGTAGACTTGTTCAGGGTCATGGCATAACTTCCAAAACCATCGTCTCCGTACCGCTCCTGAAATTCTTTCACGGAAATGTGTTCTCCTGTGTATTCCATCAACGTGGTACCTTTCTTGATATCTCTGGCGGTATACAAGCCATACCCGGCGCCTTTTATTCCTGACTTGGCCACATAAAACCCGGTGGCAATTTTGGTATGATAGTTACAGTATGGATGGGTGAGTGTGGTTTGCTTTCCGCAGATGCCTTTATCCGTTTGAAACGTACAGGTGGCTGTTACTTTTATAGTATGATTTTTCATTCAAATCCTCAAATACAAATTGTGTAGTAAATTTGATAAAAATATTGAATTATTGTAAAAGCAGCTTTAAAAAAATGGAATGTTTCCTCTACCTTAGTTTTGTACAGGCTCTTTCTGTAAAGTACTTTCAATGATGGAATGCAGAATGCTGTTAATGTGATCGGCATCTTCGAGTATGATGGAATGTCCTCCACGCAAATAATAATGAATATTCTTTGAGGTCTTTAATGGGAATATCCGGTCGTTTTTCCCATGAATCCTTACAAGAGAGGAGGGGATAGTCGTATTTCTCCAGTTCATCAAAGCATCGATAGACCATTGGATGAATACGGTGTCAGTACTTTTAAGCATTTCGAGAAAGAGTTGTTTCCCCTGATCGGTCTCCAGTCCCATGCTGTACAGAAGAAACTTTTGAATAGAACTATTGCTGAATGCTGATTGCGGAGTGAATCTGTAAAGCGGAATACAGGAAAAGAATTTTAAAAGTAGTGGATATTCCTTGTAGGTGGCAACGGAGTTAATGAGGATTGTTTTCTGGGGATTTAACAGTTTGGCAATTTCCACGGCTACAATGCCTCCGAAAGAAACACCTGCAAGTATAAATTTTTCACTGATGTCTATGTTTTTGGCCAGTCTTGCGGAGTAATGCTCAATGGATTCTTTTTCGTACGGTTTGATCCACTCAAGCACTTCCATTGAAAAACCTGCCGTTTTCTGGTGAATAAAAAGATCCTTATTGGCCCCCATGCCGGGGATAAAGTAGATTTTAGGTGTTTTCATTGTTTAAAAATGCATCAAGACTGGTATGGTACAAACGAAAGGTGGATATATTCCCATGCATACCTTTTTCAATGGTAACAAAACGATCTGAGGCTTTCAGGTATTGTTTTAATCGCACAGCCTGATTGTAAGGAATAAGCTCATCTTCGGTCCCGTGGATGGCTAAAATCGGACACTGTATTTTGGGTATCCATTTATAGGAGGGAAGTTTGTATTTAAGTATTAGTTTAACAGGGAAAAAAGGCATCTGTAACCTTGCCATTTCTTCCATGCTATAATACGGTGTTTCTAATATCAGTTTTTCGGGTTTCTTTTGAATTGCAAGTTTGGCCGCAAAACCTGAACCTAAAGACCTGCCATAGATGATCATTTTATTTCCGGGTTCTAGTCTGGAGGCGTATTCATACATGAGTGAGGCATCACGATACAGGTTTTTTTTAGACAATTTTCCTGTACTCTTTCCATAACCTCTGTAATCGAATATGAAGAAACTGTATCCCCGGGAAAGAAATATATCCGATACTTCAGCCCAGGTTCGCATGGAGCCTGCATTTCCGTGGAGGTAAAATATAACGCCTTTGCTTGAAGGGTGAGGAAAATAAAGGGCGTTTAGAATGGCGTCTTTGGTAGTAATGAACAGTTCTTTATATGGATGCTTAAAGCTGAACTCAAAGTTTCTGGATAACTTTTCAGGAAGAAAGATGAATTTTTCCTGAAAATACCAGACAGCAATTAAGGCTACCAGATAAAGAACTGTCAGAGTGATCAGTAAGAGTATAAAAAGTTTCATATCGCATTCCTCCGTATTTTATATGAAACGTAAATTTACCTTACTGGTTTAACTGTTTAAATCAATGGTTCCTGCTGGCTTAGACAGTGGAAGCTTCCCAGCCCCCATATGATATCTGTGCTGTCAAGGCCAATCACTCTTCTGTCAGGAAAGGCCTGGCTCAGGATGTCCAGCGCTTTCTGATCATTTTTGTCATTGAATACAGGTACGGCAACAACATCGTTAGCAATATAAAAATTAGCATACGACGCCGGAAGCCTTTGGTCTTCATATATGACAGGAGCTGGCATGGGCAGTTCAAGAATGTTTAACTGCTTTCCATTCAGGAGTCTCATTTTCTTCAGGTCTTTAAGATTCTCCTGTAGCAGTTCGTAGTTCTCATCCTGTTTGTTCTCTTCCACTACTGTCACCACGGTGTCCGAATTTACAAAGCGGGTGATATCGTCAATATGGCCATCGGTGTCGTCTCCGACTATACCGTCGTTCAGCCATAATATTTGTTCTATGCCGTAATAGTTGACCAGGAATTGTTCGATTTCTGCCTGAGAAAGGTGCGGGTTTCTGTTTTCGTTAAGCAGGCAGGCAGTGGTGGTAAGAACAGTGCCCTGTCCGTTAAATTCTACAGATCCGCCTTCCATTACAATACCAGGATTAAATACCGGCAAATTATAATGTTGCCCAATCAGGGTAGGAATGACATCGTCTTTGTCAAATGGAGGATATTTGCCTCCCCAGGCATTATAGCCCCAGTCAACAATGACCTTTTTGATCTCTGCATCCGGATTTATAAGAAAAGCAGGACCATGGTCCCTGCACCATGCATCATTGGTAGGGTGCATGAAAAAGCGAATGTTGGTGAAGTCAGCCCCAACCTCCCGAAGGCAGGCTTCGGCTTTTTTCTGCATTGCTTCATCGTTCACATTTATGTTGACGATTTCTCCTTTGGCAACCTCTTTTATAAAGGTGCAGTAAACCGGATAAATGGTTTCGATTTTACCAGGCCATGAGGCCTCTTTATGGGGCCAGCTAAGCCACGTAGCGGAATGACGGGCCCATTCGGCCGGAAAAAAATATCCCAAATCCTTGGGATATTTTTGAGTTAATTCTTTATATAAATTAGTCAATGAATCTTCTTGTAATCTGCTCATAAGAATCTATTCTTCTGTCTCTTAAGAATGGCCAGTGTGAACGATAATACTCGGATGCGTCCAGGTCTATTTCCTGTACATGAATTTCCTCTTCTTTATGAGGTGCCTGATAAAGAATACGTCCAAACGGATTGGAAACAAAAGAACCTCCCCAGAATTGCATAGCTCCTTCAACGCCAGTTCTGTTCACTGCTACCACATGCAGGCCATTGGCCACTGCGTGACCTCTCTGAATGGTCTGCCATGCATAATACTGTTCTTCGTTGACTTCAGGTGTCTGAGTATCTGCCCAGCCTATTGCAGTAGGGTAGAACAGTATTTCTGCCCCCATCAATGAAGTGATTCTTGCAGCTTCCGGGTACCATTGATCCCAGCAGATAAGCACACCAATCTTTGCAAACTTTGTTTCAAAGATTCTGTAGCCGGTATCTCCAGGAGTAAAATAAAACTTCTCGTAATAACCCGGATCATCAGGGATGTGCATCTTGCGGTATTTGCCCAGATAGGTACCATCCGCATCAAGAACGGCAGTGGTATTGTGGTACAATCCCTGTGCTCTCTTCTCGAACAACGATGCTATAATGACAACTCCCAGCTCTTTTGCTAACTGTGAAAGGGCATCCGTAGAGGGGCCCGGAATCGGTTCTGCAAGGTTAAAGTTTTCATAATCTTCCACATCGCAGAAGTATAGCGAGCGAAACAATTCCTGAAGGCAGATGATCTGAGCGCCTTTCGCTGCAGCTTCTCTGATTTTTTCAATGGTTTTGTTAAAGTTTTCCTGAGGGTTTTTCACACAGGAAAGCTGTACTAGTCCGATTTTTACTTTCTTACTCAAGGCTGAAATATGGTTTTGAGGGCGAAATTACAAGAATTTTACGGAAGGTTAACCAGGGTGTGGAAAATTAGGTTCAATTTCTCCAATGGTCTTACAAGTCGATTGATTTTGAGTGGGGGGTAAGTTGTTGTACTAAAACTTCACTGTCATTTTTCGTGGCCCGGACCGTCATGCTGCAGACAGCCTGAAAATCCTGATGTACAAAGTCTATGGAAAAACTTTTCAGTACCTTCATAATGTCGTTCATTTTTTCGTATTCGAAGGTGACGGTAAATTCTACCTGTTCCGTTACTTCGATCTTTTCCGCATTTTTCAAAGCTTCTTCCGCTGCTGTTTTGTAGGCCTGAATAAGACCGCTTTTGCCCAGTTTGGTGCCTCCGAAATAGCGCACGACAATGACAATCGTATTGGTTAAATCAAAGGATTTTATCTGATTAAAGATTGGATCTCCTGCTGTATGAGCGGGTTCGCCGGCATCGTTCGCCCTGAACTTCTGCTCTGAAAACCCGATGCGGTAGGCGTAACAGATATGCCGGGCATCGTAGTAGTCTTTTTTAAACCGTTCCAAAATATCCCTGATCTCTGTTTCAGTAGAAACCGGGAATGCAAATGAAAGAAATTTACTGCCTTTTTCTTTGTACAGCCCTTCCGAAGGAGCTTTTATAGAATAGAAAACAGGTTGCATGAGATCAGTTAACGAAAATTAAGTGGGGAATTTCGTAAAAAATCCCTTTACTTCCCTTTTTTCAAATATTTTTCAGCTTCTTCGATCACAGAAGTATATTCTGCCAGCTCCAGTGCTCTTTGGTAATACGCTTTTGCTTTGTCCCTTTCTCCACGGCTTTCAGCAATTCTGGCGAGGCCGGCATAGGCAAAACTTACATAGTCTTTACTCGGGGAATTGATTTCTGGTGCCATGTTTACAGCTCTCAGATAGAAGGCTTTGGCATGTTCCGGTCTTTTTTTGCCTTTTTCATTTATAATGCCCAAAAAAACATAAGAAGCCATTTCAAAATATTTTTTCCCGCTATTCCTCAGGGTAAGCGACAATCTTTCTGCCTCGGTATATTGACCTGTTCCTATCAGAGATTCGATGTGCCTTGACAAAAAATACAGATTATTGGGGTAGAGGTTATATAACAGGGTAGTATAATTAATGGCATTCTCCGGAGTATTCATGTACCTCAGGTAGATATTGGCAAGGTAATGATTGGCTTCTGTTCTGGAAAACAGTGCTTCCGAGGCTGCAATTTCAAGCTCCTTTATCCCTTTTTCCTTGCCTCCCGGAGAGAAAAATACCATAAAGGGTTTAAATACAGGATTAGTTTCCGGAAACTGCTCTACATAAAAGTCATACAAGCCTGTAGTAAAGTAAAACTCATTAAATACATCTTTAAGATTAAAGCCTGTTTTGATATACTCGTATGTTTTTTTCGCACAGGTTACTGCCTTCATGGTCTCTTTCATTTGTGAATGGTACTGAGCAAGTGAACTGTAGATGGTAAGGGAAAAAAATATGCCTTCCGGATCTTTATTATTTTTAGAGATGCGTGCCTGTGCCTGTTGTAGAGCTGCATCCAGATATTTCAGATATTCTCCGGAATTTTCCTTAAAAGAATTGAAATAATACATCCTCCAGTAAAGATTCAACGCTTTCAGAAAATTGGCGGCAGGATGCGTGGGATAAGCAGTTTTGATCTCCTCAATGGTTTCGTCTGCTTTATCAAATTCAAAGTTATAGGTGTAATTCAGCGCCTGCAAGATGGTTTCCTTGATTTGCTCATCTTTGAGCATTGACTGTCCCGTAGCTTTAAGACTTAAAGCCATCAATAGGAGTATTCCGCTGATATGGACCAATATAACTCTCATTTTTCAAAACTTATCCTTACTCTTTCCTTTAAAACCACTATCGATGTTTGTGTATCTGAACCAGTCCGGGTTCGAAAAGTATCTCAAAGTTTTAGCTAATATTACGAAAAATACTATCCTTTAGCGTAAAATTGTCCTATATAATCTATATATAATAAAAAAAGTTAAACAGGTTACAGTGTAAAAATATAATTGTCTGGTTTTAAACAGGAACCGCAATTGGCGCACGTTCTAAAGGTTTTCAGCAGGAATAAATTGAAAAAAAAATAATAATTAAACGGGAATTAGTTTACTACTTTACCCCAAAATGTATAAATAGGAAGTTTACTTATGTAAGCACTCTGTGTAAAAAAGATTCATCAATTTTTCATATTTCCCTATTTATAGCGGTTATTTGCGGAAAAATTGTTCTTATTATAGAATTAGTTGGATAAGTGGATTTAATGGATATTCCCAGAATTATAGAATTTCAAAAGATTGGAAGTCAGGAGATTGGATATATCTCCGTAGCAGAACCCAAAGGAGAGTTACCATTTTCTGTAAAAAGAGTGTATTGGGTTTATGGCACACCTGAAAATTCTGAAAGGGGAAATCATGCATCCAAGACGGGAAAGCAGGTATTGGTTCTTGTAAGTGGAGAGGCAGAAGTAATTCTGGAAAATTCTGAGGGAAAAGTAATTACCTTTAAGCTAAGCGATCCCAATACAGGTCTGTATGTACCGCCTTTGCATTGGAAACAAATCAGGCTTTCCGAAAAAGCAATTATTTTAAGCCTTGCATCTACTGAGTTTGATGAGTCGGACTATATAAGAGATTATAAATTATTTAAATCCTTTGTTGCAGTTCAAAGACGATAATTCTTTTTCCATACCAAATTCCTTCAGGGAATTTCTCTTTAACTCCGTTGAACAAATTCATTTTCAATCGTCCGGAACGCCTTTTAACTCTTTTATTTTATTCGATACTGAAGCCTCTGTTGCCCGGTTAAGGATGACCCTCTTTACCAGAGAGGCAGAAGCGTACAGTCCTTTAAGATCACCATTCGGAAGCCTTCAGTTTGATGATACGATCGCTGTCGAAGATGTAACGTATTTTGTTAGATGTCTGGATAATTGGTTGATTGCTAATGGTGTACAAAAGGTGCATGTTGTGTCTTACCCATACTGTTACAATATCCGGCATAGCGAAATAACGACGCATTGTCTGCTGAAGAATGGTTATGATATTGCCGAACATGATATGAACTTTCATCTTCATGTTTCTCCGGATGGCTTTTTAAAGGAGTTAAATCCTGCTGCCCGCAGAAGGTTTGTGAAATACCAGAATACTTTCCGGTTTTCTGTTGAAGAGTCCCCTGACATCGAATCCATATACAGACTGGTGGAAGAAAACAGAGCCGTTAAAGGAAATCCTCTTTCAATCTCTCTTGAATTGTTAAAAATACTGTATAATTCTTTTAAGGATTCCATAAAGGCCTTTTTGCTAAAAGACGGAGATGTACTGATTGGATCTGCTTTTGGAGTTCAGGTATCTGAAAAGATACTGTATTATTACCTGGCAGCGGATTCTTATGCTTATAAAAAATACAGTCCTTCCACCATTTTAATTGGTCAGATTTATAATTATTGTATCCAGCAGGGAATTGAAATTTTTGATTTGGGGATCGCTACCAGTAAAAGTATTCCCAATTTCGGTCTTATAAAATTTAAGCAGAATATGGGAGGGAAGGTGTCTCTAAAGCTTTCATTTGAGAAAAAACTTTTAGGTTAATGGGAGGAGCAGAGAAATGGTTTTTGTAAAAAGATGTAATTTCAAACCCAGGAATGAAATTTATTAAATCATCTTTGTGGACAGGTGTTTCCGTGGGTGCAAAAACGATTGGAAGTATAATCGTTAATAAGATCATTGCCCGCTTTTTTTTACCGTCGGATTTTGCGCTTATATCCCATTTTCAGAATCTTATGAATATCATCCTGATGATTCCTTCGGATGGAATTAATAAGGGACTGGTAAAGTATCTGTCGGATAAAAGTCTGACGGAAAAAGCCTATGTCCGATACCTTGGGACTGCGGTTTTACTGAATTTTATTGTATTCCTGATAGCCGCTGTTGGTCTGTTTATCCAATACGATTACCTTGAAAGCCTGTTTATAACCGGAAATATGAGTTCCCACCTGTGGATGGCCCTGTTTCTCGGAGTGATTGTAATGAACCTGATCAGCTATTTTTCCTTTTCTATATTACTGTCTGCCCAGAGAGTAAAAACATATGTGTTGCTGACGACGCTTTCAACCTTTTTACTCGTGGGGTTGCTTTATCTGGTAGCCTTATATAAAAATTTTAGTCTGGTATTGCTCCTTCTGGGAGCAGGTCCTGCACTTTTGTTTGGTTTCAGTCTTTACATGGCTTTTAAAGAAGTGCGCTACCGGTTTCGGTTTCAGTTTAGTCTGGGTGCCATAAAAGATTTAAGCGGTTTTATTTTAATGGCAGCAAGTATGGTGCTGTTTGCAAGGGTGGTGGAGTTTGTGGTGCGTATTATTGCATTTAACGAGTTCAGCATTTACGATACTGGTCTGTGGCAGGCGGTTGTAAAATTTTCCGATTACTATGCCATTGCCTGTACAAGTATTTTATCTGTAGCATTTTATCCTAAAGCATCCGAATTGATTCAAAAGCAGCTTGCGCTCAAGAAGTTCGTGTGGCATGTGTTGCTTGTGATTACTCCATTTTCTGTTATCAGTCTGGCAGGTATCTATTTCTTTAAAACAGAAATTCTCTATTTCTTTTTTGATGAAAGTTTTGTAGCGGGTGCCTATTTGTTTAATTTTCAGGTGATAGGAGATTTGTTCAAAGTTTATTCATTTGTACTGGGATTTTTGCTTTCTGCCCAGGCCAGAATCTGGATGTTTATTGGCATACAGGCATTGTCTGCTGCGGTCTACCTGATCGCCATTTACCTGTTGATACCGGTAGCTGGCTTAGAAGGTTTTTCAATGGCGCATGCCGTACGCTTTTTGATCTATTTGCTCGTTCTGGTATATATACAAAGAAAGGTTCTGTTCTAATGCGTACACTGCCCCTGGTTTCCGTTATCTGCCTTTCCTATAATCATGAAAAATTCATTGAAGAGGCCCTTACGTCCTTGTTTCATCAAACGTATCCGGCCATTGAGATCATAATTGCGGATGATGCAAGTACGGATAACTCATACAGCGTAATTGAACAGGTGGTTGCCGGAAGAGCAGGGGTGAAGGTGTTCAGAAACGAAACCAATCTGGGCAATTGTAAAACTTTCAACAAAGCCTTTCAACAAAGTAGTGGAAAATATATTATCGATTTTGCACTGGACGATGTACTTAGTCCCGAAAGAATTCAAACGCAGGTAGAGCTGCTGGAACAACTGGACGAAAGCTATGGGGTAGTGCATTCGGACGCAGCGATCATTGATGATAAAGGGACTTATATTCGAAAGTGGAGTGACAGGAATCTGCATGTTGAGAATGGGTGGGTGTTTGAAGCTGTTTTAAGACAAAGCTTTATTTGTGCACCTACCATGATGATACGACGTGAAGTGCTGGAGTATCTTGGCGGTTACGATGAAACACTTGCGTATGAAGATTTTGATTTCTGGATCAGGTCTTCTGTTAAATATAAATATTTTTATAGCTCAGAAATTCTGACGAAGAAGCGTGTTCTTGTTAATTCCCTGTCAGGAAGAGGGGAACGTAAAGGCTACGGCATCATTCAGGAATCTACGGCACGAGTCTGTGAAAAGGCACACTGGCTTAGCCGGAATACAGAAGAAAAAGCTGCGTTGAAAAAAAGAATCCTTCTCGAAATGCGCCATGCATTGCTTGTAGAGGCCTATGAAGCAGTAAAGGTGTATTACAGAATATTAACTGAAATGAATGAGACGGGTTTAAAGGCCAATTTCATTAGTATATTAGCGGCAGTAAAATTTCCAGCTTTTTTAGTTTACCGTTTATATAAAAAGGTAAGGTGAATGATGAATATGAAGAAACGATTGCTGGCAACCAGGGTGTTAGTTGTTATTAGTTTAATTGCATCTGCAGGCGCGCTGTTTACATTGAAAATGCAATGGGGTGAACCATATCCCTTTTTTCACTGGAAATTGTTCAGTCAGCCTACCGGGTGGGACCTTTGTGTGCATGAGTACAGGATTTATGGTAAATTGCCTGGTGGTGAATATGTCAGGATTAAAATTGAACAGAGAAAAACGTTTACAAGCGATGATATCAATTATCTGCTTAGTTATCTGATGCAGCTTCCGGACGAACGGGAACGGAATGAAAAATTGAAGATTTTATGCCAATACATTGCTCCCGAATATACTGCTTACAGGGTGGTAGAAGAACTGTACAATCCTCTGGTAATAATGCATGACTTTGACAATTATGAAAGAAAACCTGTTGTCGAAATTTATTGATTTTTTCAGGATAGAAAGTACTTCTTCTCCTTATGGTGATAAGGAAGAAAAAGAGCTGGCCTTCAATTTTTATTATGCAGACAGGTGTCTGAGAATATTCACATTTTTCTGGCTGTTGTTTCAAATCTATAACTACCTTCAGCTTGCTGACAGGCCTAAGGAGTTATTTATAAAAATGAATTATTACTCAAAAGTATTCCTGCCAGAATTTCCTTCACCGGTTTATTTTTCTGCTGTACTTGTCGTGGCTTTAATCTCTACTGGCTGTACATTTAAAAACTCAGGTTCAGTTCTGTTTAAAGTCCTGTTGCTGTTCTGTGTTATGTGGTTCAATTGCCTGAAGTGGAGCTATGGTTTTGCTTCACATGTGGGACATTTTTTTATGCTTACGCATTTTTTCTGTTTGTTTGTTCCTGCACGTAACACCGATCTGCAAAACCAGAGAAGTTATGTTAGTGCTATCCGTTATTTCTTTTTGGGATTAATGGTAACGTATACCATCTCAGGTATCTGGAAACTGGGTGGGCTGGTTCAGAAGATTGTTTTCAGTTCAGATGTGATTCACTGGCTACATCCTCAGGCGGCATTGGTGAATGCGGTTTCCGGTTATAGATTTTGGGATAATCAGTTGGGGGGTCTGCTTCATGCTTATGACTACCCTGTGGTCTGGCAGGTGCTTTTTTTAGTTACCCTTTATCTTCAACTGATCAGTTTTACAGCTTCCATTCGTTTGCCTTTATTCTATTGGATTGGTTTGGGCACAATTATTTTTCATATCCATAATATCGTGTTTATGAGAACGGAATTCTATGTGACCCCCACTATCATTGCGATACTGTTTTTCCCTTATCATCTGGTATTAAAAAAGAAAGCCAGGGCCATTAACTATCTGAAGTTTGAAGTTCAAAAGAGTGGGGAGGGACAGGACTTTTGGTATAAAAGGAGTTATGAATCCGGTATTGCTGAGGAGTTTAAAGGGTTTTATGCTTATCGTGAGCAATGCAGGGACGCTGGCAAATGGTATTATGGCCTGTTGTTTTTTCCTGGAGTTTCGCTGGCAGGGAAAATGTATCTGTTACTTAAGAGCAGGATGTTGTACAGTAAAAAGTCTTATTCATAAGACCTACTTTCTGCTGTCTTCATCCATTAACATGCTCAGGTAACTTTCATATCTGGACAAGGCAATGGCACCTTTTTCCACCTGCTCTATAATCTTGCAGCCAGGCTCGTTGAGATGTTTGCAATTATTGAATTTGCACTCCCCCAGAAGGGCTCTCATTTCAGGAAAGTAATGACTGATCTCTTCTTCCTCCATATCAAAGATTCCCAGTTCTTTGATTCCGGGAGTATCAATGATATAGGTATTTGGTTCCAGCTCAAACATTTCAGCAAAGGTAGTGGTGTGCTTGCCTTTTAAACTGAATTCGGAAATGTTTCCTGTTCTAAGCTGAAGATCCGGAGCGATCAGGTTGATCAGAGAGGATTTACCTACTCCGGAATGACCACTTATAAGGCTCTTTTTATTTTTTAAACTATTCCTGAATGTTTCAATGCCTTCACCCGTCTGCACGGATGTCATGATGCATTGATAGCCCAGACTATCATAGATTTTTATTAAGTCCTGCTGATAGGCGGCAAGTTCTTCGTCGTAAAGGTCTATTTTATTGAAGACCAAAACAGCCGGAATTCTAAAGGCTTCGCAGGATACAAGAAACCTGTCGATAAAACCCAGAGACGTTCTTGGAAGTACGAGTGTCACGACCAGAATACTCTGATCGATATTGGCGGCAATCATATGCCCATGTCCGGTTTTGTGTACAGATCTCCGGATCATGTAGTTTTCCCTGGGGTGTATTTTGTCAATCACAACCGTACGTTCCACGGTATTTTCAATGGTGAAATCCACATAATCACCTACAGCAATGGGATTTGTTACTTTAAAGTTTTTAAGTTTGAATTTGCCCGGAAGTCTTCCTTTAAAAATTTCCTTCTCATCCGTTACTATTTCATACCACGATCCGGTGGATCTTATTATCATTCCTTGCATATTCAGTCTTTGTTTTTGTCCCTTATAAAAATAGCTTCAATAAGGTTTTAGTAATTAAGTATGTGTTTGGAATAACCAATGATTTTCTCTGTAGCGCCTTTATTGGCTTCTATAAAATTCTTATTCCTGGTTTTGATTTCCTGATGCAGGGTTGGGTTATTCATAACCCTTAGCAATGCATCTTCAAACTCAGCCGTTGAAGTTATTGAAAAAGCTCCTCCGATGCTAATCAGGTCTTTTGCCTCCTGAAACTTTTTATAATTTGGTCCAAAGAATAAAGGCAATCCAAAGGTTGCAGCTTCAAGTGTATTGTGTAAGCCCTTGCCAAATGCTCCACCGATATATCCGAAGTCTCCATACGAATAGATGCTGGATAAAATACCAATGCAATCAATAATCAGTACATCGGAAGCGGCTGCTTCAGTACTGCTGGTTTTCGTGTACCTGGTGCATTTAAGCTTACAGCTGCGCATAAACTCATCGATTTCCTTTTCATGTATTTCATGTGGAGCGATGATGTATTTTAAATTGTTTATCCCCTTGTTTAGTACCGGCAATAAGATCTCAAGATCTTTTGGCCATGTACTTCCTGCGATAAAGATGTTTGAGTTTTCTTTGAAGGATTCAACAACTGGTAAGGACTTGACGGAGTTTCGGACTTCGAGTACCCTGTCGAAGCGGGTGTCGCCGGCAATTTCTCCTGTGTTAATGCCATGTCTGGTAAGCAGCTCCAGGGATTCACTGTTCTGGACAAAAATTTTTGAAAGTCTTTTCAGTATTGCCAGGTAAAATCCTCCGTAAGGTTTGAAGAAAAGCTGCTCTCTCCTGAAAATCGTTGAAAACGAAAGTACCGGAATATTGGACTCGTGCAAAGCGTTTATATAATGATGCCAGAATTCATACTTAACAAAGTAAGCAATTTTGGGGCTGGTAATTTCCAAAAATGCCCGGGCATTGGCTTGGGTATCAAGCGGGAGATAGGCAATAAAATCTGCTTTGGGATAACTTTTCCGGATTTCGTAACCGCTGGGAGAAAAGAAAGTCAGGAGAATTTTATAGTCCGGAAAGGTTTCCCGGAAATTTTCCAGTACCGGTCTGGCTTGTTCAAATTCGCCTAACGAAGCGCAATGAAACCAGGCAACAGGAGCCTTATTGGATCTGAACTTCTCCCGCAGTTGTTCCTGCCACTGTTTTCTTCCTTGTAGCCAGCGTCTGGCTTTGGAATTAAAAGGAGCTAAGATACAGATCAGGAGATAGTAAAGATAAATTCCGGCGTTATAGAATACAATCATTAAGATATCTAATGACCAAAAGTCATCTTCTAAGTAAATTTTTTTATTATTTTAGGAGGTTAAAATTAATGAAAAAAGACGAATCTAATTACCATAAAGGTTTATTATGAATAAAGAAAAAGTCAGCTATAAAGATGCTCTTAATCTTGCTGTCATTGTAGCCGCTTTGGGCTATTTTGTGGATGTGTATGACCTTGTTTTGTTTCTTATAGTAGGTCTCAAAAGTCTGGAAGACCTGAAAATACCGGGAGAGCCTGTTAAGAACTTTCAGTTTTTGCTGAATGTTCAGATGATTGGTATGCTGTTGGGGGGCATTTTCTGGGGCGTTCTGGGCGATAAAAAAGGCCGTCTGTCAGTGCTTTTTGGATCTATCTTGCTGTATTCCCTGGCCAACCTTGCGAATGGACTGGTAGAGCAGATAAGTGCGCTTACGGGAATGTCCTGCATGAATGTATACGCTATTTTGCGCTTTCTGGCAGGGTTGGGACTGGCAGGTGAATTGGGTGCGGGGATTACACTGGTATCTGAAACCATGCCGAAAGAGACCAGGGGGTATGGTACCATGATCATTGCTTCGGTAGGTGTAACCGGTGCCGTTGTAGCTGCGCTGGTAGGAAATATCGGTTGGGAGCTGGCTTATTTTATCGGTGGAGGATTGGGTGTCTCTCTTTTATTGCTTCGTATAGGTGTTTTAGAATCGGGGATGTATCAGGGCCTGGTAGAAAAGAAAGTAAAGCAGGGAGAGTTTTTTATGCTTTTTAATAACAAGGAAAGGGCAATCAAATACCTTAACTGTATTTTGATTGGCCTGCCTGTCTGGTTTATAATAGGAATCCTTGTCGGCCGTGCCGGCCTGATTGCCAAAGAGCTCCATGTGCAGGGGACGATAGAGCAGGGATATGCAGTAATGCTCTGTTATGGCGGTCTGGTTTTTGGGGATTTATGCAGTGGCTTGATGAGTCAGGCATTAAAAAGCAGGAAAAAAGTATTTTACTTTTTTTACATGCTTTCAACACTGATTATCGTCCTTTACCTAAGACAATATAACGTGTCTGCGGCAACCTTATACATCTTTATCTTTCTGCTGGGCTTTTCAGTAGGCTTCTGGGCGATCTTTGTAACAGTAGCATCCGAGCAGTTTGGTACAAACATCCGTGCCACTGTTACCACCACCGTACCGAATTTTGTAAGAGGCTCTTTGGTACCTATTGCCATATTGTTTGATTACCTTTTGGAAAAAGAGGTTGGCCTGATCAATACCAGTTACATCGTAACGGCCATTGTAGTGGTGATATCTTTAATCTCTCTTTACAATCTTGAAGAAACCTTTGGTAAGGATTTGGATTATCTTGAAGAAGAAGGGAAACTGAAAGAAGTTTTAAGTTCTAAGTAATAAGTTTTAAGAATTTATTTAATAAAAAAGCCCTGAGAGTACAAAACTCCAGGGCTTACTTATTACTTAAAACTTATCACTTACTACTTAACTAGTGTTTTGCCAGATAATCAGCAACACCTTCTCTAGTAGCTTTCATTGCTTCTTTACCTTCTTCCCAGTTTGCAGGACAAACTTCACCATATTTTTCATTGTGACGAAGTGCGTCTACAATTCTGATTGCCTCATCGATGTTTCTTCCAAGTGGAAGGTCGTTTACAAGCTCATGTCTTACAATACCGTTTTTGTCAATAAGGAAGGTAGCTCTGTAAGCGATTGGAATACCTTTAAATTCCATTAGGCCATCTTCGTTGTACTCATACTCACCAGCAAGTACACCGTAGTTTAATGAAATAGTTTTTGCTACGTCTGCAACGATTGGATAGGTTACTCCCTGGATACCACCTTGTGCTTTAGGAGTTGTAAGCCATGCCAGGTGAGAGTTTTCTGTATCTGTAGAACAACCTACAACAGCTACACCTCTTTTCTCGAATTCAGCTAGTTTTTCCTGAAATGCAAGGATTTCAGTAGGACAAACGAATGTGAAATCTTTAGGATAAAAAAAGAAGATTACATCTTTTTTTCCAAGATATTGCTGAAGGCTGAATCCTTCAACGATTTCCTCTCCGTTGATTACTGCAGGAGCACTGAATACAGGAGCTTTTCTTCCTACTAATGCCATGATTATTTCTTTAGTTTAAGTTAATAGTTAGTTAAATTTTATTTTCTGATCGTTTGACTTTCTCTCCAAGGATCTGGAGTTTAAAATCTTTGATTTTTAAGTTCGGTATACTTTTCTTTTTAAAGTAGTCGATAATAAGATTCTGCAACTCTGAATCGTAAAAATCAACAATTTCTTTGGTGTCTGTATAGTAAATGTGATGATGCGCATTTAAGTTCGCATCGTACCTGTAACTTCCGGTTTCTGTGAGGACTTTTTCTGCAAGTCCTGTTTGTACAAATGTATCCAGGGTTTTGTATACCGTACCCAGAGAAATGCTGGGATTGTTGGCTTTTAGTTTTTCAAAGAGCACTTCTGCTGTCGGATGTTCAAAAGAATTATACAGCCAGTAGTATATCACAATCCGTTGATGTGTGGCTTTCAGCTTTTTACTGATTAATAATTCTTTTATCTCTGAAAAACTTTTTTCCATGGGTGTTCCAGTAATCCTCAAATAAGAATAATTCTTATCTGAGAATTTTTGAATAACAAAAATAGAGGGATTAATAGAAAAATCAAATGTTCGGACAGGAAAAGGGGAAAACTAAAAAAAGCCCTGGTGAAAGGGCTTTTTTTAGAAGAAATTAAACAGGTTATGAATAAAATTAAGTGTATTCTGAATATTAATACCACAACTCTGGTATTTGTAACCAAAAGTGTAGAAAAAAGATTCATAAAAAAAACCTCTGCTAGAGAGGTTTTTACAAATTATATTAAAATAAATTCTTAAAATTTGACTTTTTTCATCAATTGTTGTTGAGTCATGGCCAGTTTTTCCATTTCAACGTTTTTGTCTGCGAGTTGGGAGGTATCCATTTTTCTGTGAAGGATAGATAGACCTAAAAGCACAAAGAGACAAAATATTTTTAACAGGAATCTCAAGTTTGACATAACCTCTATATTGGGCCTTTTTGAAATTTATTTTTAATACCTGAAATTAATAAAAGGTAACTTAAAAAGGAGTTTTTATTGAATTTCTCATATTATATTTAGCGAATAATGGTTAAAATTATTGAAAAATTTCAATTTATTCAATAAAAAGTGTTATTATTTATTAACATGTACTGATAATTAGTTGATAATGAAGAAAGTTTTATTTGTCTGTTTAGGAAATATTTGCCGTTCACCAATGGCAGAAGGAGTGTTCAAAAAAGTTGTAGAAAGTAAAGGTGTTGCAAGTAAGTTTTATATTGATTCTGCCGGTACTTCTGCTTATCATATTGGAGCCCAGCCGGATGCCCGGATGCGCGCAACCGCTCTGGAAAACGGTATTGTCCTGGATCATTGTGCAAGACAAATCAAGATAAAAGACTTTGACGACTTTGATTACATTCTTGCCATGGATATTTCTAACTATCATAACATTAGAAGTCTGACCAGTGATAAAGCCAAGCTTGACAAGGTGCTGATGATGCGGGCTTTTGATTCGGATAAAAGTTCCATGGATGTTCCGGATCCTTATTATGGCGGCATCTCCGGCTTTAAGGAAGTGTACGATATTCTATGGCGGTGTTGCAATAACTTTTACAACCATATTGCTGACAATCCGGAAAACTAATCACGCTTGGTATGGATGATCTGAAAAGTCTTTTAAAGTCGGGGATTCAGGAATCAGTACAATCGATTGTTCCTATAGGTGGAGGAAGTATTAACAATACATACAGGGTAAAGACTTCCGGACAGACATACTTTGTAAAAGTCAACCGACACGTTCCGGAAGATTTTTTTGACAAAGAAGCAGAAGGATTAAGTCTGATAGCAAAGACCAATAAGATCAGAGTGCCCAAAGTCCTATTCAAAGGACCTTCTTTGCTGGTCCTGGAGTATATTGATAGGGGAAGGGAAAGTAAAGCTTTTTGGAAAAACCTTGGATACAGTCTTGCTGATCTTCATAAGGTGACCGAAGCTTCCTATGGGTTAGCTGCCAGCAACTATATTGGAAGTCTTGAACAACTTAACGGCTGGTACAGCAGCTGGCCGGAATTTTTTGTGGAAAGAAGGCTGTTGCCTTTAGGGAAAAAAGCCCTGGAAAAGGGAAGACTGGAGGGGAGGACCATGGAGCTTCTGGAACAGCTTTGCGGGAAAATGAAAGACCTGTTGCCTCATGAGCCTCCATCCTTACTGCATGGAGATCTATGGAGCGGTAATGTAATGGCAGGTCTGTCAGAGGAGCCAGTGCTGGTTGATCCTGCTGTATATTTTGGAAACCGTGAAATTGAAATAGCCTTTACGACCTTGTTTGGAGGGTTTGATTCTTTGTTCTATGAAGCGTATCAGGAGTCCTTTCCTCTGGAGAAAAACTTTGAAGAACGCATAGATCTTTATAATCTTTATCCACTGCTGGTGCATGTCAATTTATTCGGCGGGGGATATTCCAATTCAGTATGGACGATCCTCAGACGATTTGCCTGAATATTTTTGCCGGATCTGAATTCGTTGAATTTGTCGTTCTATCATCTTCTGTGCAAGGGTCAGACACAACTCTTCACCGGTCTTTTGCTGAAAAGCTGCTTTGACACTGTTTTCATTTACATCCAGTCGATACAATATCTGAAACAATCGTTCCGGTTGCGTTTGCAACAGTTGAGCGATGGCTTTGCTTAACATTAGGACCAATGCATCGGTCGAACAGTTGGGTTCTTCAGGCAGTGCCAGGCCATATTCCTGTTTAAGACTCATGCAGGCGAGTTGTTCAATATCTTTTTTATCTTCGGGCATTGGAATTGGTTGTGTTGCTTCAGGACTATTTCTCCTTGCAAATAAGTAATTACTTTTGAATATTTAACTTCACATTTTAGTATGAAAAAAGCAATAATTTTTCTTTGGTCGTTAACTGCCTTATTCTTTATAAGTTATCAAATCTCCGCTCAGTCCATTAGTGGAAAACTTATTGGAGGCATTAATGCGGGGCAGGTCGATGGTGATGATTATGCAGGCTTTGATAAGGCAGGTCTGGTGCTGGGGGCTGCCGTTGCATTTCCTTTATCTCATAAAGTATACCTGCAACCCGAAGTTTTTTATTCCCAGAAAGGTGCCAGGAACAGCGAAAATGATCCTGCCTATTTCCGCTGGAAGTTAAACTATATAGAGACTCCTGTAGTATTTCATTTCAGGTTTGCCAAACGTTTTGGAATGGACCTGGGACTTTCTCCGAATTTTCTGATCAAATCAAAAATGGATTTGGGGACGGGATATGAGGAGAATACAAACGATTTTGATAAGGTAAATCTTTGTCTTTTGGGAGGGATGGAATTCAGAATAGTACGAGGACTGGATTTGAATTTACGTTATTCCAGGTCGGTGATGCCAATCAACTCCAAGGAGAGTTCTTCGTATAGCCGCAACTATTTTACAAGCACTCTTTCGCTGTCTTTGAGACTGACGTTGAATAAGGTGGAGTAGGGAGAAAGGCTGAAAGTCAAAAAACGGTTATTTAGACGGATGCCTTCGCTTCGAGCGAAGACATCACTTAAAACTACTTCCTGGTACCTCAGTAATGCCTTTGGATGTTTGTTTAAAAGTTATGCTCAGGCTTTTAATAAGCGATACAGCCGTATTGGTGGTTTATTCGAAGAACCTTTCCATAGAATAGAGATAGATAACAATGTACATTTTGTAAAGGTCCTTTGGTATATTCATTATAATCCTCAAAAACATGGTTTTGTAAAAGACCTTTCGTGAATATGAACACTCCAGTTACCACAACCATTTACATGAAAAAAGAACTAAACTCAACAGGGAAGAAATACTAAATAGGTTGGGCGGTAAAGCGAAGTATATACAATAGCATAGCAAGTGTCATACGATAGATAAAACATTTAACAGGTTTTTGATTGAACTTGACTAAAAACGCTTTACCTGAACCGAAAAAAGAACATCTATAACCCAAAAAAACATCTGAAGTTTATAAAACATATAAAAAAAGAAGAGGCAGCCTTTGGGGACTGCCTCTTTATTTATGCTTTTTTTGCCGATGCTTTGGCTTTTGGTTTTGCTTCTTTCTCTTCTTTGTCTGCTGACTTTTCTTTGGCTGCTTTCGCTTTTGGCTTGGCAGGTTTAGCAGGTTCTGTTTCTGCTTCTGCTTTAGCTTCTGTTGTTTCTGCTGGTTGTTCAGTTGCAGGTTCTGAAGGAGCTGTAAATCTTTCAGGGAAATAGGTCGAAATAGTTGTATACCACACAACTAATTTCTTCATGTCCGACTGATATACTTTTTCTCTATCGTAATCCGGAATTACAGATTCCACAAATTTTTGCAGATCAGCAGGGGAAGATTTTCCTGTTACGTCTATCGTTTTTCCGTATTTTTCATAAATCCTGGAGAATACATCTTCCAAAGGAACAGAAGTTTCCTTGCCGTCTGTATAAATGGAAATTTCCTTTAAAAGAGAAACTCTGGTGTTAGCATTGGCAATGAATTTAGTTTTTTGCTCATCAATACTTTCCAGGATTACACCATTCCTCGTAGGTTTTAAAACTTTGTAAAGACCACTTTTTCCTGAAACTGCTGCAATATCTTTTAAATCCATTTTATATTTGATAAGGTTAAAAATCTATAATTTGAAATAGATAGGAATACTTGTTTGAATTTTATATCCCGGAGGATTGAATTTTAATAATTTCGCTACTCTTAAAGCCTCCTGGCCACAACCTCCTCCAATATTTTTTACAATCGTTGCATTGGAAATGGTACCATCCTCATTTAGGATAAAGTTGATGATACATTCTCCTGAAATTCTGTTTTTCTTTGCCAGAATCGGATATACTTTGTTCTTTTCAATGAATGCATACATTGAATCTTGTCCGCCAGGATAAAATTCTGCTGCTGGTATTGCTTTGCCGCTTTGAGCAAAAATCACAAAGTTTATTCCAAAGAAAAGGAGAGACGATAGAATGAGTTTTTTCATATTTTTACTCGAAATTATATTAAAAGCAATCACAAAAATACTTTGAAATATTTACTAACCAAATTTTAATTTTTTTGTTCTTCGAAAATTTTCAGCAGTTCATCCAGATAGTTGAGTACTTCCTCTTTGCCAAATCCTGTTTCAGAGGAGGTAACGAACATCGGGGGCAATTCTTGCCAGCTTTTTAACATTTCTTTTTTAAACTTTTCCAAATTGGCCAGGGACTGTGATTTGGAAAGTTTATCGTATTTTGTAAATATAATAGCAAAAGGAATTTTATTTTCTCCAAGCCAGTTAATAAACTCTATATCAATGGATTGTGGTTCTAGCCGGTTGTCGACCAGTACAAAAACACAAAATAAATTCTCCCGGAAGGAAAGATAATCCTTTACCATTTTTTCCCACCTGGCCTTGGATTCTTTGCTGACTTTGGCCCACCCATAACCTGGTAAATCGACCAGATACCATTGATCATTGATAATAAAATGGTTGATTAACTGTGTCTTACCTGGCTTGGCACTGGTTTTGGCCAATCCTTTCTGCCCTGTGAGCATATTGATCAGAGACGATTTACCCACATTCGATCTGCCAATAAATGCAAACTCACACTTATTAGGAAGCGGACAGTCTTTGTAATTGGTTTTACTCTGGACAAAAGTTGCCTTTTTTATTATCATACTAGTTACCTTTCGTTATATTCTTCCTATTAAAGAGTAGGAAGAATTGGTAAAAATAAAAGAAATGACTTAATATAACATGGTGCGTTTAGGATTAAGTCAAAAGACAGGGTAGGAACCATGATAACTCTCTACCGTTAGGTGAATACATTGGAAGGATCTGCCAAAAAATATTTTGAGTAGAAAAAGTTTAAATTGAATTTAAATTATAGAAAGTAGTATTAAATTAAGGGTTGTTGGGTTGCTTGAAAGTTATTCTCTTGCAACCACTCTGATTAACTGGTTAAAAGTCACACTCTATGCAAAAAGTATCTTTCCTGATCCTGTTCCTGGTGGTTTCATTTGCTGGATTTGCCCAGCCCAATAATATCAAAAAGGCTTTAAAAAAGGCTAATTATTATTTTGAAGAAAAGAAGTATAAGGAAGCTATTGCAGCCTACCATGAAGTACTGGAACTGGACAAAAATAATGCAGAGGTTAATTTCAAACTTGGAGTTTCCTATTTAAATACCATTCACCACACCAAATCGCTTCCATATCTGACAAAAGCGTACGAGTTAAATCCGAATATTGATCCCAAAATTCTTCAACTCCTCGGAAAATCCTATCAATACAACCACCGGTTTGAGGAGGCATTGAAATACTACCAGGAATACAAAGCTAAAATTGATAAAAAGGAGGTCGAAGAAATAAAAAGGACAGACCGGAAAATTTACGAATGTGAAAATGGGGCCATTTACATTAAAAATCCGGTAAAAGCTAAGATTGAAAATATGGGGCCTGTTATCAATTCCAAGTTTATCGACCATGGTCCTGTAATTTCAGCCGATGAATCCATTCTCGTGTTTACAAGCAGAAGGGAAGGTGGTACCGGCCAGGCGCTTGATGAGCAGGGACTTCTTTTTGAAGATATCTATATCTCCTACAATAAAAACGGCCAGTGGACTCCTCCTCAGAATATAGGAAAACCTATCAATACCGATGGGCATGATGCCAGTATTGCTATTTCGCCTGATGGAAGTCAGATATTTATTTACAGAGACAGCGATAATGGGAAGGGAGACATTTTTGTATCAACGTTTCAGGATGGAAAATGGTCCAAACCTCAGGATCTTGGAAAAAATATCAACACAAAGGCTGATGAAAAATCCATCTCCATGACGGCAGACGGCAGCACTATTTATTTTACCAGTGACAGGGATGGAGGTTTGGGAGGACTGGATATCTACATGAGTAAAAAGGATAAGAAAGGAAAGTGGGGTGTGCCTGTAAATTTGGGAAAACCGATTAATACAGAGTACGACGACGATGCCCCCTTTATACATCCGGATGGAAGAACGCTTTATTTCAGCTCTAAAGGCCATGCAGGTATGGGATGGTATGACATCTATAAATCGACATTGCTACCTGATGGAACATGGTCTGAACCAGAAAATCTGGGATATCCTATTAACACTGCCGACGACGATATCTACTTTGTACTTTCTGCTGATAATAAACATGGCTACTATGCCAGCGAAAGAGAAGGAGGAGAAGGCGAAACGGATATTTACAGAATCAGTATGCCGGAACCGGAAAAACTGGCCGAGGTTTCAGGAAAAAGCATAAGTGACAAAAAGGAGCCTGGAAAGAAGAAACTGGTATCCATTGCCAAAATCGAGGCTTTCAATCCTATTACGATATTAAAAGGTACGGTTACGGATGCACTTACCAAAGATCCGCTTGAGAGTAAGCTTTTAATAATAGATAATGAAAAAAATGAAGTGATTCATGAAGTAACCACCAACAGTCTTACAGGAGGTTATCTGGTTATTCTTCCTTCCGGAAAGAATTATGGAATAGCTGTAGAAAAGAAAGACTATTTGTTCCATTCCGAAAATTTTGATATTCCTGAAAGCACCAATTATCAGGAAATTGTGAAAGATGTGGAACTTAAGAAAATGGCAGTGGGAACTAAAATCGTGTTGCGAAACATCTTTTTTGACTTTGACAAAGCTACGTTAAGACCAGCTTCTACAGCAGAGCTTGAACGGTTATACGAACTACTGGTTAAGTTCCCTTCATTAAAAATAGAAATTTCCGGACATACCGATAATAAAGGATCAGCAGACTACAATAAAAATCTGTCAGAAAAAAGAGCAAAGGCCGTGGTAGATTATCTGATCAACAAAGGGATCAATGCCTCAAGACTGGTGTATGCAGGTTATGGATTTGACAGACCAATAGAATCCAATGATACGGAAGAAGGTCGTCAGCTGAACAGAAGAACGGAATTTGAAGTCATTGGAAACTGATTTGGCAGCAATTGTCTATCTTGCATGCTGGTAGCCGGATCAGTCCTTAGAATGGTGAAATGAAAAAGCTTTGTTTTTTTATAATTAGTCTTTCGTTTTCTTTGATTAGCATCGCTGCACAGGGGCAGAGTGAAAAGAAATATATTAAAGAGGCTGAAGCAGCAATGGCTCAAAAGGATAAGAAGAAGGCTCTTGAGTTGTACCTTAAAGCATTGGAGCTGAATCCCAATAAGTCAGAGGTCAACTACAGTATCGGCCTGTTATATCTGGAAGGAGATTTTAAATATAAAGCTTTGCCTTATTTTGAAAAGGCTGCTGCACTGGGGCTTCCTTCGGGCTATACCATTCAAAAGTTTCTCGGAATTGCGTATCAGTTCAATCATAACTTTGAAAAGGCAAAAGAATGTTTTCTGAAGTATAAGGCTACGGTAACAGATAAGGAAGAACGCAGAAAGGTTGATCGTAAAATCTATGAATGTGAAAACGGCCTGGAGTTTCTTGCCAATCCTGTGCCTGTGCAAATTGATAATTTAGGGCCTGCTATCAATACAGCATTCCCGGAGTATGCTCCTGTTATTTCGGCAGATGACTCGCTGCTGATATTTACCTCTAGACGACCTGGATCTACAGGTGGTGCGACCGACCAGTCAGGATTACATTTTGAAGATTTATACATAAGTAAAAAAACAGCGGAAGGCTGGTCTACGCCTCAAAACATGGGCTTTCCGGTTAATACTACCACACACGAAGCCTCTGTAGGCATCTCGCCGGACGGAACGCAGTTGTTCATTTATAAAGACAATGGAAACGGTGATATTTATGTCTGTCAGTTGGGGCAGGATCAAAAGTGGTCAAGGCCGGTTTCAGTAGGTAATGAAATTAATTCTGTCCAGTCATTTGAAAACGGGGCATGCTTGTCGTTCGATGGAAAACAATTGTTTTTTGCAAGCAATCGTGCAGGAGGAGCAGGAGGCAACGATATCTGGGTGGTGGAAAAACAAGAAAATGGAACCTGGGGAAAACCAACTAATCTTGGGCAGCCAATAAATACAGAAGCGGATGAGGAAAGTCCGTTTTTAGACCTGGATGGAAAAACGCTTTACTTCAGTTCCAGGTCCCACAAAGGAATGGGGGGGTATGATATTTTCAAATCAGTCTTTGATGAGGTCTCCCGGAAATGGTCAACACCTGAAAACCTTGGATATCCTATCAATTCTGCTGATAACGATTTGTATTTTAGCCTGTCCGGAGACGGTCGTTATGGATATTATGCATCAGTGAAAGAGGGAGGATATGGTGATAAAGATATTTACAGGATTTCCATGCCACCTAGAGCAGATTATCAGGAGCTACAGGCGCGTTTGCAGGTGATCAGGGAAAAGAAAGGTGAAAAGCAACCTGGTGAAAATCATTCGTATATAGTGTCTGGAAGAGTTGTAGATGAAGTCACTTCCGAATCTGTCGGGAATGCTTTGGTGCAATTGAAAGATATTAACGGATCTGTCGTTAGTGAAATATCAACCAGACCGGATGGAAAATACAATTTTACAATCACCAGCGATACATTACAAAAAGTTGTTCTTAGTGCTTATGCAAAAGGCTTTGGTCCTTTTGTAAAAGAAATTGAGTTGCCTGCCGGAGGTATTCAAAAAGGTCAGGAGTATGATTTACTTTTGAAAAAACTGAATGTAGGCGAGAAATTTGTGCTTCGGAATATTTATTTTGATTTTGATAAATCCGATATAAAAAAGGAATCTGAAACAGAACTTGCAAATCTGATACAGCTATTGAATGACAATCCTTCGCTGGTAATAGAGATAAGAGGGTATACAGACAGCAAAGGTGAAAAGGAATATAATCTGCAGTTATCCCAGCGGAGAGCCGAAGCAGTGCTCAATTATCTTGTATCAGGAGGAATATCCAAAAAGAGGCTAAAAGCAAAAGGATACGGAGAAAGTGCTCCTGTTGGCAATGGACAACCGCAAACAGAAGAAGAAACTAGCAGAAGAACCGAGTTTGTAATCATAGAGAACTAAGTATATAGATAAATTTATTGAGAGTTAACGTATGAAGTTGAGTGCCAAAATTTTTTTACTCCTGATGTTGTCGTTAGGACTTATAGTTCATGCACAAAGTCAGGATATAGCAGGTGATTTGAGGCAGGGAGAACGTTTATTAAGGCAGGAACATTACAGAAATGCTTTGCCTTTTTTTGAGCGGGTTTTGGCTAAAGATCCGAAGAATACCAAGGCGTTGTTTGGCGCTGCAGTTTGTTACCTTCACCGGTATTCCAAGGAAAAGGCACTAACCTACATTGAACAGGTTTATGCGCTGGACTCTACCATAGATAAACATATTCATTACTGGATGGGAAGAGTATACCATCAAAACTATATGTTCGACAAGGCCCTGGAACAATATAGCTTATACCAGTCAAAATTGTCTAAAAAAGATCTTCGTCAAAAAGACCTCAATAAATTTATCGATCAGGTGCATAACGCCAAAGAGTTTGTCCAGAATAATCAGAACTATCTTGTCCAAAATCTTGGACCTGTCATCAACAGTTCGTATTCGGAGCACAGTCCTGTAACTTCCATGGACGATAAATTGCTTTTATTTACTTCAAGAAGATCCGATGAATCAAGTAAAGAAGATTTGGATGGAGAACCGTTTGAAGACATCTTTCAGTCAAAAAAACTGGAAGATGGTAAGTGGTCGGAACCCCAGAAAATACAACTGAACTCAGGGGGGCATGATGCTTCCATTCAGTTGTTTGATAACGACACCAAGTTGCTGGTGTATAAATTTACCAGAGGAGGTGATATTTATTATACCGAAAGAATCGGTGATAAATGGGGGGAATTAAAGCCTTTTGCGGGGATAAATTCAAGGGATTTTGAAGCAGATGCATTTGTTTCAGCAGATGGACAAACCGCTTACTTTGCCACCAATCACTATAAAAGAAAAGGTGATCTGGATATTTATTTTGTAAAGAAAAAGGCCGATGGATCCTGGGGAGAGCCGGAAGAACTAAAGGGCGGTATTAATAGTGATGAAGACGAAGATGCTCCTTTTATAACACCGGATGGAAAGACGATGTATTTTAGTTCAAGAGGCCATAAAAACATGGGAGGGTACGATGTGTTTAAATCGGTACTTGGAGACAGCGGGGTATGGTCAGAGCCGGTAAATATGGGCTATCCTATCAATACCCCCGATGATGATGTATATTTTTATCTTTCGACTGTAGCCAATAAGTCTTACATCTCTTCATACCGCGAAGGTGGATATGGAGAAAAGGATATCTATGAAATTCTTCCCATTCCATCCGTAAAAATAAACGGCCTGGTTACGGAAGACAGGACTGGTAAAAAAGTTAACAATCTTCAGATTATTTTTACCTCTATAAGAAATACCACCAGTCCGGTAAACGAAGTGGCGTATACAGAAGATGGCAGGTATACGGCGACGCTTACTGCGTATAATTCCTATAAGATAAAGTTTGTAGATGGTAAGGATACACTGTTGGTTCAGGAGCTGGACATTCCTTTTACTTCCGAGGACCAAACAGTTATCACCAAAGATTTTGTAATTCCTTTTATTCAGAAAGACTCCACCATTGCTATTGTGCTTCCTGAGCAGTTTTATTCAGGAAAATACCTTTTGAGGGATATTCATTTTGATAAAGGCAAGTCAGTGCTGAATACCTTAAACCAAAAGGAGCTGGACAAAGCAGCAGAGATATTAAAGAAAAATCCTGAAGCAAAACTTAAGATAAAAGGATCGGTACAAACCAATGAAAACCCCACTCTGGCGCAGGAAAGAAGTAAGAGCGTTGCAGAATATTTAAAAGCAAGAGGAGTATCTCCCGGACAGCTTGAGGTTGTTGACGGCTTTACAGAAGGGAGTATCGTAGGACTTGAAAGTAACTTTAAAGGCACACTTACCATGGACTTTGATAAAACAATTATCAATTCAGCAGCTGTGGGAGAATCCTTTATCCTACGAAATGTCCATTTTGAGACAGCCAAATGGGAGTTGAATGAAATAGCCAGAAATGAACTGAATCTTTTGATTAGTATTCTGAAAGAAAATCCTGGTTTAAATATTGAGATAGGAGGATATACCGATAATCTTGGTGAAGACGCAGCTAATCAGCTTTTATCAGAAAAAAGAGCGAGAGCTGTAGAGGAGTACCTGGTGGGAAATGGTATAGAGAAAGACCGATTGGCAGTTGTAGGTTATGGAGAAGCAAATCCCCTTGCACCCAATGATACAGAAGAAGGGCGAGTGTTGAACAGGAGAACAGAGATAAGGATTTTGGGTAAGTAAAGCCTTCCGGAAAAGTTTAAAAGGCTAAACCGTTCGGTTTAGCCTTTTTTTGTTTAATTTGCGGCAAAATTTTGACTAATGGTACTACCCTATAAGGACGACTTAAGCAAAGGCAAGAAAGAACAGGTTTCGCGGATGTTCGATACAATTGCACCTAAATACGACCTGTTAAACAGGATTTTAAGTGCAGGGATCGATATAAGATGGAGAAAAAAGGCGATCAGCAAAATAAAGGTTAAAAATCCCGAACTGATTCTGGATATTGCCACCGGAACCGGAGATCTTGCCATTGAAGCGCTGAAGCTCAATCCTGAACGAGTTATAGGCATCGACATTTCGGAGGGTATGCTGGCCATTGGCAGAGAAAAAATTTCCAAACTTGGTCTTTCCGGAAAAATATTGCTTCAACAGGGAGATTCAGAAAATATTGTGTTTCCGGACAATTATTTTGATGCAGTGACCGTTGCTTTTGGAGTAAGGAATTTTGAAAATCTGGAAAAAGGGCTTAGTGAGATATACAGAGTGTTGAAACCAGGAGGGGAAGTAATGATTCTGGAGTTTTCCCAGCCAGAGGTTTTTCCATTTAAGCAATTGTATTCTTTTTATAGTAAACAAATTCTCCCGCTTATAGGAAGGATAGTGTCAAAAGATAAAGCCGCCTATACCTATCTTCCTGAATCAGTTAAGAAGTTTCCTTACGGAAAAGAGTTTGTCGGTATTTTAAACAGAATTGGATTTAAATCAGCAACATGTCAATCTTTAAGTTTAGGAATAGCTTCCATATACGTGGCAAAAAAACAATAGCCCTAATTTTCTGTTTATTCACACTGAGCAAGTCATTCGGTCAGTATACGGCAAATACGAATCTGCCTTTTTACGACGACAAGCTTTTGCACTATGGATTTTTCCTTGCTGCGGGTGTTACCAAATTTAATGTGGTACATTCCGATTATTATTTTCAGCTGGACTCCATTACGCAGGCTGCGCCCGGAAGAAACGGAGCGCTCACCATTGGGTTTATTGTAAATTTAAAATTGCACGATCACTGGGATTTAAGGCTGTTGCCTAACTTCTCTTTGTATACAAGGAATGTACAGTATGAATTTAAAAACAAGTATAAGTCAGACCAGATTACAGAGTCGTCTTATATTAACTTACCTCTTCTGGTGAAATTTAAATCACAAAGAAGAAAGAATTCCAGAATGTACATATTGGGAGGTATAAATCCGGGTATTGAAGCGGGAGCAAAGAAAAAAGAAAAGAAAGAAACGGACTTAAGGGTTCAGAACACAGACTTGCGGATCGACTATGGCTTTGGGTTTGACATTTATTATCCCTTGTTTAAGTTTTCTCCTGAGTTACGTTTTTCTCATGGATTTAAAAACATGCTGATCCCGGACGAAAACATTTACAGTAACAGTTTAAAAAAAGTTTTTACTCACACGGTTACCTTGTACCTGAATTTTGAATAAAGGAGCGTCAGAATCTTAAAATGATTCAATTTTATAAAATAATGAGTTGGTGGTTAGCAGGTTTACAATAGTATAGAAGTTTTTTTACTGTAAATTGAATGCAGCCTAAAATATTAAGTCAAATAATTGTTATTGTCAGGCATTTATTAGTACATTTGTATAGTTTGATGTTAAAAAATTAAACTTAATCTAAAAATAATTCAATAAACTTAATTCTATGAAAAAACAATTACTTTCTGCTTTGGCAATTGCTTTCGCAACAGCAAGTTTTGCTCAATCAAAAATGACAAGTACAGGTTATGCAGACCTTTTTGAGGATGGAGTAGTAGCAGCATCAGCTGAAGATGGTTGGTATAGCGATGCAACTATTTATCCATCGATAACTGAGGAGGGGGGAAAATTGGTTATATCTGCTGAAAATGCAGATATGAAGTTTAAAGGATTTGGACTTTATTTGCAACCAACTACTAAAATTGATGTAACAGCAAGTAAAACTGTAAAAATGGATGTTACAAACAATGGTGATGTTGATATTGTATTAAGAGTTGATTTAAAGGTTGTAGATCCAAACTTTGGCACTACCAACTGTCCTGTAAGTTTAGGCGATACAGTAAACGCTAACTTTGATGTGGCTAATAAAATTACAATTCCTGCGGGTACAACCAAGTCTCTAGATATAGACTATACTGGGGCTACTTATGAGTATGATGAGGACTGTTCTGATGATGCTTGGACTCCAGCATATTATGAAATTCAGGATTGGACTGATGCTGTAGGTCTTTACATCGTAATCAACGGTGGAGCAGGAGAGTCTTGGTGTAATGGAGTTGGTTGTGATCCATTTACTGGAACAATTGCAATCGACAATCTTGTTATCGGAACCAGACCAATTAATGTTGATGGTATCCTGAACAGTGCTAACATTTCTTCAATTTCAGTATCTCCTAACCCAGCTTCTGATTTTACTACTTTAAATTACAATGCTACTGCTGAAACTGTAGTAAACGTCGCTGATCTAAAAGGAAATGTTGTTAAATCTTTAAAAGGTTCTACTACTTCTGCAACTATCAACACTTCTGATCTTACTCCAGGTCTTTATGTTGTAACAGTGCTTGTTGATGGTGTTCCTTCTGCAGTTGAGAAACTTGTTGTGAAGTAATTATCTGTTTACAACGATAATAAAAAAGGGCTGCTTAATGCAGCCCTTTTTTATTGTCTCTTAATATAGAACGATCTTTGGTTATCTTAACAGGTTCAATACCTGCTCATTCAGCTCATGTTTTCCATTGAAAATAACCACTTTCAAATTGGTAAACCGGGAACCAAGCACTTCAATTTCTTTTTTATGCTCTTCTTTTAATAAGGGATCTCTGTCTCCATACACCACATAAACTTCCTTTTTCTGAAAAGCTTCCATGCTGAACTGAAAGTCTGTGTTCAAATCAGGGGGAAATATACCTGCCCATAAAACCAGCTTGTTAAAGTCCTTTTTTTTGCTCACAGCCCATCGGCACACCGTTGCTACACCCTGAGAAAAGCCTAATATGTTGAGCTTTAACGGAGTGGTGTCAAAACCATGTGTGAGTTCGTTGTAGAGTTTTTCCAGATATTCCACATAGTCTGCAATGTCGCTTTCCCGTTCTTCTTTCGTCATCCAGGTTGCTCCGACTCTGCCACTGAACCCTTCAAGGTAAAATCTGGAAAGAGCTTCAGGTGCTATGATAAAGGTGTTTCCGTCATCCAGTACTCTGAATTTTTCAATGAAATAAGGCGCCAGCTGTCCATACCCATGGCAAACCATCCAGATAGTGCGGGTATGCTCGTTCAGTTCTCCCAGGGTACAATAGCGGGCGGTCTTTTCAACTTTAAGATAATGTGTTTTCATAGCCACATAAACGGTCAAACAAAAAACTTGATTTACCATTAATCAGTAAATCCTGTTGCTCTACTAATCAGTTACTTTATTTAAAACCTAAAGTTGTTGATTTATATAAACTATTCTTAATCCCTGATAAATTTATTTTCTATTTTTAGAACAGACTCGTATATCAGAAACAAGACAAACAGAGGCACTATGAAAAAGATACTGGTACTGGGAGCCGGAAGGTCGTCGTCCGCATTAATTTCTTATCTGTTAAAGGCATCAGCTCAAAATAACTGGAAGCTGACTGTAGCCGATGCGGATGAAAACCTTATTAATGGAAAATTAAAGAAGCACCCTTCTGGTGTGCCCTTCGTGTTGGATATTAACAATGAGGTACAGCGTCAACAGGCGATCAGTACCCATGATCTGGTAATATCCCTTCTTCCACCGCACTTACATAGCGTTGCAGCCCGGGAGTGTCTTCAACGATCAGTACCGTTTATGACAGCTTCTTATGTTTCTCCGGAAATACAGGCCCTGCAAGAAGAGGCCAGGCAAAAAGAGGTATTTATTCTGATGGAAAGCGGTCTGGATCCGGGTCTTGACCATATGTCAGCCATGGAAGAAATTGATAAGATTAAAGAAGAAGGGGGAGTACTGACAGCTTTTAAATCCTACACCGGAGGCCTGGTAGCTCCTGAATCGGATAACAATCCATGGCACTACAAGATTAGCTGGAACCCGCGTAATGTAGTGCTGGCAGGTCAGGGTATCGTAAAATACCTGGAAAACGGAATATACAAATATGTGCCATATCATCGTCTGTTTTCTAGAATTGAAACGATAGAGGTGGAAGGTGTTGGGAAGTATGAAGGATATCTCAACCGGGATTCCTTAAAGTACATAGAGCTATATGGATTAAAGGGGGTAGAAACATTTATCAGAGGTACACTCAGAGGTGAAGGTTACTGCCAGGCCTGGGATTGCCTGGTGCAGTTGGGACTTACAGACGACTCATATACAATAGAGCTGCCTGCCGATGCATCTTTTGCCCGTATGCTGGAAGCATATCTTCCTCAGGGTGCTGGTACTATTGTGGATAGAACGTGTAAGTATCTTGGACTAAGTCCTCAAAGCAATGAAATCAGATTGTTACAATGGCTGGGATTGTTTGATGCAGACAATAAGATAAAGCTCTCCAACGCTACTCCTGCCCAGCACCTGCAGCGGTTGCTGGAAGAACGCTGGAAGCTGGAGAGTACTGATAAAGACAGGATCGTTATGAACCATTATTTTGAATACAAAATAGGAGATAAACTTTTCCGTAAGACTTCATCTTTGGTGGTAGACGGAGACGATCAGGTGAATACCGCCATGGCTAAAACAGTAGGGCTGCCTCTTGGTATAGCCGCAAAACTGTTCCTGGAAGGGAAAATCAAACTTACCGGAGTGCACGTGCCGATCAGTAAAGAGCTATATTCTCCCATCCTTCATGAATTGAAGCATGAAGGAATTCAGTTTAAGAGCAAGAAGTATTAGGTGAATTAAAGGAACAGGTAATAGGGGCGGAGCAGGTCTGAAAATTCCGGCGTGTACTGGCCATCAGTATTTTTGATAGTAAGCAGTTTTTTTGTTGCACCTTCGGGTTTTCGACTATAGCAATCAATGACTCGTATTATTTTTCCTTCGCTTTTATCTTTTACCTCTAACCGGTGGTTTAAAAAAAGCTTTGAGGTATTTAAATGTTCTTCCAATAAAGAACCTTCATAGGGCGGAAGTAAAACATAAAATCTTCCTTCAGGAGATAATAGATGTGCCACGCAGACTGAAAGCTCACTTAAAGAAAGGGTGGTGTTGTGCAGAGCTTTATTCAGCTTGGGATTGGGGGATAAGAGATGATTGCTGAAAAAAGGTGGATTGGAAAGAATCAGATCGTAGGATTTAGAAGTAGTAGTACAATAGTCCTGAATGGAAGTGGAATATATACGAAGTCTGTCTTTCCACGGGCTGTTGTTAAAATTCTCTTCTGTCTGCGAGGCAGCATCCGGATCTAGTTCTACTGCATCAATTTCGGCAGAAGATCTCTGTGCAACCATAAGCGAAAGCAGACCGGTGCCACTTCCAATGTCCAATATGTTTTGGGCGTTATCGGGGGCTATATAGGCGCCAAACAAGCAGGAATCGGTGCAGACTTTCATACCTGCTTTCTCCTGATTGACCTGAAATTGTTTAAACCTGAAATAAGAGTTTCCCACTGTCTTTCTTATTAATTGGTTCAGAACAGGCTGTCTCTGCTGTTCGCGCTTCTTTCGTATCCTTCGTCAATTAACAGGTTGGGTCCTTCAGCACTTTTAACTGCCAGCCTGTCACAGATTTCATTTTCCACATTCCCGGCATGTCCTTTGACCCATTCAAATTTTACTTCGTGTTTTTTATAAACCTCAATAAACCTTCTCCACAGGTCTTCATTCTTTTTGTCTTTAAAATTCTTTTTTACCCAGCCCCATATCCAGCCTTTTTCCACGGCATCCACCACGTATTTGGAATCGGAGTAAATCAATACTTTTTGTCCAGGCTCCTTTAAAGCTTCAAGTCCTTTAATCACTGCAAGGAGCTCCATTCTGTTATTGGTAGTGAGCCTGAATCCTTCAGAAAGTTCTTTACGGTGTTGCTTGTATTTAAGCACAGTACCATAGCCTCCTGGTCCGGGATTTCCTTTGGCAGCACCGTCTGTATATATGACAATCATGGTTAGTGCAGTGTATTGTTTAGGAATGTTTTCAGTTGTTCAATCTCTTGTTCTTCAATTGCAGGGAAGTTGGCAATTCTGAATGTATCAGATTTCCAGGCTCCATAACCATTACCAAGTGTAATGCCTGCCTTTAATGATTCCTCTTTTAAACTTTTGATAAGTGCAGCATCACCCTGCAGGGTTATAACTGTATCCGAGCGCACCGGCCGTTCAGAGACCAGCGGTTTTACCGATGAAAGCGGACTTAGAAAATTATACCATGCGTCGGCCTGTTTTTGTATTCTCTGATCAACAACATCTATGGCTGGTACACTTTCTAATATTTTCTTTAATAAAACAATATCAAGGATATTGGGAGTATGTGTAGTTTGAAACTTCAGCATGTTTTCGTGCAGATGCACAAAGCTGTTGTAATGAATCTTGCGGCCCAGTTCCAAACCTCTGTGAATGGCCTTTTCAGAACAAAGCAATACTGCCAGACCAGAGGGGAGTCCAAAACACTTTTGTACCGATGCATACCATATGTCGGCAGTGGAAAAATCAAGATAGATGCCCGCCATTGATGATGTAGCATCTACTGCGATGAGTTTTTCAGGAAAATAAGATCGTATAGAAGCGAGTTGTTCGTTCCGGATCTGTGTGCCATTGGAGGTCTCGTTTTGGGTCAACGCGATCAGGTCACATGCTTCCGCTTCTTTTAACATTTCTGTTTGAATAACTTCATGTACCTGATAGCCATAGCCAAGGGTTTTTATTCCCAGTCTGGCAGTGGAGTCTTTCCATTTTTCTCCGAAAGCACCATTATACAGATGAAAAGACTGTTTACGGATAAAGGATTGGGCAATGATTTCCCAACATTCCGTGGCGGAAGAGACAAAGTAAATCCCATATCCGTCCGGAAGGAACAGTTTCTCTTTGAAGAGTCGGATACACTCTTTGTAAAGTTCCATAAATCCGGAACTTCTGTGGTTCATACTCAGTATTCCCGAATCAAAAGCTTCATTCATGAAGCCCTTTACCTGACTGTAAACTTTGGATGGTCCGGGATAAAAAGTAATCATTATTTCTTAAGTGAAAGAAATTGAAACACCGCCAGACGATAGCTGTCCATTCCGAAGCCGGAGATAACCCCTTTACAGTTTTTGGCCAGCATACTTTTATGTCTGTAATCCTCTCTGGAGTATACATTGGAAAGGTGGACTTCATAAACAGGGGTTTTTATTGCTGCAATGGCATCCGATATGGCGATAGAGGTGTGAGTATAGGCACCTGCATTCAATACGATTCCATCGTAGGAGAAACCTGTTTCATGAAGTTTGTTGATGATTTCCCCCTCTACATTGGATTGATAATATTCCAGTTCGGCCTGAGGAAATTCGGCTGTAAGTTTTTTGAAGTAGTCGGAAAAAGATTGGGAACCGTAAATGGATGTTTCGCGGATACCAAGCAAATTTAAATTAGGTCCGTTTATAATAATGATTTTCATGAATCCTTAAATGCAGTTAAATTTATAGTATGAATTGGGAGCTCCTGCTAAAACAATTTGAAAGTTATCTTAAGTTAGAGAAGTCTTTATCGCTAAATTCTATTGACGCTTATGTACATGATGTTGTAAAACTAAGACAGTTTTTAGAAATCTCCAATAAAGAACCTAACCCTGCAAAACTTACCTACAGCGATCTCTCTGACTTTCTTGAATTTCTTTCGGAATTAGGCATGTCTCCGCATTCACAAGCCAGAATCATCTCAGGAATAAAAGGGTTCTACAAATTTCTGATGATAGAGGAGATGATCACTACTGATCCTTCTGCTCTGCTTGAAAGTCCCAAACTGGGTCGGAAACTTCCGGATACATTAAGTTTTCCGGAAATCGAAACCCTGTTGCAATCCATAGATCTGTCTACTGCAGAAGGAATGCGAAACCGTGCAATGCTGGAAACCTTGTATAGTTCAGGTCTCCGGGTGTCTGAACTGGTGGAGCTCAGGCTTAACAATGTGTATGCCGACCAGGGTTTTTTAAGGGTGATAGGAAAAGGAAGTAAGGAAAGGCTGGTGCCCATTGGCAGAGAGGCATTGAAGTATATCCGGATTTATGTAGATGAAATACGTTGTCATCTGGTAGCCAAGCCTGGTTCTGAAAACCATGTATTTCTGAACAGAAGGGGAGCAGCTCTTACCAGGGTAATGGTGTTTACAATTATCAAAAATCTGGCGAAAGATTTAGGAATGAAAAAAAATATTAGTCCCCATACATTCAGGCATTCTTTCGCTACGCATTTAATAGAAGGAGGTGCGGATTTAAGAGCTGTACAGGAAATGCTTGGGCATGAATCCATCACAACTACAGAGATTTATACCCATCTGGACAGGGATTATCTAAAGCAGATTATTAAAGACTTTCACCCTCGAAGTTAACCTGGTACCAAGTTGATTGTTGCAACGCTTATATTTATTGATGGCGGTATATCAGTTTAAGCATTGCAGACTTAATACTATTTCCATGGGTACTATGGAGAAATCCATTTTTTCTTCCAGATGTAATTCATTATAATCAGATTTCAACATAAACTGAACCTGGTGAGATGTTCTGTCCACTACTAACAAGTATAGAAAATTAGCTTTTAGTAAATTGTGAAATGCCTGAAGAAAATTGTCAGCATGCGTGGGCATTTTTTCTCTTACCAGATCATAAAGTGTTGTGAACTGATATAAAGGCTTTTTAGTCTTAACGGTAGAGCTTAAATGGGAAATCACCTTGGATTTAACCAGTATTGAAAACATATTTTCATGAATCTGATCCTGAATCGCTCTTAGGTTTTCAATATTTTCCTGTCTTCTCATATTAGAATAATAGAGAAGCCATTCACATTGTTTTCAGGAAATGTTGTTCAATACGTGAAATTCTGTAAGCGCCTATTTCCTAACCTTTTTGGCTGTTTTTTTGGCGGATACTTTTAAGGCAGGCTTAGCTGATTTTTTGTTAATCTTACTTTCCAGTAAAGAGTTGATTTTTTCAAGATAAGAGATTTCCCGTCGTGCTATGTCCAGTTGTTTTTTAAAGTCTTCTGAACTACCGTTTTTATCTCCTTTGGATTTTCTTTTGTACAACACTCCGTCTTCGTGTACTTCAGCCTTGGCCAGTTCTTCGTTTGCTGCCAGTAGCGTGAAGAAGTTATAATTCAGTACCTTTGAAATTTGCAGGAGCAGATCGGTGTCCACGCTTTCTCTTTTGAAAATATCCTGTACGTTTTGTCGCGATTTATTTATTCGCCTTGCGAACTCGCTCTTATTCATTCCAAGATCAGCTAATCTTGAAAGAATCAATTTTCCAATATGTTTTGCCATTTAGCAAATTTTATTAATTAAATAATTTCTTGTACAATTCCCTGTATCAAAAAATTGTAATAATTTATTATTTTTTTGAATCGAAAGTAAAAGAATAAGGGTTTATGTAAACCTTAATTTTAATGTATCTTAAAATTAATTCCCCTTATTACTTAGTTAGTTAGGAGATAAGCTCTGGGTGTTGAAGAGAAATTGAACCTGGATCTGCAACACCTTTCGTTAGCTGTTTGAAGGCTGTTAAACCATCAAATTGTATGTGACTTTTTGATGTAATTTTGCTTGAAATATAAGAAAATTTTTATCTAAAAAAGCATCTTTTTCGGTAAAAAAAGAAAAAATTAATACAGGGTATAGGATGGCATAGTCCACCTGTTTCTTTTTAGTTTACGAATTGCTTTGGGAATGAAACCCAGACTTTCATAATGCATTTTGGGTTTTATCAGCTCATTAGGATTGATGATGTCAATTTTGGATACAATAGCTGTATAAGGTTTACCAGCGTAAAATGTAAAAAAGTGATTAAGTATACCTCTGAATTCCTTAAAGTTCCAGTAATGAAAGATTGCTGGTTCGGCTTCAATTATAGTGGCCCGGGAGTGTTTGTCCAGAATGTAAGAAAACGACAATTGCTCCATGCAATGGTTGGGAGAGTGATGATAAAGAATATCGGTTTGTTCCAGTACTTCATCCACGACATATTTATTTGCTGCAGGTATTCCTAGTACTCCGGCATTATACATAGTCGTGTGGGAAGAAATAGCTGTTTGGGTTGTTAATTCCTGATTGTTAAGAATTTTTTTTAGTTTTTTAAAAATGATATTGGAGCCAGAGTCAATCAGTCCTTCTTTTTTATGCATCACGAAATTACCTGCATCGATTTGTGCAAAAAGAGTATCAGGCTTGCAAAGAAACGTTGTATCGGTATCCAGATAAAGCAAAGAGCCTTCATGATTTTTGAATACGTCTTTCAGTAGTTCAATCTTTACCCGGTGTACAAACTTATCCGGACCACTCCATGTATCGATGAGTGGTTTGTCGATCTCTTTGTAATCAATATATTCCGGAAGGAAAGATCGGAGGTAAGGAATATTGTCTGTATAGATAAGAATTTTGCAGGGAGGTTGTTCCCCATCGTATTGTTTAATCAGTGTATAAAGGGAATAAATCAGTTCATTTAAAACATTCTTATGCCCATAGGCCTGATAAACAATACAATGATTCATAAAATAGTAATGGAATAAAAATCAAGGCAACAATATACATATAATTATCCAAAATCCCGGGACAGTTCCGATCTGCTTAAATCAGATTTCCTTTCAGTACCTTGATTTCTGAGCCTTCTGCAAGAAAAACGCTGTTGGGTACCTGATTTTGAAGGCAGGCAAAGGCCTCTCCATAAACGGCTTTACAATCCACGCTGATGTCGTATTTTTCTACCGGGTGTATTCTCCATTGCGGGTGTTCCACACCATATTCAGCAGTTGTGGTTGCTTTAACCTGTGTATATCCCCAATAATGTTCGGTGATAAACTCCTCTTCGGAGTCTGGGGCAAAGCTGACAGGGTCTGGGGCAGCTGTAACTTTTAATCTGTTCCAGAAATTCTGATGTTTCCATGCATAAGCCACCTCAAGCATTTTTCCATTTTTCCACAGGTGCCTCATGGGCATTGTTGCATAGTTTTCATTGTAAAGGGTATTGGCAACGAAGGTAATAGCAGGTTTGGGAACGATTTCCTTAATAAACACAACGCCACGCTTCCAATGCAGATCGGGTGCTTTGTATCTGACATAAAACCTTAGGTTAACCTCTTCAAAATCTGTGTGGAAGGGGATTTTAAACCCCATTACTTTTGTATCACAAAATTTAAATCCGACCAGACTTACCAGACATCTGTTGTTAAAAAAATCCAGCTCCGTTTTATGAGGAAGATACTTTTTTAAGTCGGAGGGGTCGAATTCATAGTTGGCAAGAATAAGATTTCTCCACTGGGCTTGCAGAAATATATTTTTCATAGGTAAGGAACAAACAGAATTCAGGAGTAATTTACGGATAAAAAAAAATTCAGTCTTTATATAAAAAAGTTTTGTGAAGCCGTATACCTTGCTTTTTAAATCCCTTTCTCTGTCCTAAATTTGATAGAAAAAGCATAATAGTTTTGTATAAAAAAGTTCTACGTCCGCTTCTTTTTCAAATAGATCCTGAAAAAGTACATCATCTGACCTTTGATCTTGTTCGATTTGTGTTCAAAATACCTGGAATGGCTCAGGTATTTAGGCTGCTCTATCAGGTAAAAGATAAAAAGCTCGAACGCAAGGTGTTTGGTATTACCTTTCCCAATCCGGTTGGTCTTGCAGCGGGGTTTGATAAAGATGCTCGTTTGTTCAATGAATTATCCTGTATGGGGTTCGGGTTTGTGGAAATAGGTACCTTAACGCCTAAGCCTCAGCCTGGTAATGAGAGACCCCGTTTGTTCCGGTTAAGAGACGATGAAGCTGTTATCAACAGGATGGGCTTTAACAATGAAGGGGTGGAGGCTGCTGTAGCACGATTGAAAAACAGAAGAGAAAAAGTGATCATTGGTGGAAATATTGGTAAAAACAAAGTTACCCCCAATGAAGATGCTGTTAAAGACTACGAATACAGCTTTGAGGTTCTGTTTGACTATGTAGACTATTTTGTTGTAAATGTAAGTTCACCGAATACACCTGGTCTCAGAGCACTGCAGGACAAAGAACCGCTGACACATCTCTTAAGAACGTTGAAAGAGAAGAATTTGAAAAAGTCTTCTCCTAAACCAATTCTTCTTAAAATAGCTCCCGATCTTTCCAACGAGCAGCTGGACGATGTCATTGCTATCATCAAAGAGGTTCAGATAGACGGGGTTATAGCTACCAATACCACGATTTCCAGGGAGGGGCTTAAGACGAGTCAGGCTGTACTGGATCAGATCGGCAGTCTGGGAGGATTAAGCGGAAAACCTCTGCATAAACGATCTGTAGAAGTAGTGGAATATCTGGTAAAAAAATCCGGTAATGCTTTTCCTGTTATAGCAGTAGGAGGAATTCATTCAGCAGAGGATGCCATGGATATGTTCAGAGCAGGAGCGGCACTGGTACAGTTGTATACAGGATTTATATACGAGGGACCAGGCCTGGTCAGTGCAATCAACAAGAGGTTACTCAAAGAAAAATAGGATTTTTATAAGTAGCATCTTCACAAATTAAAAATTCTTCTTTGGTAAAAAATCTTAATTTTGTAATCTGTTATTCTAAATACCATGGCCGAAAATACCTATAAGAAACCTAATAGAAAGAAGGATAAGGAAAGCTCTGGAAGCAGATTTCCCAAAATTAACTTAGGTTTTCTGAAGGACAGAAGATTTTTGCTGGCTTCAGGATTCACGCTTTTGGTATTTTCCCTTTGTCTTTTTATCGCGTTTATTTCCTTTCTGTTTAATGGGAGGGCGGATCAAAGCGTCGTAGAATCTTTATACTCTTCCACCATTCAGGAAGCCGGATTAGAGTCAAGGAACTGGCTGGGACTTTTTGGCTCGGTCTTATCCTACTGGTTTATATATAAGTGGTTTGGAATTGCTTCCTTTCTGTTTATTCCCCTGGTTTTTTTGATAGGGTTTAAACTGGTTTTTCAGAAAGATCTTTTCAACTTCAGAAGGGTATTTATATTCTGTGCGTTTTTTATTTGCTGGATTTCGATTACCTCCGGATATTTTGTCTATGCTGTTGACAATCATCCGATTCTTGGCTTTTTGAGTGGAGGTATTGGGTTTGAGCTTGCTGCTTTCACCAATGCTCTGATAGGCTGGGGTACACCGCTGGTAATGCTTCTGACACTGGTAGTGTTCAGCATCTTTTATTTTAATATCACCAATATCTGGGGAGCTCGTGAAGTTCTGGCGGAAAATGTTTCAGAAGCCAAAAAGCATATAAAAGAAATTACTGCTGAAGAAGAGCAAACCAACGAAGAGGAGGAAGAGCTCTCCGACGAAGACTGGATTGTAAAAGTTGTAGAAGATCAGGGAGCTGTCGAGGAAGAGGGCTATGAAGGCTCGGAAGAAGGAGTGGCTGAAGAAGAGGAAACGTACAACTACGAAGAAGGGGCTGAAGAGGAATATAGCGAAGAAGAGTATGGGGAAGAGGAGGTGTATGACTATGAGGAACCGTCTGAAGAAGACCAGCTAGAGGAATACATACCTTCTAATGAAGAAGGGGGAATCGGTTTAATGGTAGAAAAAGCCCCTGAAGAAGAAATTGTAGAGGAAGGTATTGCAGAAAATTATGATCCTACGCTGGACTTGTCTTCTTATAAGTATCCAACTCTTGACTTACTCAATGAATATGAAGGTGGTAAGATCCAGGTAACGAAAGAAGAGCTGGAAGCCAATAAAGATAAAATCGTAGAAACCCTTTCACACTATAATATTGGTATTACCAATATTAAAGCGACGATTGGTCCTACTGTTACTCTGTATGAAATTGTACCAGATGCGGGTATCAGGATTTCCAAGATAAAAAACCTTGAAGACGATATTGCATTGAGTCTTGCTGCACTTGGAATCAGGATTATCGCGCCGATTCCCGGAAAAGGCACCATTGGTATCGAAGTGCCGAACAGCAATAAAGAGATTGTTTCGATACGCTCAGTCCTTTCCACCGAGAAGTTTCTTAAGAGTGATAAGGATCTGCCTGTGGTGTTTGGTAAAACGATTTCCAACGAGGTGTTTATCGGAGACCTGGCAAAAATGCCACACCTGTTGATGGCCGGTGCTACAGGGCAGGGAAAGTCGGTCGGTCTGAATGTGCTGCTGGCTTCGCTTATTTATAAAAAGCACCCGTCTCAGTTAAAGTTTGTGCTGGTCGATCCGAAGAAAGTAGAGCTTTCTTTGTTTAATAAGATCGAAAGACATTTCCTTGCGAAGCTTCCGGACACGGAAGATGCGATCATCACAGATACCAAAAAGGTAATTCATACGCTGAATTCCCTTTGTATGGAAATGGATATGCGTTACGATCTTCTGAAAGATGCCAATTGCAGAAACCTGAAAGAATACAACAAGAAGTTTGTTGAACGCAAACTGAATCCTAATAAAGGGCATCGATTTATGCCTTATATTGTGCTGGTGATAGACGAGCTTGCCGACCTGATGATGACGGCAGGTAAAGAGGTGGAGACACCGATTGCCCGTCTTGCCCAGCTGGCCCGTGCTATTGGTATCCACCTGGTAGTAGCTACACAGAGACCATCCGTGAACGTTATCACAGGTATCATCAAAGCGAACTTCCCGGCCAGATTATCTTTTAAAGTAACGTCAAAAATAGACTCCAGAACTATTCTGGATGCAGGCGGGGCAGAGCAGCTGATAGGACAGGGAGATATGTTATTTTCCATGGGATCTGAACTAATTCGGGTTCAATGTGCTTTTATAGATACTCCGGAAGTAGAGAAAATCTGCGAATTTATAGGTTCTCAGAGAGGATATGATTCTGCTTACTTACTCCCTGAATTTGTTGATGAAGAGGGAGAAGGAGGCGAAAAAGGCGAATTCAATTTTGCAGAGAGAGATAGTCTTTTTGAAGAAGCCGCCAGAATCATTGTAACGCACCAGCAGGGGAGTACCTCATTATTACAAAGAAGATTAAAATTAGGCTACAATCGGGCGGGACGTCTGATTGACCAGTTAGAATCCGCCGGAATCGTTGGACCCTTCGAAGGAAGTAAAGCCAGAGAAGTGCTGGTACCCGATGAATATAGTTTGGAACAATTATTGAATGAATTAGATAAGAAAAAATAGACAGTATAGGTAATGAAAAAAATTGTAAGTTTTCTAATAGTACTTTTAGTTGGCCTTTCGAAGGCATCTTTCGCTCAATACGATCCCAAAGCCGCAGCAATCCTGGATGCAATGAGTTCAAAGTATAAAAGCCTTCCAGCGTTTAAGGCAACTTTTGTGTATACACTTGAAGCTCCAAACAATGTAAAAGAAACATCTGAGGGTGAAATTATCGTAAAAGGTTCTAAATTTATATTGAAGCTTGATGGTCAGGAGATTATAAATAATGGTTCTACCGTATGGACATACATTAAGGATGCGAACGAGGTAAACGTTTCAAACTATGAGCCGGATGAAAATGACATGAATCCGACCAAAATTTATTCCATGTATAAAAAAGGGTATAAATATACTTTCCTGGAAGAAAAAGTCGAAAACGGTAAGGTATATGAAGTGGTAGACCTGATTCCTGAAGACAAAAAACCTCAGATTTTCAAAGTTCGGATGGAAATCAATAAAAAAGATAAAACATTAAAAAGCTGGAAAATATTTGAGAAAAACGGTAACAGATATTATTATACAGTAAAAGAATTTGTTCCGGACTATAAAGTAGACGACAATTTTTTTAGCTTTGATGTATCAAAACATAAAGGCGTTGAAGTGATTGAATTAAGATAGAGAGCAACAAAATCATCATGAAGAAAATCGCCCTGGGGCTTTTAGCAATTTGTTTACATTTAGGAGCAGCTTACGCTCAGCAAGATCCTAAAGCCGCCGAAACGCTTGACGCTGTTAGTAAAAAATACCAACAGATAAAATCCTTCAAGGCTAAATTTACATATTCCCTGGAAAGTCCTACTGCAGGAATAAATGAAACCTCCGAAGGCGAAATCGTCGTGGAGGGACAGAAATTTAACCTAAAGCTTAGTGGACAGGAAATTATCAATAATGGTACTACCGTTTGGACCTACCTTAAAGAATCCAACGAAGTAAACATTACCAATTATGAGCCGGGAGAGGAAGATATTACTCCTTCCAGAATCTACACCATCTATAAAAAAGGCTATAAATATGCTTTTCTTCAAGAAAAGCAGGATGGTGGTAAAGTATATGAGGTAATCGATCTGATTCCGGAAGATAAAAATAACCAGTTTTTTAAAGTGCGATTGGAGATCAACAAAAAAGACAAGACAATAAGAAGCTGGAAAATCTTTGAAAAGAATGGGAACAGGTACCTTTATGTGGTAAAAAGCTTTATCCCGGATTTCAAGGTAGATGAGTCATTTTTTTCATTTGACAAGTCCAAGTACAAAAATGTAGAGGTCGTTGATTTGAGATAACCCAAACATACTATCCTACTATAAGAAAGCCTGAAGCTTACAAAGAATCGTAATCTTCAGGCTTTTGCTTTTATTATATCCTCCATTAAAATTGACCTGTCTCCTCAGATTTTCGCATCCGGGTCTTTCAACTTTTAACTTTCGCTTTCTACTTTCAACTTTCCGCCTTATTTTTATGCATTCCTGATTATACGATGAAAAAAGAAGAGCTGGTAAAGCAAATAAAATCCAAAGAATCTTACCTGTGTGTAGGCCTGGACACTGATTTGAAGAAGATTCCTTCAGGCTTGCTGAAATACGAAGATCCTATTTTTGAGTTTAATAAAAGAATTATTGATGCGACCCACGACTTTTGCGTGGCCTACAAACCGAATATCGCTTTTTATGAGGCTTTAGGTTCTAAAGGGTGGGATGCACTGGCGAAAATCTTAGAGTACATACCAAAAGAAATTTTTACCATTGCAGATGCCAAAAGGGGGGATATAGGAAATACTTCCGGTTTATACGCCAGAGCGTTTTTTGATAATCTGGATTTTGATTCTGTAACGGTGGCTCCGTATATGGGCGAAGATTCTGTAACGCCATTTCTTGAATTTGAGGATAAGTGGGTAATTCTCCTCGCTCTGACCTCAAATACCGGAAGTCAGGACTTTCAGAAGTTGCGTCTGGAAAACGGTAAATACCTTTATGAGGAAGTGTTAGAGAAAAGTACCCAATGGGGAACTGCATCAAACCTTATGTATGTGGTGGGGGCTACTCAGGCGACTTTGTTAAAGGACATCAGAAAGATAATTCCGGATCATTTTCTGCTTGTACCGGGCGTGGGGGCTCAGGGGGGAAGCCTGGAAGAGGTATCTCAGAATGGTATGAATAAAGATTGCGGCTTACTGGTAAATGCATCCAGAAGTATTATCTATGCTTCATCCGGGGAAGATTTTGCTGTAAAAGCAAAAGAAGAAGCACAGAAGCTGAGAGACGAGATGAAAAGTTATCTTAATAAATATTTATAATGTAAGTTCGGAGCTGTCCACTAATACAAAGGCAGCTCCGAATTTTTTTTACCAGCATTTCAACCATTTTTAACGGCTATGAGAGAAGATTTACTCCATTTTATATGGCAGTACCAGTATTTCCATAAAGATAAGCTCCAAACAACAGACGGCAAACCTGTTCACGTGTTGTTTCAGGGATATCCTAATACCGATGCAGGTCCCGATTTCTTAAACAGTAAAATCAGAATCGGAGAGGTGGAATGGATTGGAAATGTAGAACTACACGTCAACAGCTCTAACTGGGAAGAACATCAACACGAGCAGGATGAAGCCTATAATTCGGTCATCTTACATGTCGTATTTTTAAATGATGTGGAGGTGTATCGACAGGACGGAACACTGGTCCCTGCACTGGAACTTAAGAATCGAATTTTCCCGGAAGTAATTCAAAGATACAGAAGCTTCAGCCAGCATGAGGGAATCCCTTGTATGTCCAGATTTCAGGAGGTTTCGGATATGATCAAACTTAGTATGCTGGACTTAGCACTTTCTGAACGCCTTGAACGAAAGGCCCGCTCTATTGTAACCGAGTTTGAACGAAACAACAACGACTGGGAAGAAACCTGCTACCAGATACTTGTAGCCAACTTTGGTTTTAAGCTGAACAATGATCCTTTTAGGCGACTAAGCAAATTACTTCCTTATAAGCTCATTAATAAATGTTCGGGAAATCTTTTGCAGATAGAGGCACTGCTTTTCGGAATGGCAGGTCTGTTAAAGGGAACTTTTGAAGATGAATATCCAAGGCTGCTTCAAAAGGAATTTCATTACCTTTCTGTGAAGTTTTCATTGCAACAAAAGGAAATGTCCGGTACTGAGTGGAAATTTCTGAGAGTGAGACCGAGTGGGTTTCCAAGCAGGAGGATTGCGCAATTGGCGGCATTGCTGGCGGGGCACCAGAAATTGTTTTTCAGGTTCATTGAAAGTCGTACCTGTAAAGAGCTTTATACATTGTTCAATTGTAATATAAGTCCTTACTGGTCCAGTCATTATACCTTTGATATGGTTTCGGAAACAAAGCAGCAAAAGCTTGGGAAAGCATCTGTTAATAGTTTGATTATTAATTCTGTGGTGCCTCTGCTGGCGGCTTATGGAAAGTTAAAAGATCAGCCGGAGCTGGTAGATAAAGCCATTGAGTTGCTGGAAACATTGCCTCCGGAGGAAAACTACATTACCCAAAGATGGAAAAAGAATGCCCTGAAGCTGAAGTCTGCATTTGATACACAGGCAGCAATCGAACTTTATACGCACTTCTGCTTGAAAAAACAGTGTTTGAAGTGTAAAATTGGCATAAATATACTGAAGGACACATGTATCAGTGGAGCATCCATTTAATTCTACTTTCTGTAATCTGTTTTTTTTATTACAAAAACATACGGTACTCAGCATTGGCACCTGTGTTCATTCCTGCACTGTTAGTGAAATTGCTCTCCGGAATTTGTCTGGGATTGATTTATCTTAAATTTTATAAAGGAGTAGGAGATACTTTTTTATACTATAATTATGCAGTGCACTATTCGCCTATGGTTATAGAAGCACCGGATCGTTTTCTGCAGTTCTTATTTAGTAATGTTACCGGTGATCCGTCATTATCATCCCAGCCACGCGTGTTAACGTTTGTCAAATTTGCTTCACTGATAACTTTTGTATCTTTTAATAATTACTGGATTGCTACGCTGTATTTCTCTCTAATTTCTTTTGTCGGATTCTTTTATTTTGCCAATAAAATTGCCTCTGCAGTGCCAGAAGTCAAATGGTTTGTAGCAATAGCATTTTTATTTTTTCCTTCTGTGGTTTTCTGGAGTTCCGGCTTTATAAAGGAAAGTATTGTTATGCCGGCTTTGCTGGTTGTTGCCGGTAACTTTTTTTCCTGGGTCGTTGAAGGAAAACGTATTCGTTTTGGGCAGGTCATCATCACATTATTGATGAGTGGAATCGTTTTTTATATTAAGTTTTATTATGCCGCGGTGCTTATCCCCGTGTTGATGTCATTGGGTATTACAAAGTATCTTGATAACCGGGTGGGGCTTAGTTTATTCAAACAGGCGAGTGTGTTTTTTATAGTGCTGGTAAGTCATTGTGTGGTAGTTTCCTTTTTGAACCCTTATCTCTCCATTAATACATTTTTGCAATCGGTATATCAGAATTATGAGGCTACACTTCTTCTTTCTTCAAGAGATAAGATTATTCATTTTTACAACCTGATTCCCACCTTAACTTCTTTTGCTGTAAACTTTCCTCAGGCCCTATTTGCAGGGCTCTTCAGACCTTTGATTGTTGAAGCAGACAATATTCTGATGGTGTTTACCGGACTTGAAAATACCCTCCTGTTATTGTTAACCTTAAATGCTTTTATAACCATAAAAAAACGTGCTGGCTCAATAGACTGGTTGTTTGTTACGGCAGCAGTGGTGTATATAATCGTACTAGCATCTTTGCTGGCCTTTTCATCTCCTAATCTTGGCACCCTTGCAAGGTATAAAATCGGTTTTTTACCATTTTTTGTTTGCCTATTACTATGGTTTTCTCCTTTGGAAAAGGTTGTCCAAAAGGTTGGCAAACCTCTTTAATGGCTCCAGGTCGCTCCATTGAATAAAAAACAGGTAAGTGAAAATCCAGGGATTTATAATGGAAGAGATGCCCAAAAGGACGACTGTGCCTATATGAAAGAGTATCCCGGTGGGAAGAATGATCCATTTAAGCTTTTCATTCCACAAAATACTTATAAATCCAAGTTGAAAAATCATGGCTGCAACGGGTAAAACTGCACATAACAGAGGATGATGTAAAACCTGCATACCTAATGGTGCCTGATGCAGAGCTATATAACTTTTAAATGTTACAGGGGAAAGCCATGCTCCTTTTGATATCAATAACTTCTCTATACCTGCCAAAAGGTAGCATAGACATAAGGATAATTTTATGAGCTGTAATGGCCAGTCGGGGATTGAAGAATTGGAGACTGACGTTCTTTTTTGCTGATAAAGAAGAAACGGCATGAGCAGGCCCGCATAATTTAAGGTAGTATACCCATGATCTATTTTTTCAAAACTGAAGAAGATGGCCTGGAAATATATAAAAGTGCCTATAGCTACTACCGATGTAAGTATTGGGTAAACATTCAGAATACAGAGCAGACACGAAAGCAGTAATACGAGGTACAGGATGGTCCCCTGAAGTATAGAAGGGAACCCTCCCCCTGTTAATTTCAAGATAAACAAAGGTTTGAAGAAAGCTTTGAGGGAAGTTATTACAAGGAAATCGTTGTGAAATTCTATGGAAAAATAAAGTAAGGAAGAATAAAACAGAATTCTTAAAAGACTTACCTGATAATAACTGGTTGTTCCATTAAAAAAATTTTGGGTGAATGTTTTAAATGCGAAAACCTTTGCTTTCATTACTATAAAAGCAGCACAGCAAATCAGCACCAATGAAATGCGAACAACCACCTGCAAGGCTTTTTCCTCAAAAAATGAAATAGGAAAACGATAGCGCTCCGTGGCCAGTCTTGGGTAAATGAATTCTATTGCAGAATTTACCCAGTCAGGAGCCGTATTGGTAAAGTACTGCTTTACCAGTGTTGTGACGTATGTTTGAAAGATCGCAGGAAGGATGAACGCTGCAATCAGCAAAATGAAAATTAACACCTTGTCTTTCCTGCTCATTTTACCTGTAATGTTTCAAGGATGATGGTGTCTGCCTGAAGTGGATCATTTCCTGGAATTTGTATTTGTAGTAGTCTCCATGCGTGGATGGATGTGTCGGGAAGCACCTCACTTAATCTGGAAAGGAACAGTCCGGACTGATTCCGGTAATAATAATTCCTTGCCAGGTACATAAAGGAATTAGAGGCCAGGTGTAAATCCCTGCCATCAAGGTGATGCCATTGGTGATGTTTATAGTATTCAGGTTCAAATACCTGAAGGGTATCTGTTGCGCGGACGGGTTCGGCAAACATTCCAAACCGTGCAAACGGAAAAAGATCTGTAACTAAAATAAAAGGAAGAATAAGTGCAGCAATAAATCCTGTGATAATAATATTTTTTAACTTTATCTTCATGGAATATATACCTACGGTATTGCAAACTAAATGAACCCTAAAGACCAATACTTTTTTTCATCTGCTTTAAAGTTACTATTTCTTACAGGATTATTAGTAGTTGCGGCAATTCCTTTTTTCCTCTGGACCATTCAGTACAATGATTTTATACATTCTATTCTGGTGCATTACGGTATTCAGGACAAAGAAGAGGTGCTTAGATCCAGGTATCTTACCCGGACAGCTTTCCAGGGAATGCGCTACATTAGTTTATTACTGGCGGCAGGGTATACATTGGTGTTACCTGTCTTAATCCGAAAATCCGGAAGGTTTGCAGAAAATATACTGACCAACCTGAAAAAAACTGGGAGTATTATCCGTAATGAAGTTGGAGCATTAAAAAGTGAGGAATTAATTGTGGTTGCTCTGGTGACCCTGGTTTCTTTATTGCTGAAACTCTGGTATTTCTTTAAAGTACCTTTTCTGATTGATGAGGCTTTTTCGTATGTGTATTTTGTCAGCAAAGGAGCTCCGGTTACAGCCAGTTATTATCCGGCGCCCAACAATCATATTTTAAGTAATCTCTTGTCGTGTGGGGTCCAGCTCTTTACAGATAATGCATTACTGATTATGCGGTTGCCCTCGTTGTTGATTTCATTGGTGTTGGGATTAGTGGTGTTTCTTTTTTATAAAAAACATTTTTCATTTGCTACCGCCATTACGGCTTATCTGTTTTACTCCCTGTGTTTTGAAATGAATTTTTATGCCGTGCAGGGGCGGGGATATCTGTTGTTTACCTTATGTTCGTTTTTGCTGATGATCATCAGTTTTCAATACCTGTCTGCATCGAGAAGCGTTTATCTGCGGCTCTTTGCGGCGGTCTCCATTGCAGGATTTTATACTATCCCCACTTTTATATATCCCTTTGCTGCCAGCATACTCTTTCTACATGTTTATTTTTACCGCAACAGAGATTTTAGTCCATTGTTAAAGCTGTATGGAGCTTTGGCTGCAACGGTTGCAGGAGTGTTGCTTTTATATATTCCTGTTTTGCTGGTAAGTGGGGTTTCTTCTATAGTGGCGAACAGCTGGGTGAAACCACTTGAACTGAGTCATTGGATTCAGGCATTCCCGGCGTACGGTGCGGGGACAGCAAACTGGCTACTGAATATTGAAACGGGAGGAATCTTTTTTCTGCTTTTTACAGGCCTTAGTTATCTTGTTACCAGTTCAGGTCGATTTGCAAAGACCTTTCTTTGGTTCTCCATAATTTATGTTCTTACTCCTTTGGTCCTGATTGGAATTCAAAGAGTACTTCCGTTTTACAGAATTTGGCTATACTTTATTCCCATTATAGGACTTTATGTCGGACATATTTGTGAGGGATTAAGAAAGAGTTATTTAAAAATAACCTGTAGTCTGGCGCTGGCAGCAGCCATGTTGTTTGCGGATCTCCGCGCATTTGAGGATGATTTTGGGTTTTACGAAGACATGAACAGGGCACTCAGAAAAGTGGTACAGGATATGCCGGAGAATGTCTATTGTGAAGAGGATACCTATTACGTTTTTTTAAACTACTATGGAATTAAGAACCACGTTAGGTTTAACATAGAGGATACCTTCGTTGCAGACAGATTATATGATTACCTTATTTTAAAACCTGATAGCCAAATACCTCATCAGGGGTATGATAGATTTGTTGAAAATGAGGATGTTAAAGTATATGTGCGACGTAAGTGAACTTTATTGCAGGTTCTAAATGTTGAAGCAGCATCGATTCTATTAAGAAACACACTATATTTACAATTATATATTCGGTATAAAAAATATGAGCATGGATAATAATCCTGTTATAATCTTCGGAGCAAAGGGACTTGGTAAAGTAGCTCTGGATATTTTTCAAAGTAATAATATTGTTACCTATTGCTTTTTAGATGACGATGACAATCTGCATGGCAAAGAGATTTGTGATGTAGCTGTTCTGGGCCGCACAGACGATGATGGTTTTCTGAAATACCTTGGAAAAAAATGCTCCGCTTTTGTAGCTAGCGACGACAACAAGTTAAGGCAGCATCTTGTGCAGATGCTTAAGGAAAAAAGAAAGATCATGCCCGTAAATGCCGTGCATTCCAAGGCGTTTATTTCCGAATATGCGTTTTTAGGGTATGGAAATATGATCAATGCGGGTGCAATCATCAACAGTAATGCAAAAATTTCCAACCATTGTATTATCAGTTGCAATGCCTTAATAGATTTTGATGCACAACTAGAGGATTTTGTCCAGATTGGAGCCGGAAGTATAATCAATTCGGGGGTGAAAATAGAAAAAGGAGCATTTATAGGTTCCGGAGCTACAATTGTTTCCGGTGTTACTATAGGGAAAAATGCCAGAATAGGGGCTGGTTCTGTTGTAATCAGTAATGTGAAGGATGGAGAAACAGTATTTGGAAACCCTGCAAAAGTAGTTTAATACGATAAAAGAAGTAGCTATAAAAAATAAGGCAGCCAGATCGGCTGCCTTATTTTTTATATTATTAGTTCATCGTAAAATGCTCATTTAAGATGTTTGAAAGTTTTTCATCGGTCAAAGGTTTGTTGACATAACCAAAAACGCCCGAATCTTTGAGTTTTTTTATGTCCAGTGGATTCGTGGAGGTGGTAAGCATCACGATTACTATGGAATCCTTGTCCGGAAAATCAAGTGATTTGTACGCTTCAAGAAATTCAAATCCGTCCATGACAGGCATATTAATGTCGAGGAGAATTAACTCGGGACATTTTTTACCTGAATCGATTATTCCATTAAGCAGGTTTAAAGCTTCTTCCCCGTTCAAAACTACTTTAACTTCTTCAGCAATATCCAGCCTTTTAATTAGTTTTTCATTGATGAAATTATTAATGCTATCATCATCAACTAATAAAATGCTTTTGATTTTTTTCATGGCGGTATGAAATCATTTATTCCGGGAGAAGCAGGGTACCTTCTCCTTTAAAACTAACTTAAAATTTGTGTAAGATTAATCTATTTTTTTAAAAAATATTGAAGTTTTTTTTAAAAAAATCTCTCATGTTTTTAAAATATTAATAATCAGTAATGTATGGTTTTAGTGAAAATCTTGTTTTTTACATAATTACTGAAAGCAATTTTCCCTGACAGATTAATCCGGTTTAACCTCAAAAAGTATCCGCTTTGGGGTAGAATTTTTAAGGGCATTGTTGATAAATGTCTTTGTTGAATTCTATGTTTTTGGTTTTTATTGTTCAGGCAATGCAGTAACTTTACTGCCCTGTTTCAAGCAGTAATGATTTTAATACCGGTATTTCTGTCAATTATCCTAATATATACTGTGTTTGCAGTATATGCGGAACGAAAAATCTCAGGATTTATTCAGGATAGATATGGTCCTGTGGAAGTAGGGCCACACGGGATAATGCAGACCGTTGCCGACCTGATCAAACTTTTAATTAAGGAAGATATTGTTCCTCAATCAGCCGACAGAAAGCTGTTTATTGCCGCGCCTGCGATTGTTTTTTCTGCAATCTTTGCAGGGTATGCCGTACTTCCTTTTGCCCCCGGTCTGGAAGCTTCCCGTGCTTCTGTAGGGGTGTTTTACCTTCTGGCCATCATTTCACTGGATGTAATAGGTTTATTGATGGCTGGTTGGGGATCCAACAACAAGTTTTCACTATATGGAGCTATCCGGGCAGTCGCTCAAATGGTTTCTTACGAAGTGCCTTTAAGCCTTTCTGTTCTCGCAGTGGTAATGACCTGTCAAACACTCGACCTGCAGGAAATCAGCTATCAGCAAAGTTTATGGATTAAAGATTTTTCAACTGTATCCGATGCCAATTATTTGTTTGGTATTCAAAGTTGGAACATTAACCTTACAGAGGTAGGAGGCTTTCTTACCTGGAATATTTTCAGAAATCCTGTGCTAATGGTCGGGTTTGTGGTATTTTTTGTGGCTTCATTAGCAGAGTGTAACAGAGCTCCTTTCGATATTCCTGAAGCAGAGTCAGAACTTGTTGCCGGTTTCCATACTGAATATACAGGATTTAGGTTTGCAGTATTGTTTCTTGGAGAATATGCCATCATGCTGCTGGTTTCTTTTCTGGCATCCATATTATTCCTTGGCAGCTGGAATAGCCCATTCCCTAACATTGGTTTTATACGACTTGCCGACTGGACGAACGGGTATCCCGGTACGTTTTCCGGAATTGCCTGGGGAACCTTCTGGTTGATATTAAAAGCCTTTTCGTTGATAGGGCTGCAAATGGTCATCCGATGGACGTATCCAAGATTAAGAGTAGATCAGCTTATGTTTTTATGCTGGAAAGTACTTACTCCACTGGCATTGGTAATAATTTTAATTTCAGGGTTCTGGCGACTTTTGATGAATTAACTGGGGAGGTGCAAGATGATTCAAAGTAATGTAAAACAGGGAGCTAAGAATTCATACTGGGGAAGTGTTGGCGAAGGAGTTACCTCCCTCTGGAAAGGGTTGTTGTTGACCTTCAGGCATTTGTTTCAGGCATTAAAATACAAAAGAACCCCGATAGGAGTAGAAAATAAAGATTATTTTTCCTTTGATAAAGGTATTGTCACACTCCAATATCCGCATGAAGCTATCCCGGTTCCGGACAATGGTCGATATCGGTTGCATAATGAGATAGAAGACTGTATAGTCTGTGACCTTTGTGCAAAGATTTGTCCTGTAAACTGTATAGAAATTGATGCCATAAAATCCACAGAAGAAATTGGAAAGACTTCTGACGGATCCACCAAAAGAATTTATGCAGGTACGTTTGACATAGATATGGCGAAGTGTTGCTACTGTGGTTTATGTACTACAGTTTGCCCCACAGAATGCCTTACCATGACTAAAACCTACGATTACAGTGAGTTTGATATCAGAAACATGGTTTACCATTTTTCAGATCTTACTCCTGAGCAGGCGGAAGAGAAGAAGAGGTTATACGAAGAAAAGCAAAAGGAAAAAGCTAAAGCTAAATCTTCTGAAGCTGCAAAACCTTCTGCAGATAAGCCGGCCTCATCAGAGAAAACAGGTACTCCAAAGCCAGCCTTTAAACCAGTAGTGAAACCTCCGGTGGTAACGCCTAAGAAAGAAGAAGGCAGTGATGTGAAACCAGAAGATAAGACACCGTCAGGAGATCAGCAATCTGAGGAAAAGAAACCTGTCAGGCCGGTATTTAAACCGGTTATCAAGGCACCTGCATCCAGTCCGAAACAAGCAGAAGACAGCAGTGCAAAGCCGGAGGAAAAATCCGGAGATTCTGAGGCAGGTCAGGTAAAACCAGAAGAAAAGAAACCACTTAAGCCCGTTTTTAAACCGGTTATCAAAGCTCCTTCAAGCACTCCTAAACCAGCAGAGGAAGGAGGAGAAAAACCTGAGGACAAAGCCGTGTCTTCAGAATCGGGAGAAGTTAAATCAGAAGAAAAGAAGGCACCAAAGCCAGTATTTAAGCCGGTTATAAAACCTCCGGTGCCTAAAAATCCACCGTCCGGAGAGGCAGAGCAGGAGAAGACTTCGACTTCATCTGAAGAGGGGAAACAAGCTTCCGGAAATACTAAACCGGAGGAAGTTAAAAAAACGGCTAAACCGATATTTAAACCTGTTATTAAACCAAAACCAAAGCAGGAGGGAGAGCAAGGTGATCAGTAATCCGGAAGTATACTTTTTTTATTTCTTTGCTACCATTATTGTAGGCTCAGCGTTATTTCTACTTTTTACCAAAAATGTGGTGTACTCGGCGTTTGCCTTGTTAAGCACCTTACTGGGAGTGGCGGGGTTATTTGTGCTGGCCTCTGCGGACTTCCTGGGAATTATGCAAATCGTGATTTATATAGGAGGGGTGTTATTGCTTTTTATGTTTGCGATCATGTTTGCAAACAAGGTTACCGGCCAGCAATACATCATCACAGAACACAAAAACCTTCTTTCAGGAATCGTCCTGGGGATTGCGGTTTTTATTATTTTTGCCATGGCTATACTAAAGGCAGGATATAAACAACATCTTTCCTATTATCCGAATAAGAGTACAGTTTCTGAAATCGGTGTGGAGCTTATGACCGAATACGTTTTCCCTTTTGAGTTTGCGGGAATATTTCTTTTTGCAGCTTTAATCGGAGCTTCAGTCGTAGCAGGGCACTTAATAATAAAAGATAACGTTAAAAAATGATTCCATCTACGCATTTTCTGATAGTTGCAGCTTTCCTTTTTGCTATGGGTATCATGATACTTATAGTAAAAAGAAATGCAATTGCCGCATTGATGGGAATAGAACTTATGCTGAATGCAGTAAATATCAATCTGGTAGTGTTTAGTAATTTAAACAGACAGATCGATGGCCAGATGTTTGTGATTTTTGTGATCGTGGTGGCCGTGGCCGAAGCTGCAGTGGGATTAGCATTATTACTTCAGGTTTATAAAAATTACAGAACTTCAGACCTGGATAAAATTACCAAACTAAAAGGCTAGGTCAGACATGAATTCTTATTTAATAACGGACCTTGACAACCTTGTCTATTGTTCTTTAGCCACGGCTTTGCTGCCGTTCTGTGCTTTCCTTATTTTGTTTTTTGGGGGAAAACAATTACCCCGGAAAGGTGACTGGCTGGCTGCATCGTTTATAGGTATTTCATTTGTACTCTCTGTTGTCATTTTCTTTTCTGTTTGGGAAGGAAGAACAGGGGTTGCCAGTATCCGTTGGATCTCGCTGGCTGGCTTACCTGATAATGCTTTTACCATATCTGTGCGCGTTGATAAGCTGTCGAGCTTTATGATGCTCACTGTTTGCCTCATTTCACTGTTGGTGCACCTGTACTCCATGGAGTATATGAAAGGAAAGCTGAATTATACCCGATACTTCCCTTATTTGTCGGTATTTACTTTCGCCATGCTAGGCTTGATCCTCTCCGACAATCTTTTGATTACTTTTATGTTCTGGGAGCTGGTGGGTTTTACGTCCTATTTATTGATCGGTTTCTGGTTTACCAAGGAAGTAGCAGTTAAGGCTAGTAAAAAGGCCTTTCTTTTCAATCGTATTGGTGATTTGGGTTTTATTCTGGCTCTGATGATCCTGTGGTCGCTGGCCGGAACATTTGATCTGCAGTTCCTGAAAGGCAGTATTGAAGAGCCTTCGTTCTGGGTTACCCTGGCAGGACTAGGTATCGTGCTGGCCTGCATAGGAAAATCAGCTCAGTTTCCTTTGTATGTCTGGTTGCCGGATGCTATGGAAGGGCCTACTCCGGTTTCGGCGTTAATTCACGCTGCAACAATGGTTGCTGCTGGTATTTACCTTTTAGCTAAAGTGACTTTTATGCTGGGAGAAGACGTGTTGACGACCATCGCCATGGTAGGGGCCACGACTATGCTCATGAGTGCACTTCCTGCTTTGTTTCAAAACGATATTAAAAAGGTATTGGCGTACTCAACCATTTCCCAATTGGGCTACATGTTCGTGGGGATTGGGGCCGGAGTACCGGAAGCTGCCCTGTTCCACTTGTTCACCCATGCGTTCTTTAAAGCAGGACTGTTCCTGTCTGCAGGAGCAGTGATCCACTACATGCATGAAATAAAACATGTACTGTTTCACGAAGGCGTTTATAACGACTTTGATGCGCAGGATATGAGGTTTATGGGTGGCTTAAAAACGAAACTACCGCTTGTATTCATTGTCTTTGTAGTATGTGCGGCTTCTCTGGTTGGATTGCCTTTGTTATCAGGTTTTCTTTCAAAAGAAGCAATTATTGGAGCGGCTTATAACTGGGCAGAGGCATCCGGTAGTGCGCACAATAGCATTGTCTATTACCTGGTGCCGTTGTCATGCTTTATAACAGCCTTTTTTACAGCGCTGTATATGACCAGACAATTGATAATGCTTTTCTTTGGAGATTTTAGACTGGAAAACCATATCCCTTACCTGCGAACTGCAAAACATGATCACCACCATCAGTCGCTGCTCATTTCACTTCCATTAGTAGTTCTTTGTGGGTTGTCAGTATTTATTCCATTCTCCTGGAATCCTTTTTCTCCTCAGTCAAGCTGGTTTATCCAGGCCCTCAACCAGATTTTTGAAAGCAATCTTGAATTCTCCCATGGGGTAACTTATACCACAGTGGCACTGGCTCTCGCCGGTATTGCGGCAGGTGTTCTGATGTACAGGAATAAAGTAGTTGTTGCGGAGAAAGAAGAGAAGGTATCCTATGTAACAGAGTTGCTGGGCAAGAACTGGTACCTTGAAAAAATTTATTATCATATAATGGTTGTTCCGGGATTCAGACTTGCTTTTTATACTACTAAAATAGATTTCGTGATTGACAAGCTTCTGGATGGAATAGCGGTCGTATATGTGGTGCTTAGTCATATTGTAGCGTGGTTTGATAAGAGTGTTATAGATGGCCTGGTCAGACTCGTGGCGGGAATTGCAGCATTTATATCCGGTCTGTTTAAGAACATACAGTCTGGAAGGGTACAGCAATACTTTGCTTATACGCTTGCCACTGTACTGCTTTTAATTTATCTCTTTTTTAATTGGATGAATTAGCAGGCCGGATGAATAGTGAATTAAAATAGTAGCTAAACTAATTATATATATTACCCATCGTGACGGAAAAAGTGTTAAGTATTCTGATATTTTTGCCTCTGGCAGGTCTGGTACCGCTGCTGGTACTGCCTAAAAGCAGATCAGGTGTTTACAAGTATATTAATCTGGCAGTGTGTTTTATACAAACCATACTGGCAGGGGGTGTTTTTTGTCTTTACTCCAAACCGGGCCTTTTGGTAGATCCGGTTTATGGGCTATTTAAACTGACGGAGCGCCTGAACTGGATCACCGTGGATCTCGGAACGATGGGCCGACTGTCGATAAATTATTTCATAGGAGTAGACGGACTAAATGTTACCATGGTATTGTTATCGGCCATTGTAATGCTGATAGCTGCCGTTTCATCCTGGTCGGTAGAAAAACATGTGAAAGGGTATTATGCTCTTTTGCTCATTTTAAATACTTCCATATTAGGTTGTTTCCTTGCTTTAGACCTTTTTTTGTTCTTCCTGTTTTTTGAATTTATGCTTCTGCCCATGTATTTCCTTATCGGAATATGGGGTGGGCCAAGAAGAGAATACGCTTCTATTAAGTTTTTCCTGTATACATTGGCAGGTTCTTTATTGATACTGGCAGTGCTCATCGGATTGTATTTTTCTGTGGCAGATCCTGTGGAAACGGCAGTACGATTAGGGTTGGCGGAGAATGTAGAAGCCGTGACCGTTAATGATGTGTCGAATGTGCAGGGAATGCTGCAAAGCAAACAAATCCCGAAACGGGCGGTCGTTCATTCCTTTAATATTCCGGATATGACCAATCCTAAAAATTTTATTCCGGGATCGGTTTTCCATGCGGCTACGAAAATTAACTTTATGGGACTGCCTATTCGAATGGCAGCTTTCCTGGCTTTGTTAATAGGTTTCCTGATCAAATTACCTGCGGTACCTTTCCATACATGGTTACCCGATGCGCACGTGGAGGCGCCGACTCCGGTATCCGTTATTCTGGCGGGTATTCTGTTGAAGATTGGAGGGTATGGTCTTATAAGGGCGGTGTTACCGGTATTTCCGGACGGACTGGTGCATTTCGGCTGGCTTATTTCCTTCCTGGCAGTACTGTCAATCATTTATGCGGCCATGAATGCCTTAGGAATGAAAGACCTTAAAAAAATGATAGCCTACTCTTCCGTCTCCCATATGGGCTTTGTGTTACTGGGTATTGCAAGCGGTACACCGGAAGGTATTAATGGAGCTGTTTTCCAGATGTTCAGCCACGGTATTCTGTCCAGCGGATTGTTCATTGCAGCCGGAGTGTTGTATGACAGAACGCACGACAGATCAATTGAAAACTACAGGGGACTGGCAGCTAAAATGCCTGTGTATACCATTGCAGTTACGCTGTTGTTCTTTGCTTCACTTGGCTTACCGGCATTCTCAGGGTTTATAGGGGAGTTATTCTCATTGCTGGGAGCATTTCATTCTTCGGCTACCAATGGTTTGGTGCCTTACTGGATGTCGGTTGCTGCTGTATTGGGAATATTAATTGGGGCAACCTATTTCCTCTGGACATTGCAACGAATGTTTTTCGGAAAATTCTGGGTTTCAAAAAATATTACATTCAATAATCAATTCAATGACCTGGACAGAAGAGAATTGATTATGCTAGTCCCTTTGATTATAATGACTATTATTCTTGGTATTTTCCCTGGAATCTTACTTGAACCTGTTTCGGAATCAGTGGAGGTTTTGGTCAGCCAGTTGTTCGGTTCAGGAACGGATACTTTGAAAACATTACAAAATTTCAGGTCGCTGTAATCTTTAAAAAATAACATTTAACAAGTGAAATAAGCAGTTTAGGCATTAAATAAACTGCAGGAAATTCAGTTTAAAAAATCATTACTATAATGAAAGAACAACTCTTTCATATTCTGCAAAGTACCAAATTTATAGGGCCGGAGTTACTTCTTGTCTTTCTTTTTATAGTGTTGCTTATAATTCAGATGGTCAATCCCAGAACAGGCCAGTCTGTCTTTGCAGGAATGAGCTCTCTGGGGTTTGCATTGTACCTGAAGTTAGTGCTGGATCAGCTGTTGTTTGTGCAACTGGAAGGTTCTGCAATCATTTATTATGAGATGCTTGCATTGGATAAATGGGCGCTGTTTTTCAAGTTTCTTTTGGCAATTGCAGGTATCATTACCTCATTTTTTACCATCCTTTCTCAGGATACCCAAAAGATGGAATCTGGAACCGGGGAGTACAATGCGTTTATTGTACTGCTTATTGCCGGGTTGTCTTTTTTGGTGATGGCAGATAATTTTCTGATCATATACCTGGCAATTGAACTTGTTTCAATCATTTCTTATGTGCTTACTTTTTATGGCCGGAAGGATAAAAGTGCGGAGGCCGGTTTTAAGTACTTTATTTTTGGGGCTTTCTCCTCAGCATTGATGTTATATGGAATTTCTCTTGTGTATGGGCTGACAGGTTCTCTGAATTTTACAGACAATCTGTTTATAGAAGGTGTTAGAAAAGCGCAGGAGTTTCCGTTGTTTCTTGGATTTATCTTAATTCTTTCGGGCTTCCTGTTTAAAATAGCTTCCGTGCCGTTCCATGAATGGACTCCGGATGTATATGAGGCAGCTCCTTACCCTGTTGCAGCGCTGTTTTCAATTGCTCCCAAAGCAGGAGCTCTGGCGGTGCTCTTTAAGTTTGCTTATACATTTTTCAAAATTTCCCCTTTCCATAACAACTGGAAAGTATTAATAGCGGCCCTGGCTATCATGGGACTTACCGTTGGAAATTTTGCCGCCTTGTTTCAGAAAAATGCCAAAAGGATGTTGGCCTATTCTTCTATTGCCCATACCGGGTTTATATTGCTGGGATTGTTTGCGCTGAATCAATTGGCTGTGAAGGCATTAATGTTTTATCTGTTGATTCTGCTACTTATGAACTTCGCCGCGTTTTTATTGGTTGAAAAACTGGCTGGGTATACCGGATCAGATGAAATAGCTGGTTTTAACGGAGCGGGAAGAAAATTACCATTTATCGGAATTTTAGCAGTAATTATAATGATATCATTGACAGGACTACCTCCGACTGCAGGGTTTTATGCGAAATTTTTTGTTTTTTCAGCACTATGGGAAAGTTATCAGACTTCAGGACTAACATTGAATCTGGTAGTTTTAATGGTTGGTTTGCTTAATACAGTAGTGGCACTTTTTTATTATCTGAAAATACCGTATTACATGTATCTGCGTAAAGCAGAAAATAATAATCTTATACTTACATCGTCAATTTCTGCATCTGATATTTTCGTATCTTTATTATCGATTCCATTGCTGGTTTTATTCTTCAAACCGAACTGGTTAATTAATCTAATAGAAACGTTTTTGAATTGATCTAATACAGCAGCTTACTAATTAAGCTAATTTATGAGTGACGCAATAAAACATGAGTGCGGTATCGCTTTAATCAGGTTACGTAAACCTTTTTCTTATTATCTGGAAAAATACGGAACCCCTATGTACGGCATCAATAAGCTGTACCTCCTGATGGAAAAACAGCACAACAGGGGACAGGATGGAGCAGGAGTAGCAACTGTAAAAATAGGTGTTCCGGAAGGAAAAAGGTACATTAGCCGTTACAGATCTGTTGACCCACAATCTATATCTGTGATTTTTAACAAGATCAACAGAAAATTCAAAAAAGCTTTAAGAGATAATAAGGATAAATACCTGGATGCAGAATGGATTTTGGAAAATACTGCATTTTCCGGGGAAGTATTACTGGGGCATCTTCGCTACGGCACTCATGGCAGCAATGAAATTGAAAACTGTCACCCTTTCCTGAGACAAAGCAACTGGAGAAGTCGTAACCTGGTTGTGGCAGGAAACTTCAACATGACCAACGTTGATGAGCTTTTTAATAAGCTGGTGGAACTTGGTCAGCATCCTAAAGAAAAAAACGATACCGTTACGGTTCTTGAGAAAATTGGACACTTTCTTGACGAAGAAAATCAGCTGTTGTTCAATAAATTCAAAAACCAGTATACCAACCACGAGATTTCTTCTCTGATTGAAGATGAACTTGATCTTCAAAGAGTTTTGATGCGTTCCTGCAAAGACTTTGACGGTGGGTATGCCATGGCGGGAATGACCGGTTATGGAGCTGCCTTTGTGGCCAGAGACCCTGCTGGTATACGACCTGCTTATTATTATGCAGACGACGAAGTGGTAGTGGTAGCGTCGGAAAAGCCTGCTATTAAGATTGCATTTAATATTGATTATGACCAGATAAACGAAATAGAACCTGGTCATGCGCTAATTATAGAGAAAAACGGCTCCTTTGCCCAAAAGCAGTTTATAGATCAGCTGGAGAAAAAATCATGCAGCTTCGAAAGAATCTATTTCTCCAGAGGCTCTGATCCTGAAATCTATAAGGAAAGAAAAATGCTTGGTAAACTGCTTGTACCACAGGTGCTTGAAGCAGTTAATTACGATCTGGAAAATACTGTTTTTTCCTATATTCCGAATACCGCTGAAACAGCATTCCTGGGTATGATGGAAGGTATTGAAGAATACCTTATTCAGTATAGAAAGAAAGTACTTCTGGAAGGAAAGCCCAATGGTATAGATCCTGAAAGAGTATTGTCTTTAAAACCCAGAATTGAAAAGCTTGTAATTAAAGACGCCAAGCAAAGGTCATTTATCGTTGCAGACAGTGAGCGAGATAAGTTTGTAACCAATCTGTACGATACAACTTACGGTGTTATCCAGAAAGGTAAGGATACTATTGTAATTATAGATGATTCCATTGTTCGTGGTACCACACTTGAACGAAGCATTATCCAGATGCTCGACAGGCTTGGACCTAAAAAGATTGTAATTGTTTCATCGGCTCCTCAGATCAGATTCCCGGACTGCTATGGTATAGACATGTCTAAGATGAAAGAGTTTGTGGCCTTCCGCGCGGTGCTTGAGTTGTTAAAAGAATCGGGTAAAGAGTATCAGCTAGAAGAGGTGTACGAACAGTGTAAAATGGCAATACAAACCTTAAGCGGAAACATGGAAAACCATGTGAAAAACCTGTATGCTCAGTTTACCTATGATCAGATTACCAAAAAAGTATCTGAAATTGTAACACCTAAAAACTGCAATGCAGAAGTGCAGGTTGTATTTCAGACGATTGAAGACTTGCATAAAGCCTGTCCTAAACATCTTGGAGACTGGTATTTTACTGGTGATTATGCAACTCCTGGAGGAAACAGGGTGGCGAATAAAGCCTACATTTACTTTATGGAAGGTAAAACCGTAAGGGCTTATTAATAAAGAAAAACACTTTAGTAAAAATAAAAGGAGCAGTTTATTAACTGCTCTTTTTTTATATCGTCTGGAAATATCTTTTGGTGAAGCGGAGAATTAAACTGCAAAGCTTTCACCACAACCACAGGTTCTGGTGGCATTGGGATTGATAAACTGGAACCCCTTTCCGTTTAATCCGTCTGAAAAATCAAGCGTTGTGCCGATAAGGTAAAGAAGGCTTTTTTTATCTACCAGGATTTTAATCCCTTTATCTTCAAAAACCTGATCTGAAGGATTGACCTGATTGTCAAATTTCAGGTCATACATAAGGCCTGAGCAGCCACCACCATTAACAGCTACTCGTATATTGTACTCCTCTGTATAACCTTCTTTTTCTCTCAGACTAAGTACATGTTCTTTAGCTTTTTCTGTAATATTGATCATGGGTAGAACATTTTTATGGTTAAATCCAAACGTACTTATATAAAAATAAGTTCATTTGGGAAACATAAATTTACTAATTATTACCAATAAAATCCTGATAATTGAAGAATCTATATAAAATATGAAAAATCTGGAACATATCGGTATTGCTGTAAAGAGCATTGAGGCTTCTGCTGCACTTTTCTCAAAACTCTTAAACACTCAGTCTTACAAAGAAGAGTTTGTGGAAGGTGAAAAGGTGCGAACCCTGTTTTTCCATTGCGGCAATGTAAAGATAGAATTACTGGAGTCTACTACAGAAGACGGAGCTATCGCAAAGTTTATTGAAAAAAGAGGAGAGGGAATACATCACCTCGCTTTTGAAGTGGATGATATTCAGCAGGAAATGCAGAGGATGAAGGAGGAAGGGTTTGTACTCTTAAGTGAGCAGCCTAAGCCCGGTGCGGATAACAAGCTGATTTGCTTTTTGCACCCTAAATCAACCGGAGGAACGTTGATAGAACTTTGTCAGGAAAATAAAAAGGGATCTTAAGATCCCTTTTATTTTTTATCCGCTTTTATTATCATAGGTCAGAGACCTTTGATAGGAGAAATCATAAGAAAAAGATAGATTTACATCTTTATTTGTCCGCTTTTTCTCATTTTGCTCACCTTCTTGGCATTCTTCTTACATTTTGGATTCGCCTTTACGCAAGAAGTTGCTGAAAATGAGAAAGCAAATAAGATAAGGAAAATTGAGAGTATTGTTGCTTTTTTCATATTTATATGTTTTCAATTTGTTGTTGACACTTTAGAATTCAAAACTTATTACAATATACAAAAAAATCTGATGGAAAATAACAAAAGGACAGAATTAAGTGATTTGGGAGAGTTCGGATTAATAAATCTGCTAAAAGATAAAGTAGTTTTAAAAAATCCGGAAACACAAACGGGCATTGGAGATGATGCTGCTGTTATTGAAAACAGAAACGAACTGACACTGGTTTCTACAGATATTCTAACGGAAGGTGTTCATTTTGACCTTACTTATACGCCCCTGAAACATCTGGGGTACAAAGCGGTTGCCGTAAATGTATCCGACATCGCTGCAATGAACGGCATCCCAAGGCAAATTGTGGTAGGAATTGCCGTAAGCAACAGATTTTCTGTAGAAGCAATTGAAGAATTGTATGAAGGTATTAACCTCGCCTGCGAAAATTACAAGGTGGATCTTGTCGGAGGAGATACGACTTCATCAAGAGCCGGCCTTATTATATCTGTTACAGTGCTGGGAGAAGCTAAAAAAGAAGAGGTTACACACCGATCCGGAGCGCAGATCAATGACCTGATTTGTGTTACAGGAGATCTGGGTGGGGCATACATTGGATTACAGCTGCTGGAAAGAGAAAAGCAGGTATTTAAGGAAGATCCTTCCATGCAGCCTCAGCTTGCAGGTAAAGAGTATGTGATAAGAAGACAGCTCAAGCCGGACGCAAGAATGGATGTTATCTATGAGCTAAGGGAGCTTGAGGTTAA
>Ga0207868_1000203_pt1 | contig 77346 bp, 78 predicted proteins | sample Passage237B_FD_187370 | JGI IMG/M metagenome (GOLD analysis project Ga0207868, IMG submission 187370) | Cellulose adapted compost microbial communities from Newby Island Compost Facility, Milpitas, CA, USA - Passage2 37B (SPAdes) (version 3) ...
AACGCCCGCACCGTCGAGCCGAAATGGCAGAAGATCTGGGAGGAGCGCGGCGATTTCCGCACCGCCACCGATAACGCGGCTGCCGGCAAGCCCAAATATTATGTTCTTGAGATGTTCCCCTACCCATCGGGGCGCATCCATATGGGCCATGTCCGCAACTACACGATCGGCGATGCCATCGCCCGCTATCGGCGCGCGCGCGGCTACAATGTGCTGCACCCGATGGGCTGGGACGCTTTCGGCATGCCCGCCGAAAACGCCGCGATGGAAAAGGGCGTTCATCCCAAGGGCTGGACCTATGACAACATCGCGGCCATGCGCGCCCAGCTCAAATCGATCGGCCTTGCCATCGACTGGAGCCGCGAATTTGCAACCTGCGATCCTGACTATTACGGGCAGGAGCAGGCGCTCTTTCTCGACATGCTGGAAGCAGGTCTCGTCACCCGCAAGAAGAGCATGGTCAACTGGGACCCGGTGGACAACACCGTGCTCGCCAATGAGCAGGTCATTGAAGGCCGCGGCTGGCGCTCCGGCGCCGTTGTGGAGCGGCGCGAACTCACCCAGTGGTTCTTCAAGATTTCGGAGTTTTCCGACGAGCTCCTCGAAGGTCTCGACACGCTGACGCACTGGCCGGAAAAGGTCCGGCTGATGCAGAAGAACTGGATCGGCCGCTCGGAAGGCGCGCGCGTCTTCTTCCCCGTTGAGGGTGTGCCGGGCGGAAAGGACTACCGCCTCGAAATCTTCACCACACGCCCCGATACGCTTTTCGGTGCGAGCTTCTGCGCGCTGTCGCCACATCATCCGCTCACGGAGGAACTGGCGAAGGACAATCCCGCGCTGCAGGACTTCATCCGCCAGTGTGACCGGATCGGCACTTCTGAAGAAGCCATCGAGAAGGCCGAGAAGCTCGGCTTCGACACGGGCCTCAAGGCGCGCCATCCCTTTATCGAAGGCAAGACGCTTCCCGTCTATGTCGCAAACTTCGTGCTGATGGAATATGGCACGGGCGCGATCTTCGCCTGCCCCGCCCATGACCAGCGCGACTTCGATTTTGCGAAGAAATACAATCTCCCCATCCTCCCCGTCGTCGCGCCAAAGGCGCGCCTGGGCGATGCGGCCTGGGCAGAAGAACTGGTCGCCGGGGAAGATGCGTTTACCGGTGATGGCGTTGCGATAAACTCCGGTTTCCTTGACGGGCTCGATGTCGCAAGCGCCAAACGCGCGGCGATTGAAAAGCTTGAAGCCCTCGGCCTTGGCGAAGGCACGGTGAATTACCGCCTGCGTGACTGGGGCATTTCACGCCAGCGCTATTGGGGTTGCCCCATTCCCGTCATCCATTGCGAGGCGTGTGGTACCGTGCCCGTGCCGCGCGACCAGCTTCCCGTCACCCTGCCGGATGATGTGACCTTCGACCAGCCCGGCAACCCGCTCGACCGGCACCCGACATGGAAGCATGTGGACTGCCCGACATGCGGCAAGCCCGCCCGGCGCGAGACGGACACGTTCGACACCTTCGTTGACAGTTCCTGGTATTTCGCGCGTTTCATCGCACCCGATGCCAAGACACCAACCGATCGGGCGCTTGTCGATCAGTGGCTGCCGGTTGACCAGTATATTGGCGGCATCGAACACGCGATCCTGCATCTTCTCTATTCGCGCTTTTTCACCCGCGCGATGAAGCGTGTGAACCATGTCGCGGTGGAAGAACCTTTCACGGGTCTCTTCACGCAGGGCATGGTGAACCACGAAACCTATCGCGATGCAGAGGGCCGCTGGGTCTCGCCTTCCGAAATCACCATCGAGACGGTGGACGGCAAGCGCGTTGCAAAGCGGCTTGACAATGGTGCACCCGTCACCATCGGCTCCATCGAGAAGATGTCGAAGTCGAAGAAGAACACGGTCGATCCCCAGGACATCATCGCCCAGTATGGCGCGGACACGGCCCGCTGGTTCATGCTCTCCGACAGCCCGCCCGACCGCGATGTGCAATGGACGGATCAGGGTGCGGAAGGCGCCTGGCGCTTCACCCAGCGCCTCTGGCGTCTCGTCACGGAGAAGCCCGAAACCTTCGGCCCGGTCAATGCGCCCGTCCCTGCCTCCTTCTCGGATGCGGAAATGGCGCTCCGCCGCGCGACGCATCAGACGCTCGCAGCCGCAACGGATGATTTCGAGCATATGCGTTTCAATCGCGCCGTTGCCCGCGTTTATGAGCTGGCAAATGCCATCTCGGCCTTCAACGGAACGGGCGAAACCGCCGGTTGGGTGCGCCGCGAGGCCATCGAGATTCTGGTCCAGATCGTCGGCCCGATGATGCCGCATCTGGCCGAGGAATGTTGGGAAGCTCTTGGCCATGACGTGCCGCTGACCGCCACCGAATGGCCGGTTGCCGACAAGGCCCTCCTCGTGGAAGACTCCGTTACCATTGCCGTGCAGGTGAATGGCAAGCGCCGCGACGAGCTGACCATCGCTCGGGATGCGGACAAGGAAACGGTGGAGCGCGCCGCGCTTGCCCTCGAAAAGGTGGAGAAGGCGATTGATGGAAAACCTGTCCGCAAGGTCATCATCGTACCGGGCAAGATCATCAATATCGTTGTCTGATCTGATGATCGGCAAGCGCCTCGCTGCCTTCATGGTGCTGCTGGCGCTCGCCCTGCCGCTGGGCGGCTGCGGCTTTACCCCGCTCTATGCCGAACGGGACGACGCCTCCATCACCGCCGATCTGTCGATGCTCGATGTCAGCGCGCCGAATGACCGGCTTGGCCGCGAGCTGAAATACGGGCTGCTGGACCTGCTCTCAAGCTCCGGCAATCCGCCATCCAACCCGACCTATCTCGTCGAGATCGCGCCCATCGTCTATTCCGAAGACCTCGCCATCGAGCGCGACGCGGATGTGACGCGCAAGAACATGGTGATGGTCGTGCCTTTCCGCCTCATCAACACGGAGACGAAGGAAACCGTGCTGCGCTCGACCTCGCGCTCGCGCTCTTCCTATAACCGGGTGGATTCGGAATTCGCTAATATCGTCGCCGCCCAGGATGCCGAGCGGCGCATTGCGGCGGCCATTGCGGCGGACATCAAGGTGCAGCTTTCCATCCATTTCCACCGCCTTGCTCAAACGGGTGGCTGAGGGTCCGTCTCTTGAAGATTGCCCCGCGCGACGCTGACCGCTTTACCGCCTCACCCGATCCGAAGGCCGCCGCCATTCTTGTCTATGGGCCGGATGGCGGCCTTGTGCGCGAGCGCATCAAGGCGATGATGAAAACGGTGGTGGAAGATCTCTCCGATCCTTTCCGCATCGCCGAGATTTCCGACAGCGACATGCGGCAGGACCCTGCCCGACTAGCCGATGAAGCCGCCGCCATTGCCATGCTCGGCGGCCGTCGCGTCGTGCGCGTGCGCGGCGCAACCGATGGCATGGCAAAAACCTTCGAGAGCTTCCTTGCCTCTCCCGCAGGCGACGCGCTTGTGCTTGTGGAAGCAGGCGAACTCGGACCCGCCTCCTCTCTCCGCAAGCTCTTTGAAAACGCGCCGAACGCTGCTGCCATAGCCTGCTATGTCGACGACATGAACGCGCTCGAAGGCGTTATCCGTTCGAAGCTTGCCGCAGAAGGGCTGGTTCCCGAACAGGCCGCGCTCGAATATCTGCTTGAGAATCTGGGCTCTGATCGCGGCGTCACGCAGAATGAACTTGAAAAGCTCATTCTCTATGTCGGCCCCGGCAAGCCCGGCGAAAAGCGCATGGTGACGCTTGATGATGCGCGCACCAGTGTCGGCGACAATGCTGGCACGAGCCTCGATCAGGTGATTGACGCGACAATGGGCGGCGACCTCGCCGCGCTCGACACGGCGCTTGCCCGCGCGCGCGCGGCAGACACAAATTCAGTCGCGATCCTGAACGCGCTGACGCGCCACCTCACCCAGCTTCACCTCGCAAGCGCGCGCATCGAGGCCGGAAGCGATATTGAAGGCGCCCTCAGAGGTTTCCGCCCGCCGGTGCATTTCAGCCGGAGAAACTCCGTACAAAGACAATTGCGTGGCTGGAGCCGCAAACGGCTCGACCGCGCGCTGGCGCTGGTGCTGGAAGCAGAAGGTCAGTGCAAAAGCTCCGGCCAGCCCGACACCGCAATCTGCGGCCAGACATTGATGCGCATCGCGCAAGCCGCACGCGCCACCCGCCGCTGAGAGAGAATGGGTGCGTGACCCTCTTGCGGAAGGGTCGAAAGTCGCAAGCGCAGCGCGGCAGATTTCGGAAAGGGGCAAGCGGCAGTCCGACGGTGCAATCCCGCCAGCAGATCTCAGCCGAGCTTCTTCACCCGGCCTTCATGCCGCCCGCCTTCAAACTCTGTCGTGAGAAAGCGCGTGAGGCATTCCTTCGCCTCAAGCTCGCCGGTGAGCCGCGCACCCAGCGCCAGAATATTCGCATCATTATGCTGGCGCGAAAGCTCCGCCCCGAGTGCCGAATGGCAGAGCGCGGCGCGCGCACCCGGCACGCGGTTCGCCGCGATGGAAATGCCAATGCCTGAGCCGCATATGGCAAGACCAAACCGCGCCTCACCCTTTGTCACGGCTTCGGCAACCTTGAACCCGAAATCGGGATAATCGACGGAGTCCGTTGAGTTGGTGCCGAGATCGAGCGGCTCGAAACCGCAAGCCTCGATCACGGGCAGCAGGGCCGCTTTCAGCGTTACACCGGCATGATCATTTGCAATGGCGACGCGCTGCTTCATATCGTTCCCGCCTGTATCTGGAGTTTTCGTCAATACTGCATCTTTTGCGCGGCGCGGCCGGCCAGGCGGCGGCAAACCTCATCGAGCTGTTCAAGCGTCTTGTAGGAGATTTTCACCTCACCGCCCTTGTCGCCGGCAAAGGAGATTTCGACCTTGAGGCCGAGCTGGTCGGAGATGTTCCTCTCAAGCGCCAGCGTGTCGGCATCTTTCCCGGCACGCGAGCCGCCCGAGGATTTGGACCCGGCCGACGCCGCATCCGGCTTGCGGGCAAGCGCCTCCGCCTCACGGGCCGACAGACCCTTGGCAATGATTTCGCGGGCAAGCCTCTCGGCATCGGCATGGCCGATCAGGGGACGCGCCTGCCCCGCCGTGAGCTTTCCTTCCTCGATCAGCGCCCGCACGCTTTGCGGCAGCGAGAGCAGCCGGAGCGTGTTCGCCACATGCGACCGACTTTTACCAATGAGCTGCGAGAGCTTTTCCTGTGTATAGCTGAATTGCTGCATCAGCCGCTCATAGCCCGCCGCCTCTTCAACCGCATTGAGGTCCGCGCGCTGGACGTTTTCGATGATCGCAATTTCAAGGGATTCAGCGTCGGTCAGTTCCTTGATGATGACCGGAACCTGATGAAGCTGCGCCGCCTGGGCTGCACGCCAGCGCCGCTCGCCCGCCACGATCTCATAGGCATTGGGCTCGCCCGGAAGCGGGCGCACCATGATCGGCTGGAGGATGCCCTTTTCGCGGACCGAGTTTGCGAGGTCTTCCAGATCTTCCGGCCGGAAGGTGGTGCGCGGCTGATAGGGGTTCGCGCGCAGATATTCGATCGGCACTTCGCGGACGCCGCGCGGGGCAGGCGCTTCCTTGTCACCGAGAGCAAAGGCGGTGTCCTCGCCGATCAGTGCTGCAAGTCCGCGTCCGAGGCGGCTGGGGGTTTCCTCTGCCATTGCCATCGCTTCCCTTCCAATATTCCTCAAGAGTTACCTGCTCCGCCCTCACCGGGCAGCGGTCCTGACCTCAGCAGACAGGTGGTACTACTTGCCTCGAAACTCCGTAAACCGCAGAAACACAGCGTTTTACACATAATTGGCCATGACAGGTACTACCTTGTATGACCCATAATTCAATCGATTCAAGGCGTTAAGACATTTTGTTAAACTATGTCACGCCGCATTCCGGCGGAGCGCCCTCTCCCGCTGGATCATTTCGGCAGCAAGCTTCATGTAAGCCTTGCTCCCTGCACAGCGATGGTCATAGACCAATGCCGGCTTGCCATAGGAAGGCGCTTCCGAAATCCGCACATTGCGCGGAATGACGGTGCGATAGACCTTGTCACCCAGATAGGAGCGCACGTCCGACGCCACCTGATCCGACAGCTTGTTGCGCTGGTCGAACATGGTGAGCACGATGCCCTGAATATCGAGGCGCGGATTGAGCGTCGTCTTCACCCGCTCCACCGTACGGAGAAGCTGGCTCAGGCCTTCCAGCGCGAAGAACTCGCATTGCAGCGGAACGAGAATGGCGTCAGCCGCCGTCATCGCATTGATGGTCAGCAGGTTCAGCGACGGCGGGCAGTCGATCAGCAGATAGGAATAGGGTCGCGCTGTCAGCGCGCGTTCGGCATCGCTCGTTTCGCGCTGTTTGCCATTGCGCGGCATCCGCGCCAGCGCATCATAGAGACGGTGCGAGCGGCGCTGCACGGTTGCAAGCTCCAGCTCGGCACCGAGCAGATCCATCGTGGACGGAACAATATCAAGGCCCGGCACCTTGGTCGGCACGATCGCATCTTCAATCAGCGCTGCGCCAATGAGCACATCATAGGAAGAAATCTTGCGCTCGTTGCGACCAACGCCAAGACCCGTGCTGGCATTGCCTTGGGGATCAAGATCGAGGATCAGCACACGCTCGCCAACAGCAGCAAGCGCAGTGCCGAGATTGATCGCAGTCGTTGTCTTGCCGACGCCACCCTTCTGATTGGCAACCACCAGAACCCGCGGACGATCCGTGGACGGAAGAAGCGCCTTGTCGTCCCCGGTAGTGCTCTTGTCCTGAGGGATCGAGGAGGCAGGCTGCGCGGCATCAACCATTGATGTCTTTTCGATCTGATCCATGGAGGCCTCTCACACTCAGTACGGAGCCACTGGAGTCCGACTGGCTGGGGGAATAGTCAGCTTCAAATATCCAATGTTTCCGGGCCTGGGTCAATTCATCCTGAAGCCCCTGCCCCTTCAAAAACAGGCCCAGAGTGTCGGGACCGAAAAGCGGGGCCGCCCATTCAAGCAATCGGGGCAGCGGCGCAAGAGCGCGGGCCGAAACCACATCGAATATCCCTGCTTTGGCGGCGAAGGCTTCGATCCTCTCATTATACACGGTCGCAGGTGCGGCTGTCTCGCGGATCACCTCTCGCATGAAGATGCACTTGCGCTGATCGCTCTCGACCAGATGCATCCCGAAACCGGGCCGGTCCCGCAGAAGGATCGCGACTACCAGTCCCGGAAACCCGCCCCCGGAGCCGAGATCGACCCAGCGAAGGGCTGTCTCCGGCGCCAGCCCGGCCAACTGGGCGGAATCGAGCATATGGCGCCGCCAAAGCTCATCCAGAGTGCTGTTTGAGACGAGATTTATCCGCTTCTGCCACTTCCGAAGCAAAGACTCGTATAGCGAGAGCCGCTCCATTGTTTCACGTGAAACATGTAGAACGGCGGAAAAGGATTCCGCATCAATGACTTGGGAAGCGTTCATCACTATATGTTGGGGCATACTTGCCGTATGCCTCAAGCACTGCGCTTTTGTTTCACGTGAATCATCAGGGTTGTCAGCGCTGCGGGCGTCACGCCATCCACCCTCGCCGCCTGACCGAGCGTGGCCGGGCGTGCGGCCGAAAGCTTCTGCCTCACCTCAATCGACAACCCGTTGATAGCGCCGTAATCGATCTCCGGCGGCAGCGCCAACCCCTCGTCACGCCGGAAAGCGCGAATATCGGCCTCCTGCCGATCGAGATAGGCTGAATACTGCGCCTCGATCTCCACCTGTTCGGCAATCTCTGGTTCAAGCGCCTGTAGTTCCGGCCAGAGACCCGCCAGCCCCGCCATATCGATATCGGGATAGGCAAGCAGGTCCATGGCGTTGCGCCGAACACCATCCTGATTGACCTTGAGCCCTTTCTTGGCAAGCTCGCTCGGGCTGGCCGCAAGCCCCTCGCAAAGCGCCTTGGCAGCCTCAAGCGCCGCCATCTTGCGCCCGAAGGCCTCCGCCCGCTCATCTCCCACCACGCCTGCGCTGATGCCAAGCCCGGTAAGCCGCTGGTCAGCATTATCCGCCCTGAGCGTCAGCCGATACTCCGCGCGGGACGTGAACATGCGATAGGGCTCCGCAACGCCTCTGGTGATGAGGTCGTCGATCATCACACCCGTATAGGCCTGCGCGCGGTCGAGAATGAAAGGGTCTGCCCCCTTCTCGGCCAACGCGGCATTAAGCCCCGCAATCAGGCCCTGGGCGGCGGCTTCCTCGTAGCCTGTGGTGCCATTGATCTGCCCTGCGAGATAGAGCCCCGGCAGCTTCATGGTTTCCAGCGTCGGGCGCAGCTCGCGGGGGTCGATATAGTCATATTCGATTGCATAGCCCGACCGCTTCACGACGACATTCTCAAGCCCCGGAATGGTCCGCATGAAGGCAAGCTGGACCTCCGCAGGCAGCGCGGTCGAGATGCCGTTCGGATAGATCGTGTCATCGTCCAGCCCTTCCGGCTCAAGGAAGATCTGGTGACTGCTTCGCTCCTTGAAGCGAACCACCTTGTCCTCGATGGAGGGGCAATAGCGCGGGCCGATCCCTTCGATCTGGCCGGAATAGACAGGCGAAACCCCGAGATTGGCCTCGATGATTGCGTGGGTCGCCTCATTGGTCCGCGTGATATGACAGGGCACCTGCGGGACCGTGATCTCCTTCGTAAGAAAGGAGAAGGGCGCGGGCGGGTTGTCGCCCGGCTGCACCTCCAGCCCATCCCAGTTAATGCTGTCCGCTGCAAGCCGCGCAGGCGTACCCGTCTTGAGCCGCCCGAGCTTCAGGCCGAGCCCGTAAAGCCGTTCCGACAGGCCAAGCGCAGGCGCCTCCCCCACCCGGCCGGCGGGGATGCGCTCTGTGCCAATATGAATCATTCCGCGCAGGAAAGTGCCGGTCGTCAGCACCACGCGGCGGGTCCGCCACTGGCGCCCATCCTCGGCCACCACGCCCCGCACCTCGCCCGCTTCCACCAACAGATCGGACACGCCGCCCTCGATCACCTCAAGATTGCGGTGGTTGAGGATCGCCGCCTGCATGGCCTTGCGATAAAGTTTTCGATCCGCCTGGGCGCGCGGGCCGCGGACAGCCGGGCCCTTCCGCCGGTTGAGCATGCGGAACTGGATGCCAGCCGCATCCGTCACTCTGCCCATCAGCCCGTCCAGCGCATCCACCTCCCGCACGAGATGGCCCTTGCCAAGCCCGCCAATAGCCGGGTTGCAGGACATCTCGCCAATCGTGTCGATGCGATGTGTGATGAGCGCCGTGCGGGCACCCGTGCGCGCGGCAGCGGATGCCGCCTCGCAGCCTGCATGGCCGCCGCCGATCACGATGACATCGAATTCGCGCGTCATGGGAGAGATGCCTGATTGAAAGAATGCTTGTGGCCGTAGGATCGGAGTCGCTGAAGGCCTCGGCAGAGCAATAGTCGCTCACCTTTGCCGCGTCAAACTTTTCCACAGAGTCGAATCACAATTCCACCCGCTTGAGGATTCTCCTACAAGCCCTTGTGGCGGAATCGGATTCGTCCGCTACTTCATGTTTCACGTGAAACAAGCCGCGTAGCCGGGCTTATTTCCCGATACAGAAATCGCGAAAGATCACGTCCAGCAGGTCTTCCACATCGACCCTGCCCGTGATCCGGCCGAGCGCCCGGGCGGCAAGGCGAAGGTCTTCCGAAATCAGCTCCGCATCAAGCCCGGACGCCAGCCCCTGCCCCGCCCGCTCAAGCGAGGCCGCGCAATCCTGAAGTCCCTCCCGGTGCCGCGCTCGGGTGATAAGCGGATGCTCCTGAGCTTCATGGACAGCACCGATCCGCTCCCGAAGAGCTTCCTCCAGCCGCTCGAGACCCTCGCCGGAAAGGGCCGAAATGCCGATCACGCCGCTACCAGCCCGCGCCCCGAGATCAATCTTGTTGAGCACGCGAATATCCCCGTCGCGTGCCTGGGCGAAATCGCCCCCCTCCTCAGGCGAGGCGACCACGATACGCAGATCAGCCGCTTCCGCCCGTTCAAGCGCGCGGCGAACGCCTTCGCGCTCGATGGCATTCGCGGCGTCCCGCAGCCCCGCCGTATCAGCCAGCGTCACCGGAACGCCGCCAATGTCCAGCCGAACCTCAAGCACGTCCCGCGTGGTGCCCGCTTCATCAGAGACAATGGCGGCATCCCGCCGCGCAAGGCGGTTCAGCAGGCTCGACTTGCCCGCATTGGGCGGCCCGATAATCGCAACCTCCACCCCGTCCCGAAGCCTCTCGCCCCGCCTTTCGTCATCGAGATGGGCAGCGATCTCTGCCGACAAGGCACTGATCTCGGGCCCAAGCTTTTCAAGCAGATCGTCGGGCAAATCTTCATCGGGAAAATCAATGCTCGCTTCGGCATAGGCAAGCGCCCGCATCAGCCTGCCCCGCCAGCCCTCATAAAGCGCGCCCAGCGCCCCTTCCATCTGGCGGAGCGCCTGCACCCGCTGCGCTTCCGTTTCGGCATCGATGAGATCGGCAAGCCCCTCCACTTCCGTGAGATCGAGCTTGCCCGCCTCAAAGGCCCGGCGCGTGAACTCCCCCGGCTCCGCCGCGCGCAGGCCTGGCACCCCCGCCAAAGCCTGAAGCAGCGCGGCCACCACCGCCCGACCCCCATGAATATGGAACTCGGCAACATCCTCGCCCGTAAAGCTCCCCGGCCCCTCAAAGAACAGAACGAGTCCACGATCGAGCACCACGCCGCTTGCCGGATCGCGCAGCCGCCTCAGCATCGCTTCCCGAGGGCGCGGCTTCTCTACCCCCGCAAGGCGCGACACGGTTTCTCGCGCGCGCTCGCCCGAAACGCGAATGACAGCGACCCCCGCCCTTCCGGGCGCGGTCGAAAGCGCATAGATCGTATCCAAGATGTTTCGGCGCCCGTTCAATCGGCTTTCTTGCCGCCGGATTTGCCGCTCCCGCTCGTCTTGCCGGCACCCCCCATAGCGCTGCGCGCCATGCCCCACATCAGATCCTGAAACTTCTCCAGCCCCTGCGCGCCCGCAGGCAGCACCGCGCGGACCAGCGCTTCAGGATCGATATAGGAGAGATTGCTTGAAAGCTGCTTCTCGACCTGAGCGAGCAGTCGCTTCTGCATCGGCTCAAGATCAGGCAGCCCCATCAGCTTGCGCGCTTCCTCAGCACTCATATCGAGATCGATTTTGACTTTCATGGCCGGGTCTCTCCCTGTCGGCAGCGGGGCGCGATTTGTCAGTCAGGTTTCTTGATTATAGACCATGAATCGCAGCCGCAGGCATCGACGCGCGCGGCCTCATGCCCCACATTGATTACAACAGATCATTTCCCCGGAAAGAGCACCATGTCACGGAATTTCCTCGGGCAGGAAACGAGCCCCTATCTTCTCCAGCACGCAGACAATCCCGTGCATTGGCGGCCCTGGGGTGAGGAAGCGCTGGCAGCGGCGCGGCGTGAGAAAAAGCCGATCCTCCTCTCAGTCGGCTATGCGGCCTGCCACTGGTGCCATGTCATGGCGCATGAAAGCTTTGAGGATGAGGGCGTCGCTGCGGTGATGAATGAGCACTTCATCAACATCAAGGTGGACCGCGAAGAACGCCCTGACATTGATGCGATCTACATGTCGGCGTTGCATCTCCTTGGCCAGCAGGGCGGCTGGCCGCTCACTATGTTCCTAACGCCCGATGGCGAGCCGTTCTGGGGCGGCACCTACTTCCCGAAGGAAGCCGCCTATGGAAGGCCGGGCTTCACCGATGTGCTGCGCGAAGTGGCGCGCATCTTCCATGAGGAACCGGCCAAGGTTTTCAAGAACCGAACCGCGCTTGTGAACGCGCTTCAGGCACAGGCCGAAACAGCGCGCCCCGGCGAGCCGACGCCTGCGGTGCTTGGCTCCGTTGCCGACAAGCTCGCCGATATCATGGACCCGGAAAATGGCGGCATACGCGGCGCACCGAAATTTCCGCAAGTGCCCCTGCTCTCGCTTCTCTGGCGCACTCACTTGCGCACGGGGCGCGAGGATCTGGCCGCGCATGTTACCCGCGCGCTCGACCATATGTCGGAAGGCGGCATCTATGACCATCTCGGCGGCGGCTATGCGCGCTATTCGGTGGATGCGTTCTGGCTCGCGCCGCATTTCGAAAAAATGCTCTATGACAACGCGCTCCTCATCGACCTGCTCACTCTCGTCTGGCAGGAAACGAGCAAGCCGCTTTATGCGCGCCGCGTGCGCGAAACGGTGGAGTGGCTGAGGCGCGAAATGCTCACCGATGAAGGCTCTTTCGCCGCTTCGCTCGATGCAGACAGCGAGGGCGTGGAAGGCAAGTTCTATGTCTGGAGCGAAAGCGAGATCGACCAGTTGCTCGACCCCGGCGACGCCGCCCTCTTCAAGCATGTCTATGACGTGAGCGCGGAAGGGAACTGGGAGGAAACGAATATTCTGAACCGCCTCTCCCGCGCAGATGCACCTTTCACCGAGGAAGAGGAAGCATTGCTCGAGCCGCTCAGGGCGCGGCTCTTTGCCGAGCGTGATCTTCGCGTGAAGCCCGGTTTTGACGACAAGATATTGGCGGACTGGAACGGGCTGATGATCGCGTCGCTCGCCCGCGCGGGCGTGGCTTTCGATGAACCTGAATGGATCGACATGGCGGCCACCGCCTTCCGCTTCGTGATGGAGGTGATGCGGCCTGAAATCAATGGCGCACCCCGCCTGCATCACGCCTGGCGCGAGGGCCGCTTGCAGCATCTCGCCATGGCGGATGACCTCGCCAATATGGCCGATGCCGCGCTCGCGCTTGCCGAAGCAACCGGCGAGGCGGCCTATGTTACCGCTGCCGAAAGCCTCGTGACGGAGCTTGATGCCTGGTATGCGGATGCAGCGAATGGCGGCTATTTCTTCACCGCCTCCGATGCGCCTGCATTGATCGTCCGTAGACGGACGGTTTCGGATGATGCCACGCCCGCTGCCAACGGCACGCTGCCCGGCATCTTCACCCGGCTCGGCCTGATGAGTGGCAAGGATGACTATCTCGCAAAGGCCGATGCCCTCATCCGCGCCTTTGCGGGCGAGCTGCAACAGAACATCTTTCCGCTGGGCAGCTATCTCGCCAGCCTCGACACAAGGCTCCGTCCGGTCCAGATCGTGCTGATCGGCTCAAGGGAAGAAACCGCGCCGCTCGCCCGCGCCGCCTTCTCGGTCTCCTGCCCCGCCCGCGTGCTGCTGCGCGTGGAAGACACCGCCACCCTCCCCGCCGGGCACCCCGCCCACGGCAAGACAGCCATCGACGGCAAACCGACAGCCTATGTCTGCGCCGGAGAAACCTGCTCCCTGCCGGTCACGGATGCAGAGGCACTGATGGAGGAATTGAGGCGAGCGCGGGTGAATTCCTAGCGCTCGTTACGCGGATGTTACGTCTTAGAGACTGTAAGCTAAGATCACCCCACCGCCTTCTTCGCTGACGCCAGTGGTTCCGGCGGATTCGGGGCTTCCGGTGGCCCGAGCCCTGCTTCCTCGCGGATCCAGCGGCGGAAGGCGGCGATGCGGGGTTTTTTCAGGCCGCCCTCGCGATAGACAAGCCAATAGCCTTCTTCATCGGGCATTTCGATGTCGAACAGCCGGACGAGGCGGCCTTCGGCGAGGTCGGCCATGGCGAGCGTGTCATTGGCGAGCGCGACGCCGAGCCCGCCTGCCGCGGCCTGAAGCGCCAGCGAAGCCTCGATGAAAAGCGGCCCCCGCTCTGCCCAGCGCGGGTTTTTCACCCCCGCCTGCTCGAGCCAGTTCACCCAATGCTGCATCGTCTCCTCATGGAGGAGCGGGTAGGATTTGAGGTCTTCGGGCTTGCGGATCGGCCTTTTGGGGTCGATCAGCAGGGGCGAGCAGACGGGATAGACGGTCGCCTCGAACAGCTTTTCCGACACGACATCCGGCCAGCCGCCAAGCCCGTAGCGCACACCGATATCGACATCTTCCCGCGTGAAATCGACAAGCTCCGAGGAAGGCAGCAGGCGAAGCTCGATCTCGGGATAGGCCCGGTTGAACTTGCCGAGCCTGAGCACGAGCCAGCGCGCGGCAAAGGAAGGTTCGACCGTCACCGTCAGAGTGGTGTTGTCTTTTGCTGCCGCCTGCGCCCAGCCTTCCTGCATCTGCTCAAAGGCGAGCGACAGTACGGAAAGCAGCTTTTGCCCGCGCTCCGTCAGCTCCACCTGACGGCCCGTGCGATGGAAAAGCGGCGCCCCAAGCTCTTCCTCCAGCGCCCTGATCTGATGGCTGATCGCCGCATGGGTGACATTCAGCTCCCGTCCCGCGGCCGAAAAACTGCCATGCCGGCCCGCCGCCTCGAAGGCGCGCAACGCATTCAGCGAGGGCAGGCGGCGGGGAGCCATATGTTAGTTTACCTCACAACTGCGGTGCAAAAAGATCGTTTGATAATAGCGGAACCCGAGCGCATATAGGCAGCATAAACCACAGTATTCAATGTTTGATAAGGCGCACGGCCGGACGAGCATCCGGAATCCGCTTCGTCTCCTGCGCCTGAAGGTGAATAAAATGAACATCCTTGCCAATTATGCCACGAGCTATGTGGGTGCGTTCGATCTCGCCCTTTCAGCTCGCGAGCGCATCCAGGGCGAGGCTTTTGAGATCGCTGCCGAAAAGCAGCAGGTCCGCAAGGGCCGCAGCCTCATCGCCCGCCTGCTCGCGTCGGGTGAAAAGACCTCCCGCGCGGCCTGATCGCGCGGGCTCACGGCTTCCTCCGAGCGCTCACCCCCCTCGCCTCGGCGCGTCGGGACCGCTACAGTCGCGGTCCCGACATTCCCGATACCAAGGAGGCATGAAGTGAGCGGCGAAACCATCACGATCAAAGGTCCGGACGGCTCTTTTTCCGGCTATCTCGCAAAACCGGCCGGAACCGGCCCCCATCCCGGCATCGTGGTCATTCAGGAGATTTTCGGCGTCAACAAGGTCATGCGCGACCTTTGCGACTGGCTGGCTGGCGAAGGCTATGTCGCCCTCTGCCCCGATCTCTTCTGGCGCATCGAGCCCGGCATCGACATCACCGACCAGACCGAAGAAGAGTGGAAGAAAGCCTTCGATCTCTTCGGCAAGTTCGATGTGGACAAGGGTGTGACCGATATCGCCGCCACCATCGACACGCTCCGCCCCCTCACCTCCGGCAAGGTCGGCGCAGTCGGTTATTGCCTGGGCGGCCAGCTTGCCTATCTCACCGCCTGCCACACCGATGCCGACGCCTCTGTCGGCTACTACGGCGTGAACATCCAGAACCGGCTTGCTGATGCGAAGAACATCAAAAAGCCGCTCATGCTGCATATTGCCGGCAAGGACGAATATGTGCCTGCCGAAGCGCAGGAAGCGATCACCGCCGGGCTGCGGGACAATGCGCATGTGACCATCCATCACTATGCGGATATGGATCACGCCTTTGCCCGTCCGGGCGGCGCCCATTACGACAAGAAAACCGCTGATGAAGCGAATGACCGCACGTTGAAATTCTTTGCGCGTCACCTCGCCTGATCCGGCAGACGATCTTCCCCTCTCTCCCCTCGGAGGGAGGGGATTTTCTTATCGGTGACACGCGCATGGGCCTCGACCTGTTTCTTGCCTTCATCGCGGCAACGCTGCTTCTCTGCATCATGCCGGGACCGGTCGTGACATGGCTTGTTGCCTGCGGCATACGCGGCGGCCCGCGCGCATCGCTCACCGGCCTTGCAGGAACAACAAGCGCCGTCATCACTCATATGGCGCTGCTGCTCGCGGGGCTTGCGCCGCTGCTTGCCGCCATGGGCACTTATATGGAAGTGCTGAAACTTATCGGCGCGGCCTATCTCGTCTGGATCGGCATTGCCTCCTTTCGCGCACCGATCACGGACCCTGCTATTCCCGCACCGGCGATGCCCGACAGCAAGGCGCGGCTTTTCCGCCGCGGCTATCTCATCGGTGTCACCAATCCGAAGCCGCTCATCTTCTATGCGGCCTTCTTTCCGCAATTCATCAATCCGGCAGAGCCTGCCGCGCCGCAGCTCTTTCTTCTGGCCGTCACTTTCGTTGTGGTGGCCGTTCTCTCCGATGGCACCTATGCGCTCGCGGCAGGACGGCTCGCGCCCTATCTGAAGGCGCGGCGCGCGCAGCTCATCAGCAACCGCATCACCGGCACGGTGCTCATTGCATCAGGGGCAGCGCTCGCCCTTGCAAGACGCTAGACTGGACGCAACGCAAAACAATCTGCCGACGCGTACCGGCAGGAGAAACGGGAGACGACCTCATGACAACCATCAAGGCCATCCGCATCGAAAAGACGGGCGGGCCGGAAACCATGATGCTGAAAGAGGTGGAGCTTGGTGCGCCGAAGCCGGGCGAGATCACCGTCCGGGCAAAGGCCATCGGCATCAATTTCATCGACACCTATCACCGCTCCGGCCTCTATCCCGTTCCGCTTCCCTCCGGCATCGGCATGGAAGCGGCGGGCATTGTCGAGGCAGTGGGCGAAGGTGTCACGAACTTCAAGCCGGGGGACCGCGTTGCCTATGCGTCGGGTCCCGTCGGCGCTTATGCCGAGGCGCATAATGTCGCCGCTGCAAGCAGCGTCAAGGTGCCGGACGGCGTGAGCGACGAGGAAGCCGCCGCCCTGATGCTGAAGGGGCTGACCGCGCAATTTCTTCTGCGTCAGACCTTCCGTGTGGAGAAGGGTCAGACGATCCTCTGGCATGCGGCAGCAGGTGGCGTGGGCCTCATTGCCTGCCAATGGGCAAAACATCTCGGCGCCACCGTCATCGGCACGACAAGTTCGGAAGAAAAGGCAGCGCTCGCCCGCGCACATGGCTGCGATCATGTCATCGACTATACGAAGGAAGATGTCGCCGCCCGTGTGCGCGAAATCACCGGCGGGAAAATGCTGCCTGTCGTTTATGACGGTGTGGGCAAGGCGACCTTCATGTCCTCGCTCGATTGCCTTGCACCGCTCGGCCTTCTCGTTTCCTTCGGCAATGCCTCCGGCCCGGTCACGGATGTGAATCTCGGTATCCTTGCCCAGAAGGGTTCGCTCTTCGTCACACGGCCGACCATGTTCCACTACGCTGCAAAGACACCGACCGCGCTACAGGAAATGGCCGATGATCTTTTCGCCGTGGTGAAGTCGGGCGCGGTGAAGGCGGAAGTGAAGCAGCGTTATGCGCTTGCCGAAGCCGCCCGCGCGCATATGGATCTCGAGGCCCGCAAGACGGTCGGCGCGAGCGTGCTCATTCCCTGAGCGGTGGCCTGAATGGAGGGAGAATGGTTCACGGCTCCTGCCTTTGCGGTGCAGTGCGCTTCGAGGCGAAGCGGATGAGCGGCATTGTGGAGTGCCAATGCTCCATGTGCCGCAAGGCGGCGGGCGGCCATGCCGGTTTCTTCTTCGTCGCCCTGCGCGATGAGGTGGTGTGGGAGGGTGTGGACAATCTCGCTTGTTATGAAAGTTCCCCCGGCCTCACACGGTCATTCTGCGCGCGCTGCGGCACGGCCATGACCGGCGCAAACCTTATGGAACCGGATGACACGATCATCCTCGCCGCCAATGCGCTCGATGGTGATGTGCCTGCCCGCCTCATTGCGCGCGAACATGCTGCCTCGAAAGCACCATGGTTCGATGGGCATGATCGCATTCCCTCATGCAACTCTGCGTGGCCCGGATGGAAAGACCTCAGACCCTGAAATCGCTCGCACTGATCGCCGGATTTCTCATGGCGCTCGCTCAGCCTGCCTTTTCCTGGAACGAAAGCGAGGTGGAAATAAAGGGCGGCCTCGCCACACTTCACGGCACGATGACGCTGCCGGACGGCGATGCGCCGGTTGATATGGCGCTTATCCTGCCCGGCTCCGGCCCGACGGATCGCGATGGCAATTTCCCCGAAGGGCAGAATGACAGTCTGAAACTTCTCGCGCACGACCTCGCCGATGAAGGCATCGGCTCCCTGCGCATCGACAAGCGTGGCGTCGGCGCCAGCTATGCGGCAGCACCTGATGAAAACGATCTCCGCGCCGAAACCTTTGTCGAGGATGCACTCAACTGGCTCCGCTTTCTCGAAGAGCAGGACCGCACCTCGCGTCTCTTTCTGGTCGGCCACAGTGAAGGCGCGCTTGTCGCAACGCTAGCTGCCCTTGAGCATGATGTTTCAGGCCTCGTACTGATTGCAGGCACAGGCCGCCCCGCACCGGACCTCATCCGCGAGCAGGTAGAGGGAAGCGCCATGCCGCCCGAACTGAAAGCCCGCTCGGATGAACTGCTCGAAACGCTGAAACGCGGCGAGACAGACGAGAATGTTCCGCGGGAACTCGGACCGCTCTACCGGCCAGGCGTGCAGCCCTATCTCATCTCCTGGTTCCGCCACGACCCGGCAAAAGAACTCGCCAGAGTGCAAGCGCCTGTCCTGCTTGTTCAGGGTACGAACGATCTTCAGATAAGGCCGACGGATACCACCCTGCTCTCGCAGGCGCGGCCAGACGCCACACTCATCACCATAGAAGCGATGAACCATGTGCTGAAACCCGCGCCCTCTACCCGCGCGGAAAATATCGCGCTCTATTCGCGGCCCGATATTCCACTCGCGCCGGGCCTTGTCAGGGCGATTGCAAGTTTCATTTCCGACATGACAAAAAAGCCCGCATCGGAGTGATGCGGGCTTTTCCGTCTCGGTATGATGCCGGGATCAGGTGTTCATCGAGTCGAAGAATTCGGCGTTGTTCTTCGTCTGCTTGAGCTTGTCGAGCAGGAACTCGATCGCATCCACCGTGCCCATCGGGTTGAGGATGCGGCGCAGCACATACATCTTGGAAAGCTGCGCGCGATCGACAAGCAGCTCTTCCTTGCGGGTGCCGGACTTCAGAATATCGATCGCGGGGAAGACGCGCTTGTCGGCAATCTTGCGATCGAGAATGATTTCCGAGTTACCCGTGCCCTTGAACTCTTCAAAAATGACTTCATCCATGCGCGAGCCGGTGTCGATAAGTGCCGTCGCGATGATGGTGAGCGAGCCGCCTTCCTCGATGTTGCGCGCCGCACCGAAGAAACGCTTCGGGCGCTGCAGCGCATTGGCATCGACACCACCCGTCAGCACCTTGCCGGATGAAGGAACGACGGTGTTGTAAGCGCGGCCAAGGCGCGTGATCGAGTCGAGCAGGATCACCACATCGCGGCCATGTTCGACAAGCCGCTTCGCCTTTTCGATCACCATTTCGGCAACCTGAACGTGGCGCTGGGCGGGTTCGTCAAAGGTGGAGGAAATCACCTCGCCCTTCACCGAGCGCTGCATGTCCGTCACTTCTTCCGGGCGCTCATCGATCAGCAGAACGATGAGATAGCATTCCGGGTGATTGGTCGTGATGGAATGGGCGATGTTCTGGAGAAGAACCGTCTTGCCGGTGCGCGGCGGCGCAACGATCAGTCCGCGCTGGCCCTTGCCGAGCGGCGCCACAATGTCGATGACGCGCGAGGAACGATCCTTCAGCGTCGGATCATCAACTTCCATTTCCAGCTTGGAGTCCGGATAGAGCGGCGTGAGATTGTCGAAGTGAACCTTGTGGCGCGCCTTGTCCGGGCTTTCGAAATTGACCGTCGAGACTTTCAGCAGCGCGAAATAGCGTTCGCCATCCTTGGGGCTGCGGATCTCGCCTTCCACCGTATCGCCGGTGCGCAGCGAAAAGCGGCGGATCTGCGAGGGGGAGACATAAATGTCGTCGGGACCGGGCAGGTAATTCGCTTCCGGGGAGCGCAGAAAGCCGAAGCCGTCCGGCAGCACTTCCACCACGCCCTCGCCGATAATGTCCACGCCCTTCTCGGCATATTGTTTCAGGATCGCGAACATCATGTCCTGCGTCCGAAGCGTGGAGGCGTTCTCGACCTCAAGCTCCTCGGCGAGAGCAAGAAGCTCGGTCGGAGATTTTGCCTTGAGGTCCTGCAGCTTGATCTGCGTCATCGGCTTGGTCGGTCTTTCTCTGGGGTTTCCGTCCCGGCTGCCCTTTTTGAGGGTGCTTTACCGGCATTTCGAGCCTGATGGCGGGGAGGAAAACTTTTCTTGAAGGAAGGTGGGGCGTTTATTGAGCGAAATGATGATGTCTTAGGGAAATCGCTTCCGTCGCCGCATTGTCCGGGGCTCTGGCCCGGTATGGTTTTATGCGGGGGGTCTTCTGACCAGCGGGAGCCCCATTCGACAAGGAAGGACACTCGGGCGGGCCGGAAAAGAACGCAAGGAAGGCCGCCGGAAGAAACCCGGCGTCAAACCCATATAAAGCGGACGGGTTTCGATTTCAACGGAAATTGGTGCCCGCCCGTCAGAAGGGTTTTACAACCGCGAGCAGCACGATGAAGATGACAAGCGTGGGCGGCGCTTCATTCACGATCCGATAAAAGCGCGAATTTCTGCGGTTTTTGTCCGCCTCAAAAGCCTTCTGCCAGGCCGAGAACATGCCGTGCAGCGCGCTCATGGCAAGGATCAGCACGAGTTTCACCTGCATCCAGTGATCGAGAAAGAGCCCCGGATTGATCGCGAGCATCAGCCCGCCAAAGAGGAAAGTTGCGCCCATGGCTGGGTTGATGATGCCCCTGAGCAGCCGCCGCTCCATGATCTTGAAGGTCTCGGACTTCTCCGAGCCGATCTCGCTTTCGGCGTGATAGACGAAAAGGCGCGGCAGATAGGCCATGCCCGCCATCCAGAAGATCACGGAAATGATGTGGAGCGCCTTGATCCAGAAATAATAATCCGCAAGAAAATCCATCATCCCCTCGGTCTTCGATCGTCTTCATTCCCTGTCATTGCTCTGCTGCGCGCGCAATGACGTGCCTCTCAGCCGATCCGGGCAAACCCCGCCTCAAGCGTGCAGATATGGCCGGGCGCCTCTTCCGGGCAGACTATCCGCTCGCTCGCCCGAGCCGCCAACACAAGCCGCGCCAGCCCCTGGATGAATTGGGGTTCTGTCCCGACCGCCGGCACGCGGTAATAGGCAGGCACGCCACTTTCCCGCGCGAGATGGCCATATTCAATATCAAGCTCGACCAGCGTTTCCGAATGTTCGGAAACAAAGGCGACCGGCACCACGATGAGCGATTTGCCCTCCGCCCCGGCACGTTTTATCTCGCTGTCTGTCGCAGGCCCGATCCATTCAAGCGGCCCGACCCGGCTTTGATAACAGACGACCCAGTCGAGCCGGACGGCCGGAAGATCGGCCTCGAGCGCCGCAACAATCGCCGCGCAGCTCTGCTCCACCTGCGCCTGATAGGGGTCGCCCGCCTCGATGACCTTCTTCGGAAGCCCGTGCGCGGAAAAGAGCACGCGAAGCCCCTGAGGGCCACCTGCCTTTTCAAGCGCCTCGCGGAGAAGCGTCGCATAGGCTGAAACGAACCCTGCCTCTGCCGGATAGCAACAGACGGATTTCATCGGCACGGTGAGGCCGGTTTTCTCTGATGCCCGCTCCCAGTCGCGCAACGAGCTTTCCGTCGTCGTGGTGGAATATTGCGGATAGAGCGGGAGCAGCACGACCTCGTCCGCCCCCCAGGCCTTCACCGCTGCCGCCGCCTCATCAGCAAAGGGATGCCAGTAGCGCATGGCGATGAAACAGCGATAGTCGGACTCGCTGTCAGCTAAGGCTGCTTCCAGCGCGCGGGCCTGCTCCTCGGTGAGCGGCACAATGGGCGATCCGCCACCCAGTTTCTCGTAAATCTTCTTTGCTTCCGGCGCACGCCTACGCGAGACGAGATTCGCTATCAGCCAGCGAAAGGGCTGCGGCACACGAATGATGGCCGGATCATGGAACAGGTTGAAGAGAAAGGGTTGAACCGCCTCGGGCCTGTCCGGCCCGCCCAGATTAAACAGGATGATGGCGACCTTTTTCTTCATGCACGCCAGTCTTTCACGAGGGAGACAAGCTCTCCCACATGATCGGGAGGGGTCTGGGGCACGATGCCATGACCGAGATTGAAGATGAACGGCCCGGCCCCGAGCGTTTCGAGGATATGGGTCGCTTGAGCCCGCATTTCATCCCCGCCCGCAACGAGGAGCAGCGGATCGAGATTGCCCTGCACACAGCCATGAACCTGCAGCTCATCGCGCGCCCAGAGCGGCGAGACGCCTGTGTCGAGGCTGAGCCCGTCCATGCCGGTTTCGCAGAAATAGCGCGCTGCAGAACCGCCTGCTCCGCGCGGGAAACCGAGCATCGGAACATGCGGAAAGCGCGCCTTCATCTCGCGGCGAATGGCCTGCGCAGGCTTCAGCGCGAACCGCTCGAAGGAGAGGGGCGGGAGCGATCCTGCCCATGTATCGAAAATCTGAAGCGCCTCGGCCCCTGCCTCCACTTGCGCGGAGAGATGCTCGATTGTCGCTTCGACCAGAAGATCAATCAGCTTCTGAAACCCGGCTGGGTCGCGATAGGCCCAGGCTTTCGCCGCGCCCTGATCCGCGCTGCCGCGCCCGCCCACCATATAGGTCGCAACCGTCCAGGGCGCACCGGCAAAGCCGATCAGCGTTACCTCGCGGGGAAGGCTCGCCGACAGCCGCGACACCGTCTCATAGACGGGTGCGAGCTTCTGGCGGATGCCGGAAACGGGTCCGAGTGCTGCAAGCCCTGCTTCATTCGTGATCGCCTCCAGCACCGGGCCTTCGCCTTCCTTGAAGGCAACCTTCTGGCCGAGCGCATCAGGCACAACGAGAATGTCGGAAAAGAGGATCGCCGCATCAAAGCCGAAGCGGCGGATCGGCTGAAGCGTCACTTCCTCGGCCAGCGCCGGCGAATAGCAAAGATCGAGAAAGCTGCCCGCCTCTGCCCGCACCTTCCGGTATTCGGGAAGATAGCGGCCTGCCTGCCGCATGAACCAGACGGGAATGCCATCCGTTCGCTCACCTGCCAGTGCCTTGAGAAGCTTCTTCTCTGGAGCCTTTGTCCCGCTCAACCGTTTCTTTCCTACTTCATTAAAAGAATCTGAAAGGTAGTGGATAGATGTAGATGGCTGTGGATGTTGGGGATCGATTCCGGTTCCCGATTAATCCACAGGAGCGCCCGCGCGCGCTCTTCTACCAGCCTTCTATGCCACACCCTGTTGATGAATGCAGCCGGGCAATCGGACGCGGGCCCATAGCTTCTGATATTGCGGGGACTTGGCCGGTGGACAGGAAAATACCCTCAGCGGTGGAAAACGGGGAGAACTCGTCCCGCTCCCCTCACACAGTGCCAGTCATACCCGTTTTCCCTAAGCAACATCTCGAATTTTCCAGCGGACTCATGAAACAGGGGCCGGAATCCGAAAGGCGGGTATGGCCCGGTGCTACCGCGCCCGCACGCCCCGCTTCTCACCGTTAATCACATCTCTCCACAGGTTTTGCCTATATATCTGGAGGCAGTGTTATGCCCGTTGCGGAAAAAGAAGTTGGCCACCCGCCTTCGCTGTCGATAGGTTTGCCGCCCGCGGGTGCTCTTGTGGCCCCGCCGGGGAGAGACATGACAAACAAGCGCGTATTCCATCTTCACCTCGTTTCCGACGCGACCGGCGAGACGCTGAACATGGTCGCGCGGGCGGCCTGTGCGCAATATGAGGATGTGCGGCCGATCGAGCATGTCTATGCACTGGTGCGCGGGCCGAAACAGCTCGAGCGCGTGCTGGGCGAGATCGAGAACGCGCCTGGTATCGTCATGTTCACCATGGTCAATGAGCAGTTGCGCGACAGGCTGCAACGGCGCTGCGCGGAGCTTCACACACCTTGCATCTCGGTGCTTGATCCGGCGGTGCTGGCGCTCGGCCAGTATCTCGGCAAGGAGTCGTCGCACAAGCCCGGCTCGCAGCACACCATGGATGCGGAATATTTCAGCCGCATCGAAGCGCTCAATTACACAATGGCGCATGATGACGGTCAGTCGGCGGGCGATCTTGATGAGGCGGATATCATTCTGCTCGGCGTCAGCCGCACCTCAAAGACGCCGACCTGCATCTATCTGGCGAACCGCGGCATCAAGGCCGCAAATATTCCGATCGTGCCAAATATCCCGCTTCCACCCGATCTCGAAACCGCAACGCGCCCGCTGATTGTCGGCCTGACGACAAGCCCTGATCGCCTTGTGCAAATTCGAAAGAACCGTCTTCTTTCGCTGCACGAGAATACCGACACGGATTATGTCGCGCCGGATGTGGTGGCGGATGAAATTGCCTTCGCGCGCCGCCTCTTTGCGCGCAAGGGCTGGCCGGTCATCGATGTGACGCGCCGCTCCATCGAGGAGACGGCAGCCGCCGTTCTCAATCTCTATAATGAGCGCCAGCGCGCCAGTATTCCGTGACGCATCACCCATGACGCAGAAAAGGCTCATTCTCGCTTCCGCCAGCGGCGTCCGTCGCAAGCTTCTCGCTGATGCCGGGCTTCATTTCGAGGCCGTGGATTCGCTCGTCGATGAAGATGCGGTGAAGGCAGGATTCGCCAACGGCGATAAAAGCCCCGAAGAAGCAACCGATGCGCTGGCACTCGCCCTTGCAGAAGCAAAGGCGCTTGCCGTTTCCGCTGCGAACGGCGATGCGCTCATCATCGGCGCGGACCAGATCCTTTCCTGCAAGGGCAGGCGCTATGACAAGCCGAAAGACATGGCGGAAGCGCGCAGGAACCTGACCGAATTTCGCGGCAGCCCGCATATTCTCCATTCGGGCCTCGTGCTTGCGCGGAGCGGCAAGGTGATCTGGCGCCACACGGCGCGCGCTACCCTCACCATGCGCGATTTCTCCGATGCGTTCCTTGATCACTATCTGGCTGAAGCGGGCGAGCGCGTGATGAAGAGCGTCGGTTGCTATCAGCTTGAAGGTCCTGGCGTGCAGCTCTTCGAAAAAATCGAGGGCGATTACTTCTCGATCCTCGGTCTTCCCATGCTGCCGCTGCTCTCTCAACTGCGCCGCGAAGGAGTGATCGGATCATGACACGCCGAGTCTGCGTCATGGGATGGCCGGTTGCCCATTCCCGCTCCCCCATGATCCATAATCACTGGATCGCGGAACATGCCATTCCCGATGCGCGCTATGAGCTGCTTGCGGTAAAGCCGGAAGATGCGGCGGAAACGATCCGCAATCTTCACCGGCTCGACTTTATCGGCGCGAATGTGACCGTGCCGCACAAGGAAACCGCCTTTGCGACACTTGAGAAGCATGACGCGATTGCCCGCCGCCTCAAGGCGGTCAACACCATCGTCACGCTGGAAGATGGCACGCTCGAAGGCCGCAACACGGATGGCTATGGCTTCATCGCCAATCTGAAACAGGGCGCGCCGGACTGGCGGGCAGCCGAAGGTCCCGCCGTCATGCTCGGCGCGGGCGGCGCGGCGCGCGCCATTGCGGCCGCACTTGAAGATGAAGGCGCACCCGAAATTCGCATTGTGAACCGCACGACAGAGCGCGCCGAAGCGCTCATCCGCGATCTCGGTCTTTCCAATGCAAAAGTCTTTGCCGACAGCGAGGCGCAGAAGGCGCTTGAAGGTGCGGCCCTTCTCGTCAACACGACGACGCTCGGCATGAAGGGCGAAAGCGATGTCACCCTTGATCTCGCAAGCCTGCCGCGCGATGCGGTGGTGACGGATATTGTTTACACGCCGCTCGAAACCGGGCTGCTTCGCCGCGCGCGGGAAGCCGGACATGAGACGGTGGACGGGCTTGGCATGTTGCTGCATCAGGCCGTGCCGGGCTTCGAGGCCTGGTTCGGTGTGCGCCCGCATGTAACGGCGGAACTGCGCAACATCGTGCTGGCCGATCTCGGTCTTAAATAAGGGGAGAGGACATGCTGCTTATCGGTCTCACCGGTTCCATCGGCATGGGGAAATCGGAAACGGCGAAAATGTTTCGTGATTTCGGCGTGCCCGTCTATGACGCCGATGCCGCTGTCCACAAGCTCTACGAAAAAGGCGGCAAGGCGGTCGAGCCGCTGCGCGCGGCCTTTCCTTCAGCCATTGTCGATGATGCGGTGGACCGCAAGGCGCTGTCGCGCTGCGTGCTGGGTCTTCCCGAAGAGATGAAGAAACTCGAAGCCATCGTTCATCCGCTGGTGGGTGAAGTGCAGATGGAATTTCTCACCGAGAATCTGAAAGCGGGTGCGCCGATGGTGGTGCTCGATATTCCGCTTCTCTACGAGACGGGCGGCGAAACCCGTGTCGATGTTGTGGTGGTTGTCTCCGCCCCTTACGATATTCAGAAGACGCGCGTGCTTGCGCGCCCGGATATGGACGAAGCGAAATTCGCCGCGATCCACGCCAAGCAGGTGCCTGATGAGGAAAAGCGCCGCCGCGCCGACTTCATCGTCGAAAGCGACAAGGGTCTAGATCATGCGCGCGCGCAGGTTGCGGCGATCATCGAGGCGCTGAAGGGTCGTCCCGGCAAGGTTCTGAAGGAGCGTCTTGCCGCCGGCTCCGCGTGAAGCAGAAAGCAGAAAGTCAATGGAACAACGCATCAGCTTCATCACGCTTGGCGTCGCAGATATTTCCCGCGCCCGCGCTTTCTACGAAACGCTTGGCTGGAAGGCATTGCCGCAAAGCAATGAAAGCGTGACCTTCTTTCAATGCGGCGGCATCGTCTTTGCGCTGTTCGGGCGGACCGATCTTGCTGAAGATGCGCGTGTTGCGCCTTATGGCGAAGGATTTTCCGGCGTCGCCCTCGCACATAATGTGCGGACGCGCGAGGAAGTGGATGCCGTGCTCGCCGAAGCGGAAGCTGCGGGCGGGCGCATTCTCAAGCCCGGCGAAGAAGCCTTCTGGGGCGGCTATACGGGCTATTTCTCCGACCCGGACAATCATGTCTGGGAAGTCGCGTGGAACCCGGGCGGTATGCTTGGCGAAGATGGCTCATTCCGCTTTCCGGAAAGATGAGCGAGACTCACTCAACCGCTCCGGGCAAGAGCGGCGGGTGAACGGGCAGTGACAGAAAGACAAGGGCGGGGCTTCATGCGCGAAATCGTGCTTGATACGGAAACCACGGGTCTGAGCCCGCATGAGGGCCACCGGCTGGTTGAAATCGGCTGTCTCGAACTTTTCAACCATGTCGCAACGGGCAAAGTCTATCACACCTATATCGACCCCGAGCGCGAGATGCCGGATGGTGCCTTTCAGGTGCATGGTCTTTCGACCGAGTTTCTGCGCGGCCAGCCGAAATTTGCCGAAGTGGTGGATGATTTCCTCGCCTTTATCGGTGACGACCCGCTCGTCATCCACAACGCTTCCTTCGATATGACCTTCATCAACTGGGAGCTGGAGAATGCAGGCCGCGCGCCCCTGCCCCGCTCCCGCGCGATAGACACGCTGGAAATTGCGCGGCAGAGATTCCCCGGCGCGCAGAACAATCTCGATGCGCTGTGCCGCCGCTTCGGTGTGGATAATTCAGGTCGCACCAAGCATGGCGCGTTGCTCGACAGCGAGCTTCTGGCGGAAGTCTATCTGGAGCTGATGGGCGGCAGGCAGCCGGGCCTTGTGCTTCATGCCGATTTCGCAAACGGGCCGGGCGCACGCCGCGTCGCGCGGGAGCCACGCCCGGTGCCCCTGCCTTCGCGCCTCACGGATGAGGAGCGCGAGGCGCATCAGGCATTCATCGCAAGCCTTGGCGGGGAACCGCTCTGGGCGCTTCCCGGCAAGGAATAAAGCGCAAGGAACAGAGGCAGGAACCGGGGACGCGCCTCAGTTCGGCTTGCCTGCTTCCGCGACCTGCTGCGCCATCTGTTCGCGGCGCTGATTATAGAGATGCACGAAATCGATCGGGTCGATCAGCAGCGGCGGGAAACCGCCATCGCGGGTCACATCGGCAAGGATACGCCGTGCGAAGGGGAATATCTGGCGCGGACATTCGACAACCAGCACCGCTTCGAGATCGGCCTCGGGGATATTGGTGAGGCGGAAGAGGCCTGCATATTCCGCTTCGACGATGAAGAGCGGCTTGTCCTTGACCACCGCTTCCGCGCCGATCTTGAGGGCAACTTCATAATCCGTATCGGCAAGGCGCTTCACGCCCACATCCACACGCAGATTGATGGAAGGCTGCTCATCTACCGGCCCGAGGCTGTTCGGCGCGTTCGGATTCTCAAAGGAGAGATCCTTCACATATTGCGTCAGCACCCGAAGCTGCGGGCCTGCAGCGCCACCATTTGCCTGATCCGACATCGAAACCCCGTCCCTTGGCCGTCACTATTGAGGCTGCTGGCTAGCACGGATAGGCCCGCCTCACAAGAAAGCTGGTGGAGAAGGGGCAGCTATTGCCGCCAGGGGGAATTGTCATTTGACGGAAGCCGGGGCCGGTCCCCGTCGTCATCCTCGTCCACTTCCTCCGCCTCGCCATCAATCACCGGGCCATGTCCGGCAGGCGGGCGGCGGGCTCCCATGCCTGCCCCGAAAAAGGTGAATTGCGCCTGACCTGCCGTGCGTCGCGCGACTTCACGCCCGAGAAACCGCCGCAGCGGCGGTACGAGGAGGAGAAGCGCCACCGCATCCGAGAAGAAGCCCGGCAGGATCAGCAACAGGGCTGCGGCAAAGAGGAGCAGCCCCTCGAACATTTCCGCAACCGGTGGCTCGCCGCGCCGGATCGCCTCTTCCATCCGTTTCCACGCAAGAAAGCCCTGCAGACGGAAAAGCAGCGCGCCGAGCAGCGCCGCGCCGAGAACCAGTGCAAGGGTCGGCCAGACGCCAATTTCCCCGCCCACTTCAATGAAAAGGGCAATTTCGATCACCGGCAGGACGATGAAGAAGAGAAAAAGAGCCAGACGCACGCGCGAAAAACCTTCTATCCGGGGTGAAGGGGCATGGGGAGCGGCGGTAAGCCCGCTCATCACCAACAGTTTACATAAGCGCGCCCCGACCGGGCTTGGCGCGCCCCTGCGGTCACGGTAGTAAAATCCCGCCTGATGTCCTACTTTAAATGAAAGACAGACAACAGGACCAAGGCAGGAACGCCACTCGCCTTTCCCGCGCCAGCTTGCGGCGGGGGTGGCGGAGTGCAACAGGTTTCTCGAGCGAATGGACGACGGCTTGACTCTACTCAACATCATTCTGCTCGCCGTCGCGGTTGGCGTGTTTCTGAAACTCAGAAGCGTGCTCGGCCGCCGGACCGGCCATGAGCGCCCGCCTTTTGACCCCTATTCGCAGACGGGCTCCGTTCCCGAAAAGCGCCCCGGCAATGACAAGGTGGTGACGCTGCCGACAAGGCCGCGCGATGCCGGCAGCATCGATGCCGCGGGCGACCCCTTTGCGGGCACGGCGCGCGCCTTCCGCTGGCGCGGTGTCGCGGATGAGGGCTCGCCGCTTGCGGCACGGCTTGATGAGGTGGCGGCTGTGGATCGCAGCTTCACCGCCGAGGGTTTCCTCTCCGGCGCCCGCATGGCCTATGAGATGATCGTGACGGCCTTTGCCGCCGGTGATCGCGCCTCGTTGAAGCCGCTTCTCGGCGATGAGGTCTATCGCAGCTTCGACGCCGCCATCGCCGACCGCGAGGCGAAGAAACTCACCGTCGATCAGAGCTTCATCGGCATCGACAAGGCAAAGATCACCGATGCATCCGTTACCGGCACGCGGGTCCGCATCACGGTTGCTTTCCGCAGCGAGCTTACCTCCTGCACGCGCAAGGATGATGGCGTGGTGGTGGAAGGTGATCCCGTCACGGTGCGCGAAGTGAATGATGTCTGGACCTTCGAGCGTGATGCGACGAGCCGTGACCCGAACTGGCTGCTCGTCGCAACCAGCGCGGCGGCGGATTGATCGCCCGATGGCGCGGCGGCATGGCGCGGCGGTCCTGCTCGGACTCGCCACCTTTCTTCTGGGATGCAGTGGCGGCGTCATGACGGCGGAAGCAGGCCCGCAGCGCATTTCCTTTTCCGAGCTTGAGGGCTGGGGCACGGATGACCAGTCGCTCACGCTTGATGCGTTCAAACGCTCCTGCGCGCGCATTCTGAAACTCTCACCATCCGCCCCGCTCGACACGAAAGGCGGCGACCCGCTTTATGGTCGTGCGGGCGACTGGCAACCGGCCTGCGAGGCGGCTGCGAAAACAGCGCCGGGTGCCGGCAATGCGCGCGGCTTTTTCCAGCACTGGTTCGTGCCTGTTCGCTTCCCGAAAGAGCGCGGCCTTTTCACCGGCTATTACGAACCGGAAATGAATGGCGCGCTGACACGGCATGGCCCCTATCAGACGCCGGTTCTCGCACCACCTGCGGGCTTCCGCATGGTGGAAGGCGGCGGCTCCTTCCCCACCCGCGCCGAGATCGAGAATGGCGCACTCGATACGGAGAAGCTCGCGCTGCTCTGGCTCGAAAGCCCGATCGACGCCTTCTTCCTTCATGTGCAGGGTTCGGGCCGTGTACGGCTTGAGACGGGAGAGATCGTCCGGTTGAGCTTTGCAGCAAAATCGGGCCATCCCTACACATCCATCGGCAAGATCCTTGTCGATCGCGGCGAGCTTCAGCTTGAAGAAGTCTCCATGCAAACCATCCGCGCCTGGATGGAGCGCCAGCCCGACAAGGGCCGTGCGCTGACGCATGAGAACAAATCCTATATTTTCTTCCGCCTGCTGAGAGATGCCGATCCGGGTCTTGGTCCCATCGGCGCCGAAGGGCTGAACCTCACGCCGGGGCGCAGCCTTGCGGTGGACCGTTCCCACCACCCGCTCGGCACGCTGCTCTGGCTCACCACCGAACATCCGACGGAAGACGGCACGGGCCGCGTGCCCGTGGCGCGGCTGATGGTAGCGCAGGATACAGGCTCGGCCATCAAGGGCCGCCAGCGCGGCGACATCTTTTTTGGCTCAGGCACCACTGCAGGCGCGATTGCAGGCCGCATGAAAGCGGAAGGCGAACTTGTCGCGCTGGTGCCGCGCGCCATCGCGCCGTAAGAATGAGCCCTGACGGACAAGGGTAAAAGGCAGACGGGCGGACACATGGCGAAAGAGAGCGAAAGAAAACGCCGCCGCTCCCTCACCGAGGATGAGAAAAAACTCTGGCGTATCGCGATGAAGGATGCGCGGCCTCTCGATCCTGAAAAGGTCGCGTCGCTGTCGGACACGCCTTCGGCCGAACCGCCCTCTGCCGCTTCTTCCGAGAAGTCTGCGCCTCTCCTCCCGAAGCCTCTGCCCGTTCCCGTGCGGCCGCGCCCGGCCGGGCCGCCGCCGCTCACCGGGCTTGACCGCCGCCTCAGCCAGCGCCTTGCGCGCGGGCAGATGGAGGTGGAAGCAACGCTTGATCTTCATGGCCACAGTCAGGAGCGTGCCTATACGGTGCTGCTTGATTTCCTCGTCCGCTCGCGCTCGCGCGGGCTGCGCTGCGTGCTCATCATCACCGGCAAGGGCGCATCGCCTTATGCGCGCCATACGCTGCACGGCGTCTCCTTTTACGAAGTGCCCGAGCGGCAGGGCGTGCTGCGCGGTGCCGTGCCGCGCTGGCTGAATGAGGAAGCATTCCGTCTTCACGCCTCGGGCTTCCAGCCTGCACATCCCAAACATGGGGGCGGCGGGGCCTTTTATGTCTGGCTGAGAAAAAAGAGATGACACCCTTCGGACAGAAGCTCAGGGAGTTGCGCGCGGCGCGCGGCCTGACACTGAAGGAAATGGCGGCGGCGCTCCATGTCACACCTGCCTATCTCTCCGCCCTCGAACATGGCAAGCGCGGGCGCCCGAGCTGGCGGCTGGTGCAGGCGATCATCGGCTATTTCAATGTGATCTGGGAAGAAGCGGAAGAACTCGAACGCCTCGCGCGCCTGTCAGACCCGCGCGTGGTGATCGACACATCCGGCCTCGCGCCCGGGGCAACCGAAGCCGCCAATCGCCTCGCGGAAGAAATAGCGCATATGACGCAGGGCGAAATCACCCGCCTGCTTGCCCTGCTGAATGAGCGCAAGCGCCGCACATAATCTCCGTCATCGCGAAGGTGCAGGCGACGAAGCAATCCGGGACTGCAATCTATGAGCTTGCCGCTCGATTGCTCTGCACCGCCCGCAATAACGAAGAGGCAGTTTGAAAACCTGTACGCATCCTCAGAGAATGAACTTCGACAGATCGATATTCTTCGTCAGATCACCGATCCGCTCATTCACATAGGCAGCGTCAATCCTCACCGTCTCGCCGGAGCGGTCGGTGGCAGAAAAGCTGATCTCGTCCAGCACGCGCTCCATCACCGTATGAAGCCGCCGCGCGCCGATATTCTCGACCGTCGCGTTCACGGAAGCGGCGATGTCGGCAATCGCATCGATACCGTCATCGGTAAACTCAAGCGTCACGCCTTCCGTCGCCAGCAGCGCGATATATTGCTTGATGAGGCTTGCTTCCGGCTCGGTGAGGATGCGGCGCACATCTTCCTTGGAAAGCGCGTTGAGTTCGACGCGGATCGGCAATCGGCCCTGAAGTTCCGGCAGAAGGTCGGAGGGCTTTGCAATGTGGAACGCGCCGGAGGCGATGAAGAGAATATGGTCGGTCTTCACCGCGCCATGCTTCGTTGCAACGGTCGTCCCTTCAATAAGCGGCAGGAGATCGCGCTGCACGCCTTCGCGGCTTACATCCGCGCCCTGTCGTTCGGAGCGCGCGCAGATCTTGTCGATCTCATCGAGAAAGACGATGCCGTTCTGCTCCACCGAGCGGATCGCATCCTGTATCACCTGTTCCTGATCGAGCAGCTTGTCGCTCTCTTCCGCGATCAGCACTTCATAGCTGTCTTTTACCGCCATGCGGCGCGGCCTGGTGCGGGCACCAAAGGCTTTGCCCATGATGTCGCCGAGATTGATCATGCCGATCTGGCTACCCGGCATGCCGGGAATGTCGAGCGTGGGCATGCCGCTGCTGTTGTCGGCGACTTCAATCTCGATTTCCTTGTCATCAAGTTCGCCCGCGCGAAGTTTCTTGCGGAAGCTCTCCTTCGTTGCCTCGCTCGCATTGGCACCGACCAGCGCTTCAAGCACGCGGTTTTCAGCGGCGAGATGCGCCTTGGCGCGCACATCCTTGCGCCGCTTTTCGCGGGTGAGCGAGATCGCAATTTCCACGAGGTCGCGGATGATCTGTTCCACGTCGCGGCCGACATAGCCGACTTCGGTGAACTTCGTCGCTTCCACTTTCAGGAACGGCGCTTCGGCAAGCCGCGCGAGGCGGCGCGAGATTTCTGTCTTGCCGACGCCGGTCGGCCCGATCATCAGAATGTTTTTCGGCAGCACTTCATCGCGCAAATTGTCCGGCAGTTGCTGGCGCCGCCAGCGATTGCGCAGCGCAATGGCAACGGCGCGCTTTGCATCGCGCTGGCCGACAATATAGCGGTCGAGTTCAGAAACGATCTCACGCGGCGAAAAACTGGTCATGACGGGAAAGGAAACTCCGGTAAGGACAAAACGGAAAAGCGAAGGCGAGCCTTACGCATCGAGCACTTCAACGGTGAGATTGTTGTTCGTATAGACGCAGATATCGGCAGCAATGCCCATCGCCTTGCGGACAATCTCTTCAGCGGAAAGATCGCTATCGGCAAGCGCGCGGGCGGCGGCGAGCGCGTAATTGCCGCCGGAGCCGATACCGACAATCCCTGCTTCCGGCTCCAGCACATCTCCATTGCCCGTCAGCACCAGCGTGGTCTGCGCATCCGCCACGATCATCATGGCTTCGAGGCGGCGGAGATATTTGTCGGTGCGCCAGTTCTTGGCGAGTTCCACGCAAGCCCGCATGAGCTGACCGGGATATTGCTCAAGCTTCGCTTCGAGCCGCTCGAAAAGCGTCATGGCATCGGCGGTCGCTCCCGCAAAGCCCGCAATCACATCGCCCTTGCCGAGCGGGCGGACCTTGCGCGCATTACCCTTCATGATGGTGTGGCCCATGGACACCTGCCCGTCCCCCGCAACAACCACGCGCCCGCCCTTGCGGACGGAGAGAATGGTGGTGCCATGCCATTGGATCGGGTCGTGGGAAGCGGTCATCTTGTTCCTGCGGGTTGCTTTCAGGGTGTGCGGCGGAAGCCGGCTGCTGTCGCTACCATGTGGCGGCAACCCGCCACCGGGTCAAGAGCGCACTCTCGCCACAGGAGAGCCCACCTATTCCGGCAAATGAAACTCGCCCGGATCGCCGCCCAGGTTGCGGACTTTCTCTTCCAGTTCCCGGATACGCCGTTCCAGCCGTTCAAAGGCAGGCGTGAGGTCGGCAGCGTCCCAGCGCGGCTGGATGTGACTCGGGCAGTTCATGTCCCATTCGTCCAGCTCGATCAGGATCGCCCGCTCCACCCGGCCCCTATAGGAGGGGTCGGCAAGCGAGCGGGTGAGCGCCGGATCATCCACCACGACGCGGCCCCGCCCCCTTATCTTCACCCGCTGGCGGTTGGGGTAATCGATCAGGAAGAGAAAGACCTGCGGGTTCTCGTTGAGGTGACCAAGCGTCACATATTGCTGGTTGCCCGCAAAATCCGCATAGCCGAGCGTCTTTTCATCCAGAATCTTGAGGAAGCCGCGCGGGCCGCCACGATGCTGGATATAGGGCCGCCCGGCGGCATTGGCCGTTCCCATGTAGAAGTGATCGCGCGTGGCGATGAAGCGGGCGAGGTCGGGGGTGAGAGTGGTCTGCCAGGCCATGACAGCTTCCCTTCTGATGCGGGCGTGATCGCGGGCTTGTTCACATATGGACCCCGCTGCCGCGCGGCACCACCTTTAAAATTTCAGGCTCTAGATGAAGTACAGGAGCCGCAGTCTTCTACCAGTGAAGCCCGACCGATCCATATTGAATCAAAGGCTTGGCGATATTTTGCAAAGTAGATACACAAGTACTTAAAGTAATGGATGAACGCCGCGCCGAAATATTGGTTAACGTCCTGTAAGTATTTGTGATTCAAATTGTTTCGAGTGACGGGGTGAGGCGGCTGAAAGCCGCGGCTTTAGCTCTGGCCGTTCCCGGTTCCCCCTGTTAAAAGCGGCAGAAGAGAGCCATATGGGGCGTGTTACAGTGCCCGTCAGCCGCCCAGACCGAAAGAATGACCGGACCGGATATCATGCAGATCGAGAGCGAAGGCCGCATAGCCACCGTCGAGCGCAAGACCAAGGAGACCAATGTCTTCGTCTCGCTCGATCTCGACGGTCAGGGCGAATATGACATCGATACGGGGATCGGCTTCCTCGACCATATGCTGGAGCAGCTTTCGCGCCACTCGCTGATCGACCTCAAGGTCCGCGCGCAGGGCGACCTGCACATCGATTTCCACCACACGACGGAAGACACCGGCATCGTGATCGGCGAGGCGGTGCGCCGTGCGCTGGGCGATTTCAAGGGTATCCGCCGCTATGCAACGGCCATCATCCCGATGGACGAGACCTGCACCCGCGTCTCGATTGACGTGTCGCAGCGCCCCTATCTCGTCTGGAAGGTGAATTTCTCCAAACCCAAGCTCGGCGAAATGGACACGGAACTCTTCAAGGAGTGGTTCCAGGCCTTCGCGCAGAATGCGGGCATCACGCTGCATGTTGAAAACATGTATGGCGAGAATAATCACCATATCGTGGAAAGCTGCTTCAAGGCGCTTGCCCGGGCGCTTCGCGACGCGATCGAACTCGACCCGCGCACGGCCGGCCGCATCCCCTCCACCAAGGGCGTACTCGGCACCTGAACCGGGCGGGAAAACCGGCCTTGCCGCTGGCCTTCGCGCGCGATCTGTCATAGATAGGGCCGGAATTGAAGCCGCTTGCCCGGTCTGCCGGGCGGAACGAATTTCATGCGTATCTACACGGTCCATGAGCTTCCCGGCGCGCCGCTTGATGGCGCGGGGCTCAAGCTGGTGAAGGAGGGTTTCTCCTTCCCCGCCTTTGCCTTCTCATGGGCATGGCTCGTCTGGCATCGCGCATGGGTGGCGCTCGGCCTCTGGATCGGGCTGACGGTCGTGGTTTCCTTTCTCCTGCAGGCGGCCTTTGGCGCGCCGGCTGCGGCGATTGCCTCCTTCCTGCTGAACTTTCTGCTGGGCGCGGAAGGCAATGACATTCGCCGCTGGACACTTGAGCGGCAGGGCTACCGCGAGATCGGACTGACAGGCGGCACCACGCTTGAAGAGGCGGAGCGGAACTTCTTTGCGAAATGGGATCGCCCGCTCACCGATGATCTGCTGCCGCCGGTCAATGCGCCGATATGGCCGCGCAAGCCCGCCCCGCGCGGCACGGGCGAGGTGATGGGGCTCTTCCCCGATCCCGGCACGAGAACAGGACTCTGATCGACATGAAAGTCGCCATCATCGATTACGGCTCCGGCAATCTCCGCTCCGCCGCCAAGGCCTTTGAGCGCGCGGCGCGTGAGGCAGGACTTTCAGCCGATGTGCTGGTCACGAGCGACCCTGAGGCGGTGCGCAGCGCAGACCGCATCGTGCTGCCGGGGGTCGGTGCTTTTGGTGATTGCGCGGCGGGGCTTCGCGCCGTGCCCGGCATGGAAGACGCGTTGAACGAGGCCGTACGCAAGGAAGCGAAACCCTTTTTTGGCATCTGTGTCGGCATGCAGCTCATGGCAGAGCGCGGGCTTGAACATGGCACGCATAAGGGGCTTGGCTGGATCGGCGGCGAGGTCGTGAAGATCGAACCGGCAGATGCCTCGCTCAAGATCCCCCATATGGGCTGGAACGAGCTTGAAATCATCCGGCCGCACCCGCTGCTCGCAGACATGCCCGCGACCCATGCCTATTTCGTGCATTCCTATGCCTTCGCGGTTGCCGAACCCGAAACGCTTGTCGCGCGTGTCGATTATGGCGGCCCGGTCACGGCCATGGTCGCGAAGGACAATATGGCGGGCACGCAATTCCACCCTGAAAAAAGCCAGGCGCTCGGCCTTGCCCTGATCGGCAATTTCCTGAAATGGCGTCCCTGACTGCGAAAGTAGAGACATGATCCTTTTCCCCGCAATCGATCTGAAGGACGGGCAATGCGTCCGCCTCGTGCACGGCCTGATGGACCGCGCGACCGTCTTCAATGACGATCCGGCCGCGCAGGCGCGCGCCTTCGAGGAAGCGGGTTTCGGCTATATCCATCTGGTTGATCTGAACGGTGCCTTTGAAGGCCGCCCCGTCAATGCGGATGCGGTGGACAGCATTCTCGGCGCGATCAAGGTGCCCGCGCAGCTTGGCGGCGGTATCCGCGATCTCGCCACCATCGAGATGTGGCTGACCAAAGGCATCGCCCGCGTCATCATCGGCACGGCGGCTGTGAAGAATCCCGATCTCGTGATCGAAGCCTGCAGGAAGTTTCCGGGCCGCATCGCGGTCGGCCTCGATGCAAAGGGCGGGCGCGTGGCAACGGAAGGCTGGGCGGATGTCTCCGACCTCACCGTGCTCGACATGGCGCGCCGCTTCGAGGATGCAGGCGTTGCCGCCATCATCTACACCGACATCGACCGCGATGGTGCGATGCAGGGGCTGAACATTGAGGCGACGGTGAAACTCGCAAACGAGATTTCCATTCCCGTCATCGCGTCGGGTGGCCTTTCCTCGATTGAGGATCTGAAGAAACTCATCGATGCAAATTGCGCGGGCATTGAAGGCGTGATCTCCGGTCGCGCGCTTTATGACGGACGGCTTGATCCGAAAGAGGCGCTCGCGCTTCTTGGAAAGGCGCAATGATGCTGAAGGCTCGCGTCATTCCCTGCCTTGATGTGAAAGATGGCCGCGTCGTCAAGGGCGTGAACTTTGTCGATCTGCGCGATGCAGGCGATCCGGTGGAAGCAGCCCGCGCCTATGATGCGGCGGGGGCAGATGAACTCTGCTTCCTCGACATCACCGCGAGCCATGAAGAACGCGCGATCATTTTCGATGTGGTACGCCGTACGGCAGAACAATGTTTCATGCCGCTCACCGTGGGTGGAGGTGTGCGCACGGTGGAAGATGTGCGCCAGCTTCTTCTTGCCGGTGCCGACAAGGTGTCGATCAACACGGCTGCCGTTTTCAATCCTGATTTCGTGCGCGTCGCTTCCGCCAAATTCGGCAATCAGTGCATCGTGGTTGCGATTGACGCAAAGCAGGTCGCGCCCGGCAAATGGGAAATCTTCACCCATGGCGGGCGCAAGCCGACCGGCATTGATGCGGTGGAATATGCGCAGAAAGTGGCAGAGCTTGGCGCAGGTGAAATCCTCCTCACCTCGATGGACCGCGACGGCGTGAAATCGGGCTATGACATTGCGCTCACCCGCGCTGTCGCAGATGCCGTGCCCGTGCCGGTGATCGCCTCGGGCGGCGTCGGAAATCTCGACCATCTGGTTGAAGGCGTGCGCGATGGCCATGCGAGCGCCGTTCTTGCTGCCTCCATTTTCCATTTCGGCGATTACACGATTGGCGAGGCCAAGGCCTATATGGCCAAAGCGGGCCTGCCGATGCGGCTCTGACGCGGCCAGAAGATCGTTACCAAAATTCTAAACGGTTTTCGCGGGCCCGGCTTTCCTTTGTTAAGAAGTTGTGAGTTTGTCCGGCGATAGGATGCAGGCATCCGCCTGTTTGTTAACTGCCGCGCACCCCGTTGCGTTCAGGATTCCGTGCCGATGTCAGACCGTTCCCAGATTGCGTCCCGCCAGGCAGATGAAATGCCCGCGACCCCTGCTGCAAAGAAGACCGCCGACAATGCGCTGGTCTGTCGCCGCATCGGGCAGGAGGCGCTGAAACGCATTGCGGAACTGCATGAGCGCTATCTGAAGGGCGTGCCGAATGGCTGGTGCGTCGTGATGAAGGAATGCGACCTCTCCGGCCTCGACTTCCGCAATCTCAATTTCGCGCATGGTCATTTCATCGGCTGCGATTTCTCGGGCGCCAATCTCGAGGACGCGCGCTTCATGGGCGCCAATCTCTTCGGCTCCAATTTCGACCACTCCAACATGACGCGCACCAATTTCTCCCGCGCCGATCTGCGCGGCGCAAACTTCGCCGGTGCAGAGATGACGGAAGCGCAGCTGGACGGTGCCGATCTGCGACGCGGTGCTGTCATCCGCCGTGGCGCCAAAGGCGCCAGCGGGCGCGAGAACTCAACCTTTCGCGGCGCGCGCATGTACGGCACCAATATGTCGGAATGCAAATTGCTTGATGCCGATTTCGAGGGTGCCGCCATATCGGGCGCAAGCCTGCAAGGCGCTGATCTGCGGGGCGCAAGCTTTGCGGGGGCAGAACTGAAAGGCGTGGAGCTGCGAGGGGCCAATCTGGCGGATGCTGACTTCCGCCGCGCGGTGATGGATGCGGAGACGATTACGGGCGGTAACATGATGCTTGCCACACGCCCCCGCCCAGCGCCCGCGCCGGAGCGCATGAAAAAGATTCTGGCCGCCCATCTCGAATGGATTCAGACCGGCCAGCAAAAGGGCGACCGCGCCGATTTCGCCCATATGGACCTCTCCCGCCATGATTTCTCGCGGCAGGTGCTGGCAGGCGCGCAGTTCCGCGATGCGATCCTCGCCGATACCAATTTCGAGAATGCGGTTCTCGCTGCTGCCGATTTCAGCAATGCGATCCTGCTGCGCGCCAATCTCAAGGGCGCTGATCTCCGCGGGGCCGATCTGCGCGGCGCAGACCTCAAGGAAGCGCGGCAGGAAGGCGCAAAAACCGGCGCGCTGGACGGGACCAGCCTGTCCACCCGGATCTGAGCGCAGCCGGTCGCCCATAACGGTGTAACGCGGCGCGCGCTTCCACCACTGGTTTCCTCTCCCCAAATCTGCTACGCAAAGCCGCCGCGCGGAGGTTTTCGCCCCCGGTCGAGCGGCGCATAACCGCCCGGAGATGGCCCATGGCCACCGATGCAACACAGCTCGACCGCCTTTTCGAGGTGATCGCTTCCCGCAAGGGATCAGACCCGGCATCGTCCTACACGGCGAAGCTGCTTTCGAAAGGCGTCTCCGCTTCCGCCCAGAAGCTGGGCGAGGAGGCAGTGGAAACCGTGATCGCGGCCACGAGCGGCGACCGGAAGGGGGCGATCAGCGAAAGCGCCGATCTTCTCTATCACTGGCTGGTGCTTCTTGCCGCGCTGGACGTCGATCCGGCGGATGTCTATGCCGAGCTTGAGCGGCGTGAAGGCCGCTCCGGTCTCGACGAAAAAGCCTCGCGCGCCGAGCGCTGAAACGGGAGCGCGAATTCCATGTCGCAAGTTGTTGCCCAGGAGCCCGAGGAAAACGGGTCTCTTTCTCCATTCCGCCATTTCACGGCAGAGGAATGGGGGAGATTGCGTCAGGACACACCGCTGCCTCTTTCCGCTTCCGAACTTGAAGAGCTGAAGGGTTTCGGCGAGCGCATCTCGCTTGATGAAGTGTCGGAAATCTTCCTGCCGCTCTCGCGGCTTCTCAATCTCTATGTCGGGGAGATGCAGGAACTTTACCGCGTCACTTCGGATTTTCTGGGCCGCGTGCAGGACAAGGTGCCCTACATCATCGGCGTTGCGGGTTCGGTGGCCGTCGGCAAGTCCACCACGGCGCGCATCCTGCGCACGCTGCTTGCGCGCTGGCCGAACCATCCGAAGGTCGATCTCATTACGACCGACGGCTTCCTCTATCCGAACAAGGTACTGGAAGAGCGCGGGCTGATGCAGCGCAAGGGCTTCCCCGAAAGCTTCGACATCAAGCGGCTCATCCGTTTCCTGTCGGATGTGAAGGGCGGCGTGCCGCACGTGGAAGCGCCGGTCTATTCGCACTTCACCTATGACATTCTTCCGGGCGAGACAATCTCTGTCGATCAGCCCGATATTCTGATCGTGGAAGGGCTCAATGTGTTGCAGCCCTGGAAGCCTGCCGAGGGCGACGAGCCGCAGCCTTTTGTGTCGGACTTTTTCGACTTCTCGATCTATCTCGATGCGGATGAAGAAGCGATCCGGCGCTGGTATATCGAGCGTTTCCTCAGCCTGCGGAGAACATCGTTCAAAGACCCTGCGGCCTATTTCCACCGCTATTCAAAACTGTCGGAAGAAGAAGCGATCAAGACGGCGGATGCGATCTGGACCTCGATCAACCTCGCCAATCTTCACCGCAACGTGCTGCCCACACGCCAGCGCGCCGACCTCATCCTGCGCAAGGGCGACGATCACCGCATCCGCGATGTGTATCTGAGAAAGTTGTGAGCGCGCGCCCGACGCCTGTTTGAAAGCCTCCCCCGCCAGCCCGTCATGCCCGAACCTGATCCGGGCATCCGGACGGCTTGCTCCACGCGCGTTCCTGGCTTGCCGGGTCGCGCCCGGCAAAGACGAATCCTGATTCAGGCAAGACCCTTTGCCTTTGCAAGCTCGGCAAGCGAGACCTGCGGGCGAGGGCCGTAATGCGAGATCACTTCGCCAGCCGCCATTGCGCCAAGCCGCCCGCATGTCGCCGGGTCCTTGCCGCGCGTGAAGCCATAGAGGAAACCGGCAGCGAAGAGATCGCCCGCACCCGTCGTATCGACAACCTTCTCGATGCGCTCCGCACCCACCACATGCACATCGCCATTGGCAACGATGACCGAGCCTTGCTCGGAGCGGGTAAGGGCTGCGTATTTGCAATCCTTGCGGACCTGCTGCAATGCCTCGTCGAACACGTCTGTCTGATAGAGCGAGAGGATTTCCGCTTCATTCGCAAAGAGAAGATCGACTTCCTCGCGCGCAAGGCGGCGGAACTCGTCGCGGTAACGGTGCACGCAGAAACTGTCTGACAGGGTGAGCGAAACGAGACGACCGGCCTCATGTGCGATCTTCGCAGCCTTGAGGAAGGCGTCTTTCGCGCCCGGCTCGTCCCAGAGATAGCCTTCCATATAGGTCACGGCGGCAGCGCGGATCGTGTCTTCGTCAATGTCGTCCGGCGTCAGCTTCTGCGCGGCACCGAGATAGGTGCTCATGCTGCGCTGCGCATCCGGCGTCACGATGATGAGGCAACGGCCCGTGGGTGCGCCCTCCTGCGAGGGCGAGGCCGGGAAATGCACGCCGAGCGAGCGGATGTCGTGAGTGAAAACCTCGCCAAGCTGGTCCTGCTTCACCTTGCCGAAAAAGGCACCCTTGCCGCCAAGCGAGGCAAGACCCGCAATTGTGTTGGCGCAGGAGCCGCCAGACATTTCGACCGCAGCCGACATCTTCCCGTAAAGCTCGTCCGCGCGCGCATCATCGATCAGCGTCATGCCGCCTTTCTCGATGCCATTGGCGATCAGGAACTTGTCGTCCGCATTGGCAATCACGTCCACCAGCGCATTGCCGATGCCCGCCACGTCATACTTTATATCGGTCATGATCCTCTGGGATTTCCGGGGTCTGAAACAGGTCGCTCGCGGGGCCGCAGTATAGGGAAGTGATGCCATATGTCCAAAGCGCAGAAGCCTTTCCGCAACATTGCGGCATGGCGGGAGGCGCTCTAGCCTAGGGTGAGACTGAAGCAGGAGAGACCCATGCTGTCCGATGCGCTGCGTTCATTCAGGGAAATCTTCTCGGCCCCCTTCCGGCGGGTAATGTGGATCAGCCTTGGCCTCACCCTCATCGTGCTCGTCGCCTTTGGCGCGGGGCTTCAATGGGCGCTGGCCGCGCTGCCGGAATTCGGGCCGGAGCTTGCGGGCGGCTGGGTCGATGCGGTGCTTGAGTTCATCGCCCGCTTCCTCGCCGTCATCGTGCTGGTGCCGCTCGTCCATCCGGTTGTCTCGCTGGTGGCGGGCTTCTTTCTGGAGAACATCGCGGCGCGGGTGGAGGCGGAGAATTATCCGGCTGACCCGCCCGGCACCGACCAGCCCTTCTTCCAGTCGCTTCTCCTTGCGCTGCGCTTCACGCTGGTTCTCATCATCGTCAACCTGCTCGCCCTGCCCTTCTATCTCGTGCCGGGCGTGAACCTCGTGCTCTTCTGGATCGTGAACGGCTATCTGCTCGGGCGTGAATTTTTCGAGCTTGTGGCGCTCCGCCATATGCCGCCCACGGAAGTGGAGGCAACGCGCAAGCGCCATCGTCTGCGCATTTTCATCGCCGGCGTCATCGTGGCGCTTTTCACCACCGTGCCCGTGCTCAACCTGCTGGCGCCGCTCTTTGGAACCACGCTGATGGTCCATACCTACAAGGCGCTCGCCGCGCGTCGGCAGATGTGAGATGAATTGCGCATGAAGCTGAAACTCGTCTCTCTCTCAGCCCTTGCCCTTACGCTCGCAGCCTGCGCCGCCCCCGCGCGCACGGGACCGGGCATCGCCTCGCTCGGCAGCGGACCACTCACCTCGCAGGCGCTTGTCGGCGCAACACCGGGGGCCATTTCCGCGCGTCTCGGTGAACCGCATTTCCGCCGCTCCGAGCCAAGTGCCGAGATCTGGCAATATGGCGGGCGCGATTGCAGCCTCTTCATCTATTTCTATGGCGTGAAAGAAAACGCGCCCAATGCGCGCTATGTCGATGCGCGCAAGCCCGAAGGCGGTGCCGCCGACAAGGAAGCCTGCCTCGCCTCCATCACGCCAAAGCGCACACCGATTTCCTGAAGTCCCGTCATTGCTTCGCCGCTTACGCGCCTCACAATGACGAAAACTACAGGGCGACCGTCTTGGCCTTGAAGCGGCAGAGATCGTTCACCATGCAGGAAGGGCAATCGGGCTTGCGCGCCTTGCAGACATAGCGACCATGCAGAATGAGCCAGTGATGCGCATGCTGCTTGTAGGCATCGGGCACGACTTTTCCGAGCTTCTGCTCAACCTCGACAACATTCTTTCCCGGTGCGAGGCCGGTGCGGTTCGAGACGCGGAAAATATGTGTATCGACCGCAATGGTCTTTTCGCCAAAGGCGATGTTCAGCACCACATTGGCCGTCTTCCGGCCAACGCCCGGCAGTTCTTCAAGTGCGGCGCGATCTCGCGGCACCTCGCCGCCATGCTTCTCCACAAGCATGCGGGCGGCAGCGATCACATTCTGCGCCTTGGTGCGATAAAGCCCGATGGTGCGGATATGCTGGATCAGCCCTGCCTCGCCGAGCTTCAGCATTTTCTCCGGCGTATCGACCTTCTTGAAAAGTTCCTTCGTCGCCTTGTTGACGCCGATATCGGTTGCCTGCGCGGAAAGCGCCACGGCGACGAGCAGCGTATAGGTGTTGGTATATTCGAGTTCCGTCTTCGGCTCCGGCATTGCCTCGGAAAGCCGGCGGAAGAATTCCTCAATATCGGGTTTTTTCATGAGAAGCGCGCGGGACATGGGCCTATGTCTTTCCACATAACGGGCCGGGCCTGCAAGCCTCATGGGTCGTGCCGCGGCGAAAGGCCGGTTGCGGCCTGCTTTTTCGCACCCTAACCTTTCCTGTCATGGCGACAGTCCCGACAAGCTCTGCCGATCATGCGGCACCCCTTGAGCCACCGCTTCATTTTAATGCGGTGATCCTGCCGCATCGTTCGCTCTCACTGCGCGGCTTTTTGATCCTGATGGCGGTGATAACGGCATCGAACTTCACGGCCGGAAGCCTTTTCATGGCGAAAGGCGCATGGCCCGTCTTTTTCTTCTGTATGGCGGAAGTGGCAGCGGTCTGGTGGGCGTTCCGCATGAACTACCGCGCCGCCCGCGCCTGTGAGACGGTGCAGCTTTCCGATCACGAATTGCGCGTGCGCCGGATCGATGCGAAAGGCCGTGTCGCCTGTGCGACAAGTTTCCAGCCCTATTGGGTGCGGCTCGCCCTCACCGAAGCGCCGGACAGTTCAACCAGATTGCATCTGACAAGTCATGGCCGCTCGGTGGAAGTGGCAGCAGCGCTCTCCTCGCCGGAGCGTGCGGATTTTGCCCATGCGCTTGAAATCGCGTTGGCAAAAATGAAAGCGGGGCCGGCCGCCACCCTGTAGCGGCAAGCGGCCCCGCCCTGTCTCCCCGCCCAGTCTCAGTGTGCCTCGCGCTCGATCAGGAGCTTCTTCGAAAGCACATTGCCCTTGTCATCAAGCTCGTAAACGATGGGCGCGCCGGTTGCGATGTTGAGCGCGATCACCTGTTCCTGATTGAGCTTGTCGAGCTGCATGACGAGGGCGCGCAGGCTGTTGCCATGGGCAGCAACCAGCACACGCTCGCCCTTCAGCACGCGCGGCAGGATTTCCGCCTCGAAATAGGGAAGCACGCGCTCTGCCGTCATCTTCAGGCTTTCGCCGCCGGGCGGCGGCACGTCATAGGAGCGGCGCCAGATATGCACCTGTTCCTCACCCCATTTCGCGCGGGCATCGTCCTTGTTGAGACCGGAGAGATCGCCATAGTCGCGCTCGTTCAGCGCCTGGTTTTCGATGATCTCGATATCGCTCTGGCCAAGCTCGGCAAGCATCAGGCGGTTCGTTTCCTGCGCGCGCGAAAGCTTCGAGGTGAAGGAAACGTCGAAAGTAAGCCCGGCCTTCTTCATGGCCTGCCCTGCTTCCTTCGCTTCGGCCTTGCCCTGCGCCGTCAGCCCCGGATCACGCCAGCCCGTGAAAAGATTCTTTTCGTTCCATTCGCTCTGTCCGTGACGGACAAGCACAAGCAGATTGCTCACGTCTCGCTCCATTGATCCGTAGAAAGATTATTTTATGCCGAGCACATCGGCCATGTTAAAGAGGCCCGGGCCCTTGCCCTGCCCCCATTGCGCGGCCTTGAGGGCGCCGCGCGCGAAAATGCCTCTGTCTTCGGCGATATGGCTGAGCCGGATACGCTCATGGTCGGTTGCGAAGATCACGTCATGCTCGCCCACAACCGAGCCGCCGCGCAGCGCCGCAAAGCCGATCGCGCCCCTGGCGCGCGGGCCCGTCACGCCGTCGCGTCCACGCTCGGAATGTTCCTTGAGAGATATGTTGCGGCCCTCTGCCGCTGCCTCACCGAGAAGGAGCGCCGTGCCCGATGGCGCATCCACCTTGTGACGATGATGCATCTCGACAATCTCAATATCCCAGTCAGCACCGAGGGCGGCTGCCGCCTGCCGCACAAGCGCTGCAAGCAGGTTCACGCCAAGGCTCATATTGCCCGCCTTCACGATGGTCGCGTGGCGTGCGGCGGCCTTGAGCCGTTCTTCTTCCGTGTCGGAAAAGCCGGTCGTGCCGATCACATGGACAATGCGCGCCTGCGCGGCGAGCGCCGCAAAGGCAACGGAGGCAGCAGGCGTTGAAAAGTCGATCAGCGCATCCGCATCCTTGATGACGGACAGCGCATCCGCCGTGGCGGTGATGCCGAGCGGCTTTGCAAGCCCTGCCAGCGTGCCGAGGTCCGCGCCGATATGGGGAGAGCCTTGTGCTTCAAGCCCGCCCGCAAGCGTCACGCCTTCGGTGCCCGCGATGAGGCGGATCAGCGTCACGCCCATGCGCCCGCCCGCACCCGTGACCGCAATCTTGATGTTCTGAGCCATATTGCCTGTCCTCAACCTGTCCGCGCTCTATAGCAGCCTGATCCTACCCCCGGAAGATGAAATAGGCCCCGAGCGCGATGAAGCCGAAACCGATGGCCGTGTTCCATGTGGGCGACTGGCCGAGATAGAGCGCGGAAAACACCACGAAAACCGTGAGAGTGATGACTTCCTGGATGGTCTTGAGCTGGGCAGCGGAATAGACCGCATAGCCCATCCGGTTGGCTGGCACGGCAAGACAATATTCAAAAAAGGCCAGCCCCCAGCTCAGCAGGACGACGGTGAGAATGGGGGTCGTCGTGAATTTGAGATGCCAGTACCAGGCCGCCGTCATGAAAACATTGGAGACGACGAGAAGCGCAATCGGGATGAGATAGGCAGAAAGCGGAGAGGTCATGGGCGCGCATCCGGACAGGAAAAAGGCCCCGGCAGTGTTGCGCGGGGCCTTTGCAGATTATCCGTCTTTTTCAATTCTGGAAGCCGTCCCAGAACTCCTTCACCTTGGCGAAGAAGCCGGTGCTTTGCGGGCTGTTGCTGGGTGAGGAGGCTTCCTCGAACGCCTTGAGAAGATCCTTCTGCTTGCGCGTCAGGTTCACCGGCGTCTCGATGGTGATCTGGATATAGAGATCGCCCGTATCGCGCGAATTGAGCACCGGCATGCCCTTGCCCCGCAAGCGGAACTGGCGGCCGGTCTGTGCGCCTTCCGGCACTTTCACTTTCACCTTCTTGCCGCCCAGCGTCGGCACCTCGATCTCGCCGCCAAGCGCGGCGGTGACCATCGAAATCGGCACGCGGCAGAAAAGATCCGCGCCATCGCGCTCGAAGATGTGGTGTGGCTTCACCGACAGGAAAATATAGAGATCGCCTGCCGGTCCGCCGCGCATGCCCGCTTCGCCCTCTCCGGCAAGGCGGATGCGTGTGCCATCCTCGACGCCTGCGGGGATATTGACGGAGAGCGTGCGCTCCTTCTCCGTCCGGCCCGCGCCATGACAATTGGTGCAGGGCTTGTCGATCGTCTGGCCGCGCCCGTGGCAGCTCGGGCAGGTGCGTTCAATGGTGAAGAAGCCCTGCGCCGCGCGCACCTTGCCGTCACCCTGACAGGTCGGACAGCTGACAGGCTTCGAGCCGGGAGCGGCACCTGTGCCGGCGCAGACATCGCATGACACCGAACCCGGCACGCGAATCTGCGCCTTCTTTCCTTCAAAGGCTTCTTCCAGCGTGATTTCCATGTTGTAGCGCAGATCATGTCCGCGCGTCTGGCCGCCGCCGCGCCTTCCGCCGCGGCCCCGGCCACCCATGAACTCGCCGAAAAGATCGTCGAAAATGTCGGACATGGACGCGCCGCCAAAGCCGCCATGCGCGCCGCGCGCTCCAAAGCCGCCACCGCCCATGCTGCCGTCAAAAGCGGCATGGCCGAACTGGTCATAGGCCGCCCTGCTCTGCTCGTCCTTCAGCGTGTCATAGGCCTCGTTGAGTTCCTTGAAACGCTGCTCGGCAGTAGGGTCGCCCTGGTTCTGGTCGGGATGGTATTTCTTGGCGAGAGTCCGATAAGCCTTTTTCAGCTCATCGGCGGTTGCGTTGCGGCTCACGCCGAGCACGTCATAAAAATCGCGCTTCGACATGGGATATCACCTTGCTCGCGAAGGGGCCGGGGCGAACGCGCTCTTGCGCGCCCGTCCCGCCTGGCTATGTGTGAAAGCGGAGGTCATGACGATGGCCCGGATCAGGCGGGCTTGTCCTGATCTTTGTTGTTCTCGTCAACTTCCTCGAACTCGGCGTCAACGACATCATCCTGCGTCTTGCCGCTCGTGGCATCGCCTGCCGCTGCCGCTTCATTTTCGGCTTCAGCCTGCGCGGCCTTGTAAAGCGCCTCGCCCATCTTCATGGAGACCTGCGTGAGCGCGTCGGCCTTCGCCTTGACCTCGGCTGCATCCGTGCCGGCAAGTGCGGTGCGCAGCGCTTCAAGGGCTGCTTCCACTTCTGCCTTCACATCAGCGCCGATCTTCTCGCCATTTTCAGCGAGCGTCTTCTGGGTCGAGTTGGCAAGCGCCTCTGCGTGGTTGCGCGTCTCGACTTCCTCACGCCGCTTCCGGTCTTCCTCGGCATGGGCCTCGGCATCCTTCACCATTCTTTCGATGTCGGCTTCCGAGAGACCGCCCGAGGCTTCGATGCGGATGGTCTGTTCCTTGCCCGTCGCCTTGTCCTTGGCGGACACATTGACGATGCCGTTCGCGTCGATGTCGAACGCAACTTCGATCTGCGGCACGCCGCGCGGTGCGGGCGGAATGCCCACAAGGTCGAACTGGCCGAGCAGCTTGTTGTCTGCCGCCATTTCGCGCTCGCCCTGGAAGACGCGGATCGTGACGGCGGACTGATTGTCTTCCGCAGTCGAGAAGGTCTGCGCCTTCTTGGTCGGGATCGTGGTGTTGCGATCGATCAGGCGCGTGAAAACACCGCCCAGCGTTTCGATGCCGAGCGACAGCGGCGTCACGTCGAGCAGCAGCACATCTTTCACGTCGCCCTGCAGCACACCCGCCTGAATGGCCGCGCCCATGGCGACCACTTCGTCCGGGTTGACGGACATGTTCGGCTCCTTGCCGAAGAACTGCTTCACCGCCTCGCGGATTTTCGGCATGCGCGACTGGCCGCCGACAAGCACCACTTCGTTGATCTGGCCAGCGGTGACACCCGCATCCTTGAGCGCAGCCTTGCACGGTTCGATCGTGCGCTGGATGAGATCTTCGACCAGCGCTTCAAGCTTCGCGCGCGTGATCTTGATGGTGAGGTGCTTCGGGCCGGAGGCGTCTGCCGTGATGAAGGGCAGGTTCACTTCCGTTTGCGCGGCAGAGGAAAGTTCGATCTTCGCCTTTTCAGCAGCTTCCTTCAGGCGCTGCAGCGCAAGCTTGTCGCCGCGCAGGTCGATGCCGTTTTCTTTCTTGAATTCGTCAGCGAGATAGTTGACGAGGCGCATGTCGAAATCCTCGCCGCCGAGGAACGTGTCGCCATTCGTCGCCTTCACTTCAAAGACGCCGTCGCCGATCTCGAGGATCGACACGTCGAAGGTGCCGCCGCCAAGGTCATAGACCGCGATCAGCTCGCCATCCTTCTTGTCGAGACCATAGGCGAGCGCGGCCGCCGTCGGCTCGTTGATGATGCGCAGCACTTCAAGACCCGCAATCTTGCCCGCGTCTTTCGTCGCCTGGCGCTGCGCGTCATTGAAATAGGCCGGAACCGTGATGACAGCCTTGTCAACTTTCTCGCCGAGATAGTCTTCAGCCGTCTCTTTCATTTTCTGGAGGATGAAGGCCGAAACCTGCGACGGCGAATATTTCTCGCCATGCGCTTCCACCCAGGCATCGCCATTGTCGGCGCGGACAATGCTGTAGGGCACCATGCCCTTGTCCTTCTGGGTCGTCGGGTCTTCATAGGAGCGCCCGATCAGGCGCTTGATCGCAAAGAGCGTGTTGGTCGGGTTGGTGACGGCCTGGCGCTTGGCGGACTGGCCGACAAGCCGCTCGCCATCCTGCGTAAAGGCCACCATGGAGGGGGTGGTACGGGCGCCTTCGGAATTCTCGATGACTTTGGCAGTGCTGCCTTCCATCACCGCGACACACGAATTCGTCGTGCCGAGGTCGATACCGATGACTTTAGCCATGACTTACTGGTCCTCTTTCACTGCGGCGGGCCGGGCGGGCCTCGTGGCACCCGCTGGACCGGAAAGCGCCTTTGCGCTGCCCGGTTTCACCGGCTCCCAAAGGGAAACCTTGTCCGGGCGGTACACTCGCTCGGCAGGGCGTTGAAACGTTGCCGTGTATATAGGTTTGGGTTTTACGCCCCGCAAGCGTTGATGCGGCAATATGGTCACAGGAGAGAGGCAGAATGGACTCATTTCGCCCCGGCTCCCCGCCCGGCCTCGCCAAAATGGTGATCGGGCAGAAATAAAGTAAGGGGGAACGGTAACGGAACCGTTCCCCTGCACCCGCAGATGAGCCGCGCCCCGCCCTCGCCGGGGCTGAGCGGCGTCCTAGAGCTGGTTGTCCGGATAGACGCTGTTCCACTCGCAGGGCTGGTTCTGCCAGTTTTCCTTGCGGATATTGGACTGGAGCACGTCCGGCCCGGTCATATCCTTGCGCAGATCGGCGGCCTCGTCCTTCGCGTCGGTATAGCCCATCTCGGCGGCGAGGCTGAACCACATCAGCGCAAGCTGCTTGTTTTCGCGCTGGGTGGTGAGAAGCGATGCCGCCTTGGCGGGCGCGTTCATCCCGCGCACAAGGTCGCCGGAATAGATGCGGCCGAGCTCATAAAAGGCGCGCGGCTCACCCTGCCGTGCCGCCTCGCAATACCATTTCGTCGCCTTCTGATTGTTGAAGACGCCGACACTGCCCGCAATGCTGCAGCAATAGCTGTCGCCCAGTTTCATCTGCGCGGCGACATCGCCCGCCTCTGCGGCGCTCTCATTGGCGGCGATCCGGGCATTGTCGGTCGCCCTTGTCGCACCCTGCGTCGCCACGGCGACACAGCCGGAAAGCGCCACGGCGCCGGCAAACCCCATGAAAATCGCGGCAAGCCGCCCTATTCTTCCCTTCATCATGACCCCCCTTTCACGCGCCCTGAGTGGCGCAGCCTCGACCCTTCAGCCCGCTTAATATGGCACTCTTAATGCCACTATACGAGTCCCAGCCTTGAGAAAATCAGTCGAAACGGAGTTTGAAGGGATCACGCTTTATCCGGGCTTTCTGAATGGAAGCGGCCAGCGCGCGCTGCTGGCTGCCGTTCTGGAAGGGCTCACGGCGGAAAAGCCCTATCGCCCCCGCATGCCGCGCACAGGCAAGCCCTGGTCGATCCATCAGATGAATTTCGGCCCGCTCGGCTGGGTTTCGCAGCCCGAGGGCTATGGCTATGCCGCGCTGAACGAGGCAAGCGGCCGCCCCTGGCCGCCCATTCCACCGCTGTTGCTCGACATATGGGCGGAAGTGGCGAACTACCCCGCCCCGCCCGAATGTTGCCTCGTCAATCTCTATGACGCGCCGAAATCCCGCATGGGGCTTCACCGCGATGAGGATGAGGCGGCCCTTGATGCGCCGGTTGTCTCCATCTCGCTGGGCGACACATGCGTCTTCCGCGTGGGCGGATTCGCCCGTGGCGACAAATCGCGGAGCTTCCGACTCGCCAGCGGCGATGTGCTGGTGCTGGGCGGCGCGTCCCGCCTGCGCTACCACGGCGTGGACCGCGTGATCCCCGGCTCATCCACGCTTGTTCCCGGCGGTGGCAGGATCAACCTGACACTCCGCCGGGTCACAAAGCCCGCCTAGTAAGGCATCCAGCCCGGCACAGGCGACACGCCGAAAGCCCAGAGGTGGCCGTAAAAGGCCGCTGCGAAGATGATGAGGGTGAGGAAGATTCGCCACCAGCCGAGTTCGCCGATCTTCAATTGATTGCGACCGGCGAAAATGGCCGCAAAGGGCAGGTTCGAGGTGCGGCTGGCAAAGCCCGTCCATGCCGCGCCGAGCTTCAGGCGCTTCTTCTTGTCGATGGAGAAAGTGCCGAGGATCGCAAGAAGCGCGAATGTGCCGAAGAAGATGATCGAGGCCTGATCGCCATTGATGAGCAGATGCCAGAGCGCCCAGAGGGCAACACCCCAGAGAAACGGGTGCCGCGTGATGCGGAGCATGCCTTTCACCGTTTCGGGCTTTTCGGCAAGCGCTTCGGCGCCCACGGCGGTCGGGTTCGGCGTGGTGACGCCGATCACCACGAAGAGCGCGGCAAGCAGGATGACGAGCGGCGAGAGATGCAGCGCCCAGAGCGGCGTCGCCCAGTAGAGATGGTTCGGCCCGAGCACCGCCTGATTGTAGCTCCAGGCAAGCCAGCCAATGCCCACAAGCGAGACAATCGAGAAAGTCGCAAGCCACGCTTTTTCACCAATCGCCCCCACGATCTTGCCCCGCAGGCTGGAGCCGGCGACGAACAGGTGGATGGCAAGAAAGAAGGCAGCAGCAATCCAGAGCATCAGCATGGTTGTTTCCTCCCGAAGAATATAACAGTGTTATATACCTTTCAGAACATCCCTTTCAAGTCCGCCCTCCGCATTTCGTCAAAAATGGACAGGGGTCCATTTTTCTCGTTGACGGAAAGAAGCGTGTCGCGGAGCTTTGGCCCCGTAAGCCTATAGAAAATGGGGGAGGGCGCGATGGGGAAACGGCCGAATTTTCTGGTGATCGTCGCAGACGATATGGGCTTTTCGGATCTCGGTTCTTTCGGGGGCGAGATAACGACGCCGCATCTCGATGCGCTGGCTCTGAACGGGCTGCGGCTGACGAATTTCCATTCAGCGCCCGCCTGCGCGCCGACCCGCGCCATGCTGCTCTCCGGCACCGATCATCACATTGCGGGGCTTGGCACCCATGTGGAGGTGCTGCACCCCACACAGCGCGGCAAGCCCGGCTATGAGGGCTATCTGAATGAGCGCGTCGCGACCCTGCCGGAGCTTTTGCGCGATGCGGGCTATCTCACCCTCATGTCAGGCAAATGGCATCTCGGCCATACGATCGAAACCTCGCCCCATGCGCGCGGCTTTGACCGCTCCTTCGCGCTGCTGCCGGGTGCTGCAAATCATTATGCATCGTCACCCAAGGCGGGCACCGGCTTTCCTGCACAAGATACTCTCTACACGGAAGATGATCGCTTCGTCGAGCTGCCGGAAGATTTCTATTCGTCAGACGGTTTCACGACAAAGCTTCTGCAATATCTGGAGGAACGCGAGGATGACCGACCCTTCTTCGCCTATCTCGCCTTCTCCGCGCCGCATTGGCCGCTTCAGGCGCCGGATGACCTGATTGCAAAATACAAGGGCCGCTATGATGCGGGGCCGGAAGCCCTGCGTGCGGAACGGCTTGAAAGGCTGAAGGCGCTGGGGCTTTGTCCGAAAGACATCAGGCCGCATCCCATCATTGCGAAGAACAAGCCCTGGGATGAAATGAATGAGGAAGAGCGCGCCCGCTCTGCCCGCGCCATGGAAGTCTATGCGGCGATGGTGGAGCGCCTCGACTGGAATGTCGGCCGCGTGGTGGACTATCTGCGCAAGACGGGCGAGCTTGAGAACACGCTTATTCTTTTCATGTCGGACAATGGTGCGGAAGGCGCGCTGATCGAGGCGGTGCCGGTCTTCGGTCCCTATCTCATGGATTTCATCGAGCGCCATTACGACAACAGTCTCGAGAATATCGGTCGGCCCAATTCCTATGTCTGGTACGGGCCGCGCTGGGCGCAGGCGGCGACAGCCCCGTCGCGTCTCTACAAGACCTACACATCAGAAGGCGGTATTCGCGTCGTTGCTTTCGCGCATTGGCCAAAGCTGGTGCCGGAGCCTGCCATCGGCCATGCCTTTTCAACGGTGATGGACGTGATGCCGACGCTGCTCGATCTCGCAGGCGCGACGCATCCCGCACCGGATTACAAAGGCCGCAAGGTCGTGCCGCCCATGGGCCGATCGCTTCTGCCCTGGATTGAGGGCAGGGCAGAAAGCGTGCATCCGGCAGATGCCGTGACGGGCTGGGAGTTTTTCGGCAGGCGCGGCATTCGCAAGGGCGACTGGAAAGCGATCTGGATACCGGCTCCCGAGGGCACGGGCGAATGGCAGCTCTATGATGTCGCAAAAGATCCCGGCGAAACGGAAGACCTCGCCGCCGCTTTGCCCGCGCGCCTCGCCGAAATGCTCACGCTCTGGGATGAGTATGTCGAAAAGACAGGCGTGGTGCTGGTGAATATCCAGACCTGAAGGGCAGGGGAGTTTCGTCCCTGCGCCCCTCGCAATGACGGAGAGAGCTTAAACCGTCGTATCGACCTTGCCACCGCTCTGGGTGCCGCCATCATCCTTGGCGACGCCCACGCGGGCGGCGCGAAGCAGGCGATCGGCGATGGTGTAGCCGGCCTGAATGACATGCACGACGCTGCCCGCCGGATGTTCCGTACCCGGCACTTCGAACATGGCTTCATGCAGATTGGGGTCGAAGCGGTCGCCGGGCTTAGGCGAAATTTCGCGGATGCCGTGGCGCTCGAAAATGGTGAGAAGCTGGCGCTCCGTCACTTCGACACCCTCGACCATGCCTTTCAGGCTTTCGCTCGCCGCTTCCCGCTCTTCTTCCTTGAGAGCGGCCAGCGCGCGACGAAGATTGTCGGCCACTTCGAGCATGTCCCGCGCAAAGCTCGCCGTCGCATAGCGCGATGCATCCTGCTTGTCGCGCTCGGCGCGCTTGCGGGTATTTTCTATCTCGGCGGCAGCGCGAAGCAGCCGGTCGCGCAGATCGGCATTTTCGGCCTGAAGCGCGGCGACATCCACCGCAGGCGCTTCTGCGGCCTCGCCCTGTGCGGCGGGTTCCTCGTTCAGCGTCCGGGCTGTCGATTCCGCGTTTTCCGGCGTCGCCTCGGCACCGTTTTCCGGTGTTTCGGTTTCAGGTGTCTTGTTCTCGTCGGTCATTTTGCCTTTCCGGTTCTCTTCGCGCGCCTGCCGCGTCATCGATCATTCTGTCGGCAGGGTCCATGTGCGCGCCGCAGCCCGATATGTCAACCGGGCAGGGCGCGCGCCCATTCGGGCATGTTGCTGAAACTAGTTGATGAGCCTGCCCACCAGCTTTGCCGTGTAATCCACCATGGGGATCACGCGCGCATAGTTGAGGCGGGTCGGGCCGATCACGCCGAGCACACCCACCACGCGCTGCTGTGCATCCGTATAGGGGCTCACGATCAGCGATGAGCCGGAGAGCGAGAAAAGCTTGTTTTCCGACCCGATAAAGATGCGGACACCATCGGCTTCTTCTGCAAGACCGAGAAGCTGGACGAGATCGCGCTTGTTCTCCAGATCATCGAAAAGAAGGCGGATGCGCTCGAGATCCTCCATCGCGTGAACATCTTCGAGAAGCCGCGCCCGGCCGCGCACGATGAGCGATTTGGCGAGCGGGTCCGAGCTTGAGTTCGAGCCGGACCAGGTGGCAAGCCCTGCCTCGATCACCTTGGCGGTCAACTCGTTGAGTTCGGCTTTCTGCGTTTCGAGTTCGCGCGCAATATGGGCTTTCGCCTCTTCCAGCGTCCGGCCGCGCAACTGCGCATTTACATAATTCGTCGCTTCGGCAAGTGCGGAAGGGGTGAGCCCTTTGGGAATATCGATCACCCGGTTTTCGACCGCGCTGCCCTCTGTCACGATCACGACAAGGGCGCGGTTTGCGTCGATGGGCACGAATTCGATGTGTTTCAGCGCCGCATCATAGGTAGGCGCCACAACGAAACCTGCCGCATGGCTGAGGCCGGAAAGAAGCTTCGTGGCCTCGTCCAGCACATCATCCACGCTTTTATGGGAGCCGGCCACCTGTCGCTCGATCGAATGGCGCTCTTCATCAGAGATATCGCCGATTTCGAGCAGGCCATCGACAAAAAGGCGGAGTCCCGCCTCTGTCGGCATACGCCCGGCGCTGGTATGGGGCGAGAAAATAAGGCCCAGCGCCTCGAGATCCGACATGACATTACGGATCGAGGCAGCGGAAAGGCCAAGGGGAAGCTGCCGCGAGAGAACGCGCGAGCCAACCGGCTCGCCGGTTTCGAGATAGGTCTCGACCACGCGGCGCAGGATCTCGCGCGAACGCTCATTGAGATCCATAACGCCGATCATTGCCGCATTTACCTCCGGTAAGCCTGCAAGTTACTGAAACAGACCAATAATTTAGCGCGGTTTCCAGCAACTGGAAACGCCACATGGGGCAGAATAGCCGAGAGCCTGCCCGACTGGCCAGATGGGAACAAAAGGGAGCCGAGTCAAGCGCCGTGCCCTTGCGTCCCCCACCTTTACGCCGCGGCCCCGCCCATGTAACAAGGCCCGCTGGTAACATTGATCAGACAGTACTGGAACCCGATATGCGTCCTTCCGGCCGCCAGCCGAATGAAATGCGCGCCGTCAGCTTCGAGCTTGGCGTGGCGAAACATGCCGAAGGCTCCTGCCTCGTGCGGTTTGGTGATACCCATGTCCTCTGCACGGCAAGCCTTGAAGACCGCGTGCCGCCGTGGCTGAAGGGCGGCGGGCAGGGCTGGGTGACGGCCGAATATGGCATGCTGCCGCGCTCCACCCATGAGCGCATGCGCCGCGAGGCCTCTGCCGGCAAGCAGTCGGGCCGCACACAGGAAATCCAGCGCCTGATCGGCCGGTCGCTGCGCAGCGTGGTTGACCTGCGCGCGCTTGGCGAGCGGCAGATCAGCATCGATTGCGACGTGCTTCAGGCAGATGGCGGCACGCGCACGGCCTCGATCACGGGGGCGTGGATCGCGCTCCACCTCTGCATTGAATGGATGCGTGCCCGCTCGATGATTTCCGCGCCCGTCCTCAAGGATCATGTCGCGGCGATTTCCTGCGGCATCTACAAGGGGGTCGCCGTGACCGACCTTGATTATGCAGAAGATTCCGCCGCCGACACGGATGCGAATTTCGTCATCACCGGCAAGGGTGGCATCTGCGAAATTCAGGGCACGGCGGAAGGCGATCCTTTCTCGGAGGAGCAATTCCTTACCCTGCTCGGTCTCGCCAAGGCGAGTGTTGCCGATCTCGTTCGCCTGCAAAAGGAGGCCATCGCGAAATGACGCGCCGTCTTGAGGAAGGAAAACTCGTTGTCGCCAGCCATAATCCGGGCAAGGTGCGCGAGATTGCGCATCTGCTTGCGCCTTTCAGGCTGGAAGTCGTATCGGCGGGCGACCTTGATCTTGCCGAGCCGGAAGAGACGGGCGACACGTTCCGCGCCAATGCGGAGTTGAAGGCGCTTGCGGCGGCGCAGGCATCGGGCCTTCCGGCCCTTGCCGATGATTCCGGCCTTTGCGTCAACGCGCTCAACGGGGCGCCGGGCGTCCATTCCGCGCGCTGGGCCGGCCCGACACGGGATTTTGATTTCGCTCTCGAGAAGCTGCGGCGCGGCATGATCGAGGCGGGTCTGAGCGACACCAGCGCCTATTTCGTCTGCGGCCTCGCCCTCGCCTGGCCGGATGGGCACATCGAATATTTCGAAGGCCGTGTCGATGGTGAACTGACCTGGCCGCCGCGTGGCGAAAACGGCTTCGGCTATGATCCGATCTTCATTCCCGATGGCCATGAACTCACCTTCGGCGAGATGGAGGCGCAGGCGAAACACCGCATGTCGCATCGCGCCGATGCGTTCCGGCAGCTTGTCGATGCCTGTTTCGGCAAATAGCGCCGCCTCACCGATTGCGCCGCCGGAAACGGAAGGCGGCTTCGCTGTCTATGTCCACTGGCCCTTCTGCCAGTCGAAATGCCCCTATTGCGATTTCAATTCGCATGTCACGGCGAATGTGGATCAGGCGCGCTGGGGCCGCGCGCTCACGCGCGAACTGCGCCATATGCGCGCCCTCACCGGCCCGCGCCGCGTGCGCTCGGTCTTTTTCGGCGGAGGCACGCCGTCGCTGATGCTGCCGCAAACGGTCGATACGGTGCTTCGGGAAATCGCTTCCCTCTGGTCGATGGAGGAGGGGGCGGAGATCACGCTCGAAGCCAATCCGACCAGCGTTGAGGCAGAGCGCTTTCGCGGCTATCGCGCAGCAGGCGTGAACCGTCTCTCGCTCGGCGTGCAATCGCTCGATGATGCGGAACTGAAATTTCTCGGCCGTCTTCATACGGCGAAGGAAGCGCTTGCCGCTATTGCGCTCGCGCGTGAAACTTTCCCGCGCCTTTCCTTCGATCTCATCTATGCAAGACCCGGTCAGACGCGCGAGACATGGGAGCGCGAATTGCGCGCGGCTCTTGCCCATGCGGCAGATCACCTCTCGCTCTATCAGCTTACCATTGAAGCAGGCACCGCCTTCGCGCGGCTCTATGAGAAGGGTGCCTTCGCCCTGCCCGATGATGAGGTGGCGGCAGAGCTTTACCAGCTCACCGGCGAAATTTGCGCGGAAGCCGGATTATCCGCCTACGAAGTATCGAACTATGCGAAGGAAGGGGCGGCGTCCCGTCACAATCTCGTCTATTGGCGCTATGGCGACTATGCGGGCGTCGGCCCCGGCGCGCATGGCCGGGTAAGCGTGGACGGAAAGCGCCTCGCCACCGCAACGCATCGCCTGCCCGGCGCATGGCTTGAGGCGGTGGAAGCGGATGGCAACGGCATTGCCGACCTTGAGGAAATCATGCCGGGCGAGCAGGGCGACGAAATGATGATGATGGGCCTCCGCCTTTCAGAAGGCGTGTCGCTTTCCCGCCATGCAAGGATTTCGGGCGCAGCGCTTTCTCCTGCGCGGATCAATGCGTTGGTGGAAGACGGACTTCTCACGCAGGAAAGCGACATAATCCGCACAACGCGGCAGGGACGCCTCGTCCTTGATGCGCTGCTGGTGCGGCTTCTTGCCTGAATAAAGCGGGCGGTCAGAAGAGACGCGGTGTAAAGCTTTCCGGTGCCGGGTCGATCACGACCGCGCCTGTCGGACGGATTTCCAGAACGGCAAGCCCGCGATCCGTGCTGCCATCCGGGTTGAAGCGGAAAATCCCGTCCACACCGGCAAAGCCGTCTTCATTGGTGAGCGTCTGCGTGGTGTAACGTTCGCCCGCAGGCAATCCCGAAAGCGCAATCGCAAGGCTCACCGCATCATAGCCAAGGCTTGCAATGCGCGGCGGCGTCGATCCATAGGCGCGCTGATACCGCGCGACAAACTGCTGATAGCTCGCAGGCGGCGGCGCGGGATACCAGCCCGCATGAAGCGGCGGCTCGCGTGTCAGCGACACATCATCCCATGCGCCCGTGCCGAGAAACTTCACCTCGCGCGGATCGACATCGTAATAGGGCAGAAGCGGCGCGATGGCCTTCACGCCCTGTCCGCCTTCGGGGAGGAACAGCGCCGTGTAATTGCCGCCGCCATAGGCACCTGCAATGCGCTTGGCGGGGTCATACATGGCCTGCGGATCGGAAGGATAGCTCGTCGAGGCGACGATCCTGCCCGCGCGCTGCGAGACAGCGCGTTCAAAGGCTGCGCGCACCCGCTCGCCATAGCTTCCCTGCGGATAAAGGGCTGCAAAGCGCGTGAGGCCCTGCAGCGTCGCATAATCGACAATGCGCTCGACTTCCTCGTCCAGCGGGAAGGACAGAAGATGCACGCCATTGCCGCCCACCGAACTGTCGGAAGAGAAGGCGACGACCGGCACATTGGCCTCACGCGCGAGCGGCGCAACCGCCATCACTTCTTCTGCGAAAAGCGGCCCGAGCACGATTTCGGCACCGGCATCGAGAACTTCCTTCGCCGCCTGCCGCGCGCCCGCGGCCGTGCCGCCGGTGGGCTTTGCGATCAGCAGCACATTCGGCGCATCAAACTCGAAAAGGGCGAGCTGTGCCGTGTTGTAGAGCGCATTGGCGAGGGTGCGCACATTTTCGCGCGGCGAATTGAAGGGCAGCAGCAGCGCCACACGCACCGGCTCCTGCCCCTGCATGAAGGCGGGTGTGAGGAAGCGTGAAGGGTCACGCTGATAGGTCTGCGGGGCCGGCGGCGGCGTCACTTCTATCTTGGGGGGCGGTGTCACCTGCGGCGGCGGTGCGACGGGGGGAGTGCGTGTCGTTGTCGGTGAGCAGGCGGCGGCGAGAAGCACCAGACCGGCAAGGGCAGCGGTCCTCAAAGCCGTGAAGGAACCGAGGCGGGCAGCGAGGGCGGGCTTTGTCACCGGAGTTTATCCTGCTTGGTCGAGACGCAATCGAAGAGGCGCGAGCGCCTTTTGCGGAGCCTAATCGCGGCTCCCCGCCAAGTAAACCAATGGCTTGCCCCTGTCGATACCCGCCCCTGATTTGCGAAGCCGATTGCAAATCGGCCCGCCGGGAGCCAAGGTCCGCTCATGGAAAAAACCGTCACCTCGGCGCGGCCCGCGCCCGGCCTTTATGTCACCGCGACGCCCATCGGCAATGCTGCCGATATAACCGCCCGTGCGCTTGATCTGATGGCGCAGTGCGACCTGCTTCTCTGCGAGGATACGCGGGTGACGGCAAAGCTCCTTGCGATCCACAATATTTCCGCAAAAACCGCGCCCTATCACGACCATAACGCCGCCGAAATGCGCCCGCGCATCTTGAAGCGGCTGGAAGCAGGCGAGGTGATCGTGCTGGTCTCTGATGCGGGCACGCCGCTTGTCTCCGATCCGGGCCTCAAGCTCGTGCAGGAAGCGGTCGCTGCCGGCCATTATGTGACGACGCTGCCGGGCGCCTCCTCCGTGCTTGCTGCGCTGACACTGGCGGCGCTGCCGACAGACCGCTTTTTCTTTGCCGGTTTCGCGCCCGCAAAGCAGGAAGCGCGCCGCAAGGAATTTGCCGAACTCGCCGCCATTCCCGCAACGCTCGTCTTTCTGGAAAGCGCGAACCGGCTTGCCGCCTCGCTCGCCGATATGGCAGGCGCATTGGGCGACCGCCCCGCAGCCGTTGCGCGGGAACTGACCAAGAAGTTCGAGGAAGTGCGGCGCGGCTCCCTCTCCGAGCTTGCCGCCCATTACCAAGAGGAAGGTGGCCCGAAGGGGGAGATCGTCGTGGTGGTTGGCCCGCCCGAAAAACGCGCGCCGCTCTGCGCCCATGAAGTTGACGCGATGCTCGAGAATGCGCTCGCGCGCACCACGCTCAAGGATGCGGTGGCGGAAGTCGTCTCGATCACCGGTCTGCCGCGCCGCGAAATCTATGCACGCGCGCTCGAACTCTCCGGGGCAAGATAGAGAGGCGAGGCAGGGAATGAGGGCGCGGAGGGGGGATGCGCAGAGAGGCCGGGCGGCCTATCGTCTCGGCCTTCGCGCGGAAGGGCTTGCCGCTCTCCTGTTGTGGCTCAAGGGCTATCATATTCTTGCCCGCCGCCTGAAAACGCCCGCAGGCGAGATCGATCTGGTGGTGCGGCGCGGCCGCGTGCTTGCCCTTGTCGAGGTGAAGGCGCGCGGCGCGGGCGGGGCGGCGGTGGAAGCGCTGACACCGCGTCAGCGTGAGCGGCTTCAGCGCGCAGCGGCGCATTTTCTTGGCCGGAATCCTGCCCTTTCCGATCTTGATCTGCGCTTTGACATGGTGCTTGTTGCGCCGCGAAGCTTGCCTCGTCACATGGCAGATGCCTGGCGGCCATAATGCTGCCGCATCCCGTCGCTCATTTTCTGGCGCGGTTCTGCAACAGGGATATCGAGACGATGAAGAAGATTATCGCGCTGGTTCTGGGTTCGGCTGTGCTGCTCGGCGGCTGTGTGCCGCTTGCCATTGGCGCGGGCGGGGCGGCGGCTGTGGGGGCGGCGCAGGACCGCGGTCTTGAACAGGCGGTCGATGACAATCAGATCGCTTTCGAAATAAATCGCAAGCTTCTCGCCGAAGATTCAAAACTCTATGCGGGTGTTGCAACGCAGGTGCGAAATGGCCGCGTGCTTCTCTCCGGCACCGTGCCAAAGCCTGAAGATCGCATCACGGTCACACGCATCGTCTGGACGATCGGCGGTGTGAAGGAAGTCATCAACGAGTTGAAGGCCGGCGAGAGAACAGGCTTTACGCAATCTGTCAGCGATGCGTCGATCACCACCAAGTTGCGCGCGCGGCTTACCGCCGACAGCAATGTAAGCAGCCTCAACTATTCCATCGAAACAGTGAACGGCGTTGTCTATCTGATGGGAACGGCGCTCGACAAGGCGGAGCTTGACCGCGTCATTGCACATGCGCGCGACATATCGGGCGTGCGCAATGTCGTCTCCTATGTGGAGATCAAGCGCCGCAACGGGTGATCGCCTTTCACATCGCGTCTTGCTTCTGTCTCACATCGGTGCTTGCGGCGGCGGTATTTTCCGCGCGAAGATGAGCGCATGGGGAGAGAGATGAGAGACATTGAAAACGAGCTTCGCGCGGCGGGCGAGATGTCCGATGCGGAACTCGACATCGCCCAGCTCGCATTGGCGCTCTCTGCGTGCGACAGGCCCGATCTCTCGCGTGATCTCTACCGCGCTCATCTGAACGAACTTGTGGAAGCGGCAGCCGCCGCCCTTGGCACATCGAGAGCCGCACCCTGTCAGGTGGCGGCGGGTGTTCTCTCCGGCGTGATGGCGGGTCGGTTTCGCTATCTGGGTGATGCAGAAACCTATGATGATCCGCGCAACGCAAATCTCGCCCATGTGATTGACCGCCGAAAGGGACTGCCCGTCACGCTTGGCATTCTCTATCTCCATGTCGCATCGAAGCTCGGCCTTGAAATGACAGGGCTCAACTTCCCCGGTCATTTCGTCCTGCGCCTGCGCGGGCCGGATGAAGCCGTGGTGCTTGATCCCTTCAATGGCGGGCAGACGCTCACCTCGGCAGATTTGCTTGCCATGCTGCGTGGCGTTGAAGGGCCGGATGCGCGCCTCACGCCTGAGAACTGCGAGGCCGTGGGCACGCGGGACATTCTGCTGCGCCTTGAAAACAATATTCTGAGCCGTGCCATCCGCGCGGGCGATTTCGCGCGGGCGCGCGATGTGGTGACGCGCATGATCTGGTTTGCGCCGGGCCGGGCAGGACTGCGCTTTGAGCTTGGACGGCTCGAGGTTCATGCAGGCCATATGGGCGCGGCGGCAGATGCCTTTGCAACCTGCATCGACCTTGCAACCGGCCTTGGCGAAATGCGCATCGCGGGCATGGCGGAAGAGGCGCTGCGCCGCCTCAAGACACGGCTCAACTGAACGGGCTTTTTCAGCTTTTGTGATTTTTCGCTCGCAAACCGCGTCGCCTCCGCCCATCTTTCCCTGAAATCAGGCCAGCAAGGCCTTCCCGAAAAGCGGCCCCGCGCCAGCAAGAGAAGAAAAGACCATGAGCCTTTCCGTCGCCATTCAGATGGACCCGATCCACAGCATCAATATCAATGCGGATTCGACCTTCGCCCTCGGGCTGGAGGCACAGGCGCGCGGCCACAAGCTTTTCTATTACGAGCCTCTCGACCTATCCATGCGGGATGGCCGCGCCTATGCGCAAATGTGCCCGCTCACGCTGCGCCGCGAGGCCGGCAATCACGCCACGCTCGGCGCGAAGGAGAAGGTTCATCTCGATGAGGTGGATGTGGTGCTCATGCGTCAGGATCCGCCCTTCGACATGAGCTACATCACCGCGACGCATATTTTGGAGACGGTACATCCGAAAACGCTGGTGGTGAACGATCCTGCCGAAGTACGCAACGCGCCGGAAAAACTTTTCGCCGTGCGCTTTGCGGGGCTTCTGCCGCCAACGCTCATCAGCCGCGATCCGAATGAAATCCGCGCCTTCCGCAACGAGTTTTCCGACATCATCGTGAAGCCGCTTTTCGGCAATGGCGGCGCGGGCGTGTTCCGCATCCGCGAGGGCGATGAAAATCTGAACTCGCTTCTCGAAATGTTCGGACAGATGAACCGTGAGCCGGTCATCGTGCAGAAATATCTGCCCGAGGTGCGGCAGGGCGACAAGCGCATCATTCTCGTGGATGGCGTACCGGTGGGGGCGATCAACCGCGTGCCGGCGGAAGGCGAAGCGCGCTCGAACATGCATGTCGGCGGCCGCGCCGAGAAATGGTCGCTCACACCGCGAGAGCGCGAGATTTGCGAGATCATCGGCCCGGAACTGAAAGCACGCGGGCTGATCTTTGTCGGCATTGATGTGATCGGCGACTATCTCACCGAAATCAATGTGACCTCGCCAACCGGCATTCAGGAGATTGACCGTTTCGACGGCGCCAATCTTGCGGGCCTTGTCTGGGATGCGATCGAGGCGCGGCGCTAGGCACCGCGCACCCGGCCTCCGCAGGTCAATCCTCTTCCACCGTCGTTGTGGTCGTTTCGGTGCGCACGGTGGTCGGCTGCTCCTCGATCACGGTGCGCTTCGTCACCGTTTCGGAGTCGCTGCCACAAGCGGCAAGCGTCAGCGTCCCAAGCGCAAGGGCGGGCACAAGGATCAGGCTCAGTTTGTTCCGGCTCATATCGGTCTCCCTCGTCAGTAGCCCAGCCGGGTAGATCAACGAATGCCCGCAAGGTGCGTTCCCCCGGGGGCGCGGGGCGTGATCTGCCTGTTGTTCTCATATTGTTCTTGACGGAAAACCGCGTTCCCTGGATAGTTTCCGTAATAGTCGGGCGGGGGAACCATGGTTGCGCATGTCGAGACGGTGGCGTTTCAGGGCGTTGAGGCGCGGCCTGTGGATGTTCAGGTTCACATGGCAGGCGGGGTCGTCGGCTTCGCGATTGTCGGGCTTGGCGACAAGGCAGTCGCCGAAAGCCGGGAGCGGGTGCGCGCCGCCTTGCAGGCGATCGGCCTTGGCCTTCCGCCAAAGCGCATCACCGTCAATCTCGCCCCGGCAGATTTGCCGAAGGAAGGCAGCCATTACGACCTGCCCATCGCGCTCGGCCTTCTGGTCGCGATGGGGGTTCTCCCCCCGCAGGAGATCGACCGCTATGTGGCGATCGGCGAATTGTCGCTCGATGGCACCATCGCGCCTGTCGCGGGTGCGCTGCCTGCGGCCATTGCCGCCAATGCGAAGGGCAAGGGGCTTATCTGTCCGCTGGAATGCGGGCCGGAAGCGGCCTGGGCAGGCATGGGCGAGGACAATCCGGGCGGCGTTCTCGCGCCGCGCTCGATCATTGCTCTGGTGAACCATTTTCGCGGCACGCAGATCATTTCAGAGCCTGCGCCGCTGAAAGCGGTGGAGGCGGGGCAACTGCCGGATCTCCGCGACATCAAGGGGCAGGAAACCGCAAAACGCGCTCTCGAAGTTGCAGCCGCTGGCGGTCATAACATGCTGATGGTTGGCCCGCCCGGCTCCGGCAAGTCGATGCTCGCCGCCCGCCTTCCCGGCATCCTGCCGCCGCTCACGCCGCGCGAAATGCTTGAGACATCCATGGTGGCCTCGCTTGCAGGCGAGCTTCATGCGCAAGGCGTTTCGCGCCGCCGCCCCTATCGTGCGCCGCATCACTCCGCCTCCATGCCTGCGCTGATCGGCGGGGGCCTGCGCGTGCGGCCGGGCGAAGTGTCGCTTGCCCATCGCGGTGTGCTCTTTCTTGATGAACTGCCGGAATTTCCCCGGCAGGTGCTGGACAGCCTGCGCCAGCCGCTCGAGACGGGGGAGGCGGTGGTGGCGCGCGCCAATGCGCATGTAACCTTCCCGGCGCGTTTCCAGCTTGTTGCGGCGATGAACCCCTGCCGCTGCGGCCATGCGGGCGATGCCGCCCGCGCCTGCCCGCGCGTGCCGCGCTGCGTGATGGATTATCAGGCGAAGCTCTCCGGCCCGCTGCTGGACCGCTTCGATATTCACATCGAAGTGCCGCCGGTTGCCCATGCCGATCTTGCCTTGCCGCCGCCCGCCGAAGGCTCCGCGGAGATTGCCAGACGGGTTGCGGCAGCCCGCGCGATCCAGCAGGCGCGCTTTGCAGAGCTTGGCCAGCAAGAGGCACTTCTCCTGAACGCCCATGTCGAAGGCGAATTGCTGGACCGCATCGCCTCGCCGGATGAGGCAGGCCGCCGCCTGCTTGCCGAAGCCGCCGAGCGCATGGGCCTCACCGCGCGCGGCTATCACCGCGTCCTGCGCGTCGCGCGCACGCTCGCAGACCTTGAAGGCACGGAAGCCGTGCGCCGCCTCCATGTTGCCGAAGCCCTCGCCTATCGCGAGACGGTGGCAGGCAGGCTCGGCGCGGTGGCCTGATTACCTGCACTTTATTCGTTCGGGTCCGCCCCTAACCTTTTATCAACCACGATCGCCCCACAATCCGCAGGCTTTCAGACGCCCGGTCCGCACTGGATCGGCAGCCGCGGTATCCGTATGTCCTTTGTCGATCTCAATCAGACGCCGCTTGTGCTGCTCTGCCTTGCCGCCGTTCTCTTCCTCGGCCTTGAGGCGTGGCGCCGGGCTTCTGCGCGCGCGAAGCGGTATCTCTCCCGCATCGCCGATCTCGAAGCGCGCATCGAAACACTCCGCGATGAAAAATGGGAACTGGCCGAGCGCGAGGAACGCTACCGCGATCTTGTCCGTGCGCAGGGCGACCTCATCCTGCGCAAGGATCTCGAAGGGCGGCTCACCTATGTGAATGATGTGTTCTGCGACACATTCGGGCGCACCCGCAAGGAAGTGATCGGCCTCCCCTTCGTGCCGGAATACCCGGAAGGCGAGCGCGCGCCCCTTCTGTCGAGCTTTGCCGGGCTTGCTGTCCCGCCGCATCGCATTCGCCGCGACGAACGCGTGATCACCTCTCGCGGCCCGCGCTGGATCGCATGGGAAGAGTTTGCGATCCGCGATGAAGAAAACAGGCTGATCGAGATTCAGGCCGTCGGCCGCGATGTCACGGATCGCAAGGAAGCGGAAGAACGTCTCGCCGAAGCGCTGCAACAGGCAAATGATGCAAGCCGCGCCAAGTCGCTCTTTCTTGCAACGATGAGTCATGAAATCCGTACACCGATGAACGGTGTGATCGGCATGGCAAAGCTGCTGCTCGGCACGCGGCTTGATCCGGCCCAGCGCTCCTATGCAGAAGCCGTGCGCTCGTCGGGCGAGGCGCTGCTCAACATCATCAATGACATTCTCGATTATTCGAAGATCGAGGCAGGCAAGGTCACGCTGGATGAAGCGCCGTTTGATCCGCGCTCCGTGCTTGAAGGTGTGGCCGAACTTCTCGCGCCCCGCGCTTTCGAAAAGCATCTCGAGATCGTCACCGAGATCGCGCCCACCGTGCCGCGCAACATTATCGGCGATGAAGTGCGCATCCGGCAGATCCTGCTGAACCTTGCGGGCAATGCGATCAAGTTCACCATGGAGGGCGGTGTCGCGCTGCGCCTCTTCCGTGATCTGGAGGCGCAGGACAGGAACCGTGTTTCCGTTGTGCTCGAAGTCGAAGATACCGGCATCGGCATGGATGAAACGGACTGCGAGCATATCTTTGACGAGTTTGCGCAGGCCGATCAGTCCCATGCGCGCCGCTATGAAGGCACGGGGCTTGGTCTTGCCATCACGAAGCGCCTCGTCACCGCGATGGGTGGCCGCATTGAAGTTGAAAGTGCGGTGGGCAAGGGCTCGCTTTTCCGTATCCATCTGCCGCTTGCCCGGGTACCGGGCGAAAGCGATGCGCCGGCACCTGCCACGCTTGCAGGCCTTAGCGCCATCGTGCTGAGCGATCACCCGCTGGTTGGTCGCGCGCTTGTCCGCGCGGCAGAAGCGGCGGGAGCGGAAGCGCGCCATGTCGCAACGCGCGAGGCGTTGCAGGAAGCGCTTCTGGCATCTCCCAGCGATGTTTTCATATGCCCGCTGGACGGGGAAGGGGAGGCGGTTGAGCTTGCGCAATTCGCCCGCTCGCTCGCGCCCGGCATCGGCACCATGCTGCTTTTGCGCCCGCAGGACCGTGCCCGGCTTGATGAGCTGACACAGGGCGAGGAAGCCCCCTTTGACGGATATCTCGTGCGCCCGGTGCGCGCCGCCTCGCTTGTCGCGCGGATGACGGCGCTGCGCGTGCGAAGCTGGATGCCGCAAGTCGCAGCGCCCGACACACGCGATTATGACGATGCCTATGAAACGGTGGAGGCCCCTCCCATGCCCGCAGCAACGCCTCCGGCGCTTTCGTCGCTCACGGTGCTCGTCGCCGAGGATAATGAGATCAACGCCCTTCTCACGCGCACGCTTCTCGAACATGCGGGCCATGAAGTTCGCCTCGCGCGAAACGGGGCGGAAGCCGTCGCCGCCCTTGAAGAGGACACGCAAGGCGAGATTGATCTCGTGCTGATGGATCTGCACATGCCCGGCATGGACGGCTTCACGGCAACGGCGCGCATCCGCGAACTTGCAACGCCCCATGCGCAACTGCCGATCATCGCGCTCACCGCCAATGCCATGGCGGATGACAGGCAGGCCTGCCTTGATGCGGGCATGGATGACTATCTTTCGAAGCCCGTGGCAGCCGAAGACCTCGCCGATGCACTGGCCCGCTGGGCCTGCCGCCGCTCAACCTATGGCGCGCCTGCTGGCGAAAAGGCGAATCATGCGTAAAGTGGCGTGATCCGGCCCTTGCGGCCCGGCAGAACCGAGGGGAGATCTGCCCATGTCGGCCATGACACGCGCCCGCGGCTGGGTGTCGAGCCTTGCGGTCTATACCGAATACCGCACCATCATCATGCTGCTGCTCGGCTTTGCGTCGGGCCTTCCTTTCCTGCTCGTCTTTTCAACCCTTTCCGCGTGGCTGCGCGAAGCGGGCATCAGCCGTACCGACATCGGCCTGATGAGCTATGTGGGCCTTGCCTACACGATCAAGTTTCTCTGGGCGCCGGTGCTCGACCATATCCGCCTGCCGCTGCTCGACCGGCTTCTGGGCCGCCGCCGTGCCTGGATGGTGCTGGCGCAGCTTGTCGCTGCCGCCGCGCTGACGGGCCTTGCCCTGTCAGACCCCGCCACGGCGCTAATGCCCGTGGTCATTTTCGCCCTCATCCTCGCCTTTTCATCCGCGACGCAGGACATCGCCATTGACGCCTGGCGCATCGAGGCAGCGCCCGATGAAAAGCAGGGTGCGCTCGCCGCGACATATCAGCTTGGCTATCGCATTGCGCTCATCGCCTCCGGAGCAGGCGCGCTCTATATCGCCGAAGGCGTGTCATGGACGGCAGCCTATCTCGCCATGGCCGTGCTGATGGGCGCAGGCATCGTCGCCTCGCTTCTTGCGCCGCGCGTGGCAGAAGCCCATGCGCCTGCTATGGGCGAGGAAGCGCTGGAAGGATTTGCGCGGCGCCACCGGATCGAAGGCAAGGCGCAGCGCGTGCTCACTTTCCTTTACCGCGCCATCGTTGCGCCCTTTCTCGATTTCTTCCGGCGCTATGGCTGGTGGTCGCTCCTGCTTCTCGCGCTGATCGGGCTTTACCGCGTGCCTGATTTCGTGATGGGCGTCATGGCGAACCCGCTCTATATCGATCTCGGTTTCGAACTTTCGACCATCGCCACCATCGTGAAGCTCTATGGCATCTGGATGACGATTGCGGGCGCGCTGGTGGGCGGCATCGTGGCGGCAAGGCTCGGCGTGCTCCGCTCGCTCCTTCTCGGAGCCATTGCGGCGACCGGCACCAATCTCATTTTTGTCTGGCTGGTCTTTCGCGGTGCCGACCCGACGGCGCTCGCGATCACCATTTCGATCGAGAACTTCTCCGGCGGTTTCGCGGGCACCTGCCTCATCGCCTATATGTCGAGCCTCGTGAACCATGATTTCGCGGCAACGCAATATGCGCTGTTCAGCTCGGCCTTCGCACTTCCGGGCAAGCTGCTCGGTGGCCAGTCTGGCGTGATGGTGGACGGCTTTTCTGCCTCCGCCGCGCTCACTCAGCCGCTGATCGAGATGGCGCCGCACCTCACCGCGCAGACGGCAGGCTATATTCCCTTCTTCATCACAACGGCGCTGATGGGGGTGCCGGCTCTGGTGCTGATCGTGGTGGTGATGGTCTTCCAGCCGAAACCCGCGCCAAAACCGCAGGCTCAGGGGGCAACTGACCCGGCGCCCGCGATTTGACCTTGCAATTCAGTGGGTTACCAACGACATCTTTCCGGCGTCAAAATCTGTCCGGGCGGTTCAGGGCAGCCGCCCGCTGCAGGCCCGTCTTGGCATATGGCGGCGTTGATGAAAGGATGGGCAATGGCCATGGGGAATCTCATTGCCGGGGCAGGCAGAGGGTGGCCGGGGGGATGGCAAGACGCTTCATGCGCCGCAGCCGGGTGACCGGCATGCCTGTGGTGGTTCAGATCAGGGTTCGGGTTCAGGCGTGATGACTTCGAAAGAGACGGATCGGAGTGCTGACGCGCTCGCCATGGAGGCGGCGCGGCCGGTGAGCTATGGGCGCAAGGGGTCGCTCGAAGTGCGCCTTGCGCGTTCCGCTCGCGAGATCGAGGCGGCGCAGGCGCTGCGTTACCGCGTCTTCTATGAAGAAATGTCGGCGATCCCGGATGAGGAGACGCGCCGCACAAAGCTCGATGCCGACCGCTTCGATGCGATCTGCGATCACCTTCTCGTGCTCGACCATGATCTCGCGCCTGACGGTGAGGATGCGGAGGGCAATCTGCCGCTGGAAGCGGTTGTGGGCTGCTACCGTCTGCTGCGGCAGGAAGTGGCCGAGCGCAATGGCGGCTTCTATACGGCCAGCGAATATGAGATCGGCCCGCTTCTCGCGCGCCACTCGGACCTCAATTTCCTGGAGCTTGGCCGCTCCTGCGTGCTGAAGCCCTATCGCAACCGCCCGACTGTGGAACTGCTCTGGCACGGCATCATGCATTATGTGACCGCGCATGATCTTGATGTGATGTTCGGCTGTGCGAGCTTTGAAGGCACGGACCCGCAAAAGCTCGCGCCCGCGCTTTCCTTCCTGCATCACCATCACGCAGCACCGGATGACTGGAAGGTGCGCGCGCTTCCCGATCTCTATGTCGAAATGAACATCATCGCCAAAGATGCGCTCGACCAGCGCGAGGCGCTGCGCGCGCTTCCGCCGATGATCAAGGGCTATCTCCGGGCAGGCTGCTATATCGGCGAGGGCGCGGTGATCGACCGGCAGTTCAACACGACGGACGTGCTGATCCTCTTCCCCGTCGCACAAATCTCCGACCGCTATCTCACAAAATTCGGCGCGAAATACGGAACGCCGAACAAGAAGGCGTGAGGGCACGGGAGGCACACTCCCCGCTTTCCATCCTCGTAAAACGCAAATGGCCCGGACAAGCCGGGCCATGATGCGATTTGATGCGAGATAAGGGCGGTCTTATCTGTAGAGATTATACGCCGCCAGCGCTGCCATGTTCACGAGGTCGGAGACGGTCGCCGTCATCGGCACGATCTGCACCGGCTTCTTGAGGCCGACGAGAAGCGGGCCGATCTGCGTGGCACCACCCATCACACGCAGCAGCTTCGTCGAAATCGAAGCGGCGTGGATCGCAGGCATCACAAGCACATTCGCCGTGTCGCTGAGGCGGCAGAAGGGGTAGAGCGCCATCGTCTCATGGTTGAGCGCGACATCGGCTGCCATCTCTCCATCATACTCGAAATCGACATTGCGCTTGTCGAGAATGCGCACCGCTTCGCGCACCGTCGAGGGGCGCTCATGCTGATGCGTGCCGAAGCTTGAATTGGCAAGCAGCGCGACGCGCGGTTCATAGCCGAGACGGCGCGCGACTTCCGCCGCCTGCACCGCGATGTCGGCAAGCTCTTCCGAAGTCGGCATCTCATGCACGTTGGTGTCGGCAACAAGCACGGTGCGCCCGCCCGCAATGATGAGCGTCACGCCGATGGGGCGCTTGTCATCCACCACATCGATCACGCGGCGCACTTCTTCAAGCGCGACGGAATAGGTGCGGGTCACGCCCGTCACCATCGCATCCGCATCGCCGAGTTCTACCATCACGGCCGAAAAGACATTGCGGTCATTGCTCAGCAGGCGGTGGCAGTCGCGATAGAGATAGCCGTTGCGCTGCTGCTTCTCGTAAAGGAAGTCCGTGTATTCCGGGATCTTCTCCGAGAGACGCGCATTGCGAATGTCGAGGCCGACACTTGCATCAAGGCCGATCTGCTGCAGCGTTTCGCGGATCTGCTCTTCGCGGCCAACAAGGATCGGATGACCAAGACCCGCATCGCGGAAGGCGAGTGCTGCGCGAATGACGCGCTCTTCCTCGCCTTCGGCAAAGACGACGCGCTTCGGATCGCGCCGCACCTTGTCCATGATGACCTGCAGCGTGCCCGCCGTCGGATTGAGGCGCGCCTGGAGCCGGTTCTTGTAGGCTTCCATATCCACGATGGGCGAGCGGGCAACGCCCGTATCCATCGCTGCCTTTGCAACGGCAGGCGGAATCTCGCGGATGAGACGCGGATCGAAAGGCACAGGGATGATGTATTGCGGACCAAAACGCGGACGCTCGCCCTGATAGGCGGCGGCCACTTCATCCGGCACATCTTCACGCGCAAGCTGCGCCAGCGCCTCGGCACAGGCGATCTTCATTTCCTCATTGATCGCGCTTGCACGCACATCAAGCGCGCCGCGGAAAATGTAGGGAAAGCCGAGAACGTTGTTCACCTGGTTCGGATAGTCGCTCCGGCCCGTTGCGATGATCGCGTCATCGCGCACCATCGCCACTTCTTCCGGCGTGATTTCGGGATCAGGATTGGCCATCGCAAAGATGATGGGCTGCGGCGCCATGGAGGCGACCATCTTCTGGTCGATCGCGCCCTTGGCGGAAAGGCCAAGGAACACGTCCGCCCCGACCATCGCTTCTTCAAGCGTGCGTGCATCGGTGGCCGTGGCATGGGCCGACTTCCACTGGTTCATGCCCTCGGTGCGGCCCTTGTAGATCACGCCCTTGGTGTCGCAGAGGATCGCGTTTTCATTCGGCAGGCCCATGGCCTTGATGAGTTCGAGACAGGCGATGCCCGCCGAACCCGCGCCGTTCACCACGACCTTGATGTCCCTGATGTTGCGCTTCGTCAGATAAAGCGCATTGATCAGTCCCGCAGCCGTAATGATCGCGGTGCCATGCTGGTCATCATGGAAGACGGGAATGTCCATCAATTCGCGCAACCGGCTTTCGATCACGAAACAGTCGGGCGCGGAAATATCTTCGAGATTGATGCCGCCGAAGGAAGGGCCGAGATAGCGCACGGCATTGATGAAGGCATCCACATCCTTCGTATCAATTTCGAGATCGATCGAGTCGACATCCGCAAAGCGCTTGAAGAGAACGGCCTTGCCTTCCATCACGGGTTTGGAGGCAAGCGCCCCCAGATCGCCAAGGCCAAGGATCGCCGTGCCGTTCGAGATCACGGCAACGAGATTTCCCTTGCTCGTATAGTCATAGGCGGCATCCGGGTTTTCCGCGATGGCGCGCACGGGCACCGCAACGCCGGGGCTGTAGGCGAGCGACAGGTCGCGCTGTGTCGCCATCGGCTTGGTGGGGTTGATTTCAAGCTTTCCGGGCTTGCCCTGGGAGTGGAAGAGGAGCGCTTCCTCATCCGTAAACTGGCGGCGCTTTTTGCTCATGTCTCTCTGATCCGGCGTGATCGGCGGCGGGCCTGAGCACAGGGCCCGGTCCCGGAGCCCGCTTTTTAGGCTGGCCTCCGCGCAATAACAAGGGAAGTCCGTTTATTTTAGGTGTCTGACCCCCTTTGGGCGGCTTTGAGAGGTGATTTGCCCCTCTCTCCCGCCTTTTCGCGAGGGCGGGTTCTGCTACTCTGCGCCCGCCATGAAAGCCGATATGTCTGACAGCGCCCCCATTTCCACCTCTGCAAACAGGCCCGACGCCGCGCCTGCGGCGGCTGCTACGCCTATGATGGCGCAGTATCTGGAGATCAAGGCAGAGTGGCCGGAGGCGCTGCTTTTCTACCGGATGGGCGATTTCTACGAGCTTTTCTTCGATGATGCGGTCGCCGCCGCCGAAGCCCTCGACATTGCGCTCACAAAGCGCGGTCGCCACATGGGCGAGGATATTCCCATGTGCGGCGTGCCGGTTCATTCCCATGATGTCTATCTGGAGCGCCTGATCCGCAAGGGCTTCAAGGTCGCCGTCTGCGAGCAGATGGAAGACCCCGCGGAAGCAAAGAAGCGCGGCTCGAAATCCGTCGTCGCCCGCGCCGTGCAGCGGCTCGTCACGCCGGGCACGCTGACGGAAGAAAGCCTGCTCGATGCCCGCTCGCATAATTATCTGGCGGCGCTGGCGCGGGTCGGGGCCGAGGAGGCGCTGGGCCTTGCCTGGGCGGATGTCTCGACCGGCGAATTCGCCGTGACCTCCCTTGCGCCGGGAAATCTGGCCGCAGAACTCGCAAGACTCGCACCCGGCGAACTTCTCGCCCCCGAAGGATTCGCGGAAGACGAAATTCTTGCCCAATGCGGGGCAACCATCACCCGCCTGCCCGCGATCCGCTTTGATTCGGGCAATGCCGAGCGGCGGCTCAAGAGCCATTTCGCCGTCTCCGCGCTGGAGGGCTTTGGCAGTTTCGCCCGGGCGGAACTGGGCGCAATGGGCGCATTGCTCGACTATGTGGAGCTGACACAGGTGGGCCGGATGCCCGCCCTCTCCGCCCCGCGCCGCGTTGCCGCCAGTGACACAATGGCGATTGATGCGGCGACCCGTGCAAATCTCGAACTGGTGAGAACGCTTCAGGGGGAGGCCACCGGCTCACTGCTTGCGACCATCGACCGGACCGTCACCGGCCCCGGCGCGCGCGAACTGGGCCGCCGCCTCGCCGCTCCCCTCACCGATTCCGCCGCCATCAATCGCAGGCTTGATGCCGTCGAGTGGCTCCATGCCGCCCGCGATATGCGGAGCGACATTCGCTCTGCGCTGCGCTCGGCACCCGATATTGCGCGTGCGCTGTCGCGCCTCTCTCTTGGCCGGGGCGGCCCGCGCGATCTCGCCGCGATCCGTGACGGGCTTGCCGCTTCCCATGCGCTGGCAGACCGGCTCGCTGCCGCACCGCCTTCCCTTCTTCCCCTGCCGGAGCAGGTGGCAGAAGCGCGCACTGCCCTAGCGGGTGTCGCATCACCGCTCCGCGCGCATCTTGCGGCCATGCTTGCCGATGACTTGCCGCTTCTCGCGCGGGATGGCGGTTTCGTCGCAAAAGGCGCAAGCGCCGAACTCGATGAAACGCGCGCGCTGCGCGATGATGCGCGCAAGCTCATTGCCGGGCTTCAGGCGCGATATGCGGAAGAAACCGGCATCGCCGCGCTCAAGGTCCGGCACAATAATGTGCTCGGCTATTACATCGAGGTGCCGCCGCGTCATGGCGAGAAGCTGACAAGGCCGCCTTTTTCCGAGACCTATATCCACCGCCAGACCATGGCGAATGCCATGCGCTTCACAACGCCCGAGCTTGCCTCGCTTGCAAGCCGGATTGCGGAAGCGGCAGGCCGCGCGCTTGAAATCGAACTCGGCATATTTGACGAGCTGGTTGCTGCTTCCGTCGCAGAAGCTGCGGTTCTGTCGCGGGCGGCGGAAGCCCTTGCCGCGCTTGATGTGATGGCAGCCCTTGCTGAACTTGCCGCCGAACGCCGACACACGCGCCCGCGCGTGGATGACAGTCTCGCCTTTGTGGTGAAGGGCGGGCGGCATCCCGTGGTTGAAGCCTCTCTGGCGCGCAGCGGCGAGGCTTTCGTGCCGAATGATGCTGACCTCAGCGCCGATGAAACGGGCGCGGGCGACAGCAAGAGGCTCTGGCTTCTGACCGGCCCCAACATGGCCGGCAAATCAACCTTTCTCCGCCAGAATGCGCTTATTGCCATCATGGCGCAGATGGGCGCCTTCGTGCCCGCAGATGAAGCGCATATCGGTGTAGTGGACAGGCTCTTCTCGCGCGTTGGCGCGGCGGATGATCTTGCGCGCGGGCGTTCCACCTTCATGGTCGAAATGGTGGAGACGGCAGCAATCCTCAATCAGGCAGGGCCGCGCTCGCTTGTCATTCTGGATGAGATCGGTCGCGGCACGGCAACCTTTGACGGGTTGTCGATTGCCTGGGCGGCGGTCGAACATCTGCATGAGGTGAACAGGTCACGCGCGCTCTTTGCGACGCATTACCACGAACTCACCGTGCTTTCCGAAAAGCTGCCGCAGCTTGCCAATGCCACCATGAAGGTGAAGGAATGGAAGGGCGACGTCGTCTTCCTGCATGAAGTCGGCCCCGGCGCGGCAGACCGTTCCTATGGCATTCAGGTTGCGAAACTTGCCGGCCTGCCGTCCGCCGTCATCACCCGCGCACAGGCCGTTCTCGCTGCGCTCGAAAAGGGAAGCGACCGCGAGGCGCGTGCGAAACTCGTGGACGACCTGCCGCTTTTCTCTGCCCGCGCAGAAACTGCTCCGTCAACGGATGAAAGCGGGGTGGAGGCGGCATTGAAGGAGATCAATCCCGATGATCTCACGCCAAAAGAAGCACTGGAACTGCTCTACAGGCTGAAGGCGCTCGCCGCTAGCTGATCTATTTCCGCGCGATATAGATGCATTCGTCGCGCAGCAGACCCCATTTCACTTCTTCTTCCGGCGCGCGGCGATAGGCCTCGACGGAGGTGAAGCCTGCAGCTTCAAGCTTCGCCGCAAAGTCGCGCCCATAGAAGCGCTTGTGATCCGTGCCGCCGAAATGGGCGAAGCGCTCGTCAGGATCGGTGATGGCGGGGTTCTCGTAAGTCTCGTCGCGCGACAGGTTGATCGGCACCGAGAAGAAGCCATAGCCGCCGGGCTTCAGCACGCGGCACATTTCCGACATGGCTGCGCGGTCATCATCGACATGCTCAAAGACATGGTTTGCGATCACCACGTCGAAGAAATTGTCGGGCCGGTCGATCTTCGTGATGTCGAGCCGGAACTTCGCAATCGGCGCATAGAGATCGGCAGGTTCGTAATCCGGGTTGTTCTTCATCGCCCGCATCAGCCACTTCTCCGGGCCGAATTGCAGGACCTTCTTCGTCGTCAGATCAATATTGTGATCGTTGAGATAGAGCTGCAGCAGGCGGTGGCGTTCGCGCGAGCCGCAATTCGGGCAGCGTGTGTCCCAGCGCGAAGGGCGCCCGACCGACAGGAAGATGCCATGATAGTTACAGACGGGGCAGGTGCGGTGGATCTTCTTCCGCGAAAATTGCTTGCGGTCCTTCAGCCAGCCCTGCAGCAATCGGCTGAAAATCTTGCGCCGGTCGATCTCGCTATTCTGCTTCAAATCCTGTCCGCCTGTTCGCCCGGCTCAATTTTCGCGGGCCTTCCCAAAGTTCGGGCCACAATGTCTGGCCGGGCGTTTTCTTGTCAAGGCGAAGACCATGATGAGGGGGATAAGGCGGCAGCGGCCTTTCGCCACCCGGCTGCGGGGTCTCACCCCGGCCAGTGCTGAACCGGACACGAAACGGGGGATGCGCCGCGAAACCGTGTCGAAAATGCAGCGTGCGGCGAAAATAAACCAATGATTCCGACAGCTTGGCTATAATCCCGATATCTGCTGATAAACTTTCCGCCCGCCCCCATATACGGGTTTAATGCGCAAAGCGCGTCAGCGTCGCCCCTTTCCGTCTCAAGGAGTTTGCCCTTATGGGCCGCACCCTCCCCAGCATGCTCGAAATTGCCGATCCGGCAGATATCCGCGAAAAGCTGAACGCGCTTGCCGCCGAGACCCGGGATGATCTGGCGCTGAAACGCGGCATCGTGTCGGTGCTGAAATCGGCCCTCACGGCGGGGC
>Ga0207868_1000204_pt1 | contig 77063 bp, 62 predicted proteins | sample Passage237B_FD_187370 | JGI IMG/M metagenome (GOLD analysis project Ga0207868, IMG submission 187370) | Cellulose adapted compost microbial communities from Newby Island Compost Facility, Milpitas, CA, USA - Passage2 37B (SPAdes) (version 3) ...
TTATAGCAATGATAATCCTTCGGCACCCTAAATCCAAATGCCGCCTAACACCGCTTGCTGGCCCTACAAGAGCAACTTACATGCTGAATGGCCGGTGCAAGTCGATCCTACATCAGCCTTATCCATCTTCCATACTCACTCCGTCCCCATCCATGCCCAACAGCACCCATAACCGTGTGGCGCCCGCACGGTTGTGTACGTTCAGCTTGGCGAAGAGCCGCCGCCGGTGGTTGTCGAAGGTGCGTTTGTTCAGGCCCAGTGCCTGGTGGATCACCAGGTACTTGTCCTGGGCCTCGTGGGCGATGCGCCGCCAGATCTCCATTTCCATGGGCGTAATGTGGGGCAGGGCCGGTGGTGGTGCCAGCCGGGGCAGGGTGCCCAGGTGCAGGTAGGCATCCACCAGGAGCAGGGCCTTGTCGGTGTTGCGCTTCAGGCTGCGCAGGTAGCGCGTAAGGGTGCGCAGTTGCGGCGAAATGGGGCGACGGGAGCGGGGCATGGGAGAGGCATTTGTTGTGGTACGCGACAAAGTGCCGCGTAGTATGTAGGGCCGTGGAGCTGCGAGGAACGGTAGCGGCCCATGCACGGAGCCCGCGCATGGGGCGGTGTTGGGGCATTGGCCGTGCGGCGGATCAGCGGGGCTTCTGGGTGGCGGTATCGCTCCAGGGGCCGGGACCGGCGGCGCCTATGGCGCGCACGCGGTAGGAGTAGTGCTTGTCGCTGGTAAGGCCGGTATCGGCAAAGGCATTGCTGCCCTGGCTTACCACCGCGATCCAGCCCGTGGGCAGCTGCGGATCGCCCTCGGTGCGTTGCAGTTCGTAAACGAAGCGGTTGGCCACGCCGTTCCAGCGCAGATCGATCCGGCCGGTGAGCGTGCTGGTCTCTGCGCGCAGGTCGCCCGGCGCGGGGAGCACGCCTGCGGGCGCGGCGGTCTTGCGGTATTCGTAACCGGCGCTCAGGATCTTTTCCCGATCACCGGCGCTGGCCACCTGCACGTAGGCGGCGAGCAGGAAGAGCAGGTCGCGCAATTCCTGCATGCGCATGGTACGGGCCAGGTAGTCCTGGCGGCCGCCGTTGTTGAGCACGGCGGCATCGGCCGCCTCCAGCGCGCTGGCGGCGGCGCCCACATCGGCCAAGGGTGGCTGCGGCGAGGTGAAGCTGGCATTGCCGGTAAGTGCGGCGATGATCGCGCGGGCGCGTTCCACCAGAGCGGCGGCGCTCAGGCGGGTGATGCCTGGTTTCACGATGGAAATGGTAGTTGCCATGTTAAAGGGCCATACGTGGACCAACGGTTTCTTGGCCTTACCAATGCAGCCACGGCCCCGATCATTTTACCGGCCATGGGAACAAAGGCCGCGGATGGGCCTGCGGAATATGCCGCAGGCGTCGTGCGTAAAGCCTTGCCACCACAGGGCTGCCGCGCGTGCAGGCGTGCACACGACAGTTTCAGCCAAGCGGACCATGGAGCGCCACATCCGTGCCGCGTGGCCCCTATGGACGGTGTCGTGGTCAAGCTTCGCAGTGCCGTTGTCAGGCTTCGCAGTTCCGTTGTCAAGCTTCGCAGTGCCGATGTCAAGCTTCGCAGTGCCGTTGTCAAGCTTCGCAGTGCCGTTGTCAGGCTTCGCAGTGTCGTTGTCAAGCTTTGCAGCGTTGTTGTCAGGCTGCGCAGTGCCGTTGTCAAGCTGCGCAGTGCCGTTGTCAGGCTTCGCATTTCCGTTGCCAAGCTTCGCAATACCGTTGTCAAGCTTCGCAATGCCGTTGTCAAGCTTCGCAGCGTAGTTGTCGAGCTTCGCATACCCCTGCTACCTTGCCTGCCATGTTCCAGGTGCTGCACAGTTCGGCCGGTGCGGGCAAGACGCACGCCCTGGTGAAGTACTACCTGGGCCATTGCCTGCGCGGCGACGATCCCGCCGCGTACCGGCAGGTGCTGGCGCTCACCTTTACCAACAAGGCCGCCGCCGAGATGAAGCAGCGCGTGCTGCACTACCTCGACGACCTCGCCGCCGCACGCACCGACGATGCCCGCATCGCCGACCTGATGGACCATCTGGTGGTCCGCTCGGGGGCCGGGCCCGACGTGATCGCCCAGCGCGCCGACCGCTGCCTGCGCCACATGCTGCACCACTGGGAGCACGTGGCGATCAGCACCATCGATGCGTTCACGCGCAAGGTGGTGCGGCCTTTCGCCCGCGATCTGCAGCTGGACCACGATCTGCGCATGACCACCGAGCAGGACCACTACCTGCAACGTGCGGTGGACGCGGTGATCGCCGAGGCCGGCGTGGACCCGCAGCTCACGCGCCTGCTCTCCGAGGCCTGCACCCAGCTGCTGATCGATGAGCGCAAGTGGGAGCCGGGCATCCCCCTGCGCGAGCTCAGTGGCGAGTTGGTGAAGGAAAGCTCCATAGCCCCGCTGCGCGCGCTGGCGGGCCTTTCGGCCGATGAGGTGACCGCGCTGGCCGCACGCCTGCGCGCACAGGAGGCCGCCTTCCGCGATCAGGTGCAGGCCATCGGGCGCGAGGCCATGGCTTTGCTCCAGCGCCACGGCATAACCGTGGACGATGTGGCCCATGGCAAGAGCGGTTATTTCGGCTATTTCCGCAAGCTGCAGGAGTTCGCCGATGCATGGGACCCGCCCGGCGCGAACACGCTCAAGCCCATGAGCACGGGCAAGTGGTGGTCGGCCAAGGCCTCGCCCTCGGCCATCGCCGCGCTGGAGTCCATCGGCGGTCAGCTCAAGGCGTTGTTCGATCGCGCCGAGGACCTGCGCGAGAACGGGCTGCGCGATCACCTGGTGCGCCGTGCCGTGGGCCGCGAGCTGCTGCCGGCCTTCGCCCTGCACGAGATGGACCTGCGGCTGGAGGTGATCAAGCAGGCCGATGGCGTGGCCTTCTTCAGCGACCTTACCCGCAAGGTGGCCGAAGTGGTGAAGGACGAGCCCGTGCCCTTCATCTACGAACGCCTCGGCGAGCGCTTCCGCCACTTCCTGATCGACGAGTTCCAGGACACCTCCCTGCTGCAGTGGCAGGCCCTGCTTCCCCTGATCGACAACGCGCTCTCCACGGGCGGCAGCACATTGCTGGTGGGCGATGCCAAGCAGGCCATTTACCGCTGGCGCAATGGCGAGGTGCGCCTCTTCACCAGCTTCCCGCGGATCTTCGGCAATGGCGACTCGTCGGCCGATCAGGACCGCGAACGCACCCTGCAGCGCACCTATACGCCGATCGAGCCGCTGGCCTTCAACCGCCGCTCGGCCGCGGGCATCGTGCGCTTCAACAATGCGCTCTTCGATGAGTTGAAGGGCCATCTGGCGCCCGAGCTGCTCGCCGTGTACGAGGGCCACGCGCAGCGGGTGGCGCGCGAGGCGGAAGGGCTGGTGCATGTGGCCGTGCTGCCCGCCGAGGTGAAGGGCGATGAGCGGCGTGAGGCCACGCTGGCCTTCGCGCTGGATCGTGTGCGCGAGGCCCTGGCCGATGGCTTCGCGCCGGGCGACATCGCCGTGCTGGTCCGTGGCCGTCGCTTGGGCGCACCCGTGGCCGAACACCTGATGGCCCATGGCATCGATGTGGTGTCGCCCGATGGCCTGCTGCTCGGCGGCGATCCCGCCGTGGAGCTGGTGATCGACCTGCTCCGCTGCATACGCAAGAACGACCCCGCCGCCGCGGCCCGGGTGCTGCAATACCAGGCCATGCTCCGCGCCGATGCCGAAGCAGCCGAAGTGGCCTTGGACCTGGCCGACCGCGATCCCCTGGCCACCGTGCTCGACCGGCTCCGCGCCACAGGCCATGGGCAGCTGCGCACCACCCTCACCGCCCTGGCCGATGCCCTGGCCCGCGCCAACGACCTGTCGCCCGCCACCGATGCCACATTGCTGACCCTCTTCGATGAGATGCATGCCTGGACCACCGATCACGGGCAGGACATCGGCGGTTTCCTGGCCCATTGGGAGCGCGTCGGCGTGGGGCGTTCCGTTTCGCCGCCCGACGATGGCCGCGCCGTGCAGGTGCTGACCGTGCACAAGTCGAAGGGCCTGCAATTCCCGGTGGTGATCGTGCCCGATGTGGGCATGAGCGCACGCGGCAACTTCGGCGAGCGCTTCTGGGTGCGGCCCGGTGCGGCCGTGCCCGAACTGCCCGTGGCCCTGGTGCGCGAGGGCAAGGGCCTGCAGCAGGCCGCACTGCCCGAGTTGGAGGAGGAGAGCGGCCTGCGCACGCTCGATGCCCTCAACCTGCTGTATGTCGCCTTCACTCGGCCTGAGCAACGCCTCTACGCGCTCGCGTCGCCCGACCGGGCCGATGCCATCACCAAGGGCCTGATCGCCCATGTGGCCGCGCACGGCGAAGGCGACCGGCTCGTGCGCGGCGAACGCGTGGGGCCGTGGTCGGTGCGACGCACCGTGGAAGGCGCGCAGTTGGTGGATGTGGCAGGCGAGGGCGCGGCACGACCCACCCTGCGCATCGATGTGCCCGACGAATGGGATCCCGCCGATCCCGATCCGTTCCGGTCGTTCGGCGAGGCAGTGCACGCCGTGCTCGGCGCCACTACCACGCCCGATACGCTGCCCGCCGCTGTGCAGGCCGCCGTGGCCGCAGGCACGATCAAGGCCAGCGACGCAGCCGCACTGGAGCGGCGCCTCGCTGCCCTGCTCGCCGCACCCGACGTGGCGCCATGGTTCGCCGCCGATGGGCAGGTGCGCACCGAGGCCGTGCTGATCACCAGCGACGGTCATGCCCTGCGGCCCGACCGCGTGGTGGTGAAGGGCGACCGCATCGGTGTGCTCGACATCAAGACCGGATCGCCGCGCCCGGAGCACCACGAGCAGGTGCGCAACTACATGCGCCACATCGCGCAGGCCGGTCCCGGCGAGGTGCACGGGGCCCTGCTCTACCTGCGCGACGGACGGATCGAAGTGGTACGCCCATGATCGACATCCGCTGGACCGTGCAACGCTTCGGGGAACTTTCCTCCGTGGACCTGTACGCCCTGCTGGGCCTGCGCGCCGACGTCTTCGTGGTGGAGCAGAACTGCATCTACCGCGACATCGACGGGCTGGACCCCGCCGCCGTGCATGTGCTGGGCAGGCATGGCGATGAGTTGATCGCCTATGCGCGCATCCTGCCGCCCGGCGCCGATGGCCTGCCGCACATCGGCCGCGTGGTGGTGCATCCCGACTTCCGCCGCCAAGGGCTGGCGGGTCGCCTCATGGAGCGTTGTCTTGATGCGTTGGCCCACCACCACGGCTCGCGGCGCTCGGCGCTATCGGCACAGGCCCACTTGGTGGGCTTCTATGCCCGGCATGGCTATGTGCCTCAAGGGTCGGTGTACGATCTGGACGGCATCCCGCATGTGGATATGCGGCGCGATGCGCCATGATCACCGTAGCAGTGACACGTGCCCCGTGTAGATCTTGTCGATCGGGCCGTGCTCGCCTATGCGTGCCACGTAGGTGAACACGCCCTGCGGCAGCCCATCGCCGCTCCACTCGCCCCGTGGGTCGGTGGTGCGGAAGCGCTCCACGCCCCAGCGGTCGTAGATCACCAGTTCGTAGGTGCGGGCGCCACGCACCAGCGGTGCGAACGTGTCGTTCTTCCCGTCCCCGTTCGGTGTGAAGGCGTTGGGGGCGAAGAACAGGTGGTCGGCCACGTACACCACACGCGAGGTGGTGTCGGTGCAGCCGTGCTCGCTGGTCACTGTTTGCACGATTCGGAAACGGCCGCCGTCCCAGAACTCATGCTTGAAGGACGGGTCGGTGTAGATCGCGTCCTCCACGGTGTACGACCATTGCACCGCGCCGCTCGCGTAGTCCTCCACCGTTACCCAGGGATCCAGGATGGACATGGTGATGGGCAGGGCGGTGAACGCGGCCACGGGGTTCGGGAAGATGGTGACCTGGCCGGGCACGCTCAGGGTGCGTTGGGCCACGCAACCGCTGTCGGTGGACACGGTGAGCGTGACGGTGAACTGGCCTGACTGTTCGTAGATGTGCAGGGGATGTTCGTCGGTGGAGTTGCCGCCATCGCCGAAGGTCCAGAAGTAGGTCATCGGCGTGAGTGCCTCGGAGAGGTTGGTGAACTGGATCGGGTTGCCGGCGCACACTTCGGTCTCGCTCAGCAGTGCGGGAATGGGATAGGGGTGCACCACCACCGAATCGGTGTAGGTGCCGGTGCAGCCGTTCTCGGTCACCGTCACCGTGACGGGATGTGTGCCGGGGAGGTCGTAGCTCGTGCCAACGGTGAAGCCCGTGGTGGACGTGGGGGAGCCGATGGCACCGAAGTCCCACTGCACATCGGCACCGGAGCTGAACAGGCTGCCGGTCACTGTCATCGTGGCCGGTTCGCCCGGGCACACGATCGCGGGCCGGGCGAACCACGGATCGAGCGAAATGTACACGTTGAACACCGCGGTGGTGCTGGCTTCGCAGACCCCTCCCGGGTCGCAGGTCAGTGTCACCGTGTAGGTGCCGGGCTCGGCGTAGGTCCAACTGGGTGCGAACTGGTTCGACACATCGGCCGCTGTCGCAGGGTCGCCGAAATCCCAGGCATAACTGGTGGCATCGGTGCTCAGGTTGCCGAAGTCCATGGTGAGCGTGCCGCAGAACACGTCCTGCGGTGCGATCGCCGGCACCGGTTGCGGGTACACCTGCACGTTCTCGGTGAAGGAGCCCGAGCAGCCGTTGTCGGTGGCGGTCACCGTCACGGGCATCATGCCATTGGTGGGGAACACCGCGCTCACCGCTGTGCCTTGCGCCGTGGATGGCGTGGCCGGACCTAGCGACCAGTCGACCGTGGCAGAGGCGGAGAAGTTGCCGGTGGCCTCCAAGTCCACCTGCTGGGCGCCACAGAGCGGTGTCGGTGGCATAAAGCTCACGGTGATGGGGTCGTTCACATGGTAGGTGGCCACCGCGGTATCGGCGCACGGCCAGCCCGGGTTCGCCACCAATGTCACTTGATAGCTGCCGGGCGCGCTGTAGGTCCAGGTGGGCGAGGCCAGGCTCGAGGTGTCGTTGGTCACGGCGGGATCGCCGAAGTCCCAGTGCCAGAACTCGCCGTTCACGCTGTTGTTGGTGAAGCTCTGCGTGAGGTCGCACATGGCCTCCGCTGTCTGGTCGGCCACCACTGCGGTGATGTTCGCGTCGCAGATCACCGTGCGCAGCATGAAGTCGCGGCGGGTCTCGCCGATCTGCACCCCATTGCGGTATTCCTTCACCATGATGCCCACCGCGTACACGGCCTGCATCGTGGGGTGCACGGTGATCTGACCCGTGTTGGGGTCGATCGTCAGCGGCGGCGTGCCGTCCACCTGCATGGCGGTGGAATAGCCACCGCCCCACACCACCTCGTTGTAGGGCGGTGGCTGCGGCGCGGGCATCGGCTGGAACTGGTCGCCGCCTTGGAAAGGGGCGCACAGGGAATACACCAGCTCATCGCCGTCGGGATCCACGGCCGAGTGGTCGAACACCATGTCCTCGCCCACGCACAAGGCCACCGAGGGGTAGTTGAGGAAGCGCGGCGAACTGTTCGCGGCGTGGGGCGGACCAGGGATGTGCGTGGTGCATGTAAGCCCCTGCGAACTCGCGTTCTGCAGGTTCTGAATGGCCGGCGTGCGGCAGCAGCGGTGGTAGGCCAGGGTATAGCCGCCGGCAATGGGAGGCAGGTTCACCACGGTCTCGAACACGGCGTAACGCACGCATACCTGTGGCGGAGCCTGAAGGCACGGGTTGTTCAGGATCACCGGCACCTGGGTCTCGCCCGTGTAGGGGATCGACACGCTGTTCACCAAGCCTCCCGCCGAGTTGAACATCCCGATCTGCACCGTATTGTCGAAGCCCGTGCCATTGTTGTTGTCCGGACCGCAGTCGCGGTACAGCGTCATGGTGATCCGGTACTGGTTGCCGCCCAGGTGATCGTAGTAGATATCACCGCCCACGATGTGGGTGGCCTGTACGAGAACGGCCAACAGCAGACAACCGATGAGGTGGGCGGTGCGGAGAGCCATCGAGCTTACGACCCGAAGATAGGTCGGGAGGTTGCCTTTGTGACGAAGTTGGCCTGTTGGTCGAAACGCCAGCCAAGGAAAGATACAACGGGCCTTCCATCCGTCAGCGAACGGACGAGCAGTGGGCCCCGGCATCCTTCGGGAACATGATGTGCACGGATCGTTCGTCGCGCTACCGAAGCCACGCTTTTCCAAGGGAACTGGCCCGATCGCAGCAAGTGCGGAGGGTATCGGTCGGTGGCTGCCGGGCTCGGGGGGGCCGCAGGCCTGTCGGCCGCATTCACACATCCTTCTCCGAAGGAACCTTACATGATGCCCTTCCTGTTCGAGGGGGTTCGGTGCCGGTAAAAAGTAAGCGGCGCCCCCGAAGGAGCGCCGCCCGTTTCGGTGAGCGCCGCCTCGCTCTTAGTGCTCACCGGGTACAAAGGTATGTACCATGGAGAGTTCCCTGTCACACGCAAGTAAGATCCTTGCGTCCGGCGCGGCGACCTCACCGCCGCACGAGGCGGAGCATGTCCGGCGGTGCCAGCCGGTATCGTTCGGTTTCATGAAGTGGCTGGCCGTCATGGGGATCCGCGCCACCTGCGGCTGCTGTCGGAGAACAGGTGGTCGACCAGGCGCACGTATACGAGGGGGCATGCCCTGTTACCCGACGGCCGCCGCCCACTCCTCGGCGGTGATCGCCGCGTAGGTGCCATCGGCCAGGTCCAACATCTGCCGGATGCGCACCAGCTCGGGGTACATGGTGGCCTCCACCTCATGCACCAGCTTCCGCTCGCCGATGAGCTCCACCTCGGTGAAAGCCCGGGGCGATCGGATCATGTAGTACCGCTGCACGCCCACCATGCGCCGGTAGGCCGGGAACACCGTGCTATCTTCCGCCGCCATGTCGGGAATGTTGCAGCAACTTGCCGAGGCTTTGTGGTCGCGGCATGCCGGGCAGCTGCACCGCGTGGCGGTGGTACTGCCGGGTCGGCGTGCCGGGCTTCACCTGCAAAAATATCTGGCCGCGATCGCGGGGCGTTCCTTCTGGGCCCCCGACCTGATCGATCCCGGCACCTTCATGGAGCGGTTGTCGGGGCGGCGCCAAGCCGATACCACCGAGCTGCTGTTCCTGCTTTATGAGGTGCATCGTGAACAGTCCGGCGTGCATGCCGACCCGTTGGCCACCTTCATGCAATGGGCGCCCGTGGCCCTGCGCGACATAAGCGAGGTGGACGCGCACCTGCTCGACCTCGACGACCTGTACCGCGACTTGCGCAGCTACCACGAGATCGAGGAGTGGAGCCTGCGACTGGGCGGACAAAGCCCGGCGCAAAAGCGGCTCGCACAGCAATGGCGCCACACCGGCAATCTGCACCGGGGCCTGCTCGAACGCATGGAGGCCAGGGGCATCGGCACTTCGGGCTCACTGGCGCGCCACGTGGCCGGCAAGGCGGCTGCAGGTACGCTGGAGCTGCCGTGGGACATGGTGTGGTTCGCCGGGGCCAACGCAATGGAACCGGCCATGCTGGCCGTGGCCAGGCATCTTCAGCAGGTCGGCAAGGCCGAGTTCGCTTGGGATGCCGACCGCTTCTACCTCGACGACCGCACCCAGGAGGCCGGCGAGTTCCTGCGCCGCGCCATGGCCGCGCTGGGCCCCGGCATCGTGCCGCCGGCCAATCTGATCCGCACCAAGGAGCGCGCCTTCACCACGGTGGCCGTGAACGGCCGCGTGGCCCAGGCCCGCCATGCGGCGGCGCTGCTCCGAGCCCTCGATCCCGACCAACGCGCAGCCACCACCGTGGTGCTCGCCGACGAAAGCCTCTTGATGCCCCTGCTCGAAGCCCTGCCTGGCACGATCGGTCCGCTGAACGTGACCATGGGCGTGCCCCTGACCGCCCTGCCGGTGCACGGCCTGATCGAAGCCCTGCTGCGCGTGCACGACCATGGCACCGGACGAGGCCCGCTGCTGGAGGACGTGGAGCGTCTGCTGTTACATCCCTTCCTGCACCAAGGTCCCGCCACCACTGCGGCCATTCGAGCCCTGCGCGAGACGGGACAGAGCCGTCCGACGACGCACCAGGTGGAACAGGCGCTGCGCGAGGCGAGGCTCGCCGGTCTCGATGCGTTGGGCAAGGCGCTTGCGCCCATGCCCGTGGCCGATGCGCCGGGGATCATGACGCGCGTGGAGGCGTTGATCGCCCATGCCAGTGCCCTGCGCCTCGACGACCCCATGGTGCAGGAACAGCTCTTTCGCATGGCCCGTGCCCAGCAGCAGTTGCACCAAGGGTTGGAGCATGCCGGTGCACTCGACATCGACCTCCAGAGCTACGCGGCCATCCGCACACGCGTGCTGCGCGCCGAACGCATCCCCTTCACTGGCGAGCCGCTCCAGGGGCTGCAGATCATGGGCATGCTGGAGACACGGGCCATCGCCATGGACCGCGTGCTGGTGCTCGGCGCCAACGAGGGTCACCTGCCGCCCGAGGCCGATGTGCAGAGTTGGATCCCCTTCGCCATCCGTCACGCCAAGGGATTGCCCATGCCCGGACATGCGGCCATGATCTCGGCCTACCACTTCCAGCGTCTGGCGCAACATGCATCGGAGATCACCCTCGTGTACGATGCCAGCGAGGAGGCCTCCGACCCATCGCGTTTCATCGCGCAATGGCAGCGCGAGGTGGTGGGGCTCACCGCCACGCAGGGTCGCCATGCGTCGGTGGGGGTGGGCTTCACCCTGCATCCCCGGCCGGTCGTCCATGTGGCTCCCTCGGCCGCCACCACGGCCAAGATCACTGCGATATTGGAGCGGGGACTATCCCCTTCGGCATTGGGCACCTGGTGCAATTGCCCGCTCGATTTCCTGTTCCGCTTCGTGCTGGGCGTGGAGCCGCTCGACAGCCCCGATGGCAAGCTGGGAAGCGATGTGCTGGGAACAGCGGTGCATGGCGTGATGGAGGAATTGTACCGCCCCTGGCTGGGACGTGCGATCGATCCCACCGCGTTGAGCTCCGGTACCGATCTGCGCCAAGCGGTGCACGACCGGCTGCTCAGCGATTATCCGGCCCATGTCCTGGCCGAGGGGCATTTCAAGCTGCGCATCGAGATGGCCGCCCAGGCCATGGACCGCTACCTCCAAGCCGAGATGGAGCGCCTGCTGCGCGAAGCCACCGTGCCCCTGTATCTGGAGCACGAGGTGAGTGCCGCCCTGTCGGACCAGGTGCGGTTCAAGGGCCGTTGCGACCGGGTGGAGACACGCTCCGGTGTGCACCACATCCTCGACCTGAAGACCGGCAGCACCGACCCGCGTGCGCTCGTGCTGCCCGACCTGGACCGTGCCTCGTTGGGGCCCGACCAGCGCTACGCGCTCCAGTTGCTGATCTATGCCTGGTGCTATCTGGAACAGCATCCCGAGGTGGACGCTGTACGTGCGGGCATCGTTCCCCTGAAACGCAGTTCCCAGGCCGATGGCCTCTTCCTCAAGATCGCGGGCGAGGACCTGCTGCGCCGTTCGCTGATGCCCGATGTGGCCGCCTTGCTGCAGGCCTTGGTGGACGAGCTGCGCGATCCCACGGCCCCCTTCGTCCATCGCGCCGAGAGCATCCATTGTTCCTGCTGCGTGCCCATGGCATGAAAAAGAAAAGGGGCCGAAGCCCCTCTTCCCAACACTCATCCCACCGACTTACCGGTACACGATCTTGTGCACAGAGGTCGCGTTCGGACGCTTGATCTTCAGGTAGTACACCCCACGGCCGTTGGAGGTCAGGTCCATCTCCCGCCCGTAGGTGCCCTCGAAGGCGGGCTTCACATCGGTCATCACGGTCTGGCCCAGGTTGTTCACCACCTCCACGGTCACGTCCACCGCGCTGGCGTTGGTGAAGCTGAAGGTGAAGCGGCCATCGTTCGGGTTGGGCAGGATCGATACGCTCGAGTCCTCGTTGGCCGACGCCAGCGCCTTGTACACGTCGCCGGTGCGGTCCTTCCCGCCCAGCGACACGTAGTAGTCGGCATTGTGGTCCACATCATGCGTCCAAGCATCGTTCACCAGCTCGAACTCGGCGTTGCCGGTGAAGGGAATGCGGGCCACGGTGTACTCCTTCCCGCCGGTCCAGGACACGTTCACTTGGTTCATCGGGGTGATCCCGAAGCCGGCGTACACCTGGTAGTTGTTGGGGCCGTCCTCGTGGAGACCACCCGACTTGGCAATGGCCATGTACTGCTGCACCTCGGGCTCCTGCACGAGTTGGCCCAGGGTGGCCCCGCCGGAGCGCTCCCAGCGGATGGTGAACACCAGCGCGGAGAAGATGCCGTCGAAATCGGATTGCGGACGGACACGCACCTCCAGCATGCCATCATTGTGGTACAGGCCGATGTCCACATTGTTCTGCGCGAAGGATAAGGTGGCCATGCCCAAGATCGCGATGGTGGAACCAAGGGATCGGCGGATGCTGGTGCGTACCATGGTCGGGATGTTCTGGAAGTGCGGTCGATGGTGGAACCCCGGTCACCCGACCGGGTTGTTCACTGCCGCAAGATATGGCGTTCTGTGTGGAATGTGTAATGCCTTGGATATCAGTGGTATAAAAACCGAACAGGGGCCCTTTCGGACCCCTGCGCGGCAAACCTGCAAGGAAAATTTGGAACCAGTCAAGACCTGGAAGATCGGCCTTGTCCGAGTAGTAGACGGGGCGGTCACGGGAGGGTTGCCATCCCCCCGGAAAAAAAATCAGCGGGTGAACTTGTAGCCCACCCCCCGGATCGAATGGAAGTGGCGTGGATGGCGCGGGTCGGGCTCGAAGTACTTCCGAAAGGCGACGATGAAATTGTCCACCGTACGGGTGGTGGGGAACACGTTGTAGCCCCACACTTTCTGTAGGATCTCCTCCCGCGATACCACCTCGTTCTCCCGCTCGATCAGCAGGCGCAGCAGCATGATCTCGCGCTGGCCAAGGCGGTAGGTCTTCCCGCCGGTGCCCACCACCTCGTAGGCGTTGAAATCCACACGGTTGTCGCCGAAGGTGTATTCCGCGATCACCGGGTGCGCGGGACCGTTGAACGAGCGCTGGATCAGCTTGGACACGCGCAACAGCAATTCCTCCAGTTCGAAGGGCTTGCCCAAGTGGTCATCGCCCGCGCGCAGCCCGCGGATCCGGTCGGCGGGGGCGGTGCGGGCCGTGAGGAAGAGCACCGGCGTGGTATCGCCCTCCAGCCGGATGGTCTCCACCACGGTGTAGCCGTCCATGCCAGGCAGCATCACGTCCATCACCACCAGGTCGAAATGGGCACCCCGCATGCGCTCCAAGGCCTCGGGGCCGGTCACCGCCGTGGTCACGGCATAGCCCTCCATCTCGAAGTTGAGCTTCAGCGTAAGGCGCAGGGCCTCCTCGTCCTCCACCAAAAGCAGGCGACGGGCCGGGGGAGTGGTGCTCATGACGCAAAGATGGGCACGGCTACCTTTGGCACATGGGCGAGAACACACGATTCACGGCCGAGCATGTCCGCCTCGCCGATACCATGCGGGCCAACACCATGCTGGAGCACTTGGATATCCGCTTCGGCGTGGACGACCAAGGCCGCCTGCAGGCCTCCATGCCCGTGGACCATCGCACCCACCAGCCCATGGGCCTGCTGCACGGCGGCGCTACGGCCGCCCTGGCCGAAACCTTGGGCAGTGTGGGCAGCGCCCTGCTGATCGACCTGACCAGACAGGCCCCCGTGGGCATGGAGGTCACCGCCAACCACCTGCGCGGGGTGCGTGAGGGAAGGGTGACCGCCACCGGCGAACTGGTTCACCTTGGGAGCAAGACCCACGTGTGGGACATCCGTGTGCACGACGATGCGGGAAGGCTCTGTGCGATCTGTCGTCTCACCAACATGATCATCGACCAACGATGAACCACACAGCACTCCTCCAAGCCCTGGACCACTGTATCCGGGAACGCCTCACGTTCGCGGCCTTTCGGGTGCCGGGCGGTGCCGTGACCCTCTGGGCCCAGCAGACGCCCGAGTTGGACCGCGTGGAGAGCGGGCTGTGGTGGGAGTTGAACGATGTGTTCCTGCTGGCTCCCTTCGTACCGGAGGAGCGCACGGCATTGATCCGCTCCGACGTGGAACTCACCTTCGGCGAGGGCGAACCGAACTGGCAGCGCTTGCATGAATGCGTGGGTGCTCCCGCCATGGCCGTCACGCACGCACGCGGCGGCACCTCACGCGAGGCCTTCGATCGGGCCGTGGCCGAGGCCCGCGACGCCTGCGCGGCAGGGGATATGGAGAAGGTGGTGCTGTCGCGCACGATCGAACTGTCCATCGGCGCCACCGACGCGCCGACCTTGTTCGTGGAGGCCCTGCGCACCCGTCCCGATGGGTTCGTGGCTCTGGCGATGACGCCCGAGCACGGTCTGTGGTTGGGGGCCACGCCGGAGCGCCTGGTGTTGGCCGAGAACGATACGCTGCTGGTGGATGCCCTCGCCGGCACTGTTGCCGCAGCGCAGGCTTCCATGGATCCCGCGGCATGGGGGAGCAAGGAGCGGCACGAGCAGCGGGTGGTGACCAAGATGATCGCCGCCGCCTTGATCGACCTCGGCGCACAGCGGGTCCTGGTCGAAGGCCCTTCGGTACTTCAAGCAGGTCCGGTGGCCCATCTGCGCACCGGCATCACCGCCACGCTGGACGGGCGCATGGTGGAAGGGGTGGTTCAGGCGCTCCACCCCACGCCAGCGGTCTGTGGCATCCCCACCGGGCGCGCCCGCCAATGGATCGCCCGTGCCGAGGACCGCGGGCGCGAGCTCTACGCCGGCTTCTGGGGGCCGTGGAGTGCCGACGGCCGCATGGAGCTTTTCGTGAACATCCGCTGCATGCGGCTGCACGAGGCCCACGCCGAACTCCGCGTGGGTGCCGGCATCACGGTCGGTTCCGATCCGGCCGCCGAATGGGTGGAGACCGAGCACAAGGCCGATGCTTGGCGCCGGTTGCTGCCGGTGCAGGCCGGTGCATAGGCGAACGCGATCCGCTGCGGAAGCAACGGTAATTTCGCGGCCCGTCCCGGGCGCAGCGCGTTCGGCGCGATGCGACGAACCCCGATGACCAGCGACCACTTTTCGGCCACCGAACTGGCCCGTATGTGCGCGACGAAGGGCGTACGCCATGTGGTGATCAGCCCCGGCAGCCGCAACGCCCCGCTCATCATCGCCTTCAACGCGCAGGAAGGCATCACCTGCCTGCGTGTGATCGATGAGCGCAGCGCGGCCTTCTTCGCCCTGGGCATGGCCCAGCAGCTGCACGAGCCCGTGGCCTTGGTGTGCACCAGTGGCAGCGCCGTGCTGAACTATGCACCGGCCGTGGCCGAGGCGTTCTACCAGCGTGTGCCGCTGCTGCTGATCACCGCCGACCGCCCCGAGGAGTGGATCGATCAAGGTGAGGGCCAGGCGATCCGGCAGGAAGGAGTGCTGCACGGGCATGTGAAGAAGACCATACAACTGCCCCGCATGGCCACGGACGAACTGTCCCGCTGGCATGCCCGAAGGCTGATCAACGAGGCCATCGATGCCACCTTGTTGCCGGTGCCCGGTCCGGTGCATGTGAACGTGCCCTTCGCCGAACCCCTCTACGGCCGCGCGCCTGTTGCCTCGGGCGATGAGGTGCGTCCGGTCGTCGCGCAGGTGCTTACCGAGTCGTTCATCCTGCCTGAGCACGCCCGCTGGCTCATCGGTCAGGTGTCCACCTGCCGCAGGGTGATGGTGCTGGCCGGGCAGGGCGTGTGGAGCGCCGGATTGCGCAAGCAATTGAAGCGGCTGGCGGCCCTGCCCCAGGTCACCGTGCTCACCGAGGCCACCTCGAACCTGGATGACAATGCCTTCATCACCTCGATCGACCGGGTGATCGAAGGAGTGAACGAGACCAACCGGAAGGACCTGGCACCCGACCTGCTGATCACCTTCGGCGGTGCCATCGTGAGCCGCCGGATCAAGGCGCTGCTGCGCAAGTGGCGGCCCGCCCAACACTGGAACGTGGACGTGGGCCAGCGCCATGTGGACACCTACCAGAGCCTCACGCACGATGTGGCGGTGAGCCCCGAGATCTTCTTCGCCCAGCTCGCCGAGGCGGTGCGCCCCACGGAGGGATCTTTTTATGGGGAGGCATGGCGCATGGTGGACCAGCGGACCTCGCAGCGCCACTACGCCGTGCTGGCCAAGGCGCCCTACTGCGACCTTACCGTGTTCCAAACCCTCATGGAACGCATCCCCGCCGGTACGGATGTGCAGCTGGCCAACAGCACGGCGGTGCGCTACGCACAGCTGTTCGAGCGCCCGCACGGGCATCGTTGGTTCAGCAACCGCGGTACGAGCGGGATCGATGGCTGCACCAGCACGGCCGTGGGCGCGGCGTTCGCTTCGCAACGCCTCACCACCCTGATCACCGGCGACACGGCTTTCTGCTACGATAGCAACGCCTTCTGGAACGATCACTTGTCGCCGCAGCTGAAGGTGGTCGTGATCGACAACGGCGGTGGCAACATCTTCCGCTACATCGACGGACCCGACAGGGATCCCGAGCTGCTGCCGTGGTTCGAGGCCCCGCACGGGCGCGACATCGGGAAGCTGGTGCACAGCTACGGGCTGCCCTACCTCCACGCCCACGACCACGCCTCGTTGAAGGCCGGGCTGGAGGCGCTCTACGGCACGTACGACCGTCCGGCCGTGCTGCACATCACCACCGATGCGCACACCTCGCCCAAGGTGCTGCGCGATTATTTCACGCAACTGAGAGCGGTCTGATCGGTCCGTCCCCACCGCATCCGACCCACCCCACGATATCCCATGAGAAACTGGACCACCATCAAGGAGTACACGGACATCAAGTTCGAGTTCTTCGAAGGCATCGCCAAGATCACGATCAACCGCCCGGAGGTGTACAACGCCTTCCGCCCGGAGACCAACAAGGAGATGATCGACGCCATGGACATCGCGCGGGAGGACCCGGCGATCGGCGTGGTGGTGCTCACCGGCGCCGGCGACAAGGCCTTCTGCAGCGGTGGTGACCAGAACGTCAAGGGCCGTGGTGGCTACATCGGCAGCGACGGCGTGCCGCGCCTCAACGTGCTCGATCTGCACAAGCGCATCCGTGAACTGCCCAAGCCCGTGGTGGCCATGGTGAACGGCTATGCCATCGGTGGCGGCCACGTGCTGCACGTGGTGTGCGACCTCACCATCGCGGCCGACCACGCGCGCTTCGGGCAGACCGGTCCGAAGGTGGGCAGTTTCGATGCCGGTTTCGGCAGCAGCTACCTGGCCCGCCACGTGGGGCAGAAGAAGGCGCGCGAGATCTGGTTCCTGTGCCAGCAATACACCGCCAGGGAGGCCGAAGCGATGGGCATGGTGAACAAGGTGGTGCCCCTGGCCGAACTGGAGGACACCACCGTGGAGTGGTGCAAGATCATGATGCAGCGCAGCCCCCTGGCCCTGCGCATGATCAAGCGCGGCCTGAACGCGGAGCTCGACGGTCAACGCGGACTGATGGAGTTCGCCGGCGATGCCACACTGATGTATTACCTGATGGACGAAGCGCAGGAAGGGCGCAATGCTTTCCTGGAGAAGCGTACGCCCGACTTCCAGAAGTTCCCCAAGTTCCCGTAGGAAGGGTCCATCGCTTTGCTTCGCACGCTCGCCATGACAAGCGCGGAGAACGCTGAGCTTCGCAGGGCATGAAAAGCTGGTTGCAGGCCTTCCGGTTGCGCACACTGCCCTTGGCGGTGAGCAGCGTCCTCGTGGGCGGTGCACTGGCTTGGTCCGCTGAGCGGTCCAACTGCATCGGCCCTCCGGGGTACCGCACGAGCATCCTGCTGCTCGCCTTGTTGACCGCTGTTCTTCTGCAGGTCCTGAGCAATCTGTCCAACGACCTGGGCGACCATCAGCATGGCACCGACAACGCCGACCGCGTGGGGCCTCAGCGTGCCGTGCAGAGCGGTGCCATCACGCCGGCACGGATGAAGCGTGCGATGATCATCTGTGGTCTGCTGGCCTTCCTGGCGGGGTGCGCGTTGATCATCGTGGCGCTGGGGCTTTCGGTCACCATGCTCATTTTCCTGTTGCTCGGGCTGCTGGCCATCGGCGCGGCGGTGAAGTACACCTTCGGGAAGAATCCCTACGGCTACGCGGGCTTGGGCGATGTGAGCGTGTTCCTCTTCTTCGGGGTCGTGGGCGTGTGCGGCACGTTCTACCTGCATGCGGGCCACATCCCTCCGTTGGTGTGGTGGCCGGCCATCGCCTTCGGTCTCTTGAGCACCGGCGTGTTGAACGTGAACAACATGCGCGACATGGCCAACGACGCGGCGAGCGGGAAACGCACGCTGGTGGTGCGCATGGGCCGCGCGAACGCCCGCATCTACCAGACCGCCTTGGTGCTGGGTGGGATCGCCTGTCTTGTGGCATTCACCGGCCTGCTCGATCCCACGCGTTGGCCCTTGTGGCTCTTTCTGATCCCTGTGCCGGGCCTCATCATCCACCTGAAGCGCGTGTGGAGCATCACCGATCCGCGCACCCTCGACCCGCAGCTGAAAGTGCTGGCCATGGGCACCTTCCTCACGGCGATCCTCTTCTCGCTGGGGCTTATCCTTGCGGTATGATCGTCGCGCGCTGGATCGAACGCACGCTGCAGCCGGTTTTTCCTCTGGGCACTTCGAAGGGCACCATCAGGGCGCGCACGGTGTGGTACCTGATCGCGTGGGACGATGCCCGGCCGGGTGTACGTGGCATCGGCGAGGCCGCGTTATTTCCCGGCAATAGCAGGGAGTTCCCGGCCGATGTGCGCACGAAGCTGGTGGAATTGTGCGCGAACACCTCCGACTGGGAACAGCGCCTGAACACCGATCTGGTGGAGGTGCCCAGTGTGCGCTTCGCGGTGGAACAATGCCTGCGCGACCTGGCCGTGAGCGGGAGCAAGGAGCTGTTCCCCTCGGCCTTCACCCTGGGGCACGAAGGCATCCCGATCAACGGCCTGGTATGGATGGGCGACAAGGCCACCATGCGCCAGCGGATCCGCGAGCAGATCGGGAAGGGCTTCACCACGGTGAAGATGAAGATCGGTGCCATCGGCATCGACGATGAGCTGGACCTGCTGCGTGCCGTGCGCCGGGAATACGGGCCCGACGACCTCACCCTGCGCGTGGACGCCAACGGCGCCTTCGGCCCACGCGACGCGATGCCGGTGCTGGAACAGTTGGCCGACCTGCAGGTGCACAGCATCGAGCAGCCGGTGGCGCCCGGCCTGTACGAGGTGATGGCCGAACTGTGCGCGCGCTCGCCCGTACCGATCGCATTGGACGAGGACCTGATCGGCCAGAACCACGCGGATGCCAAGCGCGACCTGCTGGACCATATACGTCCGCAGCACATCGTGATCAAGCCGAGCATGGTCGGTGGCTGGGCCGCGGCGAAGGAGTGGATCGAACTGGCGAGCGCGCGCGGCATCGGCTGGTGGATCACATCGGCCTTGGAGAGCAGTGTTGGCCTGAACGCGATCGCGCAATGGACGGCCACGCTCGGGGTGGCCACCGCGCAGGGCCTCGGCACCGGCCGCGTGTACACCGACAACATCGGCTCGCCGTTGCAGGTGGAGCAGGGATGCCTGTGGTACCGACCCGAGCAGGCTTGGGACCTGGACCGCTTCGAGGCCTGAGGCCGTGCATCCGTCCAAGCATCGGCGGGCTTCGTCCGGTCCGATCGCGAGGGATCCCGACCTTTGTGCAATGGCCTTCGTGTTCGACCGCATCACCTTGGATGGCCGCACCCTGCACAGCGTGCGGGCGGTGGAGCACTTCGACCGGCTGGCGGACGATCCGCGGCATGGGCCTTGGGCGGGTTCGGTGAAGGAGCTCGTGCACGATCTGTTGCTGTACAAGACCAGGCCGCTCACCGTGCATACCAGCGGCACCACAGGGGCGCCCAAGCCGATCAAGATCCCCCGCCGCGACCTGGTGAGGAGCGCGCGGCTCACGGCCGAGGTGTTCGGGTTGAAGGAAGGCGACCGCGCCCTGCTGTGCCTGCCTGCCGCCTACATCGCCGGCAAGATGATGGTGGTGCGCGCCATGGTGACGGGGCTCGACCTGCATGCGATCGACCCGCGCGGCAGCGTGCTGGAGAACCTGGGCACCACCGACCGTTTCCGCTTCGCCGCCATGGTGCCGCTGCAACTGCATCGCGCCATCCAGGAGGAGCGTGCACGGGTGGAGGAGCAGTTCGATACGATCCTGCTCGGCGGTGGCCCCGTGAGCGAGGTGTTCGTGGAGGACATTGCCGACCTGAAGGTGAAGGTGTTCCAAGGCTACGGCAGCACCGAGACGGTGACGCACGTGGCGCTCCGGCCCCTGAACGCGGCGGCCGCCAACGGTGCGGCGCACGGCACGGGGGCTCCCTTCACCGCCGTGGGCCAGGTGGGGTTCGCCCGCGATCCGCGCGGCTGTCTGGTGGTGTACACACCGCACCTGAGCACGGGGCAACATGTGACCAACGACCTGGTCGATCTTGTCGACGATACCCACTTCCATTGGAATGGCAGGTACGACAATGTGATCCTCAGCGGAGGCAAGAAGATCTATCCTGAACAGCTGGAGTCCAAGACCGCGGGTGTGCTTCCCTTCCCGCATTATTTCACCGCCGTGAACGATCATGTCCTCGGTCAGGCGGTGATGCTGGTGCTGGAGACCGACCTCCCGCAGGACGAAGTGTTGCCCGACGTGATCGAGAAGGTGATGGCCGTGCTCAGTCCGCACGAATGGCCCCGGCGCGTGCAGGCCTTGCGTCGCATCCAGCGTACCGAAACGGGCAAGGTGATCCGCTGAGGCATGAAGTGGTTCCTCGTTCTTCTGCTGATCTACGCCTTCCTGTTCATGATCGTGGTGTGGCCCATGCATTGGATGTGGCACACCTTCACCCGGAAGGGATCGTACGATCCGCGTTTCTATCGGCAGCGTTCGTACTGGCGCCTGTACGCCTTCGTATTCGGTACGGCGGTGATCATCATGTGGGTGGTCGGATACCTGTGGCGACGCTGGTGAGCGATCCGTCACAGTTGTGCGGCCTACATTTGAAGGCATGCTGCGATCGATAGCTCTGTGGGGGATATGTGCTCCTTTGTTCGCTTGGTGCCAACCACCTCCGGGTTATTACGATGCGGCCGAAGGCCTGTCCGGTGAAGCGTTGCGTGCGGCCTTGCACGAGATCATCGACGATCATCAGGTGCTGCCCAACAGCCAGCTCTGGAACGCTTTCGGGCTCGCCGATCGCAAGCCCGACGGCACCGTGTGGGACATCTACTCCGATGTGCCCGACGGGACACCGGCCTATGTCTTCGAATTCGTCGTGGACCAGTGCGGCAACTACTCGGGCGAGGGCGACTGCTTCAACCGCGAGCACAGCTTCCCCCAGAGCTGGTTCGGCTCGGCGGCGCCGATGAACACCGATATGTTCCACATCTATCCCACCGACGCGTGGGTGAACCAGCAGCGCGCCAACTGGCCGTTCGGCAAGGTGAACACCCCCACGTGGACCAGCAGCAACGGAAGCAAGCTGGGGCCCTGTGCGTGGCCGGGGTGCAGCGGCACCGTGTTCGAGCCCATCGATGCCTACAAGGGTGATCTGGCGCGCAGCTACTTCTATCTGTTGACGCGCTACATGGACGTGGCTTCCGGTTGGACGGCCCCCGTGGTGCAGAACGGCGACCTCTTCGGTTGGGCCGAGGAGTTGCTGCTCGCCTGGCACGTGGCCGATCCCGTGAGCCAGAAGGAGATCGACCGCAACAACACCATCTACGCGCAGTTGCAGGGGAACCGCAACCCCTTCATCGATCGGCCCGAGTGGGCCCATGCAATCTGGGGCGCGTTCGCGAGCGTGGAAGAGCAGGAGGCACCAAAGCCACGTGTATGGGCCACGGATGGTGTGCTGCACGTGATGCTCGATGGAGCACCGGTGGACCATGAGCTGGTGGTGCTCGATGCGCTTGGGCGTGCGGTGCGCACGGAGCATCTTGTGCAGCAACACACCAGCCTGCCTTGGCAGGGTGCTTCGGGCGTGCACATCGCCGTGATCACCTCCCGGCAGGGCCGATCGGCCGTTCACTTCGTTCAACCGTAGATCGGCCCCGGGGAACCCCGAGGGGCACCAAAAGCAAAGCGGCCATCCGGCATTCCGGATGGCAGCTTTGCACAAGGAGGGATCAGTAGTCCACCTTCACCACCTGCACGCCGTGGGGGTGCACCGTGCTGTGGAGCACGTAAACGCCGTTGGCCAGCCCGCTCAGGTCGAACTCCACACGGTCCGTGGTGGCGCGAACGGTCTGCAGCACGCGGCCTTGCAGGTCGGAAAGTGTGGCCCATGCACCGGTGGGCAGGTCCAGCCACACGCGGTCGGCGCTCGGGTTGGGGTAGGGCAGGGAGGCTGCAGGCTCGGTCAGCTCGTCCACGGCCAGGGTGTTCGCGCAGGCGAGGGGGGCACCGCAGACCATGTCGGCCATGAACTGGGCCACGAAGGCGATCGCGTTGGCCGCATCGCTCTGCAGGTAGCCCACGTGCCCGTTGCCCGGATAGCTCAGGAAGCAGTTGGGCACGCCGATGTTGTTGAAGCGCAGGTGGATGTCGTGGCTGCCCGAGGCGATCAGACCGGTGGGGATGCCCACCACCGACACCTCCTGGGTGTAGTAAGGCACCACCCCATCGCCCACTTCATGGATGCTCGCCAGCGGTTTGTCGCCGGGCACGATCCACGTGGTGTCGCCGATGGCGCCGCTGAAACTGTAGCAGGCCAGCACTTCGCTGGAGTAGCCGGGCGTCCCGCTGTTACCCTCGATCCCGCCCATGGCCGCGCTTTCAGGGATCAGCACGGCGGGGATCTCGCTCTCCTCGTTCAGATAGGTGGCGTGGATCGCGCTGATGGCGCCGGCCGATACCCCGCCGATGATGATCCGCTCGGGATCGATCCGGTAGGGATTGCCGTCCTCGGCCACCGTCTTGCGCAGGTAGCGCACGCAGGCACGCATGTCATGCGCACCGCGCATCACCGCACGCGTGGTGGTGGTGGCGTTCGGCAGGAAGAAGCCCACGCGGTAGTCCGGTGCCACGGCCACATAGCCCATGCGCGCGAAGGCCTCGCAGATGTCGGCCACATCGCCACGGGTCCCCGAGATGAAGGAGCCGCCGAAGGCCACCAGCACCACCGGCCGTGCGTCCAGCATGTCGTTCGTGGGCTCGTACACGTCCATGCGCAGAACCTGGTTGCCGCCCGACACACCCGTGTTCGCACCGAAGGGAACGGCCGTGGTCACCGTCACATCGGGGAAGTGCGCCGGGTCCGTATAGCGCCCGTTCGCGCATTCCTGGGCGCTCCCCAGGAACGGCATGCAGAGAAGGAAGAGGGTCGCGGTTCTTTTCATGAGGAAATGGGATCTTTGTCGCCAATGTAAGCGGAAGATCGGACCTGTCCGAGACCCGGGACGAATTGTGATCGGCACGCCTTTTGGCAGGCCGCCCCGCAGGGAGTAAAACCCGTACCAATGAAGAAGCTGATCCTTATGGCGATGACCGGTGGCCTGATCGGCACCGCATCAGCCCAGTTCCAAGTGAACCCGCAGGTGGGCGTGAACTACCAACACATGAGCAACCCCGGTCCCGGCCAGGAGTACAAGGCCTCGATGGGCTGGCAATTGGGGGCCGACCTGCGCTTCGGCGACCGCCTCTACGTGCAGCCCGGTGCCTTCTTCGGCCGCAACGCCACCGTGATCAAATCCACTTTTTCCGACACACTGATGGTGGAGAACGACCTAGTGCGCACCAATCTGAAGCTGAAGGCCATGGTGGGCTACCGACTGGTCGACACTTATCAGTTCGACATCCGCTTCGCCATGGGCCCCACCTACGATGTGCTCCTGAGCGTGGACAGCAAGGACGACCGCATCGGCTACAACAAGGGCGACTTCAAGTCGGGTTCATTGAACATCGATGCCGCCTTGGGTTTCGACATGGGCCTGTTCACCCTCGAGCCGAGCGCCAGCTTCGGTCTGAGCAGGGTCTTCAGCGATAACCCATCGGTGAAGGACATCGGGTCGAAGTACCTCACCTACGCGCTCACCATCGGGATCAACTTCGGTAACGACGACTGATCCAACATGCATCCACTGGGAAAAGCCCGTTCAGGGCTTTTCCCTTTCTTGGACCCCGCTATCACGCACACATGCCGCGTTATCTTCTCTGCACCGGCAATCCCGGCAAGGCCGCCGAGTTGCGCGCCCTGCTCCCAGTGGGGATCGAGCTGGTCACCTTGACCGAAGCAGGATTGCCGACGGACCTGCCCGAGACGGGCGATACGCTCGAGGCCAACGCCCTGCAGAAGGCCCGTTATGCCCATGAACGTACAGGCCTGCCCTGCATCGCCGACGATACGGGCTTGGAAGTGGATGCCCTGAACGGTGCGCCCGGCGTGCTCTCGGCCCGCTACGCCGGCGAGGCCAAGGACCCTGCGGCCAACATGGCGAAGCTCCTGCACGAACTCCAGGGTGTCACCGATCGATCAGCGCGTTTCCGTACGGTGATCGCGCTGGTCGATGGCGAAGGGGAGCGCACCTTCGAAGGGGAGGTGCGGGGCACCATCACGGAGGCGCCGCGTGGTACCGGAGGCTTCGGCTACGACCCGGTGTTCCTTCCAGAAATGAGCGACCTCACCTTCGCCGAACTGGACCCGCGCCGGAAGAACGCGATCAGCCACCGCGGCATGGCGGTGTGGAAGCTTGTGCGTGCGCTCGCCAGCGATCAGGACTGAAGCAGCCGCTCCAGCAGACCGTTCACTGCTGCAGGGACGCCGATCCCCGCAGCGTTCAGCATCTTCGGGAAGATGCTCGCAGGGCTGAAGCCGGGCGTGGTGTTCACCTCGATCGTTACCACATCGCCGCCCTTTTCGGGACCTTCCCAGAAGTGGTCCACCCGCACCATGCCGTTGCATCCGAGGGCCGTGTAAATGGCCTTGGAACGTTGCTGCACGGCCACGGCCACCGCGTCGGGAATGGGGGCGGGGATGAGCTCCTGGGTGCTGGCCGAATGGTACTTGGCCACGTAGTCGAAGAACTCGCGGTCGGTGCGGATCTCGCATACCGGCAGGGCGATCACCTCACCGTGCAGCCGGATCACCCCGCAGGTCAGCTCACGTCCCTGCACGAAGCCCTCGCACATCACCGTGGGGCTCTCGGCGAAGGCTTTTTCCAGCGCTGCGGGCAGCGCTTCGGCGGTCTTCACCTTGCTGATCCCGAGGCTGCTGCCGCTGTTGTCGGGCTTCACGAAGCAGGGCAGGCCCACGGTATCGATCACCTGCCGCACCTGGTCCGGACCACGGTCATGCAGCAGGAGCGAGGGCGCCACGCGGAAGCCCATCTGGCGCAGCAGCGCGGTGGTGGCGTACTTGCTCATGGTGAGCGCCATGCACAGCACACCGCCGGTCTGGTAGGGGATGCCCAGCATGTCCAGGTAGCCCTGGAGCCTGCCGTCCTCGCCGGGCGTGCCGTGGATCGCGATCAGGGCCGCGGCGAAGCGTTCCATGCCGTGGCCACGGTCGGCGGCGAAAGTGCCGCGGTCGAAGGGCAGCGGGGTGCCGTCGGCGCGTTCGCAGGTCCAGGTGTCGCGCCCAATGGTCACGTACACGGCCTCGTACCGTTGCGGGTCCAGGGCTTCGAGCATGGTGCGTGCGCTTTGCAGGCTGATCACCGATTCGCCGGTGTAGCCTCCGCGCAGGATGGCGATGAAGGGGAGTGACATGGGATGGTCCGGTACGCGAAGGTCCCGTCGATCATGTTGTTCCACCCGGTCGCCGCCTGGGAAGTGTGAACCGTTCCCTGTGGGAAGCCGACCGCCGCCCCTTCTATCTTAGCGCCCCTTCGCCCATGGCCCGCAACCGTTCCGTGTCGTTTCTGCTGCCCTTGGTGGTGGTGGCCGTGATCATCGTCGGTGTGTGGCTGTGGCTGCGGATCTACACCCGGCACAATGATGTGCGCCGCGTACCCGACCTGAAGGGCATGACCCTGCCCGAGGCGATGGACCTGCTGGCCGGCCGGGAACTCATGGCCCTGGTGATCGATTCGGTACATACCGATGAATTGCCACGGGGTACCGTGGTGGACCAGGACCCCGACGCGGGCGATGAGGTGAAGCCGGGCCGCAAGGTGTACCTCGTGCTCAATGCCCACCAGCCCAAGATGCTGAACATGCCGCGCCTGATCGACCTCTCGAAACGGCAGGCCATCAGCGTGCTGGAGATCATCGGCCTGAAAGTCCAGGAGCTGCAGTACAAGCCCGACCCCTGTGTGGATTGCGTGATCGATCAGCTGTACAAGGGCGTGCATATCGAGCCGGAAACCCGCATCAGGCGCGGGGAGGCGATCACCTTGGTGCTGGGCGGTGGCGACAGGGGCGAGCGCGTGCCCGTGCCCGACCTGCTGGGGCTCACCCATGCCGAGGTGGGCATGGTGCTGAACATGGCCTCGCTCAATCTCGGGGTGGTGGTGGCCTGCGATGGGTGCAATACGGCCTCCGATTCCGCGTTGGCGAGGGTGCGTCGGCAGTCCCCTGGCGCAGGAGCCAACGACCGTATCGCCATGGGCAGCACGATCGATATCTGGCTCACCACCGACACCGCCGGGCTGCGTCCCTCCGAAGGTTGGAACGACCCGACCCGCTACACCAACAGTGACTCTACCGATGTTCATTAGGTCCCTTCCAGTGCTGGTGGCGGCATGTGCGACCCTGGGTGCCATGGCCCAGGAAGGCGAATACCTCCGTGCGCTGGGCGCCAGGCCCACGGGCAAGGGCGTGCAGGTGAAGTCCGACCTGAACACGCATTTCATCTACCAGTTCGAGACGCGGGAGATCCCCTTCATGGACGATTTCTCCGTGGACCGCACCCGTGGCCTCGATGCCTCGCCCACCGATCCCGGGGTCACGCTGGACCAGACCATTTACCGGCTCACGGCTGCTGGCGTTTCCACGCCCGACATGGCATTCGAGACCGACACCACCTACACCTACATCACCGACATGGCCGAGGACCCGCCGGTGACCACGCGTGTGCCCCTGCCCAGCGTGATGGTCACCGTGGCCAATGTCACGAGCTATCCGCCCACCTCGCAGCAGATCGAGTGCTGGCCGCCCTACAACGTGTTCGACACCCTGCAAAGCCCGCCGAGCGACACCCTGTGGATCCTCAGCCCCGCCCTGGTGCAGGATTCGATGCTGGTCTACAACGTGCCGCCGGTGCCCGGCATCCTCTGGGCCGACGACCACGCATACATCAATAACTCCTTCGCCTTGGATCCGCCCACCATCGGGGTGGCCACCTTCGATGGTCTTTCGCGCACCGGCTACCCGTACAACTTCATGTCGCCCCAGGCCTATGGTTTGGCCGATGCGCTCACCTCGGTGCCCATCAACCTGCAATACCCGCCGGGTGATTCGATCTACCTGAGCTTCCTCTATCAGCCCAAAGGCCTGAGCGGCGATTCCGAGCCGCAATCGCGCGACAGCCTCGTGCTCGAGTTCTATGCGCCGTTGGAGGATGCCTGGGTCCGCGTCTGGCGTACGCCCTATTTCACGTCCGACGAGTTCCACCAGGTGATGATCCCGATCATCCAGGACCGCTTCCTGAAGAACGGCTTCCGTATGCGCTTCCGGAACTACGCCACCCTGAGCGGTGCCTTCGATCACTGGCACGTGGACTATGTGCGCCTGGCCGGCCAGCGCACCTTCGACGATGTGATCCTGGTGGACATGGCCTATGTGTACCCGCCGACCACCCTGCTGAACACCTATACCTCGGTGCCCTTCCACCGCTTCTCGTCGGCGCTCATGGCCCCCTCGGTCACACTGCCGATCCGCAACCTCGACATCAACGACCGCTTCATCACCTTCGGAATGAGCGCGTCGTTGACGGATGGAACGGAGTATGTCAACTTCAGCAATGGGCTGAATTCATCAGGGAACGCGTCCAGCATGTTCAACAGCACCCACCCGGTGAACAGCGCCCCGAACAATTTCGTCTACAATGTCGCGGCATCTGAGGACTTCGCCTTCTGGAAGGTGAAGTTCTGGGCCCAGACGCAGCCCGACCTGAACCAGGACAACGACACGGCCTCCTTCGTGCAGGAGTTGAGCAACTACTACGCCTATGACGATGGATCGGCCGAGATGGCCTATGGCATCGGCGGGGCGGGGTCGAAGCTGGCCTATCGCTTCGACCTGCTGGGGGCCGACACGCTGCGGGCCATTCGCATGTACTTCAGTCCTTCGGCCAACCTGGCCGAGGGGGCGCTGCAGCCACACCAAGGCTCGTTCCTGCTCACCGTGTGGCGGAGCTTGGAGCCCGAGGAGATCCTGCATCAGAACTACAGTTACTCCAGCCCCGAGTACCGGCTCGATGGTCCCAACAAATTCGTGGAGTACCCCTTGGATTCAGCGATCCTGGTCGATGGCACGATCTATATCGGCTGGGTGCAGACCACAGCGGCGAGCTTGAACATCGGCTTCGACCGCAACCGGATCAACAACAACAAGATCTTCTACAAGACCGGGGTGGCGTGGCAGCAGAGCCAGCAGCCGGGCTCATTGATGATGCGCCCGGTGTTCGTCGCCGAGGCGGATCCATTCACCGGGGTCACCGAACGTCCCGCAACGGGCTCCGCCATGCTGATCGTGCCCAACCCGGCCACCGATGCGTTCACGGTGCGGTTGGATGGTCCGACCACGGGCAACTTCACCCTGCAATGCGTGGACGCCACCGGTCGATGCGTGCTGGCGCAGCCTTGGTCGCCCGGTGATCGCGTGGGCATCGCATCGCTGGCCCCCGGGGCCTACGTGGTGCGTCTGTTGAACGAACAGGGCGTGCCCATGGGCCATTCCCGACTGGTGGTGCAGCGGTGATGGAACACGAGTTGGACGGTGCGTGCGAGGAGCAGGAACTCTTCGAACACCATCGGATCGTCTGTGATCCGGGCCAATCGCAGGTCCGGCTGGACAAGTTCCTGTTCGACCGTCTGGCCCACACCTCGCGCACCCGCATCCAGGTGGCCGCCAAGGCGGGAAACGTGCTGGTGAACGGCAAGGCCGAGAAGCCCAGTTACAAGGTGAAGCCCGGCGACGTTATCAGCATCGTACTGCCCTATCCGCAGCGCGAAGTGGAGCTGCTGCCGGAGGACATCCCCCTCGACATCCTGTACGAGGACGAGCATATCCTGGTGCTGAACAAGCCCGACGGACTGGTGGTGCACCCCGGCCACGGCAACTGGACGGGCACCTTGGTGAACGCCCTGCTTTTCCACTTCGGCAAGCTGCCCGCCGTGCCCGGGGCCGAGATCCCGCGGCCGGGCCTGGTACACCGGCTGGACAAGGACACCAGCGGCGTGATGGTGGTGGGGAAGACCGAGGAGGCCCTGACCCACCTGGCCCGGCAATTCTTCGAGCGCACCAGCGATCGCCGCTACAACGCATTGGTCTGGGGCGACTTCGAAGAGGACGAGGGCCTGATCGAGGGCCACATCGGCCGCAGCCCGAAGGACCGTACCGTGCAATACGTCTATCCCGATGGCGACCAGGGCAAGTCGGCGATCACGCGCTGGCGTGTGGTGGAGCGCTTCCGGTACGTGACCCTGGTGGAGTGCAAGCTGGAGACCGGCCGCACGCACCAGATCCGCGTGCACATGCAATGGACCGGCCATCCGCTCTTCAACGATGCTGCCTATGGCGGCGATCGCATCCTGAAGGGCACCACCTTCACCAAGTACCGACAGTTCGTGGAGAACTGTTTCGATCTGCTGCCCCGCCAGGCCCTGCACGCCCGCACGCTCACGATCGATCACCCGATCACCGGCAAGCGCATGCACTTCGAGAGCCCGCTGCCCGCCGACATGGAGGCGGTGCTGAAGCGCTGGCGCACCTACACGACCGCCAACCCGTTGGCCGACCCGTCGGACGAAGCCGGACAGCCATGAAAAAAAGGGGGCCGTAGCCCCCTTTTTCCATCATCGATCGTAACGATCACTTCACCTTGTTCACGATGGCCGTGAAGGCGGCGGGATCGCTGAAGGCGATCTCGGCCAGGGCCTTGCGGTCCAGGGCCACGTTGGCCTTCTTCAACTTGCTCATCAGCACGCTGTAGCTGATGTCGTTCTGGCGGGCGGCGGCATTGATCCGCTGGATCCACAGGCCGCGGAAGTCACGCTTCTTCAGCTTGCGGCCGTCGTAGGCGTGCTCCAGACCTTTTTCTACCGTGTTCTTGGCAACGGTGTACACGTTCTTGCGTGCACCGAAATTGCCTTTCGCCATGGCGAGCACCTTCTTGCGGCGGGCACGGCTGGCTACTTTGTTCTTACTGCGTGGCATGTTCCACTTTGGTTTTTGGGCGTGAGCGTCGGCTCGGGGCCGGTCTTAGGTGCTGCACGTCCTGGTTAACGCTACCTATTTACCCGGTGCGGTTGGGTTGTTCGCGCCTCAGCCCTGCAACAGGTCGAGGATCGCTTGTTTGTCGCGGCTGTGGACCAGACCCTTCTTGGTGAGCATGCGCTTGCGCTTGTTCTCCTTCTTGGTCAGGATGTGGTTCTTGAACGCGTGCTTGCGTTTGATCTCGCCGGTGCCGGTCAACTTGAACCGCTTCTTCGCACCGGACTTGGTCTTCATCTTGGGCATGGCCTCTCGGATTGTCATCCCGGGTTTGCCCGGGATCGCTTGGTTATCAGTTGCTGGCGTCGACCCGGAGGGTCGACGCTCCGGTCATTTCTTCTTCTTCGGGACCAGGAACATGGTCATGCGCTTGCCTTCCAGCTTGGGCATCGATTCCACGGTGCCCACGTCCTCAAGGTCCTGGGCGAACTTCAGCAACAGGATCTCGCCGCGCTCCTTGAACACGATGCTACGCCCGCGGAAGAACACGAAGGCCTTCACCTTGTGGCCCTCTTCCAGGAACTTCCGGGCGTGCTTCAGCTTGAAGTTCACGTCGTGCTCGTCGGTGTTTGGGCCGAAGCGGATCTCCTTCATCTCCACCGTGGCCGCCTTCGCCTTGATCTCCTTCTGCTTTTTCTTGAGGTCGTAGAGGAACTTCTTGTAGTCGGTGATCCGGCATACCGGGGGCACCGCCGTGGGGCTGATCTCCACCAGGTCCAGGCCGCGCTCCTCCGCCATCCGCAACGCCTGGCTGAACGGATATACCCCGGACTCGATGTCTTCCCCTACGACGCGCACCTCGCTCACGCCCACGATGCGGTTGTTGATCCGATGGGGATCTTCCTTGATCACACGACCACGGAAAGGACGACGGCCACCGCCACCACCGGGACGGGGGCCACTAGGACGGAAGGGAGGACCTGCCACTTAGGGGTATTGGGTTCGTTCTCAGCGGGAAGGATGGACCTTCCGAATGGGGCGCGAATATCGGGATCTTTTGTCGATCTCCCGCAAATCCGCGTCAAACGGGGGCCTACCGGGTTGTTGGGAGCTGTTCCTTGATCCGGCCATGGATAAGGTCGGCGAAGGTCTTCACCGGCATGGTGCCCAGGTCGCCCTGGCCCTGCTCGCGCACCGATACGCCGCCGCCGACCACCTCCTTCTCGCCCACGATGAGCATGAACGGGATACGGGCCAGTTCGGCGTCGCGGATCTTGCGGCCGATCTTCTCGTTGCGGTCGTCGATGGTCACGCGGACATCCAGCGCGGCCAGCTCGGCGCGCACGGCTTCGGCGGCCTCCACGAACTTGTCGCTGATGGGCAGCACGATGGCCTGCTCCGGGGCCAGCCACAGTGGGAAGCGCCCGGCGGTGTGCTCGATCAGCACGGCGATGAAACGCTCCAAGCTGCCGAAGGGCGCCCGGTGGATCATCACCGGTCGGTGCTTTTGGTTGTCGCTGCCCACGTATTCTAACTCGAACCGCTCGGGCAGGTTGTAGTCCACCTGGATGGTGCCCAGCTGCCAGCGACGGCCCAGGGCGTCCTTGACCATGAAGTCGAGCTTCGGGCCGTAGAAGGCCGCTTCCCCGTACTCCACCCTGGTCTTCAGGCCTTTTTCGGCGGCGGCCTCGATGATGGCCTGCTCGGCCTTCTCCCAGTTCTCCTCGCTGCCGATGTACTTGCTGCGGTCGTCCTTGTCGCGCAGGGAGATCTGCGCCTCGTAGTTCTCGAACTTCAGGGCGTTGAGCACCATCAGCACCAGGTCGATCACCTTCTTGAACTCCTCCTTCACCTGGTCGGGGCGGCAGAAGAGGTGGGCGTCGTCCTGGGTGAAGCCCCGCACGCGGGTGAGGCCGTGCAGCTCGCCGCTCTGCTCGTAGCGGTACACCGTGCCGAACTCGGCGAAGCGCACCGGCAGGTCCTTGTAGCTGCGGGGACGGCTGGCGAAGAGCTCGCAGTGGTGCGGACAGTTCATGGGCTTCAGCAGGAACTGCTCGCCCTCCTGCGGCGTGCTGATCGGCTGGAAGCTGTCCTTGCCATACTTCTCCCAGTGGCCGCTGGTCTCGTACAGGGCCTTGCCGCCGATGTGCGGGGTGACCACCTGGTCGTAGCCGTCGCGCTCCTGGGCGGTCTTCAGGAAATTGACCAGCCGCTCGCGCAGGGCCGTGCCTTTGGGCAGCCACAGCGGCAGACCGGCGCCCACCCGTTCACTGAAGGTGAAGAGGTCGAGCTCGCGCCCCAATTTGCGGTGGTCGCGTTTCTTGGCTTCCTCCAGCATGGCCAGGTACTCGTCGAGCTCCTTCTGCTTGGGGAAGGTGATACCGTAGAGGCGGGTGAGCTGCTTGCGCTTCTCGTCGCCACGCCAATAGGCCCCGGCCACGTTCAGGATCTTGAAGGCCTTGATGAACGAGGTGTCCGGGATGTGCGGCCCGCGACACAGGTCGGTGAAGTTGCCCTGGGTGTAGAAGGTGATCTCCCCGTCGTTGAGGCCCTCGATCAGCTCCAGTTTGTACTCGTCGCCCTTCTCGGTGAAGTACTTGATGGCGTCGGCCTTGCTCACCTCGGTGCGGGTGAAGGTGAGCTTCTTGGCGGCCAGCTCCTTGAACTTCTTCTCGATAGCCTCGAAATCGTGCTCGCCCACGCTGCGGTCGCCGAAGTCGATGTCGTAGTAGAAGCCGTTCTCGATGGCCGGCCCGATGCCGAACTTGGCGCCGGGGTACAAGGCCTCCACAGCCTCGGCCATCACGTGGGCACTGCTGTGCCACATCGTGGCCTTGCCCTCGGGATCGTTCCAGGTGAGCAGGGCCAGGGTGCAATCGCCGGGCAGGGGGCGGTTGGCGTCGCGGACTTCGCCGTTCACCTTGGCGCTCAGTACGTTGCGGGCAAGGCCTTCGCTGATGCTCCGGGCCACGTCCATCGCCGTGGCGCCTTGGTCATAGCTCCGGACACTGCCGTCCGGAAGGGTCACATTGATCTTCATAGGATGCCGCTGCGGCCCTACGAGCGGCCTTCAGCAAGGCGGCGAAGGTACGAGAAGCCTGCTCAAAACGGCCTCTACTCACAGTAGATCAGCAGCATTTCCTCCACGCTGGTGTCGCCCAGTACGTGGGCGCGCTGCAGGGCGGCGCAGGCCTCGGCACGACGGCCGTTGCGCAACAGCACCACGGCGCGGTGGGTGTGGGCCCGCTCCAAGGTGGGGTCCAATGCCAGGGCGAGGTCCAGATCGGCCAGCGCGGCCTCGTCGGCACCGAGCGCGGCCAGGGTGATCCCGCGGTTGCAACGGCCCAGCGCGTTCTCTGGTGCGATCGATACCAGGTGGTCGAAGTGCGCCTTGGCGGTATTGAGGTCGCCCTTCAGGATGGCTTGATGGCCCAACTCCAGCAGGGCGTGCTCCGCCACGGGGCCTTCCGGGTAGTAGGTGAGCACCGTCCTCAGGTCGGCGAGGGCGGCCTCGGAGTAGCCGGTCATCAGGTAGGCTTCCGCACGGCGCAGCAGGCCGTTCCCGTTGCCCGGGTCAAGGGCCAGCATGCGGTCCAGGTCGGCAATGGCCCCGTTGGGATCGCCCATGCCCAGGCGGTTCACGCCGCGGTAGTACCAGGCACGAGCGTCATCGGGCCGTTCGGTCACCGCGTTGGTGAAGGAGTGTTCGGCCCGTGCATGGTCGGCGGTGCGCAGGGCCGAGAGCCCGACCAGCATCTCGTCGCCGCCGGGTTGGGCCATGGCCATGGTGGGTAGCAGCAGGGCCGACAGGATCGTGTTCCGTTCCATGCGCGGTTCAAACGCACATGGGCCGGAAATGTTCCCGATCAGTGGTGGATAAGTCGGTGAGCCACAGCCCAGGGGGCGCGGCATCCACCGGCATAGCTTGGCACCACTTTTCATCCCATGTTGCTCAACAGCGAACCCATTTCAGAGGACTTCGGCCGGCTCGTGCTCCGCGTATCCGCCGGTGGCACCATGTTCTGGCAGCACGGCTGGCCCAAGCTCATGTCGTTCGCCGAGCGCGCCGACAGCTTCGCCGACCCCTTCGGCCTGGGTTCCACCTTCTCGCTCATCCTGATCATCATCGCCGAGGTGCTATGCTCCGCGCTGGTCGTGCTCGGCCTGTGGACGCGGGTCGCCTTGATACCTCTGATCATCGGCATGGCCGTGATCGTGTTCATGGTCAAGGGCGATGCCGCCTTCAAGGAGAAGGAGCTGGCGATGATCTACCTCTGTGCCTTCATCGCCATCCTCTTCACCGGCAGCGGGCGGTATGCGGTGGATAGGATCAAGTTCGGGTAGGGAGCGTCCCGGCACCATCAACCCGCCTGTGCCTATGCGACGATGCTGGGCAGGCACACCGCCCGATGGGGTTCAGCGCTTGATGAGCTTGATGCGGCGAGGTGCGTCCGGCATCGGCACTTCCACGAGATAGAGACCGCCGGGCAGGCCGGTGAGGTCCAGTACGGCGCTGCCATCGGCCGAGCAGTAGCCAGAGGTCACCACGCGGCCATCCTCCGCCAGCACCCTGAAGAGGGCATGAGGCGGAGCGCCGCTCAGCCTGCATGGCCCATCGGTCGGCGAGGGGCCCACCCGCAAGGCAAGGGCCGCAGTGGGTGCCAGCCCCACCTGGTGGCCGCAAATGCACTGCGTGAAGTGGATCCCGGTATAGATCACCGAGTCCCCAAGCATGTGGCACGTCGTGCTTTCGAACCAATGGACCTCACCGTAGATCCCCGGTGGCATGAAACCCCATATGGAACCCATGCCCTCAATGATCTCCATAGTTTCCCCCAGCCTCAGCCGGCGTCGCGGCCCATCCGCCAACCAGATCGTATCCACCGCCGTTACTTCCATGTCGGTCCAGTTCGGGTAGCGGTAGGTGGGCGGGTAGGGGCCAACGCCTACTGAAAAGTCGTAGAACAACTGATCCATGGACCAGCCGTTCGGACGGATGTACACCTGCCGCTCCAGGGTGTCTTCCCGCAACAGGGCGGTGATCTGGCCAGTGTACACCGTTTGTTCGTTCAGCGCGGGGTTCACGCTGTTCGTCATGGAACGGATGCCGCTGATCCGCAGCACGCCATAACGCACGCCCTCGATCACACTGTCGCCATCCAGGTAGTAGCGCACACACTCATAGCTGGAGAAATTGGGACCCGGCGATGCCGCGAGGTTCTCGGTCTGCCACGAGGCATGGTCCACCCCATGGGGACGTAGGCCTGTGCATGCACGACGCCACCCACAAGTTGCAGCAGGCCGATCAAGGACGATCGGACCAGCATGGCCCGTACACCGCAGTATGGGCTTGAAGGAAGGAAGGACGACCGGCGCGCCGGTGGACGTTTTCCCGGGAGATCACCGATCGTACGCCGTTGCAAGGCGAAGGCGTGTGGCGGAACCGGCGCACATCCCTTCAGCCGCCGATCTTTCTTGGCACACACGGCGCCTGCCAAGGCAAGCAGCGAAAAAACGGGACCGGGACCGGGACCGAGAACGTGGACGGATGGACAAGGCGGCATGGTAAAAGAGCATAGGGACATCAATGATAAGGCCGGAAGGGGCGGAAACCCAAACGCCGGTCCTGGGCTATGCACCACCCCCACTAGGCGTAGCGTGATCGGCGGGTTCTGAGCGTAGGCTGCGCCTACGCTCCTCATGAACAGGAACACGGTAGCCTGTGGCTACCCTTGGCATCGCATACCCCCGCTGCCGCGAGTCTCTGAACCCACGCATGTCCACCCCGCCGGGTCTGCCGTAGGCGCCCCTACCGCCTCGGGGCCGGGAACACCTCTTGGCTGAATGGCCTGCTGGGCGCTGCCGATCCCCCTGTCCACGCCCCATTTGTTTCCTTTGAAGCCATGAAGGACAATGCCACGTTCGCCCGCACCATCCAGGAAGGCAACACCTTCAAGGGGGACAGCATCGTGTTGGGTGGTGCCATGTTCAACGGCGAGGTGCCGCCGGGCGCCTTGGTGCGCGTACCCCTGCGCACCATGAACCGCCACGGCCTGATCTGCGGGGCCACCGGCAGCGGCAAGACCAAGACCTTGCAGGTGATCGCCGAGCAGCTTTCGCTCAAGGGCGTGCCCGTGCTGCTGATGGACGTGAAGGGTGACCTGAGCGGACTGGCCGCACCCGGCAGCAACAACGAGAAGATCGCCGAGCGGCACGGCAAGATCGGTGAACCCTACGAGCCGCAGGCGCTGCCGGTGGAACTGCTTACCCTGAGCAACGAACCCGGTGCCCGGCTGCGTGCCACCGTGAGCGAGTTCGGTCCCGTGCTGCTGGGCCGCATCCTCGAACTGAACGACACCCAGCAGAGCGTGCTGGCGCTGATCTTCAAGTACGCCGACGACAATGACCTCGGCCTGATCGACCTGAAGGACCTGCGGCGCATGCTGCAGTACGTGACCAACGAGGGGAAGGAGGCCATCCGGAAGGAGTACGGCCAGGTGGCCTCCAGCACGGTCAACATCATCCTGCGGAAGATCGTGGAGATCGAGCAGCAGGGCGCCGACCGCTTCTTCGGCGAGCGCAGCTTCGAGGTGGACGACCTGCTGGCGGAGCGCGATGGAAAAGGCGTGATCCACATCGTGCGCCTCACCGACATCCAGGACAGGCCCAAACTGTTCAGCACCTTCATGCTGTGCCTGCTGGCCGAGATCTACAACACCTTCCCCGAGGTGGGCGATCCCGACAAGCCCAGGCTCGTTCTCTTCATCGACGAGGCGCACCTGATCTTCAACAATGCCACCAAGGCCCTGCTGGACCAGATCACCACCATTGTGAAGCTGATCCGCTCCAAGGGCGTTGGGGTGTACTTCTGCACACAGGACCCGAGCGACGTGCCCGAGAGCGTGCTGGGCCAGCTGGGCTTGAAGGTGCAGCATGTGCTGCGCGCCTTCACCGCCAAGGACCGCACCACCATCCGCAAGACCGCGCAGAACTACCCGATATCGGCGTTCTACGACACCGAACAGCTCATCACCTCGTTGGGCACGGGCGAAGCGCTGGTGACCGCCCTGAACGAGAAAGGCGCCCCCACGCCGCTGGCCCACACGCTGGTGCGTGCGCCGATCACGCGCATGGACATCCTCACGCCGCTGGAGATCGATGGCTTGGTCGCGCGGAGCAAGTTGGCCCCGAAGTACAACGAGGTGGTCGATCCCGAGAGCGCATTCGAGATCTTGGAAAGGCGGTTGCAGGAGCGTGTGAAGAACGAGGCCGATCAAGACCGGCCACAGCCCAGCGCCAAGCGCGAACGCAAGGCGAAAGCGGAGCCCGGCACCTTGGAGAAGGTGAGCAAGAACACCATGGTCCGGCAGCTGGGCAACACGCTCATGCGTGAGTTCACCCGCGGGTTGCTCGGCATGCTCGGGATGAAGGCCACACGCAGCAAGACCGCCAAACGTTGAACACGATGCATTGGAAGGGAGCCCTATTGCTGTTGGCCGTCGCGTGTTCGGGAGCGCCGTTGCCCGGAACGGTGAGTGGTCCCACCGAGATGGTCGATGTGCGCGACCTGTCCCCGTTGAGCGGTCGGTGCATCGTGAGCTACAACGTGGAGAACCTGTTCGATGTGCACGACGATCCGGCCACGAACGACGACGACTTCACGCCGCAAGGCAAATTGCAATGGACCATCGACCGCTATACCACCAAGTTGGAGCGGCTGGCCGAGGCCATAGGCTGGAGCGCCGACGGTCCGCCCGCCATCGTGGGATTGGTGGAAGTGGAGAACCGCACCGTGGTGGACGACCTGGCCCGTACCGGTGTGCTGAAGCCGGTGGGTTATCAGGTGGTCCATCATGAATCACCTGACGAGCGCGGGATCGATGTGGCTTTGCTGGTGGACCCGCGCTACGGGAAGGTGCTGCGCCACGAGCCGTTGAGCGTGCCCTTGGACCGCGACCGTACCCGCGACGTGCTTTACGTGGAGATCGCCTTGACAGGTGATGAACGCCTGCATGTGTTCGTGAACCATTGGCCCAGCCGTCGCGATGGCGCGCGTAGCGTGCCCAAACGCATGACCGCCGCGCGCGTGGTGCGCGAGGCGGTGGACGAGGTGCTTCGGGCCGACCCCGATGCCCAAGTGCTGATCATGGGCGACTTCAACGATACTCCCCTCGACCGCAGTGTACAGGAGGGCTTGGGAGCCGCCTGCGATGCGACCGCCGATGCATCGTTGTTCGCGCTGATGTGCATGGGCCAACCCAGTGGCAACGGCAGTTACAACTACCAGGGCGAGTGGTCGTACCTGGACCAGATGGTCGTGAGCCGCGCGCTGCTGGCCAAGGTGGCCGAGGCGAAGGCGTACTGGGACGAGCGCTTGCAGTTCCGCCATCCACGCAACGGCCGCTCGCCCGACAAGACCTACGCGGGCGACGATTACAAGGGCGGCTACAGCGACCACCTGCCCATTTACCTCCGTCTGAAATGACGAAAGCCCCGTCACCGGGCCTTCGCAGCAGGTGTGCCGACGGATCAGTCGCGCCGGTTCATGTAGATCATGATGTAATACAGCAGCGTGCCGATCGAGCCGATCGCCGCCACCAGGTAGGTGCGTGCGGCCCACTTCAACGCATCGGCGCTCATGGCGTACTCGCCCGTGGTGACGATGCCGCGCTGCTTCATCCAGACCAGCGCCCGGTTGCTCGCGTCGTACTCCACCGGGAGCGTGATGATGCTGAACAGGGTGATCAGGGCGAACAGCACGATGCCGAACAGCAGCAGGCCCGTGCCGAAGGAGTTCACCAGCAGGATGCCGCCCAGGATCACCCACTGCACCCATTGCGAGGCGAAGCTCACGAAGGGCACCAATTTGCTGCGCATGGTGAGCCATTGGTAGGCCGTGGCGTGCTGCACCGCGTGGCCCACCTCGTGCGCGGCCACCGCAGCGGCGGCGGCGTTGCGGGCGTGGTACACCGCCTCGCTCAGGTTCACGGTCTTGTTCACCGGGTTGTAGTGGTCGGTGAGCTGCCCCTGCACGCTCATCACCTTCACATCGTGGATGCCGTGGTCGTGCAGCATCCGTTGCGCCACTTCGGCACCGCTCATGCCATTGGCCAGCGGGGTGCGTGAATATTTCTCGAAACGGCTGCGCAATTGCTGGCCCACCAGCCAGCTCACCAACATCACCAGGACACCGATCAGATAGGCGCCCATCATCGGGTTTCCTTCCATCTTCCTTCAGGGTTTGCGTCCGCAGGAAGCAAGATCATTGCCGTCCGCAGCGGGCTGCCGGATCGTCAGTGCGGCGTCGGCTGCGGTAGGGTGCGTGGGTGGGATCACTCCCCGGCCGCATCGGCCTTCTCGATCTCCTTGTCCAGGATCTCCTCGATCTTCCTGCGGGTGATCTCGTCGATCTTGTCGTTGGCCTTCGCCTGCTTCTTCATGAAGCGGAACATGGCGTTCTTCTTGATCTCGTAGGCCACGTGCACGGTGTACTCCTTGGTGGTCTCGTCCTGGTACACCACCTCGCCGATCTTGCGCAGGTCGGCCAGCTCGGTGTTCATCACCTCGCGCACCAGCGTCTGGAACTTGTCGGCCACATCGGCAGCGTTGGCGTTCTCGGTCTGCCCCAGGTATTGGTCGGTCACCGCGCGCATGTTCGTGCCCACCTGGCCGGCCAGCTGGTTCTTCGCGTCGAGGTCGGCCTTGCTGCGTGCGATGTTCTGCTTGATGCTCGTGCCTTGGCCCGTGCCGCGGAACCATGCGTTGTTGCTCTCGTACTTGTTGCCGCTGAAGGGCTGCTTCACCTTCACGGACCCATCGGGGACCTTGCTTCTGCAGGCGGTGGTGCCCACGGCGAACAGGGCGATCAGCAGAGTGGGGGCGAGGAGGGTGCGGATGAGTTTCATGGCGTGATGGCGATTCGGGCCGGACCCGACAAAGAAAACACCATGCCACGCGACGGCGGGCCCGGGCCTTTCATTTTCCATGGTACGCATTGCAGGAAGTGCGGAAAGTCCTCGCAACTTTCGGGAAATTCCCCTGACCATGAGAGCACTCAAGGTACTCCTGATCACTCTGTTGGCCCTTGGGGCCTTGGTCCTGGTCTTGTTCCTGATAGGCCCGTCGCGCACGGTGGTGGAGCGTACGGTGGCGATGAACGCACCGGCATCGGTGATCTACCCGAAGATCGCTTCGTTGGAGACCATGCACGGCTGGAGCCCGTGGTCGGAGATGGACCGCGACCAGGTCACTGAATTCACCGGCGAGGATGGTGCGGTGGGTTCCAAGCAGACCTGGTCCGGCGATACCGTGGGCGTGGGCGTCATGGAGGTGCTGGAACTCACGCCCGACCAGCACGTGGGCCTGGACCTGCGTTTCAGCGAACCGTTCGAGAGCCGGAGCAAGGTGGACTTCGATCTGGTGAGCGAGGGTGCTGCCACGCGCGTGACCCAGCGCATGACCACCGACAATGGCTTCATCTCGCGGATCATGTGCGTGTTCTTCGACACCGATGCCATGATCGGGTCCGCGTTCGAGCAGGGATTGAACAACCTGAAGGCGATCGCCGAGGCCGAGCACGCCGAAGCGGCCCAGGAGTTGGCGGCCCGCACGGTGAAGGGCTATGTGATCAATACGGTGGAGAGGCCCGCCACGGTGTACGTGGGCAAACGCAACAAGCGGCTCAAGTGGGATGACATGGACAAGTTCTTCGGTGAAAGCTTCGGTGGGGCGGCTGCCGCGATCGGCGGGGCGGGTCTGGAAATGATCGGACCTCCCACCGGGGTGTATTTCGTGTGGAATGAGGCCGACCGCACCACCGACCTGCTCGCTGGCTTCCCCGTGAAAGCAGCCGAGCCGGGCCAGTTCCCCGGTTTCGAGGTGTACACCGTGCCGGCCAGCCGCATGCTGCACATCGCCTACTACGGTTCGTATGAGGACAGCATGGCCCCGCACGAGGCCATGAACGAGTACATCGAGACCAACAACCTGACCCATTACGGGAACGTGATCGAGGAGTACGTCACGGACCCGAGACAGGAGCCGGATACGTCGAAGTGGCTCACCAACATCTACTACATGGTGAAGTAGATCCGGCCACCCCCCTGTGACGAAGAGCAGGTTGCGCGTGTAAACAGGCATGCGGACCTGCTCTTCATCTTTCCCGATAGGACTGCTCGTGCAAGGCCGAATGTGCCGCCCGGGCTGCATCACACAGGATAGATTTGTTCGGATGCGTAGGTGGCTGAACGTAATGATGGTGCTGGCCCTATGGCGTTGCATGGCCTGGGGGCAGATCGAGCTGGTACCCTGGGCCAATGGCATCGGCCAGGCGGTGTACGTGACGCATTGCGGCGACCATCGCCTGTTCGCCGTGAGCCAGTGGGGCGCCATCTTCATCATCGAGGACAGCATGCAGGTGCGGGATGTGCCCTTCCTCGACATCCACGAACGGGTGGTGAACAACGGCGAGCGTGGTATGATCGGGCTGGCCTTCGACCCGGACTATGGCGAGAACGGCCATTTCTATGTGCAGTACATGGCCACCGGCGGCGCCTATGGGGTGAGCACCCTGTCGCGCTTCACGGTCTCGCCTGAGGATCCCAACGTGGCCGATCCGGACAGCGAGGTAATCCTGCACACGCACGTGCAGCCCTCAGCCATCCACCAGGCCGGCCATGTGGAGTTCGGGCCCGACGGCATGCTCTACGCGGCGTTCGGCGACGGCGGTTGGGGCGGCGATCCTGCGAACAGGGCGCAGGACCTCACTTCGCCCATGGGCAAGATCTTCCGGATCGCACCGCTGGCCGATGGTTCGTACGCCGTGCCTGCGGACAATCCCTTGGCTGCGGCCCAGGGCGATACGCTCCCTGAGATCTTCGCTTACGGCCTCCGGAATCCTTACCGGTTCTGTGTGGACCCCGCGAACGGCGACCTATGGATCGGCGATGTGGGAGAGGACAGGTACGAGGAGGTGGACCATTGGCCCGGTGGGGCCTCCGGTGCTCCCAACTTCGGTTGGCGCTGCCTCGAAGGGCATGAGCCCTACCTCCCTGCGGGATGCGATACGGGTTCCACCCTTGTTGCCCCGGTCCACGTGATGGCACATCCCTCGGCAGGTGGTCAGGTGTGCGCGGTGATCGGTGGAAGGGTGGTCCGGGGAGCCGCCTACCCGCATCGGCAGGGGCACTATCTCTTCGGTGAGTTGTGCACCGGCGAGTTCCGCGCGTTGTGGCGCGAGGGCGACGACTACGTGAGCGAGCCGCTGCTCACCACCGGCGATCAGGGCTTTTCGTCCATTGGCGAGGGGGCTGACGGAACGCTGTACGTCACCCACCTGATGGATCACCGTGTTTACAAGGTGGTGGACCACTGCACCATGCCGAGGCCGGTGATCGAGGCCTTCGGCGGGGGGCTGCAATGCTCGCCCGGCGCCGCTTATCAATGGTTCTTCCAAGGGCAGCCGATCGTGGGAGCCACCGAACAGCACTATTCCCCGCAGGAAGAAGGGTGGTACACGGTGGTCGTTGATCACGGCCCGGGCTGCCAGCTGGTATCGGATAGCGTGCACTTCGTGGCGACCGGGCTGGAACAACAGGTTCCGACCGGACTACGCATCTATCCGGCCCCTGCCGACGACCGGGTACATGTGGCACTCCCGCACCATGCGCATGCGCGACCGGTGGTCGTCCGGGTGCACGATGTGTTCGGGCAGTACCTATTGAACGTGCCTTGGCCGGTCGGGGAACAGGTCCTGCACTTGGAGCTTGCTCACTTGCCAGCGGCCACCTATGTGGTCGTCGTGGAGGCCGGTGGCCATGTGCTGGCGCGGGAACGGATGGTCATCGCCCGTTAGGCCTGCCGCGACCGCGGGTGGAACTGCATGATGTTGCTGCGCAGGTAGTCGCGGTCCAGGTGCGTGTAGATCTCGGTGGTGGTGATGCTGGCATGGCCGAGCATCTCCTGCACCGCACGCAGGTCAGCGCCGCCTTCCACCAAGTGCGTGGCGAAGGAGTGGCGCAGCGTGTGCGGGCTGATGGGCTTGCGTACACCGGCCTTCACGGCCCAGCTCTTCACCAGGTTGTACACTGTCATCCGCGACAGGCCACCGCCGCGCATGTTCAGGAACACGAGGTCCTCGGCCTTCTTCTGCACAGGCAGGTGCGACCGCTCATGCTCGAGATAGAGTTCCACCTGCTTCATGGCCTCGGGACCGATGGGTACCAGCCGCTCCTTGTCGCCCTTGCCCACCACGCGGATGAAGCCCTCGCTGAAGTGCAGCCGTGAACGTTGCAAGCCGCAGAGCTCGCTCACCCGCAGTCCGCAGCTGTACAGCACTTCCAGGATGGCGGCGTCGCGGTGGGCCATGGGCCGTGACCGATCGATGGCCTTCGCCATGGCATCGATCTCCTGCACGGTGAGGAAGACCGGGAGCTTACGGCCGATGCGCGGGCTCTCCAGCAGTTCCGTGGGATCCTCGTGAACCACCTTCTCGCGTTGCAGGTGGCGGTAGAGGGCACGCACGGCGCTCAACAGCCGGGCCTGGCTCGATGCGGCAGCGCCCTGCTTGGCCACGGTGGTGATGAAGGCCTGCAGGTCCTTCAAGCGCATGTCGGTGGGACGCAACGGGGGCGCAAGTTCCTCTGCGTACCGGCGCAATTTGGCCAGGTCGCTCAGGTACGACTCCACCGTGCGGGTACTCAGCGAGCGTTCCACCTTCAGGTGGATGCGCAGGTCGGCAAGGGCGCTTCCCCAATCCATGGTACGAAGGTCTTGACACATGCCGACCGCCTCGCCGGCGCGTGCTGCCCGCTGCCCACCACCCGGTGTGGATGGCACGGTGCAGTGGCCGATCTTCGCGGCATACCATCGCCCCGGCACCGCCATGCGCATCCTCATCCTCAACGGTCCGAACCTCGACCTGCTCGGCACGCGCGAGCCCCACATCTACGGCGGCCGTTCCTTCCCCGATCATTTCAAGGAGTTGCAGGACCTGTTCCCGCAGGTGGAGCTGGCGCACGCGCAGAGCAATGTGGAAGGCGAACTGGTGCAGATGCTGCGCGATGCCGTGGGCCGCCATGATGCCGTGGTGTTCAACCCGGCCGGCTATTCGCACACGAGTGTGGCGCTCCGCGATACCATCGTGGCCATCGACCTGCCGGTGGTGGAGGTGCACATCAGCAACATCCACGCCCGAGAGGAGTTCCGCCACCACACGATCACCGGTGCGGCATGTCGTGGCGTGATCACCGGTTTCGGGCTGGAAGGCTACCGACTGGCGGTCTTGCACCTGCTGAGCCAGGTGCGGTAGCGCAGGTACGCCCGCGTTCTACTTCGTTCGGAACGCCTTCATGTCCAGCTGCGTGAACCACTTCCACCCGAGGATGAAGCGGTCGTAGGCGATGCTGCGGTGGTACATGCCCGTGAGGTCCGGAGCACGCTCGGTGGCCAGCAGGACGCGGCGCTCGCGCAGGACACCCGGCAGCCGACCGAAGTAGTGCCAGTGCGCGCGGGCCACCTGCCAGGTATGTGCGGCGTGCCCTTCGAACAGGAACTTCATCGCGGCGAAGCCGTCGAGCACGAGGCGGCGGAAGAGCCACCAGACCCACCAGCCGTTGTGCAGGTTCTTGGTGAGCACGATCAGGCTGTTGCGGAAGTTGAGGTAGGTCTTGCGCGGACTGCCGTAGCCCAGTGCGCCACCGCCCACGTGGTACACGGTGCTGGCGCTGGTGTAGCCGATGCGCCACCCCCGCCGTCGCAGGCGCCAGCACAGGTCGATCTCCTCCATGTGGGCGAAGAGCGTGGCATCGAACCCGCCCACCTCGTGGAAGGCATCGGCCCGCACCATCAGGCAGGCACCGGTTGCCCAGAACACCTCGCGCTCGCCGTCGTACTGGCCCTCGTCCCGCTCGGTCACCTCGAAGATGCGCCCCCGGCAGAACGGATAGCCGTTGCGATCGATGAAGCCGCCGGCCGCGCCCGCGTGCTCGAAGCGGCCGCGGTCGTTGTAGGACAGCACCTTGGGCTGGCAGGCCGCCATGCCCGGATCGCTGTCGAGGTAGCGCTCCAGCGCATCGAGCCAGCCGGGTGTCACTTCCACATCGGAGTTCAGCAGCAGGTAGCGTTCGGCATGCACGTGTGCCAGGGCCGCGTTATATCCACCGGCGAACCCCAGGTTGCTTTCCAGCCGGATCGTGCGTACCGTGGGAAAAGCGCTGGCCAGGTACGTCAATGAATCGTCGGTGGAGCCGTTGTCGGCCACGATCACCTCGGCCCCCGGGCTGTTGGCCACCACCTGACCCAGGAAGCGCTCCAGCCAGGAGCGGCCGTTCCAGTTGAGGATGACGATGGCGGTGCGCATCAGCGGGAGGGCGGTGCGCAAAAATGCGGGTTCCCGCCCATGCGCCACCTATCGCGGCATCTCGAAGAACTCGTTCGCGCGGTCGCCGCTCAGGCTGCCGGGCGAACGAGGGTCCACGTTGGAGCGCGACACATTGCGCTCGTGGAGGATCTGGTTCCAGCGCGGGTTGTTCAGTTCACCGGGCACTTCGCTGTGCAACAGCTCGAAACAATCGCTCACCAGGTCGGGTTGGTAGAACACGAAGCGGCGGTTGGTGTACTTGCCGGCGCGGTAGTAGTGCCAGATGGTGTAGGGGTACGAGTCCATCTCGTTCAGCCGGTCCATCTGCGTGTTGGGCGGACCGTACTTCAGGTACACCATGCCACGGTCGGTCTGGTAGCCCTTCAACACACGGCAGCCATAGAGCTTGTTCACCTTGATCACCTCCTGGCGGTACGCGTTCCACGCTGCTTCGGGATCGTTGCTGCGGTTGGCCCAGAAGCTGTAGAAGAAGCGCTTCATCAGGTCCATGTCGCGGTCCTTCCAGCGGTCGTCCACGATCTTGCGCTCCAGCGGATCGGCGATCGGGCGTAGGCTGGCGATGTGCTCGGCCAGGGTATCGGGGTTGCTGAAGGCACCGGCGAAAGTGTTGTCGATGTCGAGCTGGTCCATGGCGGCCAGGTCGTAGTTGTGCTGGATGCGGTTGTTGCGTTGGAAGAACAGTTCCTTGCGGTTCACCAGTTCGTCGGCACGGTCGCGCACTTCGACCGCCAGCAGGTAGTTGCCCGAGGGCAGCTGACCGATGTCGAAGGCGGCCATCACCGGTTCCACAGGCTTGCCCTTCGCGCGGGTCACCTTCTTGAAGTTGGCGAACACCGTGCGCGTCTCGAAGGTCTCGATCTGATAGGTGAGCAGGTATGCGCCGTCGGTGCCGAAGACCTTGTCGGTGCCGTACACCTCCGTGTAGAAGTTCAGTTCGTTCAGGGCCGGAGGGAAGTAGTCGCTCAACAGGGGGACCACCAGATGGCCGTACCGGGCGTTGGGATCGTCGGGAGCGGGAACGATGCGTTCGGCGAGGAGGGCATCACCGAACTCCACCGCGCCGGTGAGCGCACCGATCGCGAGCGGGGCACTGTGGCGGGTCACCGTGGTGTCGCTGCCTTGCAGGTCGCGCACCTCGATGTTCAGGTCGTAGCTGCCGGGTTGCAGCAGGAAGGTCTCCTGATGCACGATGTCGGTGCTCAGGCTGTCGGTGCGCTCAGGGCCCGCCACCTGGGTCTTGGCGAAGGTCACGATGGCGCCGTTCTGTTCCACCACAGTGAGCACCTCCACCCGTCCCTGCTGGAAACCGCGTTCGTTGGGGGCGATCGTGAACGTGCCGGCCAGGACCGCCAGGTTCACTTCGGCCCGTGCGCCCTGCCCGGGCACATGGAACACCTTGGTCTCCACCACCACGCCCACGGCGGCGGGGGCTACCGTTGCGAGGCAACAGAACAGGGTGGAAAGGAAGAGGAGAGGGGTGCGCATGACACAAAGCTACGGTCATCGGGCAGCGATGGCCTGCCGCTTCCTGCCGATGCCGGACCGTTCGCTGTGCGGCACCTCCCTACTTCGCGCTCTTGAGCTTGTCGGCGAACACCTTGCGGAACTTCTCCAGCTTGGGCTGGATCACCATGCGGCAATAGCCCTGTTCGCCGTTCAGGGCGTAGTAGTTGTGATGGTAGTCCTCGGCCGGGTAGAAGGTATCGGCGGGTACGATCTCGGTGACGATCGGTGCCCGGAAGGCGCCGCTCTCGTCCAGGGCTTTCTTGTAGCCCTCGGCCACGGTACGCTGCCGCTCGTTGTGGTGGAAGATCACCGAGCGGTATTGCGTGCCCACATCGGCGCCCTGGCGGTTCAATGTGGTGGGGTCGTGCGTGCGCCAGAACACCTCAAGCAACTCATCCAGGGTGAGCACCGCTGGATCGTACACCACCTGCGCCACTTCAGCGTGGCCGGTGGTGCCTGTGCACACCTCGCGGTAGCTGGGGTTCTTCACATGTCCGCCCATGTAGCCCGGGGTCACGGAAAGCACGCCTTTCAACTCCAGGAAGACGGCTTCCACGCACCAGAAACAACCGGCGCCCAGGGTGATGGTATCGGCATTGGCGGGAATGGTCTGGGGCTTCTCGGTCATGGTCGAAAGTGTTCCGGCGGTGGTATCGGCGCCGCAGGCCGCAAGCGCCAGCACGAAGAGCATGCCGGAGGAAGGGATCGTCGGCGTGCCTGCCATCATGGCCGTTCGGCGTTGGTGGTGAATGCCAGCAGCTGTCGGCCGATGCGTTCCACCACGCCCACCACCAGCGCGTTGCCCATGAAGAAGGCGCGCCAGGTGTCGCTCGCTCCTGCGGTATGGTCGTCGGGGAACATGTTCAGCCGCTCCAGTTCAACGGGCGTGAGCCGCCGATAGTGTCCCGATGCCGTGCGCACCACGTGCTTGAAGCGCGAGGCACCCCGGCCACCCTCGCCCGTGACGATCGTGCGCGAGGGCTTGTCCAGCGGATCGGGGAAGGCCATGGCGCCCTCGCTGTAGGCATAGGTGTGGCCGTTGGCGTTGCGGGCCTCGCGCTTGGCGCCCTTGAGGTAGCGCCAAGCGGGCAATTCCTTCCTGGTGATCCGGAAGGTGCGTGGCACCTCATTGTCGGGTACCAGCACATCGCCCAGGGTGGTGCGCGGTCCGTCGTACTGCGGCATCACTTTGCAGGTGTGCACTCGGCCGTTGTGCATCACTCCCGCGTTCAGGAAGGGCGAGGGGCCCTTGTTGCTGCCGAACGTATCGGACAAGGTGGCCAGGTCGGCCGCGATGTCGATCGTGCGGGGGCTGCCCACGGCCGCGGCCGGGAAGGCCGCTCCGAGCACGCCTTCAGCGGTGGACCACCGCACCGGATCGGTGGACGTGATCAGGGCATGGACGGCCGTGCCCTTCCGGTAGCCCACGATGAACACGCGGCGGCGGCGCTGCGGCATGCCGTAATCGGCGGCGTTGATCACACGCCATTCCACCGCATAGCCCAGCAGGTCCAGTGAACGCAGCATCACGGCCAGGTCGCGGCCGCGGCGACCCACGGGCGAGCTCAGCAGGCGGTCCACGTTCTCCAGCAGCAGGTAGGCGGGCTTCGCCTTCTTCTCGCTCAGGATGCGATGGATCTGCCACCATAGCACGCCTTTCTTGCCCACCAGCCCCTTCGAGTTCTTCAGCGTGCTGGCCACCGAATAGTCCTGGCAGGGGAAGCCCCCCACCAACAGGTCGTGGTCGGGGATACGTTCGGCAGGCACCGTGCTGATGTCCTCGTTCACATGGCCTTCAGCGCCGAAGCGCGCCACGTAGATGTTCGAGGCATGCTGCACCCTGCGGCCGGGTTCCCACTGGTTGCTGAAGACCACCTCGAACCGACCATTGGGGCCCGAGGCTTGCGACAGCCCAAGCCGGAAACCGCCTACACCGGCGAAGAGCTCGGCGACGCGCAGGGTGGTTCCCGATCGATGCGTGGTCACGGCGGGGCCGAACTTATGAACAGAAAGGGGGAGGCCCCAGGGCCTCCCCCTTGTCGAGCGGGAAACGGGACTCGAACCCGCGACCCTCAGCTTGGGAAGCTGATGCTCTACCAACTGAGCTACTCCCGCACATGCCCCGGTCGTCCGAAGCGTGGGCGAAAATAGCGTGCGACGTGCTATCCACGTACCGGGGTCGATAGCGCCGCGCGCATGTCGTCGGCGGCGGGGCGTTCGAACACCTCCAGATGGAAGTAACGGTACACCGAGAGCAGGTGGTCGAAGATGTCGGCCATGATCCCCTCGAACACCACCCACCGCGTATCGTTGGTGAAGCAGTAGACCTCCAGTGGCAGGCCGTGCTCGTGGGGCGCCAACTGGCGCACCATGCAGGTCATCTCCTTGTGGATGCCCGGGTGCGCTTTGAGGTATAGCTCCACGTACTTGCGGTACAGGCCGATGTTGGTGAGCCGACGGCCGTTGATCGGAAGATCGCCGTCCACGCCCAGCAGGGCGTTGTGCCGTTCGATCTCGGCCCGCTTCTCATCGATGTAGGGCGTGAGCAGCTTCACCTCGCGCAGGCGGTCCAGTTCCGCATCGGTCAGATGCCGCACGCTGCTGATCTTGATCAGAACGCTCCGCTTGATGCGCCTGCCGCCACCAGCGAACATGCCGCGCCAGTTCTTGAACGAGTCGCCGATCAGCGCATAGGTGGGCACGGTGGTGATGGTCTTGTCCCAGTTGCGCACCTTCACCGTGGTCAGGTTGATCTCGATCACATCACCATCGGCACCGTACTTGGGCATCTCGATCCAATCGCCCATGCGCACCAGGTCGTTGGCACTGATCTGTATGCTGGCCACGAAACCGAGCAGGGTGTCCTTGAAGATCAGCAGCAGCACCGCCGAGGCCGCGCCCATGGCCGTCAGGAAGGTCACCGCCGAGCGGCCCGTGAGCTGGCTGAAGATGAGCACCCCGGCGATGATGTACAGCACCAATGTGGCCACCTGCACGTAGCTGTCCAGCGGCTTGTCGCCGAACACGGGACTTTGGCGCGACGTGTCCCGCGCGGCGCGCAGCACGGTGCGTGCGATCCGTACGAACAGCACGATGAAGAACACATTGAACAGGCGCTCCACGGCGGGGATCAGCTCCGGCATGTCCTGGAACAGCACCGGCACCAGGTGGTAGCTCAGTACCAGCGGGACCACGCGCGCCACATAGCGCGGTAGGCGGTACTGTAGCAGGTGATCGTCGAAGGTGTTCTTCGTCCGGGCAGCCATGCGCTTCAACGCCATGTGCAGCACCGCGGCCAGGCCCTTGCTCAGCAAAGCCATCACCCCGAACATCACGATGATGCCGGTGAGCAGCGCCACCCAGACCGAAGCGGTGTGGGAAAGGCCCGCCTCCATCAGATAGCGGTGCAGCAGGGCGATCGGATCGGGCAAGTGGAAAGGGAGGGTGTTTCCTGTCATCGGCTCCGGAACGAAGAGGGCGCCACGAAAGGCACCAAGGGGCAAAGGCCCAAGCGGTGCGAAGGTACGGGCGATGGGGCGGGGCGCTGTCCACTACAGCTCCAGGAGCCAGCTGCGCAGCGCCTCCTCGTCGTCGAGCAATTTCACGGGGAAGGGGGGAGGGAAGAGCGAGAAGAACATCCGAGCCGCCGTGGCCAGCACATGGTCTTCCAAGTACACACCCAATGCCGTGATGCTTTGCTCATGGCCCTCGAACACGTTCGAGCGCAGCGTGTTCACATCCCAAGCCGGATGACCCGGCACCACGAACAGCAACGGCCCGCGGCCCCCGGGCCGCAGTTCGGCGCGCGCCTGCAACATGGCCCTGATGTTGACCGTATTCAGCACCTCGTCCTCCTTCACGTGGATCTCGGACAAGGTGTTGGGTAGCACGCTGATGCGCGCCACGTCGATCTCGCGGTGGTGTGCGGTATGCACGATCGATGCTGTTCGCTGAACAATGTACTCCTTTCCAGGGACTTGTAAGTTCATCACCGGTCGTCGCACCGCCCTGGGGCACCGGCGGCGGTGCAGCAATGCCGGAGTAGCGAACTCGTGTACTTTCGCGCCATGAACCTGCACGAGTATCAAGGCAAGAGCATCCTGAGCAAATACGGCGTGGCCGTGCAACGTGGCCTGGTGGCCTACAATGCCGACGAGGCGGTGGACCAGGCCAAGCGCCTGAGCCAGGAGACCGGCACCAAATGGTGGGTGGTGAAGGCCCAGATCCACGCCGGTGGCCGCGGCAAGGGTGGCGGCGTGAAGCTCGCCAAGAGCATCGACGAAGTGCGCGAGAAGGCCGATGCGATCATCGGCATGATGCTGAAGACCCCGCAGACCCCGCCCCAGGGCAAGAAGGTCCACAAGGTGCTCATCGCCGAGGACGTCTACTACCCCGGCCCCAGCGAGACCAAGGAGTACTACATGAGCGTGCTGCTCGACCGGGCCAGCGCCCGCAATGTGATCGTCTACAGCACCGAAGGGGGCATGGACATCGAGGAGGTGGCCGAGAAACACCCCGAGAAGATCCAGAAGGAATACATCGATCCCCGCGTGGGGCTGCGTCCCTTCCAAGCGAACAAGATCGCGACCAACCTGGGCGTGACCGGTGCGGCCAAGAAGGAGATGGTCAGGTTCATCACCAACCTCTACAAGGCCTACGAGGGAAGCGACAGCGCCCTATTCGAGATCAACCCCGTGCTGAAGACCAGCGACGACAAGGTGATCGCCGTGGATGCCAAGGTGCGCCTCGATGGCAACGCCCTCTACCGCCACCCCGACTACGTGGAGATGCGCGACAAGACCGAGGAGGACCCCACCGAGGTGGAGGCCGGTGAGGCGGGCCTGAACTACGTCAAGCTCGACGGCAATGTGGGCTGCATGGTGAACGGCGCCGGCCTGGCCATGGCCACCATGGACATCATCAAGCTCAGCGGGGGCGACCCCGCCAACTTCCTTGATGTGGGCGGTACCGCCGATGCGGCCCGCGTGGAGAAAGCCTTCCGTATCATCCTCAAGGACCCCAGCGTGAAGGCCATCCTCGTGAACATCTTCGGCGGCATCGTGCGCTGCGACCGCGTGGCCCAGGGCATCGTTGACGCCTACAAGAACATCGGGGAGATCAAGGTGCCGATCATCGTGCGCCTGCAGGGTACCAACGCCAAGGAGGCCAAGGAACTGATCGACAACAGTGGTCTCGATGTGATCGGTGCCGTGGCCTTGCAGGAGGCCGCCGACCGTGTGCGCGAGGTGCTCGCATAGCCTCGACCCACTGGATCGATCGGACGGATCGAAGAACGATATGAATGAACGCCCGGGCTTGCCCGGGCGTTCTGTTTCGTTCAGGTCGGTGGTGTTCAATGTGGTCGAATGGCGAGGCCAATGTGGGCGGCATGGCTTCCGGCGATCTCGTGGCGAAGTGAACCTTCCTCTCGACCACCACGTAGTACGGCGCCAAATAGGAACAACGCATGAAGTCTCGCTCACTTGTGCCTTTTCTGGTCCTTACTTTCCTTTTTTTCACATCGCACCCGTCAAAAGCCGTTACGCGAACGGCCGTCACCAGTGGTGGTTGGGCCACCGCATCCACATGGAGCCCCAGTGGTGCGCCAGCGGCGGGTGACAGGATGGTGATACCGCCGGGTAGGACGGTCACCGTCAGTTCGAACATCACCTACAACGCCCCCATCGAGATACAGGTGGGCGGGACCCTCTACTTCAGCGGCGGAGGAGCGAAGCTGAAGATGCCCTGTGGAAGCTGGGTGTTGATCCTGCCGGGCGGCACGTTGGATGGCAATGGCAACGGTAACAGCCAGACGATCACCATTTGCAACATCACTTACTGGTCCGCAGGTTTCGATGGACGGATCTCCGGGCCTGCGGGCTTCCCTCAGAACATCCTGCCGGTCGAATTGATCGATTTCAACGTGCGGAGCATCGACCATCAGGTCGTGTGCGGGTGGTCCACGGCAAGTGAGCAGGGATCCGATCGTTTCGAGGTTTGGGTGGCGCAGGACGGGGCGCTGTTCACCAAGGTCGGTACCGTTCAAGGTCAGGGCACCTGCAGCATCAGGGTCGACTATACATGGGGCGATCCCGAGCCGCGTTTGGGACTGTGGTACTATCAACTGCGCCAGGTGGACGACAACGACACCTCCACCGAACTTGCCATACGTGCGGTGCACGTGGAACCACAGCAGCTCATGGCATGGCCTAACCCGGCCACCAGCCTACTGCATGTCAGGACCGCAGGACCTGGCACGACCCATTTGATCGACCCCGGGGGACAGGTGGTGATGACCATTCCTGCGACGGAAGGACAACAGGTGCTCGATGTGAGCCACCTGCGGCAGGGGGCCTACCTCCTCAGGTCGCAGAACGGCGATGGTGACGCTCTTCGCTTCGCCATCGTGCGCTGACCGTGCTCTTCCTCCGGTCCCGGGCAGCGTTACGGTACATCGATCGGTCATCGACCTTCCGGCGGTCAGGGGCGAACATGGAACAAGGTGTCCATGGCCTCTTCCACCGTGTTCCGGAAGTGGACCTGCCTGCCCTTGTTGCTTTCGCGGATGAATGCCTGCAGGGCGTTGCTGGGGTGATGCGCCAGGTCGCCGATGATCGCCAGGGGTATGCGGTGGTTGCTGAATTTCTGCAGCACTTCCCCGGCCATCCCGTTGGACAGGTCGAAGAACGCATCGGGCAGCTGATGCACGTGCACGATCAGCCCATCGAAGCCTTGGTAGTAGGCATTACCGAGCAGGTCCGCCGCGTCGTCGACGGTCGTGAACACCGGTCCCGGCTGCACGACCTCCGCGATGCGCCGATCCCCGTATGCATGGGTGAGGAATTCCATGGGTCCGTTCAGTTCACCAGCCGCGACACGATCGCACGCACCGGCTCCACCGCTTTGGTGTGCGCGATGCTCGGGCCGGCCACCCACACCGTGCGGTACGTGGCCGTTTGCGAGGCGGCTTCGGTGGCCTTCATGCCGATCCGGAAGCGCAGCATCTTCACCCACTTCTTCAGGGGCTTGTTCTTGTTCAACAAGCGCTCCAACCATGGGGATCGTGTACCGATCTGCTGCACGTAGGGCGTGTTGATCACCGTGCACGGCGTGCCGCTGATCCGCTCTGTCAGCACGATGTCGTCGGCCCCGTAGGTCACGCAGGCCTGCTTGTACGCCTCGGTGATCGGCGCCTCCTCCGAGGCGATGAACGGGCTGCCCACCGAAACACCCTCGGCGCCATGGGCCAGCATCGTGTTCAGCTCGGCCTTGGTGCCCACGCCACCGGCCGAGATCACGGGGATCCGGCAATGCGCCTTGAGTTGCGGGATCAGCTTCGCGGGGGACAGGTTCCCGCGATGACCGCCAGCGCGGTCGTTCACCGCGATCAAGCCATCGGCACCCAGCGCCTCCACCTTTTGCGCGTAGCGCAGTTCGGTCACATCGCACAGCACCTTGATGCCCACCGCATGCGCCGCCTTGATCACCGCTCCGGGGTGACCCAGCGAGGTGATGATGAAGTCGCAGCCCTCCTTGCACAGCACTTCCAACTGTCCGGCCGTCCTCGGGTTGCTCTTGTTCACGATCAGGTTGAAGCCGAAGGCGCCCTTGCCGTGCAGGGCCTTCGCGGCCTTCAGCTCGCGTACCGCGGCGCGCAACTCCTCCACGGTGCGGTAGTTCAACGCCGGTATGCAGCCCGCGATGCCGCAGGCCATCGCCTCCTTCACCATGGCCGTATTGCTCACGAGGAACATAGGGGCCATGATCACCGGGTGGTCCAGGCCGAGCATTTCTGTGAGACGGGTGCGCATGGCGGTGCGGGAGGCCCGGGATCGGGCGGCGCCAAAGTTCGGCAGGAACAAGCGTTGGCTCGCGGGCATCCCGCCAGCGTCAGGGGCTCGACCCGTGCAGGGCCGGTCGGAGGGCCTACGCCGCCCCATGCAGCGCCACCATCCTGTCCGCGATGTGGTCGAACAGGTTCTTCAGCGGCTTCTCCACCATCACGCGGAGGAAGGGGTTGATGTCGCCATTGAACACCTGCCACGCGGTGGTCACGCCGTCGACCTCCTGCATGTGCACATCAAGGGTGAAGGGGAAGGGGCTGCGATCGGTGGCCTTCATCTTCACCAGTCCGGGCTCGGTCCCGCCATCGAGGGCCAGGCCGATGGTGGCCGCGCCCTGCACCTTGAACGAGCACGAGGAGCCGTCGCTCTTCCATTCGCTGATGCGTCCCTGCGGCAGCAGCTGCTCGAAGTTGTTCATGTCCTGCAGGAAGGCGTACAGTTCCTTGGCCGGCTTGGCGATCGTGACGCGTTTGCTTTCGATGGTGGTCATGCGTGGGGGAATGGGCCGTCGGTCCGGACGTGGTTGAGCGATCAGACCGGGCTGGTGGCGCCCCAGTTGGCGGGGTCCTTGCGCCAGGCGTTCAGTTTGGGCAGGTCGGCCTCGGTGATGTAGTTGCTGCGCAGGGCTTGGTCCAGCAGGATGTTGTAGTTGGTGAGCGGCCGCAGCTTCACCTTGGCGTCCTCGAACGCCTTGCGGGCCTCATCGAAGCCATAGGTGAAGATCGCCACCATGCCTTTCACCTCGCAGCCTTCGGCGCGCAGGGGCTCCACGGCCTTCAGGCTGCTGCCGCCGGTGCTCACCAGGTCTTCCACCACCACCACGCTGCGGCCTACGGTGAGGTCGCCTTCCACCTGGTTGCGCATGCCGTGCTCCTTGGCGCCGCTGCGCACATAGATGAAGGGAAGACCCATGTCGTGCGCCACCAGCGCACCGTGGGCGATGCCGCCCGTGGCCACGCCCGCGATCATGTCGGGCCGGCCGAACTCGCTGGTGATCACGTGCACGAATTGCTGGCGGATGAAGGTGCGCACAGCAGGGTGCGAGAGCGTTTTCCGGTTGTCGCAATAGATGGGCGACCGCCAGCCGGAGGCCCATTGGAACGGTTCGCGTATACTTAATTTGACGGCCTTGATCTGGAGCAGGAACTCCGCCACTTTCAACGCCGGATCGAGCTGTGAGGGCATGCCGCGAAGGTACACCGTTTACGTCGGAGGGAAACCCGTGACCGTGGCCCCAGCGCCGCCACCTGGGCCGCCCAGGGACGAGCTGCTGGTGCTGCGCGTGGACCACGACGCCGAGGTGGCGCGTGCCCTGGCGACCCTCCAATGCAACCATACCCTGCGTGGTCTCCATCTGTTCCATGCCGATGTGGACCGTGTGTGGGAGGTGTTCAAGGCCGGGCATGTGTTCGTGGCCGCCGCCGGTGGTGCCGTTACCGACGAGCACGGGCGCCTACTGGTGATCAAGCGCCTGGGCAAATGGGACCTGCCGAAGGGCAAGATCGATCCCGGCGAGGGCGTGACCGACGCTGCCTTTCGCGAGGTGCGGGAGGAGTGCGGTCTGCGCGAGGTGCGGATCGTCGGCGAACTGCCGTCCACCTGGCACACCTATGCACGTGACGGGCACCAGCACCTGAAGCGCACCCATTGGTTCCTCATGGAGGCGTCCTCCTCGGAAACGCTGGTGCCGCAGTCGGAAGAGGACATCGAGGAGGTGCGCTGGCTTACGCCCGACGAGGTGCGTGCGATCGAACGCGACACCTATCCCTCGTTGCTCCCGGTCTTCCAAGCATGGCTGGAGCGGGGGTGAGCCGCGGCCGGCTCAGTCGTCCCACACCTTGATCCGGGCGTCCCGCGCCTGTTGGGCCTTCAACTGCTGCAGCACCTTGGCCATACCGCTGCTGGGCAGCGGCGCCGGCGAATGGGCCAGCACGTTATCGTTCAGCAGCAGGAACGCGGGCAACGTACGCAGCCGTAGGTCCTCGCGCAGTTGCTGTGCGGCCTCGGCATGCAGCCAGGTGAAGTCCTGTGCCGGATGCGCCTTGCGGTAGGCGTTCATGGCCTGCAAGGTGGTGTCCAGGCTGATGGCGATGAAGCGGACCACGCCCTTGTACTCCTTCTGCAGTTGCTGCAGGCCGACCATCTCCAGCTCGCAATAGGTGCACCATGCGGCGGTGAAGGCGATGCACACGGGGCCCTTCAGCAGCTCGTCCATGTCCACCGCCTTGCCCGCAGGATCGGTCACGCGGATCGCGGGAAGCGGTTGTCCCGCCCGCATGGTGAGCAGGTCCCACAACATGTTGGTGGCGATGCGGCGATGCTCCGGGTAGGCTGATCCGGCGGCCACCTTTTCCAGCACGGCCACGCTCTGTGCCTGGTCCACGAGCTTCTCGTTGTAATGCATGTAGAGCGCGTCGATCATAACCAGCTCGGCGGCGCCCGGGTCGTCCTTCAGGAAATCGTTGGTGGCGAACAGGCGGCGCAGGCTGTCGGCATCGGCGGTGGCCAGCGCGTGCCGGGCCCCTGCGGCGTGGAACCGCAGCACATTGCCCAGTTGCTCGCTGTGGAAGCTGCGGAAGAAGCGCACGAACTCGGGATCGTCGTGGCGGATCGCCGTGCCCGCCAGGAAGCGGTCGTACAGCATGCGGTCGTTGGCCCTCGGTCCGATCAGCAGGCCCGCCATGCTGGAGGTCAGGTAGTCGGCGAACCAGGGGTCGTGCACATCGCTATAGAACCGCCGCAGCTTGCGCTCGAAGCTGTCCACGCGGGCGTACGACCAACTGGGCATCACGAACAGGGTGGGAGGGCGTTGCGAGCTGTCGGGGTGGGCGCTGCCGCGGCGCACGATGTCCAGGGCCTGCATGCCGCGGGCCTGGTCCGTGGCCAGGTCTTCGCTGATGAAGGTGTCCACCCGTTCGTTCAGGTCGGTGGTCAGCGCGTTGATGTCGGTGTGCGGCAGGTCGTACAGCTCCAACGTGGTCCGCGTGGTGCCGTTCAGGCTGCGCGGGGTGCCCGGTGGGGGCGGCAGGAAGCGCGCGTGCAGGGTGGTGCCGGGGCGTGCGAACAGGTCGGCCGTCACATCGCCGATGCGGACCTGCAACTTGGTGGTGCCCTCCACCTCGGCGGTCAACGCGGCTCGGCCATCGGAGCCGATCGGCGCCACGGCCAGGCGCACCGTGCGCATGGTGAAGAGGTCGTCGTAGCGGTACAGCAAGGCGGCCTTGCCGACGTACGAAGGGGCTTCCAACTCCAATGTGAAGTCGCCTGCCCAAGCGGTCGCATGGGCGAGCAGCATACCGATGCAGATGAGTGTCCTCATGCCGGTCCGATCTTCATGGGTACCAACGCCGAAACGTCGGCCTTATTGACGTACAGCTCGCGCACGATGGTGCTGCTGATGTGTGCATGTTCGGCCACGGCGGGAAGGAAGATCGTTTCCACACCGGTCAGCGCACGGTTCATCAGCGCGATGCTGCGTTCGTATCCATGGTCGGTGCTGTTGCGGATGCCGCGCAGGATGAAGGTGGCGCCCACCCGCCTGCACAGTTCAACGGTCAGCCCTTCGAAGGTCGCCACTTCCACCTTCGGATGCCGGCCAAGGGCCTCCCTGACCCAGGACTCGCGTTGCTCCAAGGTGAACAGCGTGCTCTTCGAACGGTTCACACCGATGCCCACCACGATGCGGTCGAACAGGGGCAATGCCCGTTCCACGATGCTCACGTGGCCGATGGTGATCGGATCGAAAGTGCCGGGGAATACCGCGATGGCTGCCATCGGTTCGGGATCAGGGGGTGAAGAAGCTGAATTGCACCAGGCCGTAGGACCGGGTGCGCTGATAGCCCGGAACGGCCGAAAGGTCCGTTGTGTCGGAATGCTCCACGATCAGGATGCCATCGGTGCCGAGCAGTCCGTTGCCGCGCACCAGTTCGGGGATGCGCTCGATGCCCTCCATGTGGAAGGGCGGGTCGGCGAACACGATGTCGTACACGCCGCGGTGCATGCTCAGGAAGGGGAACACGTCGCTCTTCACCATGCGCCATCCTTCGGTGCCCAGATCGCGCGAGGTCCGCTGCATGAAGTCGAAGAGCTTGCGATCCTGCTCCACCGACACCACCTCCTCTGCGCCGCGCGACAGGAACTCGAGCGAGATGTTGCCCGTGCCGGCGAACAGGTCGAGCACGCGAATGCCCTCGAGCGCCACGCTGTGCTGCAACACGTTGAACAGGCCCTCCTTGGCGTAGTCGGTGGTGGGCCGCGCATCGATGCCGGGTGGCGGATGCAGCCTGCGATTGCGGTATTTGCCCGAGATCACGCGCATGAGAACTGCTCCAATGCGGCGATCCAACGGCGCGCCCCGGGCAGGCCGTCCATGCCGGTGAAGGGGGCGGTGCGGCCGAAATAGCGTTCCAGCAAGGCAGCCTCCTCGTCGCTCAGGTGCGTGCCGGCGGGCAGTACCGTGGAGCACGCGGGATCCACTCCGGTGCGTTCGGCCGCGTGCAAGGTGAAATACAACAGATCATGGGCCGTGCGGGTCGGGAAGGAGTTGCTAAGCAACAGTTTGCCGCCATCGGCCACCGCCACATCGGTGCGTTCCGGGCCGCGGTGCACCAGCACCATGGACCCTTCATTGGAGCGGGCCATGGCCGAGTGCACCAACAGGGCCTGCAGGGCCATGGGCCGTGCGTGGGGGTACTTGCGCAGCACGTTCTCCGCCGCCGATCTGTCGTGGGTGTACAGGCAGGTGGCGCCCAAGGCCACGATCGACTCATCGCGCAGCTCGCCCCTGGGCGCATGGCCCAGCACCAGCGCCAGGTGTGCAGCCTCGTTGCCCGGCTCCAACGCGCTGTCGGGAACCAGGGTGCTGCTCTCGGGCAGGGCGATGAACGATACCGTGGCCGGCACCTTGGGCAGTCGTGCATCCGTGAGGACCTCTTGTTCAGGGCCCCACGCCACGGCCAAGGGGCGACCTTCCTCAAGATGATGCACCGCCCAGGCGGCCATGCCACCACCCGTCAGGATGCCCAAGTGGTACGCCCGGTCACGTGCGGGATCGTAGGCCCGATCCTCATGTCTGCCGCCCGTGTTGTTCATCGCACGGAAATAGGAGGCGCGTCGTCCAATGCACGGTTCGCGCTGTGTTGCCGCCATGCCAGCCAGGCGGAAACGAGCACCACCAGCACGCCCACCACCAACCCGGTCCGTCGGCCGATCACGCCCAGTTGCAGGGCGAAAGCCACCAGGCCGGAGAAGAAGGCCAGTGCCGAGCCGAACAGGGCCATGGGTTCCGGCCCTTCGAGCAGACTGGCGATCAACAACGCGCCACCGGCCATGGTGAGCAGGGCCGGTAGGACGAACGGGGCCAATGGACGCGCAGCGGCCATGGCTCCAAAGTAACGGTATTTTCACCCCGGGGCCGGGCGGTCGCAGCGCGCCGCCGGTGCCGTTCCACTGCCTATCATGCAGCCCTCCGCCGCCTCCGGCATCGCCGATCGTCTCTTGTCGGCCCTGCCCTATGCACCCACCGCCGGGCAGCAGCGTGCGGCAGTGGCCCTGGGTCGGTTGCTGGCCTCGCCACGCGAGCATGCCACCTTGGTGCTCAAGGGGTATGCGGGCACCGGCAAGACCACCTTGGTGGGGGCCTTGGTGCGGGCCTTGCGCGAAGAGCACCGACCCGTGGTGCTGCTGGCGCCCACAGGGCGTGCGGCCAAGGTGTTGTCGTCGCACGCCAAGGCGCCCGCCAGTACCATCCATCGGCGCATCTACCGCATGGGCGATGACGACTCCTTCGGCAGTGTTTCCGTGGCGGCGCACAAGCACGAAGGAGCCCTGTTCGTGGTGGACGAGGCCAGCATGATCGGTCGCGGCGACGGCTCATTCGGCGATCGCGACCTGCTCGGCGACCTGTTCCAGCACGTGTTCTCGGCACCACGGTGCAAGCTGCTGCTCATTGGCGATCCCGCCCAGCTGCCGCCCGTGGGCAGCACGCACAGCCCCGCCCTCGATGTGCAGGAACTGGCCTCCATGGGCCTGCTGGCCGGACAGGTGGAACTCACCGAGGTGGTACGTCAGGACGAGGCATCGGGCATCCTGGTGAACGCCACCCACCTGCGCGAGCTGTTGCAGGACGGTGCCGGGGACACCGACGACCACGCAGGCCCTGCACCGGTGGCGATCCCCCGGTTCATACGTTTCCCCGATGTGGAGCGGATCGATGGCTACGACCTGCAGGATGCCTTGGAGGGAGCCTATGGGCGCGAAGGGGCCGATGAGGTATGCGTGGTGTGCAGGAGCAACAAGCGTGCGTTCCAGTACAGCCAGCAGGTACGCGCCCGGATCTATGGGTACGAAGAGGAACTCTGCCCAGGCGATCGCTTGATGGTGGTGCGTAACAATTATTACTGGGCGGGCGTGAACGGCGCTCCTGAACTGATCGCCAACGGCGAGCCCATCACGGTACAGCGTGTGCATCGTGTCACGGAGCACCATGGTCTGCGCTTCGCCGACATCACCGCTCTGTGGTGGAACGGCGTGCAGGAGCGCGAGATGGAAGTGAAGGTGGTCTTGGACGTACTGGCTGCCGAGAGCCCTGCGTTGCCCCTTCCCGCCATGCGCCATCTCGCGAATGCCATCGCGGCCGAGGCCGGAGCCCTGACCAAGGGTGGGCGCTACCGCCTCTTGCGCACCGATCCCTTCATCAATGCGCTACAGGTGAAGTACGGCTATGCCGTGACCTGCCACAAGGCGCAGGGGGGCCAATGGAACACGGTGTTCGTGGACCAGGGCTACGTCACCGAGGAGATGATCGACACCGAGTACGTGCGTTGGCTGTACACCGCCGTCACGCGGGCCTCGAGGCGCCTCTATCTGCTCAACTTCCACCCACGCTTCTGGGGCGAGGAGGAGTGAGGCTCCAGGCCTGCCTGAACACCACCCGGTCGATCCGCTCCGGACTGGCCAGGCTGATGATGTGGTCGTTCCCGAGGTGCCACGTGGACACATGGTACTCCGCGGCCGCATCGCGCACGAAGGCCTCGTGCGTGATCGTCATCGCGTTCAGCGGATCGCCCACGCGCAGCACGCGCAGATCGTCCATGATCCCCACGCCGCTCGCCTTCAGCACCGCTTCCTTGCGCGTCCACAGCTCGAGGAACCTGCGCTTTTCCAATGCTTCGTTCCCGGCCGTCCGGATGGAGTCGATCTCGTCGGGCGTGAAGTAGTGTTCGCTCACGGCGATGTGGTCCACCGTCCGCGCCATCGTCTCGATGTCGGCACCGATCTCCTGGCCTCGTGTGAGGGCGAGCACCACCGCGTCCTTTGTGTCGCTCAGGTTGAAGCGCAGGTCGGTGCCCTCCACGAAGGGTTTGCCGTACGGGCCACGCCCCATGCGTACCTCGAAAGGGGCGGTGTCGAGGTAGCGGCCCAGCAGGGTGCGCAGGATCCCGTGCGCGATGATGAACCGTTCCCTGTCGTGGTCGAAGCGGAAGCGCCCGGCGCGGGCCTTTTCCTCTTCATCGAGCAACGCATGCAGCGCGGATATCGCGGTGCGTTGGGCCCCCAAGGTGGAGGTCCACACGTGCACGTGGCCCGCGCCCAGGGGTGCATCGCCCGATGGAGCGTCCGGCAACGGGAAGGGGCCCGTACAGTGGATCGTCAACGGCCGACCTGCGGGCATGCTCATCCCACCACGGCCCTGGCGGCGTGCAAGGCCTGCTCGATGCCGCGTTCGACATGCGCCGAAAGGGTCTTCACGTGCGGGTCCTTGATCATGTTGTAGTGGTCGCCGGGGGAGAGGGCCAAGGTAAGCTTGCCCTTCACCAGACTGTCCCAACCCATCGCTTCGGGCCCGGGCGAGGCTTCCGCCTTGATCAGCATCATGGGTCCGTGGTACGGACGGATCGCGTAATGCTTCGTGGCCGTGTTGTAGGTGTCGATGATGTGGAAGTGGCGCAACTTGGGCGGCAGTGGTTTGCCTCGGCGCCGGTGGTAGCGCACCAGGCGGCGCATCACCGCGTTCTTCAGCGGCTCGTGCCATTTGGTCTCGGCGCGCATCACCTCGTCGTACAGGGCCGGGGCATAGGTGTCGAACAACGCGAGGAAGGGCACCTGTTCGCCCTGTGCCGTGAGCTGCTGGGCCATCTCGTACGCCACCAGGCCGCCGAAGCTGAAGCCGCACAGCAGGTATGGACCATGCGGGCGCACCGTGCGCAGCTCCTCGATGAAGCGCGCCGCGATCTCCTCCACGGTGGTGTAGCGCAGCGGATAACCGTCCTCGCCTTGGTGGAAGAAGGCATAGAACGGTTGGTCGGTGCCGAGGTCGCGCGACAGGAAGTAGTTGGCCTCATCGCCGTGCACGCAGAACAAGGGCGTTTTGCTGCCGGTCTTCTGCACGGGTGCAAGGAATTGCGTGGTGCCGCCAGGGGCCAGTTCCTTCAGGGCCTCGGCGAAGCGGGCCACGGTGGGCGCCTGGAACAGGGCGTTCAGCGCCAGCTTCTGGCCCAGCTGCTGTTCCACCTGCGAGAGCACCTGGATGCCGATCAGCGAGTGGCCGCCAAGATCGAAGAAGTTGTCGTGCACACCCAGGTCGGCTACGCCGAGCGCCTCCTTCCAGATCGCCACCAAGGTCTTTTCCATGGCGTTGCGCGGGGCCACGTGCTCGGCCTTCAGCGTGCTGGGCTGTTGCGTGGGGGGCGGCAAGCTCTTGCGGTCCACCTTGCCGTTGGGCGAGAGCGGGAGTTCCTCCAGCACCATGAAGGCCGTGGGCACCATGTAGCCGGGCAGCGTGGCGCGCAGGTGTTCGCGCACGCGCCCCAGCAGGCGGTCGCGCGCCGACCCGTCCTTCGCGTCCTTCGGATCGATGGGCACCACGTAGCAGGCCAGCTGTTTCTCGCCGGGGCCGTCCTGGCGTACGGTCACCACACGGTCCTTCACGCCGGTCAGGCCGTTCAATGCGTTCTCCACCTCGCCGAGCTCGATCCGGAAGCCACGCACCTTCACCTGTCCATCGGCACGGCCGATGAAGGCGATGGTGCCGTCGGGCTGCCAGCGCACGATGTCGCCGGTGCGGTACAGCTTGGCGCCGCTCTTCCCGCTGAACGGATCGTCGATGAAGCGTTCGGCCGTGAGGTCGGGGCGGTTCCAGTAGCCCAGGGCCACGCCGTCGCCGCCGGTGTACAATTCGCCCTTGCGGCCCACCGGGACCGGGTTGCGCTGTTCGTCGAGCACGTACACCGTGGTGTTGTGCAGGGGCACGCCGATGGGCACACCGTCGGCGATGTCCTTCTCGCTCCGGATCGGGTAGCAGCAGGTGAAGGTGGTGTTCTCCGTAGGGCCGTAGCCGTTGATCAGCACGTTGGGGCCGAGTGCCTTCAATGCCTTGCGCACATGGGGCACGCTCAACACGTCGCCACCGGCCACGATGTGCTTCAGGCCGCGCAGGCCGTCGAGCTGTTCATCCACCATCAGGTTGAAAAGGCCGGCAGTGAACCACGCCGAGGTCACCTTGTGCCTGCGGATGGTCTCTTTGATCTCAGGCAGGGTGGGTTTCTGCTGCGGCTGCAGCACCAGGCGGCCGCCGTTCAACAGGGCGCCCCAGATCTCCAATGTGCTCGCATCGAACGAGATGTTCGAGAGTTGGAGGAAGGTGAGGTCGGGCCCGAAGGGCAGGAAGTTCTGCTCGCGTACCAGGCGCACCACGGCCCGGTGCGGCACCACCACGCCCTTGGGTCGGCCGGTGCTGCCGCTGGTGTACATGATGTACACGGGGCTGTCGGCATCCACCTTGGGCATGGTCGCCGGGGCCGCCTCCTTGACCTCGCTCGGGACCATCACCCGCGCATTGTGCTTGGGAAGCGCGTCGGTGAGGTGCCTTTGCGTCAACATCACGCGCACCGACGTGTCGGCCAGCATGAAGGTGAGGCGCTCCTCGGGGTACGACGGGTCGAACGGCACGAAGCAGCCTCCCGCGCGTGCGATGGCCAGCATGGACACCACCATGTCGAAGCCGCGGTCCATGCACAGGCCGACCGGGTTGCCAGGCTTCACGCCGGCATGCACCAGTGCACGGCTCAGGTCATGCACTCGGCGCTGTAGTTCCGCGTAGGTGAGGCGCTGGTCCAGCAGCTCAACGGCGGTGCGGTCGGCATGGCGTGCGGCCACCTCGTCGAACAGGGTCGCGATGTCCACCTTGGGGTAGGGCACCGAACGGCCGGTCCATTCGGGTAAGGGCATGCGCTGTTCGCCGGTGAGGACCGTATCACCGAGCAGGTCGGCGATCGTGGCCGAGGGGGCCGCGGCGATCCGGCTTACCAGCGTGCTGAGCTGGTCCATCCAGCCGCGCACTGTGGATGCGTTGAACAGGTCGGTGTTATAGCTCCATTCGAGCACGAGCGCGTGCTCGTGGCCGGTGGCGTTGAGGAAGAGCTCGAAGTTCTCGAAGGCGCGGGGGTTGCTGATGAAGCGATGCCGCAGCCCCTCGAAGGCCACGCCATCGTCCATGTTCATGTCGATGTTGAACACCACCGGACACAGCGGGATGCGGCCCGGCTCACGCGGGATGTTCAGCTTGCGCACCAGCGTGCCGAAGGTGTACTTCTGGTTGTCGAAGGCGTCGAGCACTGCCGTACGCCGCGCTTTCAGGTGATCGATGAATGGTCGGTCCTCGTCCACGCGGCTGCGCATGGCGAGCAAGTTCACACAATGACCCACCAGATGCTTCATGCCCATGTCGCTCTGACCGGCGGCGGGCAGTCCCACCACGATGTCGCTATCGCCGGTGAGCTTGTGCAGCAGCACCTCGAAGGTGGTCAGCAGTGTGGTCACGAAGCTGGCCCCGCTGCGGGTGGCCACCTCCTTCAGTCCGCGTACGAGTTCAGGTGCCAGGGGCATGTCGATCCGGTTCCCCTTGAAGGTCTTCTGCTTCGGGCGCGGCCGGTCGGTGGGCAGGTCGAGGCGCGGCACAGTGCCCTTGTACAGGTCCAGCCAGTACTGCTCCACGCGCTGGTGCTCCGGGCTCTTCGCGAAGTCGATCGTGGCCAAGGCGTACTCGCTGAAGGTCGAGGCCTCGGGCAGCGCGGGCAGGGTGCCGTTCTTCGCCGCATTGTACAGGGCGCTGATCTCGGCCATCATGATGCCGAGGCTCCAGCCGTCGCACACCACGTGATGGCCGGTGAGGCGCAGCAGGTGCGTATCGGTCGCGGTCTTGATCAGCCAGGCCCGGAACAGGGGACCGTTCACCAGGTCGAACACCGTGGTCATGTCCTTCCTTGCCAGCTGGTCCAAATGCTTCCGTTGTTCGGCGGTCTGAAGGGCTGAATAGTCCTCGAACGGCAGGTCGATCGCCAGTTCACCGGCAATGATCATCCGCGTGCCGTTGGGGTCAAGGGTGGCGCGCAGGGCCTCGTGCCGCTGCACGAGCATGCGCACCGCTTGTTCCAGCGCCGGGCGGTCCAGGGCCCCCTTCAGTTCGAGTGATACGCTCTCGTTGTATGCGCAGCTGGCATCGCTGCCCATCATGGAGGCCACGAAGACTTCACGTTGTGCTTCGGTGGTCGGGATCGTGCGCTCGATCGGCGGCCCGGTGAACGGGTCGAAGTCGACGGCCACGTAGCGCGGTTCTTGGATGAATTTCTCCATTCCGGTGCGATCTCAGTTCTCGTCCATTTCCACCATCAGATACTTCCCTGCGCGCTTCGGGTCGGGCACGAACCAGGCGGCATCGCCTTTCGGGGTACGACCGATACGTGCTCCGGGCACCGGCGGTTCCAGCGCGCTGATCACGCGCTCGCTCAGCCTGCGACGGTGGCCGCCCAGCACACTGTTCACCACGGGGATGGGATAGGTGCGCTCCGGCATGAAGCCGCTCTCGCGCAGCTCCTTGCAGGTCTTCTCCACCGCGTTGATGATGAACTCGATGTCGGCCGCCGTGTGCGCCGTGGTGATGAAATGCGGGAAGTCCAGCACGTGCACCCCGTGGTAGCGCATCAGCATGAAGAAGAGCTCGGTGTAGTTGACGCTCTCGTCGTACTTCGTTTTGAAGGCGCTGCCGAAGTTCACCCAGCGGTAGGGCAGCTGGTACTTGTCGAACAGCCCGTTCACCCGCTCCACCATGTCCTCGGTGACGGTGTTCAGGCGCTCCTGCAGGGCGGGACCCTGCTCCTTCATGTACAGCAGGGCGGCCTTCATGGCGGCCAGGGTGAGCGGGTGGCGCACGAAGGTGCCGGCGAAGTAGGTCACCCCGGCGGGCGGCACGCTGTCGTCGCCGTACTGCCAGTGCCCGCCGTCAAGGGCGTCCATCCATTCGCTCTTGCCGATCATGGCGCCCACGGGCATGCCCCCGCCGATCACCTTGCCATAGGTGCCGATGTCGGCCTGGATGCCGAAGAGCGCCTGCGTTCCGTTCGGGTGCGTGCGGAAACCGGTGATCACCTCGTCGAAGATCAAGGCGGTGCCGTGCTCCTTGGTGATGCGGCGTACCTCGCGCAGGAAGTCCACCGGTCGGAATTCCATGCGGCGGCTCTGCACGGGCTCCACCAGCACGGCGGCAGCCTCGTGGCAGCGCTGCTTGATGATCTCCAGGCTCTCGGGCGTGCCGTAGTCGAGCACCAACATGTTCTGCACGGCCTCGGGCATGATGCCGGGCGCGCCGGGATAGCTCTTTTTGCTCTTGCTGCCGCGGATGATCACCTCGTCGTTGATGCCGTGGTAGCTGCCGCTGAAGCAGATGATGAGGCTGCGGCCGGTCACCGTGCGGGCCATGCGCATGGCGCCGAGCACCGCTTCGGACCCGGTGTTGCACACGGCGGCGCGCTCAGCACCGGTGAGCTCGCACAGCAGCTTCGACACCTCGGCCGCCAACGGATGCATGGGCCCGATCTCGATGCCCGTGTCCAGCTGCTTGTGGCAGGCTTCCTTGATGAAGTCGGGCATGTAGCCGAACATCGAACTGCCGAAGCCGCTCAGGATGTCCACGTACTCGTTCCCGTCGATGTCCCACAGGTGGCAGCCCTGGCTGCGGTCCACCACCACCTGGTAGATCAGCTCCTTGGTCTGCGGCTTGAAACCGGTGACCACGCGCGGGTCGGCCATCGGCTTGCGGTGCTCCTGCGTGAAGGCCTTGCTCTTCGCGGTCTTCGCGGTGTAGCGCTTCACGAAGTCGTCGAACCACGCGCGCTGGTGCGGCGTCATGTCGTCCACCTTCTCCTTCACGATCCGGGCCTGGGCGCCGAAGGCTTTTTTCAGCTCGGGGGCGTCCTCCAGCGCGTTCACGGCAGGCGCAGCGGTGGCCGCCGGACGACCATTGGCGGCCGCAACTGAAGCGCCGCCACTGCTCCAATGCGGCAGGATGTGGTCGGCGAGCTTGTCCAGGTTGGGCAGTTCCTCGTTCAGCTGGCGGAAGGAGATCTTCACGCCGAACTTCTTCGAGAGCGAAGTGGCCACCTGCGTGAGGAAGAGCGAGTCGAGGCCCATCTCCAGGAAGGTGTCCTCGTTGCCCGCCTCGGCCAGTTCAAGGCCGGAGCTCTCCTCCAGCAGCTGCTTGATCTGCGCGATCAGCGAGCCCTTGGGCGAGAGATCGGCATCGCCGCTGTCGGGCACCGGCGCTTCGATCGTGGTGCTCGCGTTGGCGCGACCGCCGTCGGCCACCATGGCCACGGGATCGACCCAGTGCCGGATGCGCTCGAAGGCGTAGGTCGGCAAACTGATGCGGCAGCGCACCTCACGCTCGTAGAACTTGTTCCAGTCGATGAGCACGCCGCACTGCCACAGGCCCCCCACGGCCTTCAGCAGTTGGGTGAGCTCGTTGCCGTTGCCCGCATGGTCGCCCAGCGAAGGCACGGCCACTTGTTTCTTGGGATCGCTGCTTTGCTGCCGGGCCAAGGTGGTGGCGGTGGTGCGCGGGCCCACCTCCAGCATCACGCGGTCGGCGTCCTCCCAGGCGAACTTCACCGCTTGCGCGAAACGCACGGTGGCGCGCAGGTGATCGCTCCAGTAGGTGGGCGAGGTGGCCTCATCGTCCTTCAGCCATTCGGCGGTCACCGTGCTGATGATGGGGATGCGCGGTGCGCTGAGCGTCACGCCCTCCACCACCTTGCGGTAGGGCGCCACGATCGGGTCCATCATCGGGCTGTGGAAAGCGTGGCTGGTCACCAGCAATTTGCAGGTGATGCCGTCCTTTTCCAGCTCGGCCTGGAGTTGGGCGATCGCCTCGTGCGGACCGCTGGCCACGCACAACTGCGGACCGTTGTTGGCGGCGATGCTGCATCCTTCGGGCAGGCGCTTCACCACGTCCGCTTCCGCTGCACGCACGCTGAGCATGCTGCCACCGGGCAGGTCCTGCATCATGCGACCGCGGTGGGCCACGAGCTTCACGGCGTCCTCCAGGGAGAACACACCGGCCAGGCAGGCCGCGGCGAACTCGCCGATGCTGTGGCCCATCATCGCGTCGGGCGTGATGCCCCAGTGCATCCACAGCTTCGCGAGGCTGTAGTGCATGGTGAACAGCGAGGCCTGCGTGTGGATGGTCTGCTTCAGCTGGTCGGCGGCCCGCTCTTCTTCACCCGCCTTCGGGAAGATGATGGCCTTGAGGTCCGTGTTGAACTCCTTGCTGAACAGCTCGCAGCAGCGGTCGAAGTGCTCCTTGAACACGGGCTCGCTGTCGTAGAGGTCGCGGCCCATGTTCACGTACTGCGAACCCTGGCCGGGGAACATGAACACCACACCGGGGGCGGCCTCATGCAGTTCGCGCGTGCCGATCAGGTTGCTGTCCTTGTTGGCGATCGCCTCGATCACCTCGGCGTGGCTGCCCCCCACGATCAGGCGGCGGTGCTTGAAGTGGCGACGACCCACCTGCAGGGTGTAGGCGGCGTCGGCGAGCGAGGCCTTCGGATGGGTTTCGAGCCAGGCGCGGAGGTTGTCCGTCATGGCGTCGAGGCTGGTGCGGCTCTTCGCGCTGAGCAGCAGCAGTTGCCTGCTGCGCGAAGGGCTGGTGGCCACGGGCACCGGCGGCTCGGCGAGGATCACGTGCGCGTTGGTGCCACCCACGCCGAAGCTGCTCACACCGGCGAAGCGCGGACGACCGGGCACACGCGGCCAGGCCTCCTTCTCCGTCAGCACGCGGAAGGGCGAGTTCGCGAAGTCGATCGCCGGGTTCGGGGTCTCGAAGCCCACGTTCGGCGGGATCACCTCCTCCTTCAACGCCAGCGCGGTCTTGATCACCCCCGCGGCACCCGCGGCGGGCGTGAGGTGGCCGATGTTGCTCTTGATGGAGCCGAGGGCGCAGTGGTGGCCGTTCTGCTTGCCGCCGAAGGCCAGGGTGAGGGCCTCCACTTCGATCGGGTCGCCGAGCGGGGTGGCGGTGCCGTGGGCCTCCACATAGGTCACCTGGTCGGGCGTGATGCCGGCGTCGGCCTGGGCCATGGCGATCACCTCGGCCTGGCCGCGCACGCTGGGCGCGGTGAAGCTGGCCTTGTCGCTGCCGTCGTTGTTCAGGGCGGCGCCCTTGATCACGGCGTAGATGTGGTCGTTGTCGCGCACGGCGTCATCGAGGCGCTTCAGCACCAGGATGCCCACGCCATCGCTGAAGCTCGTGCCCTTGCCGTTGGCGTCGAAGGCGCGCGTGCTGCCATCGGGGCTGTACATGCCGCCCTCGTTGTAGAGGATGCCGCTCTTGAAGGGCACTGTGAGGGCGATTCCGCCGGCCAGCGCCATGTCGCATTCGCCATCGCGCAGGGCCTTGAACGCCTGGGCGATCGCCACGAGCGAGGTGCTGCATGCGGTGTGGATGCTCAGCGCCGGGCCACGCAGGTCGAACTCGAAGGCCAGCCGCGTGGCGATGTAGTCCTTCTCGTTGGCCGTCATCACCGCGAAGTCGCCGACCTGCTCGATCAGCTCGGGGTGGCCGATGACGTTGCGCGTGAAGTAGGTGTTGTTGCCCATGCCGGCGTACACGCCGATCAGGCCAGCGAACTGTGCGGGGTCGTAGGCGGCGTCCTCCAAGGCGGCCCAGGCCGTTTCGAGGAACACACGCTGCTGCGGGTCCATCAGCGCGGCCACCTTGGGGTTCACGCCGAAGAAGGCATGGTCGAACTTGTCGGCGTCGTCGATCACACCGCGCGCCTTCACATAGTCGGGGTCGTTGCGCAACTCGGCCGGGATGCTCGGGTCGAGTTCGTCGGCCGTCCACCTGCTGATGCTGTTCTTCTTGGCCAGCAGGTTGTTCCAGAGCTCCTCGACGTTGGCGGCGCCGGGGAAGCGGCCGCTCATGCCGATGATGGCGACATCCCGTGGGGGCGCGTCATGACGCGCCCTTACACGGGCCTTTGCCATCTCGGCTGGGGATTCCGATGAGGGTCCACCCTCCAGGAAAGAGGCGCAGGCCCGGATCGTGGGGTGCTGGTACAGCTTCACGATGGGCAGCTTCAGGCCGTGGCCTTCGAGCTGCGCCACGCATTGGATGCTCAGCAGCGAATTGCCGCCCAGGTCGAAGAAGTTGTCGTCAATGCCCACGCGGTCGATCGCCAGCAGGTCGGCCCACACGTTGGCGAGGGTCTTCTGCACGGCGGTCTGCGGCGCGGCGTAGGCCACGTCCAGTTCGGGGCGTTTCACGTCGGGCGCCGGCAGCGCCTTGCGGTCGATCTTGCCGCTGGGCGTGCGCGGCAGCTCCTTCACGGCCACGAAGGCGGAAGGCTGCATGTAGTCGGGCAGGAGGGAGGCGAGGTGCTTCCGCAGCTCGTTGGTGCTCAGCGCGCTCTTCGCCACGTAGTAGCCGATCAGGCGCTTCAGCCCCGGACGGTCCTCGCGCACGGCGGCCACGGCCTGCTCCACCGCGGGGTGCTGCTCCATGGCCACCTCCACCTCGCCGAGCTCGATGCGGTAGCCGCGCACCTTCACCTGCCCATCGATGCGGCCCTTGTAATCGATCTCGCCGTTGGGCAGTTCGGCAGCGCGGTCGCCGGTCTTGTACATGCGACCACCGGGGATGAACGGATCCGCGAGGAAGCGTTCGGCGGTGAGGTCGTCGCGACCGATATAACCGGTGGCCACGCAGGCACCACCGAGGTACAGTTCGCCCTCCTCGCCCTGTGGCACCGGCTTCATCTGCTCATCGAGCACGTAGAGCTTCACGTTGTCGATGGCCTTGCCGATGTTGGGCAGCGCGGGCCAGGTGCTGGGATCGCCCTTCAACTCGAGTTCGCTCACCACATGGCCTTCGGTGGGGCCGTACTGGTTGCAGAAACGGCAGCCGGGCAGCTGCTTGAAGAGGTGGGCGATCGCCGGGGTGATCTTCAGTTGTTCGCCGCTGGTGAAGACCTCCTTCAGGGAGGACGGCACCTCGCCGGTGCGCTCCACGGCCTCGGCCAGGTATTGCAGGGCCACGAACGGCACGATGATGCGGTCGATCCGCGCCTCGATGATCTTCCGCAGGAGCTGCGTGCTGTTCAGGCGGTCCTCGTCGGTGATCAGCACCAATGTGCCGCCTTGGGCGAACGTGGTGAAGATCTCCTGGAAGCTCACGTCGAAGCTGATGGGGGCGAACTGCAGGGTGCGGTCGCCGGCCTTCAGCACCGAGGTGCGCAGTTGCCACTGGATCAGGTTGAGCAGCGGCGCGTGGTGCATGGCCACGCCCTTGGGCCGGCCGGTGCTGCCGCTGGTGAAGAGCACATAAAGCAGGTCCTCGGGCTTCGCCGGGCAGGGCCCCTCGAACAGCGGGCCGTTCCCCAGGTCGATGTCGTCGATGAGCAGCACCTGGGCCGCAGTGCCTTGGAACAGGTGCTGATGGGCCTTGCTGGTGATCACCACCGGCGGCTGGGCGTCCTCCAGCATGCCCGCGATCCGGTCGGTGGGGTAGGTGGGGTCGATGGGCACGTAGGCGGCGCCGGCCTGCACAATGCCGAGCACCGACACGATCAGCTCGGGCGAGCGGTCGAGGCAGAGGCCGATGGTCCGGCCGGGGGCGGCACCATGGCGGGCCACCTGGGCGGCAAGGCGGCTGGCGCGGAGGAAGAGCTCAGCGTATGTGAATGTCGAAGCGGTGCCGATCAAGGCCACCGCGTCAGGGTTATGTCGTTCGGTCTGCGCTACAAGGTCGAAGCTGTTCATCGGCGGCTCTGAAGTACCTGATCGTCAGTTGAAAGTAACAATGATCGCGGACCCGGAAGGAACATGTGAGCTCCCGGGCCGACGAGGACAGATCCGTCAAACGGGGACCATACGCTCAAAGTTGCACTTGGCTGGGATGCCTATCCATCAGGGGCTGCGGTTATTCGTCTGGCAAATCTACCCCTTGGTTCGGCCGAAACAATTGTTCGTCGATAACTTTTGTGCCCCATGGCGGTGAGGCGGTTCCATGTTCAGAACTGGCGCTGAGGTACCCTGTCCGCTACCTTTGCCCCCCTTTTTCATGTCCCTGTTCCTCCGCACTATCCTTTGGGTGGTCCTCGTATTGGGCTCTGGGCACCATGCGTGGACACAGACGTACGGGCATGATCGCTCGGTACGCATGTGGGCGGAGGCACAGTCGTCGCCAACGCGCATCACCCTGCGCTGGAAGGCCCACACGAACACCACCGGCTTCACGGTGTACCGCAAGCTCAAGGGGGCCACCTCCTGGGGTGCGCCCATCGCCAACCTTGGGGCCAGTGCGTTGGAGTATGTGGACAACACCGTACAGACCGGGGTCTCCTACGAGTACAAGGTGGTGCGCAGCACCTCGAACCTGGGCCAGGGGTTCGGCTATGTGAACGCGGGCATCGAGATCCCGATGGTGGAATGGCGAGGCACCGTGGTGCTGATCGTGGACAACACCTTCTCGGTGCCGCTGGCCACGCAGCTCGCCCGGCTCGAAAGCGACCTGGAGGGCGATGGCTGGAAGGTGGTGCGCCACGATGTGTCGCGCACCGCGCCTGTGACCAGCGTGAAGAGCCTGGTGGTGAACGCCTACAACGCCGACCCCACCAATGTGAAGGCGGTGCTGCTGATCGGTCACGTGCCCGTTCCGTACTCGGGCAACTTGGCCCCCGACGGCCACGGCGAGCACTACGGTGCCTGGCCGGCGGATGTGTACTACGGGGATGTGAACGGCACTTGGACCGACAACAGTGTGAACAGCACGGCCTCGTCGTGGCCGCGGAACCACAATGTGCCCGGTGATGGCAAGTTCGACCAGACGACGATCCCCAGTCCGGTTGAGCTGGCCGTGGGCCGGGTGGACATGTACGACCTGCCCGTGTTCGGTCAGTCCGAAACGGCCCTGCTGGGCAATTACCTAAACAAGCTCAGCAACTGGAAGCACAAGCTGATGACGGCCAACATGCGCGGGTTGGTCGACGACAATTTCACCGGTTATACCGATGCCTTCTCCCAGAACGCTTGGCGGGGCTTCGGTCCGCTGGTGCACCCGGACAATGTGCAGGCGTTGGACTACTTCGGCACCCTCGGGTCCCAGAGCTACCTGTGGAGCTATGGCTGTGGCGGTGGATGGTTCACCGGGGCCAACGGCGTGGGCGATACGCCGGACTTCCAGAGCACTCAGGTGCAGACGGTCTTCACGATCCTGTTCGGCAGCTACTTCGGCGACTGGGACAACCAGAACAACTTCCTCCGCGCTCCGCTGGCCTCGGGCCGCACGCTCACGAACTTCTGGGCCGGCTACCCCAATTGGTACTTCCACCACATGGGCCTGGGCGAGACCATCGGCTACGGAGCCGTGCTGAGCCAGAACAACGGTGGGGGGCATTACGAACCGGCCAACTGGCAGGCGGGGCGGGTGCACATGGCGCTGATGGGCGATCCCACATTGCGCATGCATGTGGTGGCGCCGCCCACGAACGTGAACGTGGTCTCCACCGTGGGCACCTCGGCCACCGTGAGCTGGACGGCCTCGGCCGAGCCCGTGCTCGGCTACCACGTGTACCGCTACGTGAACGCGGCGCAGGGCTGGCAGCGTCGCACCACCACCCCCGTCACGGGCACGTCGTTCACCGACAACACCACCGGGTTGGCGGGCAACGTGCGCTACATGGTGCGTGCGCTCAAGCTGGAGAACACCTACAGCGGGAGCTACTACAACCTGAGCCAAGGTGCCTTCGGAACAGTCCTGATCGTGGGTGTTCCCGTGGATTGCCAGGGCGTGGTGGGCGGGCCGGCGATGCCGGGCACGCCGTGCAACGACGGCGACCCCTGCACGGTGAACGATACGTGGAATGCGTCGTGCCAGTGCGTGGGAACGCCCGTGATGTGCAACGACAATGATCCCTGCACGATCGATGCCTGTGTTAACGGCGACTGCGTGTTCACGCCGATGCCCGACAGTGATGGGGACGGGGTGTGCGATGCCCAGGACGGCTGCCCGAACGACCCGTTGAAGAGCGCGCCGGGCCAATGCGGCTGCGGCAACCTCGAGCCTGGTACGGCATGCGACGACGGTGCCCCGCAGACCGTGGGCGACCAGATCGGTCCCGACTGTGTTTGTGCGGGTCAGACGGTGGATTGCATGGGTGTGCTGGGCGGCAGCGCGCTGCCCGGGACCCCGTGCAACGACAATGATCCCACCACGGGCAACGATGCCTGGAACGCCTCGTGCCAATGTCTGGGGCAGCCGATCGACTGCATGGGTGTGCCCGGTGGTGGAGCCCTGCCCGGCACACCTTGCAACGATGGTGATCCACAAACGGTGGGGGATAGCTGGACCGCTGACTGCCAGTGTGTGGGTCAACCCGTGGACTGTGCTGGTGTGCCCAACGGACCGGCCGTGCCCGGTACGCCCTGTGAGGATGGCGATCCCACCACGGGCAACGATACCTGGAACGCTTCCTGCCAGTGCGTGGGCCTGCCGATCGACTGCAACGGAGTGCCCGGCGGTGGTGCCACAGTGGACGATTGCGGCGTGTGCGGCGGCACGAACGATTGCATCGATGAGACGATCTGCATCGGACTGGCCGGTGGGGGATTGGTGAACCCCGATGGCGAGGAGGCCGAGAACGGCAACGTGTACATGAACGCGGGGGCCTTGGACCTGGTGCGCGACAGCGAGCCCGGGAACTGGCGGGGCGATCAAACGATCGCGATGCGCTTCGTGAACGTCACGGTCCCGCAGGGAGCGGTCATCATCTCGGCCTATGTGCAGTTCACTTCGCGGTCGGGCGGCGATCTGGACCCCTGTGTGCTGCAGGTGGCGGCCGAGGCGGTGGATAATGCGGCCGCGCTGAGCTCCACGCCGTTCAATTTCTCCGGAAGGCCGCGCACCACATCGGTCACTTGGCAGCCGCCCTTGTGGCAACAGCCCAATACGGCGGGCCCCGAGCAACGCACGGTGGACCTTGCCCCTGTGATCCAAGAGGTGGTGGGTCGTCCCGGATGGCAGCCGGGCAACGCCGTCGTGATCCTGGTGGAGGGCATCGGGCGCCGATCAGCTTGGAGCTTCGATCAGAACCCCGCGTTGGCGCCACGCCTGTGCATCTCCTACCATGTGCCCGAGCCCGTGCCCGATTGCCTGGGTGTTCCCAACGGCAGCGCCTTGCCGGGCACGTCTTGCGACGATGGGGATCCTTCGACCGGCAACGACCAATGGGGAAGTGATTGCACCTGCAGCGGCATACCGATCGACTGCATGGGCGTGGTGGGTGGTACTGCCCTGCCCGGCACACCGTGCGACGATGGTGATGTATCCACGGGCAACGACACGTGGAGCACGGACTGCACCTGCATCGGTCTGCCCCTCGATTGCACGGGTGTGCCCGGTGGTAGTGCAGTGCCTGGTTCACCGTGCGACGATGGTCACGCACATACAGTGAACGATGCGTGGAACAGCGACTGCGAATGCGTCGGCGAGGTCGTGGATTGCCTGGGCGTGCCCGATGGTCCCACGCTGCCCGGTACGCCCTGCGACGACGGCGATCCCGCCACCGTGGGTGATGCGTGGACCAACGATTGCACCTGCGTCGGACAGCTTCTGGATTGTCTGGGTGTTCCG
>Ga0207868_1000205_pt1 | contig 77028 bp, 64 predicted proteins | sample Passage237B_FD_187370 | JGI IMG/M metagenome (GOLD analysis project Ga0207868, IMG submission 187370) | Cellulose adapted compost microbial communities from Newby Island Compost Facility, Milpitas, CA, USA - Passage2 37B (SPAdes) (version 3) ...
CCGCCTCACGCTCTTCGAAACCGCGGGATGTGCGACTGAGCGTGCGGTCGTAGGCGCTCAGATTCTCGCGCCGCCTCACGCTCTTCGAAACCGCGGGATGTGCGACGGCGATCGACGACGCGGCGGCCGTCACGTCGTTCGAGATCCGCCTCACGCTCTTCGAAACCGCGGGATGTGCGACTCATCCGCCGGCCGTTGAGCACGAACTCACCCTCGGTCCGCCTCACGCTCTTCGAAACCGCGGGATGTGCGACAGATCCTGGACTGCCAGGTGGGATGGCGGCCCGAACCGCCTCACGCTCTTCGAAACCGCGGGATGTGCGACGGCTTCAACCACATCGGAATCGCCGAGCTCGCGCCGCCTCACGCTCTTCGAAACCGCGGGATGTGCGACCAGACGCGCGGCGAAAGACGCGAAGGCCGCCTTCCCGCCTCACGCTCTTCGAAACCGCGGGATGTGCGACAAGCGGGTTACTCCGAAGATGAGCGTAGCCCAGATCCGCCTCACGCTCTTCGAAACCGCGGGATGTGCGACTCGAAACGTCTCGCCGACGCGGAAACCCTTATCTCCCGCCTCACGCTCTTCGAAACCGCGGGATGTGCGACGCACTGCGCGTCACCGAGTTGCCGCCGCCCGATGCACCGCCTCACGCTCTTCGAAACCGCGGGATGTGCGACTGCGCCCGCGGAGAACGTGAGCGTCGCACCGCTGTCCCGCCTCACGCTCTTCGAAACCGCGGGATGTGCGACTGCGACCCGCTCTCTCTCAGGAGTTCCAAGGCACGTTCTCCCGCCTCACGCTCTTCGAAACCGCGGGATGTGCGACAGAGAAAGAGGGATGCAGAATCACTCCCACCACTTCCGCCTCACGCTCTTCGAAACCGCGGGATGTGCGACCGTGAACGACGGTAACAACGCCACCCTCGAAGTCCTCCGCCTCACGCTCTTCGAAACCGCGGGATGTGCGACGTGAGAGTAAAGCTCGCCGATGTATCCACCCCTTGCCGCCTCACGCTCTTCGAAACCGCGGGATGTGCGACGGGGAAAGGTCAACGGAATTCTCCCCCATTGCCCGCCTCACGCTCTTCGAAACCGCGGGATGTGCGACAATGCGATCTCGACCACGATTCAGGCGGGTAACACCCGCCTCACGCTCTTCGAAACCGCGGGATGTGCGACGGCCAGCGCCGACGTTGGAGTTGTATGGCTCTGTCGACCGCCTCACGCTCTTCGAAACCGCGGGATGTGCGACGGTTCGTGAGTCCCGCATAGAACCCCACGCACCAATCCGCCTCACGCTCTTCGAAACCGCGGGATGTGCGACAGGGTCCGACTGGTTTTCTCGCGTCCTGCGCAGCCGCCGCCTCACGCTCTTCGAAACCGCGGGATGTGCGACAACTACGTGGGCGATATGAAACGACGCGGCTTCGTCCGCCTCACGCTCTTCGAAACCGCGGGATGTGCGACCCTGCGTGATCTCGCGCGTCTCGCCGTCCTCGGTCCGCCTCACGCTCTTCGAAACCGCGGGATGTGCGACGAGCCCTCGACGATGGCTTGAGACAGAGCCTCCAGCCCGCCTCACGCTCTTCGAAACCGCGGGATGTGCGACGAAGCCCGGCGGCGCTCTCGCGGGTGCGCCGAAGCCGCCTCACGCTCTTCGAAACCGCGGGATGTGCGACATGGCTTCCCGTTCGGCCTCGAGGTCGTGCCAGATCCGCCTCACGCTCTTCGAAACCGCGGGATGTGCGACCGGAATTCTGGCCCTTTGTCGCGGAAGTTTTCGGCCGCCTCACGCTCTTCGAAACCGCGGGATGTGCGACCACCCATCCGGACTCTTCTCCTGTTGGCGGCGGACTCCGCCTCACGCTCTTCGAAACCGCGGGATGTGCGACAGAAATTCGCGGTGAGCGATTTGTTGCCGTCGATCGTCCGCCTCACGCTCTTCGAAACCGCGGGATGTGCGACGGTGAGCGTCTTGTTCGAATCGACAGTGATGTTCCGCCTCACGCTCTTCGAAACCGCGGGATGTGCGACGGCATGTTGCGGTCTAACGTTAGAACACGTCGTTCCTCCGCCTCACGCTCTTCGAAACCGCGGGATGTGCGACACGGATACGTGGTTACCGTCTAGCGGCGGCTGCGCATCCCCGCCTCACGCTCTTCGAAACCGCGGGATGTGCGACGGCGTTGAACCGGAGCAACGCCCGCGCGTCGCTGGCGTCCCGCCTCACGCTCTTCGAAACCGCGGGATGTGCGACGCTGATCCAGTGGGCGCCGGGGAGCATGGATGCGCTCCGCCTCACGCTCTTCGAAACCGCGGGATGTGCGACCCTTGCACGCCATCGCCGCCTCGTAGGCCTCGCCCGCCTCACGCTCTTCGAAACCGCGGGATGTGCGACTGTTGCGGACGACGTAATCGCCATCGCGGCGCCGACACCGCCTCACGCTCTTCGAAACCGCGGGATGTGCGACTTCTCGGCGAGAGCGAAGGCGAATTCAAACGGGGCCCGCCTCACGCTCTTCGAAACCGCGGGATGTGCGACCCCCAGCGTCCCAACTACCTAGCCCGCTACATTGCCGCCTCACGCTCTTCGAAACCGCGGGATGTGCGACCCACACGATTTGCCCCGACTGATTCGGCATTCCCGCCGCCTCACGCTCTTCGAAACCGCGGGATGTGCGACGGGGACATACGCGATCGGACACATCGACTTAGACCGCCTCACGCTCTTCGAAACCGCGGGATGTGCGACAACGAGCGTCCCGGCGCAGCGGATACGGCCACGCTCCGCCTCACGCTCTTCGAAACCGCGGGATGTGCGACAGCTCCTGTGAATAACTCCCGTTTTTCGCTCGGACGCTGGCGTGAATATCGAGCGAGTCCAAGGGGATGCGCGATCCGGTGCGTCCATGCTCGGATCCGCCCACGACGTTTACCTCTGAAAGACATCAGTGCGAGCGCCTCCCTACGGGGCGACCGCGCATCGTCGCACTCGCGGTTTCAAGGAACGTGGTTCAACCGATGGCGGAGGTTGAACCGGTCGTTGGCCGTAGCCAGTGATGAGATTCAAGCAAAATCATGGCGGGTCAATGCTAGCGTTTGCAAACGCGTCAATGGGGCGAGCGCGGATCTGGTCGGAAGGCGATGATGCCCTTATACAATCGTCACCCGCGAGCGCACGGTGTAGGGCAAGCCCAGCGCTTCGATGATCAAGGTGGCGTCGGCGGCTTCCGGCCCGAGCGAGACAAACAACACCTGATCGTGATCGGCGTTGATGATCTCGGCGAGTGCGGCGCGGGCTTGGGCGAGACGCAGGTCGTCAAGCGGACATTCGAAGACCGAATACTGTAGTCGTGTGCCGTAGCTTTCGAGGGTCTTGGCTACGCGTCGGAGGCGCTTCGCGTTCGCGATGTCGTAGCTCACGAGATAGCGGCGGCGGGTCGAGGCCATGACGAAGAGGGTCAGCGGGTGGTGAAACCGTGATAGGTAGGCGCATCGCCGCGGACCACGCGCCAGAGCTGGCGGGCCTGAACTTCGAGCATGCGGCGGTAGCTCATTTTGTAACCGAATTCCGGATGTTTGACCTCGGTATCGATGCGCCGAAACCACGCCTCCCAGAAGCGTCGCCGCCCTTGTTCGTTGAGGAAGGTGCCGGTGGCCGAGCGAATGAAGTCGCCGATGTCGATTTCGCCGCGGTTGATTAGAGTGATGGCGACCGAGTCGGCGATGAGCGGGCGAAACTCTTCCATCAAGTCGAGGGCGAGCGCCGGGCGTCCGTAGCGCGGCTGATGCATGAAGCCGAGGAAGGGGTCGAGTCCGACGGCGTGGCAGACGCCGGCAAGCTCCTTGGCGAGAATCGAATAGCCGAGCGAGAGGAGGGCGTTGACGGGATCGCGCGGGGGGCGGCGGTTGCGGCCGGCGAAATCGAACTTCCACTCGGCGCCTTTGATCATCGAGGCGAACTGCTCGAAGTAGAGGCTGGCGGCGGCACCTTCGACGCCGAGCAGCTCGGTCAGATCACGCGTGTCTTCCGTCGCATCGCGGGCCTCGGCGAGCAAGCGGAGCACGCGATCGGGGACGTCGCCGTTCCGCATGAGCATCGTGCGTTGGTTGGAAATTTTTGCGCGAATGCATTCGCGCGCGAGCTTCAGGCGGAAGAACGATTCTTCGAACAGACGCGCCTGACCGAGCCGCGCGTCGACGCCGCTGGCGGGGAGTCCGCGGAGGAGTCCGAGGAACCGTCCGGAGGCGGCGAAGTAGGCAACGTCGATGTTGTGTTCGAGGCAGGACTCGGCCGCCTGGGCGGTGAGCTGGATGGCTCCGTAGAGATAAATCGCACGAACCTGGTGCAACGGGAGCTTGCGGACGATTTCACCGTGGAGGGTGACGACGAATTCGCCGCCACGCTGGCCGACTTGAGCGCCGGGTTTTTGGACCACGAGGAGTTCGCCGTCGTCGCGCGGAGGGCGAGGAGGGGGAATCGGATCGTGGTCGGCGGGTGGGGCTCCGGTGAATTCGAGCGGAAGTTCTCCCGGCGGAAACGAGAGGCGGAGCTGGGCGTCTTCGGCGGAGGCGCGTTCGCGCGCGTGCGACCACCATGCGCTTTCGCGGGGAAGACAGACCGGGTAGGCGGAGCAATAGTCGCAGCGGCGGTCGTTGACGAGCGGCGGGGGAAGTTTGCCGGAGGCGGCAATGGCGCGAGCTTCGGCGAGAGTGGCGCGGGTTTTGGCGAAGAGCTCGTCGGTGAGCGGCACGGGCACGCGACGTTTTTCCTCGGCGTAGTAGACTTCGGCGGAGGCGACTACGGTGCCATGCTCACGCAGTAGAAGAGCGTAGGCGGCCATTTGCACGGCGTCGTTTTCCTTCGCAGCGCGTGTGCCGTCGTCGAGTCGGCGGGCGGCGCCTTTCTTGTAGTCGACGATGCATGCGCCGTCGGCTTCGCCTTCGATCACATCGACGACGCCGACGAGATTGAGTTCGACGCTTTCGAGGCGGAGCGAACGCACACGTGTTCCTTCGGGCAGGCCTTCGCGGAGCGCGGCGGCGCGTTCGTCGTCAAAGCGGGAGGGCTGGTCGGTGTGGCGATGGGCGGCGGAGCCGGCGACGGTGTCGGCGTTTTCCTCGAAAATGTTTTCGACCCACTGGAGATAGAAGAGGCGCGGGCAGTAGAGGTAGTTGTGCAACCGCCGCACCGGCATCGGGGGCTGGGCGGCGAGTTCGCCCGACGCGGAGAGAGGAGAGTCGGGCATGGTGGGGTTAGGCGAAGTTGAGCTGGACTGCCATGGCGTGAAAGCCGCTCGGACGGCCGTGTGCGTGCGAAGCAAACTACATGGGTGAACGTCGGCGTGAGAACTTAAGCAATGCTCGGACGCGTGCTCAAAACTCGTCGGGGAGGTCGGCGGATTCGTCGAGGTTGCGGGGAAAGAGGTGGGTGATCTCCGGCGTCAGCAGTCCGGCCTTCGCGAGTCGGGCGCGGTTGAGGGCGTGAATGCGGGACCACTGAAGATCCTTCACCGCTTTGAACAGCGCGCGTCCGGTGGCGACGCGGGCGCAGGTCGAGCCGACTCGCACGGTGCCGCGATCGAATTTTGCGATGCCGGCGGAATCGTGAAACAACAGGGTTCGTTTGCCGGAATAGGCTTTGGGGGCGTCGGTGCCGAGGCAGAGGTAGAGCTGAGCTTCGGACCAGAGGGCGCGTTCGAGTTTGTTGCCGCCCTCCTTGGCTGCGCCGACGGGAGTTGCGCGCACGGTGCCGTCGGTGGAGCGGGAAAGGTCGAGGCGCCAGCGCGGGCGGGCGTGGAGGCATTGCGGGGAAGCAAGCGCGCGCAGGCCGATGTTGATGGCGGCGTTGATGTCGGCCTGAGAAATGCCGGTTGTGCCGTGATCGGGCGAACAAATGGGCACAAACAGTTGAGCTCCTTTCTTCGGGCAAAGCAGCGTGAAGGGCAGGGTATCGCCTTGCTTGGTGACGCGCGGCGGAAGCTTTCGGAGGATATCGCGTAAGCGGATCAGGTCGCGATCGTGCTCGCGAAGTTTGTCGGCCTTTTCTCGGGCTTCGAGGTGGCACCATTCAAAGCTGTCGAGTTGTCCGGTGTGGATTTCCTCGGCGCGGAATCCGACGATGCCGGTGCGCGCGCAGAAGCGGGAGGAGTAAGCGGCCGGGACGGTGACGACGGGGATGCCAAAGGGCTCCGCGAGGAGACGGATCTTGTCCACCAAGGCGCGGTGCGCCCACTGCATGAGGCGGCGGTTTTCACTCGGCGCGCGGTCCTGCGAGCTGAGATAGCGGTCGAGGTTTTCGAGCACGATCATGTCCACCGGGCGGCGACCGGGGATCGGCTCGTATTCCCCGTGGATGTCGCGCTGTCTGCGTTCTGCGCGGGCGGCGGCGGATGGATCGTGGGCGCGCAAGCGCACGCCGAGCGCCTCGGCAAGGATGAGGTGCGCGGTTTGGTTGATGCGCTCCTCCTTCATCCGCTCGATCTTTTCGAGGAGATCGGGGCAGGGTTCACCGAGGACGATGCCGCGGGTCTTGGCGCCAAAATCGGGTTTCTTGCGGTCTTCGAATTCCAGGAGTCGGTTCAGGGAAAGGAAACGACGGCGGAGATTTTCGATCTGCTCGATGCGGGCGAGGGAAAGGCCGCGCTGTCCGGCGATGGGAATATTTTGTTTTTGTTTAGCCTGCTTGGCGACGAGCTCGCCGTGTTTGCCGCCATCGACTTCGCGCCATGTCCACTCGTGATCCCTGCGGGGGACGATGCGCGCGGTGAGGCGAAGGAGGATCTCTCGGAGCTGGAGGCGGACGGACAGGAACTCGGCGCCGAGGCGGGCGGCGGCGTCCTTGGCGGATTCGCCGGGGCGGTGGAGCGCGGGATCCGCTTTCAGCTCTGAACTCGCCTCATTGACGATATTCGGATCGTCGGAGTCCAAGCGACAGCTTAGCGAATGAAGCCTGCGCAGGCGATTGGTCGCGGCGCGGGCGAGGTGGAGGAGTTCGTCATTGTGTTCGGGGAAGGTGAGCGCGGAGGGGGCTTTGCCTGGCGGAGCGGAGGAAGCTGCTTCGTCGGGCAAAGCACGGAGACGTTGCTCGGGTTTTTCTTCTCCGAGCAGACGTGCCAGTTCCAACGCCTCCTCCCACTCGGCGCGTGAAGCGACGCGACCGGCGGCGCCGGATTTTTCGTGGCGGGAGGGATTGCGCTGGTCGATTTCGTGTGGGAGCAAGGCGCGGTCTTCGCCGGGGAGGCGCAGGTGTCGGGCGCTGAGCACGGCGACGCGCCATGCGAGGGAACCGGTCTGGCCCACCGGATAGGGCAGGGGACGACGGCCGCCGCTGAAGCGGTCGTCGGCACGCATTTCCAGCACGACCGCCGCGGCGGCGGTGCGCTGACCAAGGTCGATGGCGAGTGCGGAGAGACCTTCGGGACGCGACCACCAGGCGATATCGTCGTCGGGTGCGTTCTTCATCCCGGGCCAGAGAAGATGGAGAAAAAGATCCTGACCGCGCTCAGACATCCGGTTGAATTGCTTCGTCCAAAAGCCCGGGCGACTGATGCGATTGGCGAGCTTCTCGACGTCAAGGGTGACCGGGAAGTTGACGAGCAAGCGGCACAGACCGACGGGCTGTCGGTCGGGGGAAGCCGCGAGACGCGGTTCGGGCATGAGACCGAAGGCGAAATCTCGCACGGGCAGCGGCGCGTGACGACGCGCTTCGTCTCGTCCGAGCAGACCGGTGAGGATGGGCGGCAACCAGGCTGATTGCGTGGCCGCTTCGCCGATCGCCTGCAACTCGTCGCGACGGAGGCGCGGGGCGGAGACAGTGACACGGAGGCGGTGCAAACCCAGTGGCGCGCCGGGTTCCGTCCGCGCAAGCGCGGTGAGTTCCCACGTGTCGGCCGAGACGGATTTGAGGCCTTCTTTGCCCGTGATGTCGCTGAAGATGAATTGGCGGGGCGAGACGACGGCGTCGGCGGGCGTGAGCCGCACGGGCTCCTGAAGAGACTCGAGCTCTTCTTGGTCTTCGAAGAACCGGCATGCGGCCCACACGACATCGTCGGCGCGTGGATGCGGATCGGCTTCATTCAAAGCGGGCGGTTGCCAAATCGAGTGATTGGAAGGGGCCGCGAGCTTGAGGAAGAGTTGGATGTCGCCGGCTTCGCGAACGTGTTCTTTTTGCCAGCTGATGACCTCACTCTCGTAGGCGGAGGCGTCGCGTTTTCCTTTCTCGTGGAGTTGGCGGAAGACTTTGAGGAGATCGCTCCAACCGCGAAGGCCGCGGCGGTGGATGCCGTGTTTCTCGGAGTCGTCGACGCGCTTGGCGGCCAGTTCCGCGAGAAGTTTTTGGAGCGCGAGATAACGAGGATCGTCACCGAGGCGTGGCGTGGAATCGGGCTCGCGGTCGGCGGTTGCCTCGACGTCGTCCCGGGGGGCCTGCTCTGTGCTCGCAAGCTGGTAGTCGAGTTTGGCGGCGAGCACCTTGCGGCGGGCGGTTCGTTCCTCGGTCTTGAGGCGAAACTGATTTACCGCCTTGAGCGCTTCTTTGAAGGCGGCGATGTCGAATTCCTTCCAAGCCATGCGCGCAGGGACGGCGGGATCGGAGTCGGCGTCGGGAAAAAGCACGGGCAGCGCCGTGAAACCGCGATACACGTAACCGCGAGCGCCGCGGGCGAGGACGATGGGATCGTCGCCAAAACGGGCGAAATCGACGGCAGGTTTGGCGCTGGCGTTGGCTTTTTTGGAAGCGGTTGCGTTAGGTTTCTTGGGGGCCTTGACGAAGAGGGCGAGCAGGGAAGCCGAGGTGGTAGACGGAAAATGTTGGAAGAGGAGCGTGCTGAATGTGAGCTCCTGCGCGGCCTTGCGGTTGGCGGGAATCGTGAGTGTGTTGGGGATCGCTGCGACGCGCGCCGGCAGCTCGCCGAGCCATGTGGCGCCTTGGTGAGCCTCGGCCCAAGCGGTGATACGCGAATCGGATTTTTGCGCGATGCGTTCTTGGAAGAACTTGATCGCCTGTTCCAAGCGGTTGCGGGCGGCGGCGCCGGTGAAGCAGGAGGAAGGTTGGATCTTCACCGTCCACGACAACGACATTCTACCTGCGAGGTCGGACAGTTCAGCGTCGGTAGTATTCGGATCATGAATACGAGCAGCGAGTTCGGTTTTGCCGGCTTGGGCGGCCTGCGATGTGGCTGAGAAGTCCGGCGTGAACGTGGAGTCGGCGGCGCAGAACCGGGGAAGGTAGGTGCGGCCGCCTTGGCTGATCCCGGCGTCACCTTGGCATTTTTCGAGGAGGAGCAGACCGGCGAGGTGTCGGACGGCAGGCGAGGCGGTGTTGCCTTCAAGGATTTTGGCGAAAACGACTTCGGCCGTGCTTTGGGGATGCAATCCAAGGAAAGGGGCAACGGAAGGACCGAAGCCGATTCCCGAACCGCGTTTGCGTGTGCCACCATTCCACTCAGCGCAAACACGGTCTCGAAATTGGCGAAGCACATCGTCGTTGGGCGCCTCTGGATCTGCGTGCGCAGCGATATTCACAATGTGATAATTGACCGCGTGCTGAAATAGATGGTGGTGCTGCCAGAGGGCGTTCTCGAGATGATCGAGCTGGGTGAAAGAGGCGGGGTAACCCTGTTCGGGCTTGGCGGCTTCGATTTTGATAATGCGTCCGCGATAGATACGGGTGAGGGGCATGGCGGCGTGGGGTTGAAGCGGGAAAGAGGACGGGACTGGGAAGGGACTCACCGTTCTGGCGGCCAGAGATCTGGGCGTTGGCGGAGCAGGTCGTAAACCAGCCGACGTTGTTCGATGAAGAAGCAACGGATGGTGCGGTCGCTGGCGTAGCGAAAAACGATGCGATAGCGGTCGACGCGCAATCTGTGAAATCCGGCCAGTTCTTCTTCAAGCGGGGTTATGTCTCCCCTTCCGGCCGCCAGATCCTTTAGGGCCTTCTTAATTGCCCGCCGGTGCTGCGGATGGAGCGTGGCGACGAAGGCTCGAACCTGCTCCGAGATTTCGACTGCCGCGGGCGGTGGCATGAAAAGCCAATGTCTTGCCTCACCTTGGCTGTCAACGTTTTATCCACCAGTGATATTTAATGAGCTGCGCAGGTCCATGAAGGTGAAAACATCGACTGGTGCCGCCTAACATTCTAAAGAATAATATCTTGAGATTGTCCCCTTTTGATGGCGGGAAGAAGGGAGTTCGATGGCCGTAGCCAAAAGAGAAAAGTGGTGGCGATAATTAGGCGTCGAGCGCGTCGAGCGAGTGATACTGCGTGGTGCCGGCGCGTTCGGTCTGGAGGGCGCTCGCAAACATCGGGTTCGCGAGCAGCTCCATGGTTTCGAGCATGGCTTCCATGCGTTCGGCCGAGACCATGTAGGCGACCGGTTTTTCGTGGCGGGTGACCATGACGAGTTCTCCTTTCTCCACGCGTTTCACCAACGCAGGGAATTCACGCTGTCCCTTCGCGATGGTGCATGTAGAACTCATGCAAAAAATAAGTATCCGGCTTGGCGGGGAGTCAAGGCTGCCACCGGTCGTGAGACTGGATGCGAGAAAGTGGGGACAAAAAAGGCGCCCGGAGGACCGGGCGCCGAGAGAACGAGAACGATTACGAGAACGATTCGTTACTTGATCATGTCGGCGACGAAGGCGCGCTCGTCGAGGAGCTCCTTGTTCGTCGCGGCGATCTTCGATTTTGCGAAGTCGTCCATCTGATAGCTCGTGATCACTTCATAGCTGCCGGGAGTCGTGGTGCGGACGGGCATGCCGGCCCAGACGTTGGCGTCGAAGCCGTAGTGACCATTCGACTTCACGGCGACGGAGTGGATCGCGCCCGGCGTGACGAGGCTGCGGACGTGGTCGACGAGGGCGTTGGCGGCCGAGGCGGCGGACGAGGCGCCGCGGGCGGCGATGATGGCGGCGCCGCGTTTGCCGACGGTTTCGCAGAACGGGCCCTGGAGCCAGGCGAGGTCGTTGATGACTTCGGTGGCGGGCTTGCCGTCGATCGTCGCGTGGGCGAAGGCCGGGAACATCGTCGGGCTGTGGTTGCCGTAGATGAAGATGTCTTTGACGGCGGTGAGATCGACGCCGGCCTTCTTCGCGAGCTGGGTTTGCGCGCGGTTTTGATCGAGGCGGACCATCGCGGTGAAGCGCTCGGGCGGGAGGCGCTTGGCCTGCGAGGCGGCGATCATGCAGTTGGTGTTGGCGGGATTGCCCACGACGGCGATGCGGGCGTCATCGGCGGCGACGGCGTCGATGATGCGGCCCTGTTCGATGAAGATCTTGCCGTTGTCCTTGAGGAGGTCGGCGCGCTCCATGCCGGGACCGCGGGGTTTGGCACCGATGAGGAGGCACCAGTTGGCATCCTTGAAACCGACGGAGGCGTCGGAGGTTTGGATGATGCCCTTGAGGAGCGGGAAGGCGCAGTCGTCGAGTTCCATGGCGACGCCTTCGAGGGCCTTCAGCGCTTTTTCGAAGGGGGCTTCGATGAGCTGAAGGATGACGGGCTGGTCGGGCCCGAACATGGCGCCGGAGGCGATGCGGAAGAGGAGGGAGTAGCCGATTTGGCCGGCGGCTCCGGTGACGGCGACGCGAAGGGGTGTTTTCATGGGAAGGAAGAGTTAGCCCACGGAACACACGGAATACACGGAAGAAAGTTTCGTGCGGAAATTTTTTAGGAATGGCGAGCGCGGCGGGAGAAAGGCTAATGCGGGTGAGTTGGGCGAGGATGACGTCCGCGCGCTGGTGAGCAGGGAGCGCCCGCGAGCGGGCGGCCTACGGGCCGAGGAAAGCGTCCGCAAGCGGACGGCCTACGCGAAGCGCGGGGCGAGGGCGGCGTGGATTTCGCGGACGAGGGATTCGGTCGTCGCCCAGTCGATGCAGGCGTCGGTGATGGAGACGCCGTAGCGGAGGTTTTCCTTGGGCTGGGGGAAGGGCTGGTTGCCGGCGCCGAGGTTGCTTTCGACCATCGCGCCCATGATGCTGGTGTTGCCTCCGACGATTTGGGCGAGGACTTCGCGGACGACCTCGGGTTGGCGCTCGGGTTTTTTGGAGGAGTTGTCGTGCGAGCAGTCGACGAGGATGGATTTCGGGAGATTGGCTTTGGCGAGGAGCTGTTCGGTTTGCGCGATGTGAGCGGGCGAGTAGTTGGGGCCGGTGGCGCCGCCGCGGAGGACGATGTGGCAATCGGGATTGCCGCGGGTGACGATGGCGGAGGCGGCGCCGTCGAGATTGATGCCGAGGAAAGTCTGGGGTTGGGCGGCGGCCTTGATGGCGTTGATGGCGGTGGTGATGGAGCCGTCGGTGCCGTTTTTAAAGCCGAGCGGCATCGAGAGGCCGGAGGCCATTTGGCGGTGGGTTTGCGATTCGGCGGTGCGGGCGCCGATGGCGGACCAGCAGATGAGGTCGGCGATGTATTGCGGAGTGACCGGATCGAGAAGTTCGGTGGCGGTCGGCAGGCCGAGGTCGAGGACGTCGCGGAGGAAGGTGCGCGCGAGGCGGAGGCCGGCGGCGATGTCGTGGGATCCGTCGAGGTGCGGGTCCATGACGAGGCCTTTCCAGCCGACGGTGGTGCGCGGTTTTTCGAAATAGACGCGCATCACGATCATGACGCGGTCGGCCACTTCCTGGGCGAGGGCGGCGAGGCGACGGGCGTAGTCGCGGCCGGCTTCGAGGTCGTGAATCGAGCAGGGGCCGACGATGAAGAGGAAGCGTTTGTCGTCGGTGAAGATAAGCTTGTGGATCTCGCGGCGCGACCGGGCGATGAAGGCGGCTTGCGATTCGGTTTTCGGGATCTCGGCGAGAAGCGCGGCGGGCGAGGGGAGGGCGCGGGTTTCGACGACGTTGATGTCGGATGTTCGCTGCATGTGGAAGAGGAGGAGGGTGAGCTTGGGACGCGGGAGAGGGGCGGGGCAAGCTGAGAGAAAGCGCCAAGATCCAAGGACCAAGATCCAGAGAAGGATCAAACCTCAATGGCCAATGCCGGAAGGGGGGCCGACGGGGAGGTGCGGGCCGAAGCGCCGCACTGCTTCGGGGGGCCCTGAAATTTGGGCAAAAAAAAGTGGCGGGCCGCTTACCCCTAAGCGGCCCGCCTTTGCTTTCTTAGTTACCCCAAAACTCCCGCTAGGCGGGAGAAGTGTTGAAATTGATGAGTTGAGAAGTAGCGCGGAACGACCCACCGTCAACTGAAAGTTCGATTTTTCCTGGAGCTCATTTGGAAACGACGCAATCAACGTGAGTAGCGGAAGTGAAGTTTCGGCGGGGGCCGGAGGGTTTTTTGTGTGGAAGCCGGCGGCGTGGCTGCGGGTGACGGGTTCGGATTCGTTTTCCTTTCTGCAGGGCCAGTTTACGAACGACCTGCGGGGATTGGGCGAGTCGGGCGCGGTGTATGGTCTGTGGTTGAATCACAAGGGGCGGGTGTTGGCGGATAGTTTTGTGCTGCGCGGTGGCGGGACGGAGGAGTTTTGGGTCGGGAGCTATTTTTCCGAGGCGGCGGCGATCCGGGAGCGGTTGGAGGCGTATGTGATCGCGGACGATGTCGTGGTGGAGGACGTGACGGCGGAGTGGATGGGAGTGACCGTATTTGGGAGAGGCGAAGGGCGGATCGAAGGGGCGCTGGGTTTTTCGGGGCGCCGCGCAAGGGGGGCATGCGTGGAGTGGGTGGTGCCAGCGGGTGCGATCGAGACAGTGAAAGCGCGGCTGGAGGGGGCGGTGGAATTGTCGGCGGAAGAAGTGGAGCGGCGGCGGATCGAGGCGGGGATCGCGGCGGTGCCGCGCGACATCGGGCCGGGCGAGTTGCCGAACGAGGGCGGGTTGGAGACGACGGCGATCTCGTATACCAAAGGGTGTTATTTGGGGCAGGAGGTGATGGCGCGGCTGAAATCGATGGGGCAGGTGCGGAGGCGGTTGGTGCGAGTGCGCGGGAGCGGCGAGGCGCCGGCGCCGCCGGCGGGGTTGTTTCAGGGTGAACGGAAAGTCGGCGAGCTGCGGAGCGCGGTGCGGAGCGGCGATGGGTTTGTGGGGCTCGCGTTGGTGTCGTTGTTGAACGCGCGGGCGGAGGCGGGGCTGGCGTTGACGGAAGGTGGGCCGGAAGTCGTGTCGTGGTTTTCTGGAGACATGGAAACGTGAGCGAACATGCACAACTCGTGGAGCTTTGTCGGAAGTTGGGCGCGTCGGGACCGCAGGCGGAAACGATGGCGCGGCAACTCGCGAAGCGGGCGGATCAGCTCGCGACGGAGCGCGGAATCACGCGAACCGAGGCGATGCGGCATTTGCTCGAGGTGGTGGTGAAAGGACGGGCGGGCGAGGTGCCGGGGCGGATTCCCTGAAGTTCTCGGCCGGCGACGTGAAAGGGTTTGACCGGTGGGGCGCGCGGGCGTGTGTTCGGCGGCTCAAGCTGAAACGCGACGATGAACAAAGCGGAACTGGTCGATGAAGTGCGAAAGCTGCTGGGGGGCGAAACCTCGAATGCGGCGGCGGAGCGCGCGGTGGAGGCGGTGTTGGCGGGGGTGACGCGCGGATTGAAGCGCGACAAGGAAGTGCAGCTTGTGGGATTCGGGGCGTTTTCGATCGCGACGCGCGCGGCGCGGCGGGGCTTCAATCCGCACACGAAGCAGCCGATGAAAATTCGCGCGATGAAGACGGTGCGCTTCAAGGCGGGGCAATCGTTGCGAGCGGTCGCGTGAGCGCGAGGTGACGCGTGGCTGAATCGCTCAATAAAATCCGGCGGGAATTCGCGAAGGCATTTGGCCGGAAACCGGCGACGATCGCGCGCGCGCCGGGTCGGATCGAGTTCATCGGCAATCACACCGACTACAATGGCGGCACCGTGCTGGGCGCGGCGATCGATCGCGGCGTGACAGTGGCGATCGCGCCGCGCGAGGATGGACGGCGGCGGTTCTGCAGCAGCCTGAACGGGCGCGTCGTATCCATCCCGGCAGGACGTCCGGTGAAACAGAAAGGCGCGCGGAGCTGGTTGAATTATCCGCTCGGCGTGATCGCGGCGCTGCCGAAGTTCGGGCTCAAGGCGCCGGGCGGTTTCGATTATTACGTGACGTCCGATTTGCCGACGGGCGCGGGGTTGAGCAGCAGCGCGGCGCTGGAGTTGTCGTCGGCGCTGGCGTTTTTGTCGCTGACGGGCGAGACGCCGACGCGCGAGACGGTGGTGAAGGTGGGGCGTCACGCGGAGAATCATTTCGTGGGCGTTCCCTGCGGGATTCTCGACCAGGGGGTGTCGGGTTTCGGGAAGGAAGGGCGGCTGGTGTGGATCGATTGTCGCGGGCCGGAATTCGCGACGGTGCCGATGCCGGGAGCGGCGCGGTTCTGGATTTTCAACACGCACACCAAGCACGCGCTCGTGGATGGTTTTTACGCGGCGCGTCACAAAGCGTGCATGGCGGCGGCGAAGGCGCTCGGCGTGAAATTGCTGGCGGATGCGACGATCGCTCAACTCGAGGCGGCGAAGGAGAAATTAAAGCGGGAGCATTATCAGCGGGCGAGACATGTGATCGAAGAGATCGCGCGCGTGGATGCGACGGTGCGGGCGTTGAAGCGCGGGAATCTGGAGCGCGTCGGGAAGCTGTTGACGGCGTCGCACGAGAGCTCACGGACGCTGTTCGAGAACAGCACGCCGGAGTTAGATTTCCTCGTGGAGGAACTGGTGAAAACGCCGAACGTGTATGGCGCGCGGCTGACGGGTGGAGGATTTGGCGGCGCGGTGATGGCGCTGACGTCGGAGACGTTTACGGCGGCTCAGGCGCGGAAGGTGGCGCGGGCGTATGAGAAGAAATTTGGAGCGGCGCCGGATGTGTTGCAGACGCGGACGGGAGATGGCGCGGCGGTGATCGGGTGACGGGATTTTCGAATTTCGATTTGGGATTTTCGACTATCGGGGCGGCGGGAGCACGAGCACGATTACGATCACGGGCGGGGCTCGCGGTGTTGGTGCGCTCGGTGGGAGTCAGAGGAGGGCGGCGAAGTCGGCGAACCAGGCGTTGATGGGTCGGCTGAGGAAGAGGAAGTAGATTCCGGCGGCGATCGCCAGCATGGGGCCGAAGGGGACGTGGACGCCGAAACCGATCGGGGCGGCTTCGCCTTCGGGCGTTTCGGATTTCGGCGCGATCGGGGCGGTGCGACCGGAAAGTTTTTGCCAGGCGAGCGCGAGGCCGACCCAGATGACGCCGACGACGGCGCCGCCAAAGAGGGCGAAGACGGCGCCTTGCCAGCCGCAGAACGCGCCGATCGCGCCGGCGAATTTCACGTCGCCGAAACCCATCGCGTCTTTTTTGAGCACGGCTTCGGCGAGGAGGGCGATCCAGAGGACGACGCCGGAGCCGACGAGGAGGCCTTGAAGCGAGTCGATGCCGGAGCGCATGGCGTCGATGAGGAAGAGATCGCTGGCGTGGCCGTGGAGCGACGGGACGAAGAAGGAAAGGATCACGCCGAAGACGCCGCCGCCGAGGGTGAAGGCGTCGGGGATGATGAGATGATCGAGATCGATGAACGTGGCGGCGATGAGACCGCCAATGAAGATCATGCCACAGATTGCTTTGGCAGGCGGGAAGTGGAGCCAGCAGGCGAGGAAGAGGGCGGCGGTGAGGAGTTCGACAAAGGGATAGCGGAACGAGTAGCGGCGACCGCAGCAGCGGGCGCGTCCGCGGAGAATGAACCAGCCAAGAATGGGGATGTTGTCGCGCCACTTGATCGGTGTGCCGCAGGCGCAGTGCGATCCGGGACGGACGAGAGATTTTTCGGCGGGGAGGCGGTAAATGACGACGTTGAGGAAGCTGCCGATGCAGGCGCCGAAGATGAACGCGACGGTAGGGAAGAACCACGGGAAGGCGTGGGAGACTTCGGCGAGTGTGGCGGCGTTCACTTGGGGGGAGGGGAGAACGAGAAAGAGAACGAGGAACGAGAATGATTTAGAGGCCGAGGGCGGTCCGGGCGGCGGTGGACATGGTGGGGGCGGTCTCGGCGGCGGGAAGGTCGGTCCAAATTTCAAGGGCCTTGGCGCCTTGGTGGACAAGCATCGAAAGGCCGTGAGCGAGCGGAAGCCCGAGTTCGGCGGCGCGGCGGAGGACCGGGGTTTGCGGGGGATTGTAGATCATGTCGTAGACCGCGATCGGACGCGGAAGCGCGGCGAGATCGATCGGTGCGACGTCGGTGGGGCGAAGACCGGCGCTGGTGGCGTTGATGACAATCGCACCGGCGGGGAGATCGGCGGGCGGTGTATCCGGAGAAAAACCACGCAACGGAATGCCGTGGGCGGTGGGGGCGATCGCGGCGAGGAGAGCGTCGAGATTGGCGGCGGTGCGGTTGGCGATGGAGAGCGAGACGCAGCGGCGTTGGAGGCATTCGATCGCGGCGCCGCGGGCGGCGCCGCCCGCGCCGAGGAGAACCACATGGGCGCCGGCGAGATCGACGCCGAGGGTTTCGCGCAGACCGGAGGCGAGGCCGTAGCCGTCGGTGTTGTGGCCGAGCCAGCCGCGTTCGGTCCAGAGGAGGGTGTTGACGGCGCCGACGGGAAGGGCGGCGGGCGCGATGGCGGCGACGTGATCGACGGCGATGACCTTGTGCGGAACGGTGAGATTGAGGCCGCGGAAACGTTTTGCGTGAAATTGGGCGAGCGCCTGGGGGAGGTCGGCGGGGGCAACTTCGAAGCGGAAGTAGCGCCAAGAGGAGAAACGTGGATCGCGCGCGGCAGCCACGGCGAGCGCGGCGTTGTGCATCGCCGGGCTGATCGAGTGTTTGATCGGCTGGCCGAGAACGGCGAGGGCGGTGCCGTCGAAAGACCAGGACGCGAGGTCGGCGAGAGTGAGGACGGGGTCGGAGGGCGGCATCTTTCTCGTGCTCGGTGAGCTTTCTCTTGCTCGAACGTGGAGCTAACCGGGAGAAAGAGAACGAGAAAGAGGAAAGAGAAAGATTTCTAAGCGCTGTGCTTCTCGTAGGCGGAGTCGAACTCCTCGACGAAGCTGGCGAAAAGCTTGGCGTGCTCGGTGTCGCCGGCGGCGCGGTAGTGATTCACGAGATTGCGGCAGCTCCGGCAGAGGACCTCACGGATGGGGGTCGGCATAAGGTCCGAGCTTTTCGGGACGATCTTGTTGGCGCGGAGGAGCGCGAAGACCTCGTCCGTATCCAGAAAAATACCACGGTCGAAAGGATCGATGAAGAACGGCTTCGATTCCGTGTAGCAGCCGACGATGAAATGGCCGGGGAGGCCGACGGGCTCGAGCTCGATGCCGAGGCGTTCGGCGACGAGAAGATAGACGGTGCTGAGCGAGATCGGGATGCCTTTGCGGCGGGCGAGAACGTGGTCGATCAGGCTGTTGAGCGGATCGGTGTAGTTGTCGACGTTGCCGTGGAAGCCCCACTCGTGGAAGAGCACGCGGTTGATGATGCGGCACTGCTCGCGGATCGTGGCGGGCTGCGTGATGAGGTCGCGGCAGCGGTTGGCGATCTTGTCGAGGGTCGCGCAGCAGGCGGCGACGTCGAGGTCGCGGGAAACGGTGCGGCTGAGGAGAAACGCGCCGGTTTCGAGCTCGTAATTCAGCGAGCGGATGAAGCCGCGGAACTCTGCGACGGGGTCGGAGAAACGGAGCTCTTCGAGGAACCAGTTCGCGTGCCGGGCGAGGACGCGGTGGGAGCCGTGCGCGACTTCTTGGAGGAACTGAATGCCAGGCGCACCCAGATCGTTGAAGAGGGCGAGGAGCGCCTTGCGCACCGAAGGTGTCGCATCGTCGAGCAGACCCATGAGCGCTTCCCGCCGCGCGTCACTCAATTTGACCGTTTCCACGTTGCGGGACAGAAAATGAAATCCCCCATGCGGCAATCAGGAAACTATCCGGGAGGGAGAATTTAATGTTTGCGTTACGAGGGCGCGGCGAGGCGCGGAGGAGCTAATATGGAGCGAGCGGCGACGTGGGTAAAAAGGTGAAACGCTTACGCGTTCCGCTACCGCACGTTGGGGCGGTGACCGAAGAGGGCGGTGCCGACGCGGATCATCGTGCTGCCGGCGGCGATGGCGGTGGCGAAGTCGCCGCTCATGCCCATCGAAAGTTCGCGGAGCGGCGCGCCGGTTTTGGCGGCGAGGGTGTCGCGAAGTTCGCGCAACGTGTTGAAGGTGCGCTGCGCGACGGCGGAATCGTCCGACAGCGGCGCGATCGTCATGAAGCCGTCGACCCGAAGGTGGGTTTTGGTGAGCGCGAGATCGAGGAGGCGCGGGGCGTCTTCGAGTTCGGCGCCGAATTTGGCGGGGTCGCGGCCGGCGTTGATCTGGAGGAGGATCGGCAGGGTGCGGCCGAGTTCGGCGGCGGCGCGGTCGAGGTGGTTGAGAAGCTTCTCGCTATCCACGCTTTGGATACGGTCGAACGTCTCGGCGGCGAGGCGGGATTTGTTGGATTGGAGGTGACCGATCAGCTCCCACTTCACGGCGGCGGTGGTTTGCGCACGTTTGGCGACCGCTTCCTGAACGCGATTTTCACCCACCGCGGCGAGACCGGCGCGGGCGACGTAGTCGGCGGCTTCGGCGGGGTGGGTTTTCGTGACGGGGAGCAGCGTGACGGACGCGGGATCGCGGCCGGCCAGACGACAAGCCGCGGCGATTTCGCCCTGAATTTTGGCGAGCCTGTCACAAAATTCGTTATAAGTCGGGAGCATTGAGCATTGCTTGTTGGGCTCGTGGAATTAGACCTTGTAATGATCAGGGAACCGCGAGCGAACCATGCAAATTGAGAATTTCAAAATATTCGCCGACCTCGTCGAGACGAAGAGTTTTTCGAAGTCGGCCAAATTGAATGGCATCACGCAGTCTGCGGTGAGCCAGCAGGCGCGGGCGATGGAGCGGCACTTCAAGACGCTCTTGATCGATCGGAGTCAGAAGCAGTTTCAACTCACGCGGGAAGGTCAGCGCGTTTACGAGTCGGCGAAGGAGATGCTGCACACCTACGACAAGCTGCTGAGCGAGTTGCAGGAGATGAAGAAGGTGATCAGCGGGACGATCCGCATCTCGACGATTTATTCGATCGGGCTGCACGAGCTGCCACCCTTCATCAAGAAGTTCCTGCACGATTATCCGTCGGTGAACGTGCGCGTGGAGTATCGCCGTTCGAACCTCGTGTATGAGGATATCCTGCACAACTCGGTGGATTTCGGACTCGTGGCGTTTCCGGTGAAGCAGCGTCAGATCGAGGTGCTGCCGTTCCGGAACGATCACCTGGTGTTGATCGCGCATCCGAATCATCCGTTGGCGAAGGTGGGCGAGTTGGAGCTCAAGCAACTCGCGTCGCAGCGCTTCATTGGTTTCGACCCGGACATCCCGACGCGCAAGGCGGTCGATCAGATTTTCCGCGACAACAAACTCGAGATCGAGCCGGTGATGGAGTTCGACAACATCGAGACGGTGAAGCGCGCGGTGGAGATCGACCACGGCGTGGCGATCGTGCCGCAGGCGACGGTGCAGCAGGAAGTGCAGCAAGGCACGCTCGCGGCGATCCGGTTCAAGGGGAAGGATTTCACGCGTCCGCTGGCGATTCTGCACCGCAAGGGCCGTGTGCTCACGCCGGCGATGAAGAAGTTCATCGAGATCCTGGGCCTCGATTTGCCGCCGGGCGAAAGCAGCGCAACGTAAGGCGGTTCGCGATCTCCCATCTTCGTCTTCGTCTCCATGAAAACACTACGCACATTCCTCGTTGTTTCCCTCGCGCTGGCCGGTGCGGCGCTCGCGGCGGCGCGTCCGGCGCCGTCGTGGACCTTGAAAGATCCGAGCGGCAAGCCGGTGAGTTCGGAAACGCTCAAAGGCAAGGTGGTGGTGGTCGATTTCTGGGCGACGTGGTGCGGACCGTGCCGCATGGAGATCCCGGGCTACATCAAGCTGCAGGAGAAATATAAGGACGATCTGGTGATCGTGGGGATCTCGGTGGACGCGCCGCCGCGCGGGGCGAGTCTGGTGAAGAGCTTCGTGGCGAAGAACAAGATCAACTATCCGGTCGTGATGTCGACGGACGAGGTGCTGGGGGCGTTTGGCGGGGACACCCCGATCAATGTGATTCCGACCACGTTCATCATCGATCGCGACGGCAATATTCGCGATCGCAAGGAAGGTGCGGAGCACACCGAGGAGTTCGAGCAACGGCTGCTGCCGTTCTTGAAAAAGCAGGACAAGTAAACGGCGGCGGCCCGTCGGGCGGAATTTCGGTTGGCTTCCGAAAGGCCGCGAATGATAGTGCGCGCATGCTGAGCGCAGGCACCGCGGCATTCCGCCGGTTGTGGGACGAAATTGGCACCGTTGACGCGGTGGGCGTCGAGGAACGCGTGGCGAAATACACCACGCGTTCGATCAAGAAGAACGCCAAGGTGTGGGGCTTGAAGACGGCGGTCTCGATGGTCGACCTCACGACGCTCGAGGGAAAGGACACGCCGGGGAAAGTGGCGTCGTTGTGTCGGAAGGCGCTGCGGCCGCATGAGACGGAGGACGTGCCGCGGGTGGCGGCGGTGTGTGTTTATCCGTCGATGGTGCGTCATGCGCGCAAGGCGTTGGGCGCGGAGACGGACGTGCGGATCGCGTCGGTGGCGACGGCGTTTCCGAGCGGGCAGGCGCCGTTGAAGACGCGTTTGGCCGAAGTGAAGGCGGCGGTGGCGGACGGGGCGGACGAGATCGACATGGTGATCAACCGCGGGGCGTTTTTGGCGGGGGAGTTTGGGAAGGTGCAGGACGAGATCGAGGCGGTGGTCGAGGCGTGCGGCGACGCGGCGCTGAAGGTGATTCTCGAGGTGAGCGAGCTGGAGACTTACGACAATATTCGCGCGGCGTCGTTTGTCGCGATGCGGGTGATTCGCGAAGGGGATTTCATCAAGACGAGCACGGGCAAGACGTCGTCGAACGCGACGCTGGCGAACAACCAAGTGATGCTCGAGGCGATCCGTGATTATTATTTGGATACGGGCGTGGCGATCGGGATGAAGCCGGCGGGCGGGATTCGCACGGCGAAGCAGGCGCTGCAGTTTCTGATCGCGGTGAAGGAAACGCTCGGCGACGCGTGGCTGAACAACGAGCGGTATCGGTTTGGCGCGAGCTCGTTGTTGAACGATCTGTTGCGGCAGTTGGAGAAGGAACGAACGGGGGCGTATCAGGCGCCGTATTACTTCAGCGAGGCGGCGGAAAGTTACTGATATTGCCCGCCAAACACGCGAAAGGCCGCGAAGATGTTTTTACTCAACCAGACCAGCAGGATTTCGCGAGTGTTCGCGTGATTCGCGGGCTAAAACACAATGTCCACCCTCACTTCTGATCGTAGGAAAACCACCCGTCCGGCGCGGCCCGCGCCGGAGTTGATTTTTGGGGATTTGTGGGAGTTCGATCCGGCGCCGGAGACGGCGGATCCGCGGCTGCAGGCGCGGTATGATTTGTTCATCGGCGGGGAGTTTGTGGCGCCGAAGTCGGGGAAGTATTTCGATTCGATCAATCCGGCGAACGAGCAGAAGTTGGCGGAGATCGCGCTGGCGGGGGCGGCGGATGTCGATGCCGCGTATGCGGCGGCGCGGAAGGCGTTCGAGACGACGTGGGGGAAGATGCCGGGGCGGGAGCGCGCGAAGTATCTGTTTCGGATCGCGCGTCTGCTGCAGGATCGCGCGCGGGAATTTGCGGTGGCGGAGACGCTCGATGGCGGAAAGCCGATCAAGGAATCGCGCGACTTCGACGTGCCGATGGCGGCGGCGCATTTTTTCTATCACGCGGGCTGGGGGGACAAACTCGAGTATGTCGCGCCGGGAGCGCGCGTCGCGCCGCTCGGCGTGGTGGGGCAGGTGATTCCGTGGAATTTTCCGTTGTTGATGCTGGCGTGGAAACTGGCGCCGGCGCTCGCGATGGGGAATTGCGTGGTGTTGAAGCCCGCGGAGACGACATCGATCACGTGCTTGAAGCTGGCGGAGATCATCCGCGATGCGGGGCTGCCGTCGGGCGTGGTGAATTTCGTCACGGGCGCGGGGGAGGTGGGCGCGGCGGTGATGGCTCATCCGACGGCGGCAAAGGTGGCGTTCACGGGATCGACCGAAGTGGGCAAGATCATCATGCGCTCGCTGGCGGGCAGCGGGAAGAAGATGACGATGGAGCTGGGCGGAAAGGCGGCGAACATCGTGTTCGACGACGCGCCGCTCGATCAGGCGGTCGAGGGGATCGTGAACGGGATTTTCTTCAACCAAGGGCACGTGTGTTGCGCGGGCTCGCGACTGCTGGTGCATGAGCCGGTGGCGGAGCGGGTGCTGACGAAGTTGAAGAATCGGATTCGCGTGCTGCGGGTGGGTGATCCGATGGACAAGAACACCGACATCGGCGCGATCAATTCGAAGGAGCAGCTCGCGAAGATCACGGAGCTGGTGGAGAGCGGCGTGAAGGAGGGGGCGGAGATGTTCCAGCCGTCGTGCCGGCTGCCGGCGAAGGGCTATTATTTCCGGCCGACGGTTTTCTCGGACGTCACGATGAGTCATCGCATCGCGCGCGAGGAGATCTTCGGGCCGGTGTTGAGCGTGCTGACGTTCCGGACGGTGGAGGAGGCGATCGAGAAGGCGAACAACACCGCGTATGGCTTGAGCGCGGGGGTGTGGACGGACAAAGGCTCGCGAATCCTGAAGATGTCGACCGAGCTCAAAGCGGGCGTGGTCTGGGCGAACACGTATAACAAATTCGATCCGACGTCTCCGTTTGGCGGATACAAGGAAAGCGGTTTTGGCCGCGAAGGCGGACGACAGGGGTTGTTGGATTACTGCAAACCGATCTGAGCCACGGAGGCGGTTGATTTTTCCGATGTCGAAGACCTACCTGACTGCTCCGCAGAAGATCAAGACGATGCCGCCGGGCATTCCCTACATCGTGGGGAACGAGGCGGCGGAGCGCTTCAATTTCTACGGGATGCGCGCGATCCTCGTCATTTTCATGACGCAGTATCTCATGAATCGCGACGGGGAGCTGGCGCCGATGTCGGGTTCCGAGGCGAACAAGTGGTATCACCTTTTCCTGGCGACGAACTATTTCCTGCCGGTGTTCGGTGCGATTCTCGCCGATGCGTTCTGGGGGAAATACAAGACGATCATATGGCTGTCGCTGGTCTACTGTCTCGGCAGCGTGGTGCTGGCGCTGGACCATACGCGGCTCGGACTCGGACTCGGATTGATGCTGATCGCGATCGGATCGGGAGGAATCAAACCGTGCGTGTCGGCGCACGTGGGCGATCAGTTCAGTTCCGAGAACCAGCCGCTGCTCTCGCGTGCGTTTGGCTGGTTTTATTTTTCGGTGAATGCGGGATCGTTGATCTCGATTCCGCTCACGCCGGTGTTGCTGCAGAAGTTCGGGCCGGGGTGGGCGTTTGGCGTGCCGGCGGCGCTGATGCTGCTGGCGACGTTCGTGTTCTGGCTGGGGCGCTACAAGTTCGCGCACATCCCGCCGGCGGGCCGGGCGTTTTTCCGCGATAATTTCAACGCGGAGGGGCGGGCGGCGATGGGGCGGATCGCGATCATCTTCGCGTTCGTGGCGGTGTTCTGGTCGTTGTGGGACCAGAGCGGCGGCGAGTGGGTGTTGCAGGCGGAGAAGATGGATCGGCAGGTGTCGATTTTCGGCTGGTCGTTCGAGGTGCTCTCGGCGCAGGTGCAGACGCTCAACGCGGTCTTTATTTTGGCGCTGATTCCGTTTTGCAGCTACGTGCTGTATCCGGCGATCAGCCGGGTATTCCCGCTGAATCCGCTGCGGAAGATCGGCCTCGGATTGGTGGTGACGGTGAGCTCGTTCGTGATTGCGGCGTGGATCGAGTCGCGGATTTCGGCGGGTGAGCAGCCGACGATCATGTGGCAGGTGCCGGCTTATCTGCTGCTTTCGCTGGGCGAGGTGATGGTGTCGATCACATCGCTGGAGTTTGCCTACACGCAGGCGCCGAAGCGGATGAAGTCGATCATCATGGCGCTCTACCTGCTTTCGATTTCGGCGGGGAATCTGTTCACCGCGTTCGTGCACCACTTCATCGCCAACGAGGACGGCACGACCAAGCTGCCGGGCGCGTGGTTTTATCTGTTCTTCGCGGGACTTTGCCTCGCGACGGCACTCGTGTTTGCGCTCGTGGCGCGCTCGTATCGGGAAACGACCTACCTGCAGGACGCCGAGTCCGAGCCGGCGGCGGGTTGAGCGAACCAGCCTTTTAATCTCATGAGCCGAATTCCTGTCACCAAAACGCCGAAGGTTTATGTGGGCGGAGCGTTCATTCGTTCGGAAAGCGCGCGGGTGTTTCCGGTCCACGACAAGGATGGGAATTTTTATGCGAACATCCCGCAATGCACGCGGAAGGATCTGCGCAATGCGGTCGAGGCCGCGGCGAAGGCGGGCCCCAAATGGGCGAAGCGCACGCCGTATAATCGCGGGCAGATCCTTTACCGGCTCGGCGAGATGCTGGAGGCGCGGCGGCAGGAGATGATCGATGCGATGGTGCTCTTCGGCTGCGATCCGAAGCGTGCGGTGAAAGGCGTGGAGCTGTCGGTCGATCGGCTGATCTACTACGCGGGCTGGGCGGACAAATACGAGCAGGTGCTCGGCAACGTGAATCCGGTGGCGGCGCCGTATTTCAATTTCACGGTGACGGAGCCGATGGGCGTGATCGGCGTGGTCGCGCCGGATCGTCCGCCCTTGTTGCCGCTGATCTCGCTGATCGCGCCGGCGATCGTGAGCGGAAACACGGTGGTCGCGATCGCGTCGGAGAAAATGCCGTATCCGGCGATTTTGCTCGGCGAGATGCTGGCGACGAGCGACTTGCCGGGTGGCGTGGTGAATCTGCTGACGGGATTCCGGAAGGAAATCGTGCCGACGATGGCGACGCACACACATCTGCGAGCGATCGTGGGCGTGGCGAATGCGGAGGAGCGGAAGGCGCTCGAACTCGGCGCGGCGGAAAGCGTGAAGCGGACGCGGTTGATCGATCCGGAGGAAGCCGACTGGTTTGCGGAGTCGGCGCAGAGCGTTTACGCGATTCGGGACACGCTGGAGTTCAAGACGACGTGGCATCCGGTAGGCGCGTGAGGAGACGCAGCAGAAAGGGGAAAGAACCACGAAGGGACACACGAATAGGGCGGGCGATTCGGTGTCTGCGCCGTCATGGCGGCGAGAGCACGCGTGACGCGAGTTTCAGCGTCTCGCGGAAGGAGGGCATGGAGCGCGAGGTGCCGGGTTTCGTGACGGAGAGGGCGGCGGCGGCGTTGGCGAAGTGGGCGGCGCGAAGGAGGTCGCCCCGAAATTTGACGAAGCCGGCGGCGAGGTTGCCGACGAAGGCGTCGCCGGCGCCGGTGCTGTCGACGACCTTGACGCGATGGGCGCGGAGCCGAACGGAGCGGTCGGCGAAGGACACGAAGCAGCCGCGCGCGCCGAGCGTGACGATGACGGTGGGGACACCGAGGCGGCGGCAGAGTTGTTGCAGCGAGGGGTCGTCGAGAAGAGCGAGGTCGGGCTCCTCGATGGCTTGGCCGGCTAGCTGGGCGAGCGCGGCGAATTCGGTTTCGTTGGGAACGAGCACATCGACGTGACGCAGCATGGCGGGATCGAAGTCGGCGCGCATGGGCGCCGGGTTGAGGATCGTGGTGGCGCCGACGCGGCGGGCGGCGCGGAAGATGTGGGCGTTGATCGCGAGGCTGGCCTCGTGTTGCGCGATCACGACGCGTGCGTCGCGGAGCCAGGCGGCGGGGACGTCGCGGGGCGCGATTTGGGCGCTGGCGCCGATGGCGACGATGATTTGGTTGCGACCCTCGCGATCGACCATGATGGCGGCGGTGCCGGTGGCGTGGCGTTTCTTTTGAATGAGGCGCGAGTCGATGCCTTCGCGGCGGTGGAAGGCGCGTGCGCCGTCGCCGAAAGTGTCGGCGCCGACGGCGCCGATAAAACGGGTGGCCACACCGGCGCGGGCGCAGGCGACGGCCTGGTTCGATCCCTTGCCGCCGGGGCCGAGGGAAAAGGAGCCGAGGGTGGTTTCGCCGGGAACGGGAAAGCAATCGCTGACGAAGACGAGATCCTGCACGAAACTGCCGACGACGACGACAAGGGGTTTCATCGGCGGCGACGCTAGGCGAATGACGGGACAAAACAAGAAGCGGGCGGGCGCGCGCCGTTCATCCCCGGGTGCATGCCACTGGTCCAAGTTTGCGCGCCGGCGCGAGGTATGCCTCTACTTTGCGGGCATGAAAGGCTCTGCCGAGACCACGCGGGTGATCGACGACACGGCTGCGCGCGAGCGGGCGAAGGAGCGGTTGTATGTGCTATTTCAGGTCCTGGGGTGGGGGTTCTTTCTTTCGATGCAGCTCTTGTTCTCGCTCTACTTCGGCGCGCGCGACGGAGGCAGGGATCCGCTGATTGTGGCGGCGACGGTGGTCATGGTTGCGTCGATTGGACTGTTGTTGAGCCACGGTTTCCGCCGCTACATGTCGCGTTGGGGATGGAAGCAACTCGGCTGGCGTCAGTTGTTGCCGAGAGTGGTCATCGCCGCGCTGGTCCTGGCGGTGTTGTGGAACGGCATCGGTTACGGCCTCACCTACTTCCTGATCGATCGGCCTTGGGAGTCGAAATACAACCCTGTCGTTCTCTTCACGCTCGGGAGCCTGAACGGTGCGCTGATCTTTGTCGGGTGGATGTGCTTGTATTTGTTTTATCATCTCTTCGATCGCTTCAACCGGTCGGAGATCGAGCGGCTGCGGCTGAACGCGGTAGTGAAAGACGCGGAGCTGCGGGCGTTGAAGTCGCAGGTGAATCCCCACTTCATCTTCAACTCGCTGAATTCGCTGCGGGCGTTGATCGACGAGAATCCGGGGCGGGCGCGCGAGGCGGTGACGCAACTGGCGAATCTGCTCCGTTATTCGCTGCAGAGCGGTCAACTGGAGACGGTGCCGCTGGAGGCTGAGCTGCGCGTGGTGAACGACTATCTGGCGCTCGAGCAAGTGCGGCACGAGGAACGGCTGCGTGTGCGGCTCGACGTGGCGCCGGAGACCTTGAAGCTGCCGATTCCGCCGATGCTGCTGCAGACGCTGGTGGAGAACGCGATCAAGTATGGGATCTCGCGTTCGCCGACGGGCGGAGAGATCGCGATCGTGGCGCGGAGCGAAGGCGAGTCGCTGCGATTGCAGGTGACGAATCCGGGCGAGCTTTCGAACGAAACGCGCGAGCGGTGCAACGGGGCGGAATCGACGGGACTGGGACTGAGCAATGCGGCGGAGCGGCTGCGGCTGCTCTTCGGCGACCGGGCGCGGCTGCAGTTGCAGGCGGCGAGTCCGGCGAAGGTGATGGCGGAAGCGGTGGTGCCGACGGTCGTGGTGCGAGGATAGAAAGAACGACATGAAGACGCTGTTGATCGACGACGAACGACTGGCGCGGAACGAACTGCGGCGGCTGCTGGCGGCGTTTCCGGAAATCGAAATCGCGGGCGAGGCGGCGAACGCGAAGGAGGCGCGGGAGCAGATCGAAAAATTGCAGCCGGAGCTGTTGTTTCTCGACGTGCAGATGCCGGGGGAGACGGGCATCGAGTTGTTGGAGGCGCTGGAGGCGCCGGTGCCGGAGGTGATTTTCACGACGGCCTACGACGAGTTCGCGGTGAAGGCGTTCGATTTGAACGCGCTCGATTATTTGTTGAAGCCGGTGGACCCGGCGCGGCTCGCGGCGGCGATCGAGAAATTGCGGACGAAACGCGCGGCGCGGGGCGCGCCCCATGGTCAGGCGGAGGCACGCGGCGGTCGAGATCGGTTGGCGGCGGACGACAAGGTGTTCGTGCGCGAGGGCGATCGCTGCTGGTTCGTGCTGGTGAAATCGATCCGGCTGCTCGAGAGCGAAGGCAATTACACGCGGGTGCATTTCGACGACGCGCAGCCGCAGCTCTTTCGTTCGCTGAACGCGATGGAGGAGCGGCTCGATCCGAAGTTCTTCTTCCGGGCGAACCGGCGGCAGATCATCAACCTCGCGTGGATCGACAAGATCGAGCCGTGGTTCAGCGGCGGGCTGCTGGTGCATTTGAAAGGCGGCGCGCGGGTGGAGCTCAGCCGCCGGCAGGCGCAGGAGTTTCGGGAGAAGATGAGCCTGTAGTGAGTTTATGAAGACGTGGAAATTGAAGGGACCGACGTTGCAGGGTGTTGCGCTCGGGGTGGGGCTGGGGGCGGCGTTGGCGGTGTCGAACGGGCCCGCGGTGGGAATCGCGATCGGCGCGGCGTTTGCGGTGGTGTTTAGTCAGATGCGGCGTCGTGATTGAGCGATGGTCGAGGCGCGCGAGTTGACGAAGGTGTTCCGCGACAAGAAGCGCGGGGAGATTCGCGCGGCGGACGCGGTGTCGTTTCGCACGGAGCCGGGTCGGATCTACGGAGTGCTGGGCGCGAACGGCGCGGGCAAGACGACGATCCTGCGGATGCTGGCGACGCTGTTGCAGCCGACGAGCGGGGCGGCGAGCGTGGCGGGCTTCGACGTGGTGCGCGAACCGGAGCGCGTGCGGGCGCAGGTGGGATTCCTGGCGGCGAGCACGGCGTTGTATGGGCGGCTGACGGCGCGGGAGACGATCGCGTATTTCGGGCGGTTGAACGGCCTGTCGGATGCGGCGATCCGCGAGCGCGTGGCGCGGTTGGCGGAAGAGCTGGAGATGCACGAATTCCTGGATCGACGCTGCGAGAAGCTGTCGACGGGAATGAAGCAGAAGACCTCGATCGCGCGGATGCTGGTGCACGATCCGGCGGTGATGATCTTCGACGAGCCGACGCTCGGGCTGGATGTCATGACGGCGCGGGCGATCGTGCGCTTCGTGCGCGACTGCCGGGCGCGCGGGAAGACGGTGATCTACTCGACGCACATCATGAGCGAGGTGGAGAAACTCTGCGACACGGTCGGAATCGTGCACCGCGGGAAACTGCTGGCGGAAGGGGCGCCGGCGGAGTTGAGGGCGCGTTGGGGGGAGAACGACCTGGAGGAAGCGTTCGTGAAGATCGTCGCGGCGGACGAGAACGAAAAAGGAGGAGCGACGTGAACCGGGGCAGCATCTCGACGATTTATCTGAAGGAGCTGAAGGATTCGCTGCGCGACCGGCGGACGCTCATATCCATGATCGTGATACCGACGTTCGTGATGCCCGTGCTGATTTTCGGCGTGGGGAAGATCATGACGAAGACCTTCGCGAAGGCGCGCGCGGAGACGCCGACGGTGGCGGTGGTGGGGGGCGCGGAGCCGTCGGCGGTGGCGGAACAGTTGCGGGAGTCCGGAAAATTCAACGTGGTGGAGCCGGGCGAGGACTGGCGCACGGCGATCTCGGACAAGAGGCTGCGCGCGGCGGTGGAGGTGCCGGCGGGATTCGAGGCGGGTTTGCGCGAAGGGCGGCACGGACGCGTAGTGATCTATCACTACGAGGGGGAGTTGAAGTCGGGTTTGGCCGCGGGGGAGCTGGACAAGTTTTTCCGCGAACTGCGCGAGCGGACGGTGACGGAACGGCTGGAGGAGCGGGCGTTGCCGGCGACGCTGGTGCGGCCGTTCGACATCGTGCGGGAGAACGTGGCGCCGCCGGAGAAGGTGGGCGGAAATCTTTTCGGCGGGTTGGTGCCGTATTTGATCATCATCCTCTGTTTCACCGGCGCGATGTATCCGGCGCTGGATCTGACGGCGGGCGAAAAGGAGCGCGGCACGATGGAGACCTTGTTGTGCAGCCCGGTGGCGCGGGCGGACATCGTGCTGGGGAAATTCCTGATGGTGCTGACGGGGTCGGTCGGCGCGATGGCGTTGTCGCTCGTGTCGCTGGCGTTGACGGCGGCGGCGGCGGGGATGCTGCTGCCCGGCGGGGTGGCGGAGCAGGGGGCGGGCGGGAGCGGTGGCGGCCTGATCCCGACGATCGATCCGCTCGGGCTGCTGGGGGTGGTGGCGATGGTGTTGCCGGCGGCGGTGTTTTTCTCGGCGGTGATCTTCACCATCGCGCTCTTCGCGAAGAGCTACAAGGAGGCGCAGAGCTACGTGGCGCCGATGATGATCGTGGTGATGATGCCGGCGATGGTGGGCATGCTGCCGGGAATCGACCTCAATCTGCAACTGGCGCTGGTGCCGATCCTGAATCTGTCGCTCGTCTGCAAGGAGATGCTCTCAGGTGTATGGAATTGGCACTACATCGCGTTGATTCTGGGATCGACGGCGGCGTATGCGGCGGGAGCCTTGGCGCTGGCGGTGAAGATGTTTAAGCGGGAAGGCGTGATCTTCCGGATGTGAGAAACGCATTCGCTGTCACGAGCGATTTTGCAGTGGCATCGTGGAATCGAGCTACGCAGTGTCCGCGGCGCTCATGATGGCTTTCGTCCTGGCGACTCCAGCGCCGCTCAGCCTTGCTCAATTTGCCCCGCACGGGGTGTGTTATGCGTGGACCTCCGGCCTCGTGTGGCTGCATGTGGTGTCGGACCTGCTGACGGTGGCGGCGTATTTTTCGATTCCGTGCGTGCTGCTGGTGTTGTGGCGGCGGAGGCGGGCGGACCTGCCGTTTCACTGGATGTTTGTCTCGTTCGCGATGTTCATCCTGGCCTGCGGGACGACGCATGCGCTGGAAGTGTGGAACATCTGGCATGCGGACTACTGGCTTTCAGGCGTGGCGAAAGCGGTCACGGCGATCGCGTCGATGACGACGGCGGTCGCGTTGGTGCGGTTGCTGCCGACGCTGAGCCGGCTGCCCTCGCCGGCGGACATCGAGGCGGTGAACCGGGAATTGAGCGCGGCGAATGCCCGGCTGCAGGCGTCGCAGGAGATGTTTCGCGCGTTCATGGACAACAGTCCGCTGCGTTGCTGGATCACCGATGCGGACGGCGTGTATCACTACTCGAATCGCACCAACGAGCGCTTCTTCAAATTCGATGGCGGCCTGAAGGGAAAGCGGATCGAGGATGTTTTCTCCCGCGAGTTGTCAGCGCGGTTTCGAGAGGAGGATCGGGCGGTGCTGGCGGCGAATGGCGGCGCGGTGGAGGCGGACGTGCAGATCGGCGAGAATCATTTCCGCGTATCCAAATTTCCGTTGCATGCGGCCGACGGGAGTTTGCGCGTCGGCGGGATTGCGCTGGATGTGACGGAGCAGCGACGGACGCTGGCGGATTTGCGGGAGAAGTCGGAGCTGCTGGGGTCGGTGACGGAGACGCTGCGGGTGTATTTGGACAAGGGCGATTGGAAGACGGCGCACGGGCTCCTGTTGAAGTGTGCGCTGCGGCTGACGCAGAGCGAATTCGGACTGGTGGCGGTGGTGGTGGCGGGGGCACGGCTGCGCGTGCTCGCGCACGAGGGAATTCGCTGGGACGGGGAGGAGGAGCGCGCCTGGGTGGGCGAAGCGGTGCGGGACGACGCGGAGCACGGATATTTCGAGGTGGCGGATTTCGACAGCGTGCTGGGCCGCGTGGTGACGAGCGGCGTGGTGGCGACGGAGCAGGAGTTGACGGGGCGTTTGGCGTCGGACGAGGGCGGGCGGAGGATGAAGGCGTTTCTCGGCGTGCCGGTGCGTTGCGGACGCGAAGTGGTCGGCGTGATCGCGGTGGCGAATCGGCCGGGCGGATACGATGCGTCGACGCAGGGCCAGCTCGAGACGCTGGTGCAGCAGGCGGGGGTGTTGTGCGACAGTTATCGACGCGACCTGCGCGAGAGCGCGCTCGCGGAGCAGGTGAGGGTGTCGCAGAAGATGGAAGCGATCGGGTTGCTCGCGGGCGGCGTGGCGCACGACTTCAATAATCTGCTGCAGGTGATCCAGGGCTACACGTCGATCGCGCTGGACGCGACGACCTCGCCGACGGAGCGGCAGGCGAGTCTCGAGCAGGTGAAGGGCGCGGGGCAGCGGGCGGCACAGCTCACGCAGCAGTTGCTGGCGTTCAGCCGGCAGCAGCGGTTGCAGAAGGCGGATCTGGATTTGAACCAGGCGATCAAGGATCTGCTGCGGATGCTGGCACGGTTGATCGGCGAGCACATCGCGGTGGATTTCATTCCCGGGCACGACTTGGGGAATGTCTTCGCGGATCGCGCGCAGGTGGACCAGGTGTTGTTGAATCTCTGTTTGAACGCGCGCGACGCGATGCCAAACGGCGGGCGGATCACGATCGAGACGGAGAACGTGCTCGTGAACGGGCGATTTCAGGAAAGCCATCCGTGGGCGAAGCCGGGCCGGTATGTGTTGGTGTCGGTCACGGACAACGGCGTGGGCATGGACAAGGAAACGCAGGCGCGGATTTTCGAGCCGTTCTTCTCGACGAAGTCGAAGGATCGCGGCACGGGGCTGGGGCTCGCGGTCGTGTATGGTGTCGTGAAACAGCACGACGGGATGGTGCATGTTTACAGCGAGCGCGGGAAAGGAACGACGTTCAAAGTTTACCTGCCGATCGTCGGGCGGATGGCGGCGGAGGTGGGGCCGAAGCATCTGCCGGCGGTGCGCCGGGGCACGGAGACGATCCTGCTCGCCGAGGACGATCCGCTGGTGCGCGATCTCGCGAGCCGGATTTTGAAGCGGGCGGGTTATCATGTGCTGGTGGCGAACGACGGCGCGGAGGCGTGCGGCGTGTTTGCGGAGCATGCGGCGGAGATTTCGCTGATGGTGCTCGACGTGGTGATGCCGCATCTCGGCGGGCCGGACGCGTATGAGCGAATGTCGCAACAACGACCGGGAATTCCGGTGGTATTTTGCAGCGGATACGCGGGGTCGGCGTTGGAAGGGTATCGTTTCGACGCGCCGGGAATGAAGCTGTTGCCGAAGCCTTATGGCGCGGACGAGATCCTGTTGGTGGTGCGCGAGTCGCTCGACCGGGCCGGGAGGCGGTGAGTGTTTCTCGGCGCGGGTGGGGTGCCGGCGGGAAAATGGCCGCGAGAGCGTAAACGGCCTGTAAAAGCCGATGCGGCCCGTAGGCAGCGGGGGGAGTTTGTGATTAACATGCCCGCGCACCCCGCTCCGCTTCACCATGAACTCCTCTGCTTCGTCCAAGCCGGCGCTGAAACTCCCGCGTCGTTCCACCCTTGTTCCAGGCGGCACGGTGCCCTCGGTTCCACCGGAGTCCGATTTTCGCAGCGATCTGGGCGGTCAGTTGGCGGCTGATCTGGAGGCGTTGCGCGAGCGGGAGGAGAATCTGCGCAAATACGAAGTGCGGCTGCGCGAATGGCAGGCGCAGCTCGACGCGACGGTGGCGGCGGGCGGGAGCGCGTCGCCCTTCATGCGCAGCGCGAGTGAGAATCCGTCCCCGGGATCGACGCCGGCGGATTCGGCGCTGGAGGCGGCGTGGGCGAAATTTCATCGAGCGCGGGCGTTGCTCGAGGCGGAGCAGAATCAGTTGCGCGATGACCGGCTCGCGTTGCGGGACATGGAGCAGATGTTGAAGCAACGGGAAGCGGATCTCGCGGAGCGCGAGGCGCGCGTGGCGCAACGCGAGGCGGAATTGGCGACCCGGCCCGCGCCGTCGGCGGTGCAGCGGCTCACGCAGGCCCCGTTTCTGGCCGCGAAAGCGGTGTTTCGGACCGGGCGCTGAACCGGCGGGGCGCGGGGAGTGGCGCCACTCCGCGGGGCGAAACGAAAAAAAAATCTGGTCATCCGCGTAACCGACACGCGGGAAACGGGTCCATGCGGGCCGAGTCCTTCCAGCTCGATGAATCCGACTGTTCCTCCCTTTGCGGGCACGAGGCCCGTGCTGAAGCTGCCGCGTCGAGCGGGGGCGAGTTCCGCCGGCAACCCTGGGACGGCCGCGCCGTGGCAGACGGCGAGCGAGCTGGACGAGTTGCGAAAACGGGAGGCGAACCTGGCGGAGTATGAAGCGAGGTTGCGGGCGTGGCAGGCGCAGCTCGATGCGTGTCAGCGCACGCCGGCGATGACGACGACACCGTTCGGGCGGCCGACGTTGGAGGGATCGGCGGCGAACGATCCGGTTTTGAATTCGGCGTGGGGGCGGTTGTATCGCGCGCGCGAGTTGCTCGAAGCGGAGCAGCGACACGTGCGGGACGAACGGATCGCGCAGCGCGAGACGGAACTGCGATTGAAGCAAGTCGAGGCGGAGCTCGACGAACGCGAGGCGCGTTTGGTGGAGCGCGAACGGGCGGTGGAGGCGGCTTGGCGGAAGATCGAATCGCGGAAAGTGGGAGCGGTTTTACGGCGGGTGATCGCGAAACCGGTGCGGGCTTTGAAGAGCGGCAAGTGAGGGCGGGAGCCGCGAGACGCGGGCGGTGTGACGAAAAATCCGCTTGCGCAAAGGACGGCGCTTCAACATCACGGCGCGCAATGAATCTCGCCGCCAACCTTAGCGCCCGCGCTTCCGTCGTCGTCATGACGATCGGCAAACGCGTCCGTTGGCACGGGTCGGCCCGGCGACGATGGTCATGCGCAGGAAGCGCAAAAGCAGTCTGAAGACTGCGTGAAGCCACGAACCGCCGAGCCCGACTCAACCGAGTCGGGTTTTTTGTTTTCCCGATCCCAACCTCAAATCCACCCGAACATGTCAGTCCTCGCTCCTCCCAGACCTCGTTCCGCTCCGCCCGAGATAGAGCTGCCCGAAGTGTCGTTCTTTGGCCGCTCGCTCGACGAATACGTGCAATTCTTCTCGCTCGACCTGCCGGCGTTGCGCGGCGCGTCGGTGCTCGACGTGGCCGCGGGGCCGTCGTCGTTCACGGCGGAGGCGTGCCGGCGCGGCATCGATGCGGTGGCGGTCGATCCGCTGTATGGAACGAGCCGCGAGGTGCTCGGCGCGCGGGTGCAGCGCGACTATGCGGCGATGTTTGCGCAGATGCGCGCGAAGCGGCGGCTGTTCAAGCTGGGACGGCGGCCCGCGACGGTGGCGTCGGCGCGAGGGAACGACCGGACGCGGCGGGCCTCGCCGGAGGCGGCGGCGATCGCGCAGGCGATTGCGATGCGGGCGGTGGGCGCGTCGTCGAGATCGCGCGCGTATTTTGCGTCGATCGACGAAGCCGAGTCGGAAAGGCGCGCGGCGGCGCAGCGGTTCTTGTCGGATTACGAAACGCACTATCCGCATGCGCGCTATGTGTGCGGCTCGCTGCCGCGGCTGCCGTTTCTCGACGGGGCGTTCGACCTGGTGCTCTGCGCGCACCTGTTGTTCACGTATGCGAAGCGGTTCGATTTCGCGTGGCATCTGGCGGCATGTCGCGAACTCGTGCGCGTGAGTGCGGGCGAAGTGCGTCTCCATCCGGTGGTCGGCGTGGACGGGCGGAAGTATGCGGAACTGGATCGTTTGCAGGAAGAGCTGCAGGCGGGCGGGATCGCGAGCAAGCTGGTGCGCGTGAACTACGAATTCTTCATCGGCGCGAGTTCGATGCTCGTGCTCAATCCTCGCGAAGCATGAGCGCAACCACGGGATTGGCGAACACGCCGGAGCCGCCGTATATCGCGGTGATTTTCACGTCGAAGCTGACGGAGGATAATCGCGGCTACGCGGCGGTGGCGGAGCGGATGGTGGAGCTGGCGGCGAAGCAGCCGGGATTCCTCGGCGTGGAAAGCGCGCGTGGAGCAGACGGCGTGGGAATCACGGTCAGCTACTGGCGTGATGAAGCGTCGATCGCGGCATGGAAGCGCGATGAGGAACATCGCGCGGCGCAGCAGGCCGGACGGTCGAGGTGGTATGCGGATTTTCGCATGCGCATCGCACGCGTGGAGCGGGCGTATGGGATGGAGTAGGGCCGGAGCTTGGAGCGGCCTGAGCGTCGAACGTTTTTGTCGTTATGAGTGGAGCGAGAATCCGCCCGGCAGCTTCGCTGCGGCGGCCGCGGTGAAGCGCGCACGCGATTCTTCGCTGCGCTCAGAATGACAGGGGTGGCGGCGGACTAGAAGCGGGCGGAGACTTCCTGTTGATGGCCGGGGTCGAGCGTGAGCTCGCCGAGTGCGGCGCATTCGATCTCGTCGTTTTTGTAGAGCTTGAAGCGGATGGGCGCGACGGCGTCGGAGGTTTCCCAGCGCCACTTGCCGATCGAGACGAATTGGAGCGGCACGCCTTTTTCCCAGCTCAGGCCGGGGCCGTCGCCGCGGATGAAGAGGCGGTTGCCGATGCCGATGTAGGCGGTGGCGATGAGGCGCGTGGCGCCATCGGAGGAGAGCACGCTTTCGACGACGTCGCGTGCGGTCACGGGCGCGTCGTCGGAGGCCGTCGCGGTCGGCGTGTCGTCGAGTTGGAGGTCGAGCGAAGGCGTGGGGTCGGGCTCGGGTTTGCGCGGGGCGCGCTTGCGGGCCGGGCGTTCGACGGGCGGAGCCGTCGGCTCGGCGGCGGGTTCGGGCGTGGGCGCCGGGATTGCGGCCGTTTCGACGGCGGGCGCGGAGGCAGAGGGCGGAGATTCTTCCGGGAAAGGATGATCGCTGCGCGGTGCGACGGGCTCGATGGCGGGAATGGTTTCGGCGGGGATCGGTCGCGGTTCGTCGGCGGGGGGCGGGGGCGTTTCGACGGCGGGTTCGGTCGGCGTTGGAGGTTCGGCGACAACGGCGGGCGCGGGAGAAGAAACGGGCGGAGTTTGGGGCGCGTCGGAGGGGGGCGCATCGTCGCGACGCGGTTTGCGCGGGCGTTTCGGCGGGGATGCGATTTCGGCGGTTGCGGCGGCGGCGGGGGCGGGCGCGGTTTCGGTGGCGGGCGCGGTGGGTGCGGAAGCGGGTGGGGCGGAGGCGAGGGAAGCGGCGGCTTTGGCGCCGGCGGCTTCGATGGCCGCGATGACGGCGGCGGTGCATTCGCGGAGTTTGGCGTCGATGGCCGCGAGGGTTTTGGATTCGGCGGCGGAGAGTTCGCGGGTGAAGATGGCGAGCGATTCGGAGATGGCGACGGCGGCGTCGGTGTTGACGCGCGTGGCGGCGTTTTCGGCGCGCTCGATGAGTTCGGTGCGGGAGGCGAGGTGTTTTTGCGCGGCGGCGTCGAGCTTCGCGAGTTCGGCGACGGACTTTTGGATTTTGTCGGCGAGGGTGGCGAGCCGCTCGCTCTCGGTGGAGCGGAGCTCGGCGATTTCCTTTTCGAGTTCCTCGCGGTCGTCGTCGCGGGCGTTGTCGAGCTGGGCGTTGAACTCGGAGATCTTGTCCTGGAGTTTGTGCGGAAGCTGCTCGGCCTGCTTCAGGTTTTTCTGGGCGATTTCGACGATTTGGTGGAGGCCGTTGGCGGCGATGCTGATTTGTTCGGCGGAGTTGGCGACGGTGCGTGAGAGGGCTTCGAGGGAGCGTTGGCGTTCGTCGAGGGTCCCGGTTTTTCTCCGCTCGTAGCGGACGACGAGCGGGACGAGTGCGACGACGGCGCCGAGGAAAACGAGTCCGGTGACAAGGAGCGCGGACTCGAGGGGGAGCGGGCGGGGGCTGTGATCGAAGACGAGCCAGGCGGCGGCGAGGAAGGCGGCGTCCGTGACGAAGAAAATCCAACTGGGCAGTTTCGGAGTCTGATCGGGGAGGCTCATGGTCGGCTGGCGAGGCGTTGCCGTGACGGAGAGGAGCGGGTCCGGCGCGGTCGGTTCTGCGTCGCGACGGCAGGCTTTTCAATCACGGAGTGGCTGGGCCGCATCAGGAAGCGTGAAGGGTGGAGCGGTGGATTGCATTCGGTCGGTGGGCGTGCATTGCTGTGGGAGATGAGCCTGGCCAACTTTCTGCGGATCGAGCGGGAGGAGAACGATGGGTCCCGGCACTACGTGGTGCACACGCACGATCCGAAATTTTCGATGGAGCTGACTCCCGATCGGGAGGCGCCGGACAAGATCGGCAAAGGCGTGATCAAGCGTGTGTGCGTGCCGAATTCGTGGGCGGGAGATTACGGCAAATATGCGAAGCTGATGAACGCGGCGCAGGAATTTTTCACGCAGTCGTTTGGCGAACCGGTGCCGAAGCTGGAGGTGAGAAGGTTGGGGCGGTGAGGGGCTGGTCGGCGGGTAAAACTCTTTCCATCGTTTTTAGAGGCGGCGCCAAGTCATGAAGGCGAGGGAGATGAGGAGGCCGATGCGGAGGGCGCCTTCGAAAGTGAGGATGACGAGCGTCCACTTCAGGCCGGTGTTGCGGCGGAAGGCGTAGCCGAGGGCGGAGGCGGCGAGGAGGCAGAGGGCTTGGAGGCGAGCGAAAGGGAGCAGGAGGAGGGACGCCATCCAGAGCCAGTAGATGAAGAGCGTGAGCGTCCAAAGGAAGGCGGTCACTTCGCCGAGCCCGAGGGCACGCGGGTCGCCGTTGCGGGCGATTTGTTTGATGCCGAGGTAGCGTTCGCAGATCACGAGCTGCCAGATCTCGAAGAGGAGAAAGGCCGGGGCGAACGCTGCGACGACGAGCATGTGGGGAGATTCGCGCGGCGCGAGGGACGCGCCAAGATTGGAATGGGCAAGAGCGCGAGGCGGTTGCGGGCGGAAAGGCGGGCGTTATGGTGGAGGCGCGTCGCGGGCCAGCGGTGGCGTGAGAACCCCGAAACAAAGGCGAGTATGAACCCGTTGACGATGATCTTGAGTTATGTGGCGACCGCGGTCGTGGCCGGGGTCTTGGGAGGTGTGGCGATGTTGGGTGCGATGGAGTTGATGACGCGCGGAGGCCTGGCGCGCGGCAACATGGTCGTGGCGCTGGGCGGCCTGGTCACGAAGACGCGCGGCAATGCGTTTCGAGTGGGGATGATCCTGCACACGATTTCAGCGATCGGTTTCGCGATGGTGTATGCGATGGCGATGCTATGGTTCGAGCGGTCGGGGATGCCGCAGGCGCTGTTCATGGGCATCGGCATGGGATTTCTTCACGGGCTGATCGTGAGCCTCATGCTGGTGTGGGTCGTGGCGGAGGGGCATCCGTTTGAAGAATACACGGACGCGGGGCTCGCGGTGGGGTTGAGCCATTTGCTCGGCCACGTGGCGTATGGCGCCGTCGTGGGGCTGGTGGTGGGGGTGTCGCCGATTTGACCGCGAGGGGAGCCCGGAGCTGAGAGCCTGGAGCCCAGAGCAGGCTCCGGAATTACTTGCCGGAATACCAGACACCGCGACGCCAGTTGTGGCGGCGAAGACGCAGGAGAAGATCGGCGCGCATGGGCGGCAGGTCGCTGACGGCGCAATTGGCGTCGGCTTGGGCGACGGTGCGGATGCCGGGGATCACGGTGGAAACCGCGGGGTGCGCGAGGACGAATTTGATGGCGGCCTGCGGCATCGTGAAGGGCGAGCGTTCGAGGTCCCGGCGAATCTCGTCGGCGCGCGCGACGGCGCGGGCGAGGCGATCGCCTTCGAAATACTTCGAGCGAAAATCGTCGGGAGCGAACTTCGTGTCGGCGGTGAATTTGCCGGTGAGCACACCTTCGTCGAAGACGACGCGCACGATGACGCCGACACCGCATTCCTTGGCGACGTCGAGGAGTTCGGCGGCGGGTTCCTGTTCGAAGAGGTTGTAGATGACTTGAACGCTATCGATCCAACCGCCGCGCATGAGATCGATGACGCTGTTCTGATCCTGCTCGGGCGTGGAGACGCCGATCAGGCCGATTTTTCCTTCGGCTTGGAGGGCGCGGAGAATTTTGAAAGGCGTGGGATTGCGATTCCACGCGCGCGTCCAGGTGTGGAGTTGAAGGAGGTCGATTTTCTCGACGCCGAGATTGGCGCAGCGGGTGGCGATGTTTTCGCGGAGGTAGGCCTCGGAGTAGCGTTCTTCGGCGCGGTCGTAAGGTGAGGGCGGCCAAGTGCCGTCGGAAGGCGGAGTCTTGGTGGCGACGAAAATGCGCTCTTTTTTACCGGCGGCGGCGCGCTCGCGCAGGACCTGCGCGATGAGTTTTTCGCTGCGGCCGTCGCCGTAGCCGGCGGCGGTGTCGATGAAGTTGACGCCGAGATCAAGGGCGCGGTGGAGCGCGGCGAGCGAGTCGGTGTCGGCTTGCGCGCCCCAGGAGCCGCCGATGGCCCAGGCGCCGAAGCCGATTTCAGAAACGTTGAAGGGATGTCTGCCAAACGCGCGGTGTTTCATGGAACTCAAGGTTGAGCACGTCCCGCGGCGGGGGTGCGAGGAGAAATCCCATCACGTGAAGAACGGCGGCGGCGCGCGAGGCTCGGGCGCGAAGCTCAGGCGGGCATCGTTCGCTCTTCGCGGCGTGCGCTGAATTCGCGCACGGGGATCGAACCGGGAGGAAGCGGGTGGGTGAAACGATCGACGAGTTTCTTGCGCCACGTGGTGGGCGAGAAGTGCTGTAGCCCGCGGAAGTCGCGGCACAGGTGACTCGCGCTCGAGTAGCCGCAGTGGTGGGCGACGGCTTCGAGGGTGAGGGCGGAGTGGCTCATCAGCTCCTTGGCTTTTTCCAAGCGGAGGCGGCGAAAGGCGGACTTGGGGCTCGCGCGACGGGTTTGCGAGAAGAGGCGGCGGAGATGGCTGGGGGAACGTGCATCGCGTCGGCGACCTCCTTTACGGTCGGGTTGCGCGCGAGATGTTCCGCATACCAGGAGAGGGCGCGTTCGATTTTGAAATGGGCGAGATCGGTGAGGGCGGGCGGAAGTTCCGCGAAGGCGTGGTCGGCGAGCAGAAGGAGGGAGAGGTCGAGGAGGTGACGCTGGCAGACGAGCGGGCTGACGGCGGTGGGGCGGCAGAAGGCGGGTTCGAGTTCGGCGGCGATGACACGGAGTTGTGCGATCTCGGCGTCACCGATCGGGCGCTCGAGCCAGCCGCCATGAGCGCGGACCACATCGTCGAGCGGATAAGGCACGCTGGCGAAGTGCATCGAGATGCGTTCGTAGTCGGCGCCGCGCGGGCTGGCCCACGCGTGCGAGCATTCGGGTGCGAAGACCCAGAGCGTGCGCTCGCGGAGGAGCGGGCGCTGGCGGTCGGTGAAACGCAGGCCGCAGCGACCGTCGATGACCGCGTAAAATTCCCAGTTCGTGCGCGTGTTGCAGCGCATGCCGGTTTTCCAACGAACGCGACCACGGGCGAAGTAGCGGAGCATGGCGGCGGGGGGGTGCGGGAACAGTTGCGCGGGTTGGCGCGAGCACAACCAACGGTGTCGCTGAACCGTCCGAATGGAATCCCGAGACACGAAAAAGCCGGCGCAGCGCGCGCCGCGTGGGGAAACGGCGAACTCGTGTATCAGGTTTTTGCTTACACGATGTAACGACCGGTCCGAATCAGAATCGGTAGGTGAACGAAGCCTTCACGTTGATCGGATCGCCGGGGACGGCGGCGGTGCGGCTGCCGGCGGCGAGGATGTAGTCCTTGTCGAAGACGTTGTTCACCTGGAGGCGGGCGGTCCACGCGGGCGCGCGATAGCTGAAGCTGACGTTCACGAGGGGGCGACCGTCGACGAGGAACGTCGGCTGATTCGGGACGAAGCTTCCATCCGGCAGTGGCTTGCTGGTGGTGAAGCCGGTGGCGTTTTCGCCGACGACATCGCTCTTGTAGTCGATGCCGACGGCGACGCCGAAGCCGTCGAGGCGGCCCTCGGTGAAACGGTAGTCGGCGTAGAGGGCGCCGCTGTGGTCGGGGACGGCGCGGACGCGGACGTCGGTGATCGGCTGGCGGATTTTGAAGGACGTGTAGTTGCCGATGAGCGTGAGGTTCTTGTTCACGGCGAACGTGCCCTCGAATTCCCAGCCCTTGGAGTTGAGGTCGAGGTAGAGCGGATTGGGCAGGGCCTCGGCTTCCTCGGTGCGGCCGAGCGCGATGAGCGTGTAGTATTCGCTGTTGGGGACGGCGTAGTTTTGCTGCGAGATGTCGAAGTAGGCGAACGAGGCGGTGAGGCGGTCGTCGAGGGCGGCGATCTTCACGCCGTATTCGTGCTGCGTGCCGGCGGCGGCGCGGAAGTCGGGGGCGTAGGTGCCGGGGTTGAGGGAGCTCGGCATCGTGCCGCCGGTGGTGTTGTAGCCGTAGAAGAGAGCGATGGGTTGGATGGGCTTGATGACGGCACCGAAGGTTTTCGCGGTGGTGGAGAGCTTGTAGGTGGGATAGACGATCGTGGGTTCGAGCGCGGCGTTGTAGATGCGGCTGAGCTTGCCGAAGAAACGCGACACGCCGGCGGAGAGGATCAGACGATCCCGGAGGAAGCCGGCGGTTTCGTAGAGAAAGATCTGCGCGTCCTCCTGTTCGCCGCGCCGATTGTCGTTGAGCGTGGGCGGAGGCGGGTAGTTCCAGGCCGGATACGTGATCGAAGAAAGGTCGCCGGCGGGAAGGCTTGGGCGCGAGGCGGTGCCGTAGATCTTGAACTGAACCTCGGAGTAGTTGGCGGCGAGTCCGGCGATGGTCGTCGATTTGACGAAGTCGGTGTTGAACTTGAACGCGTAGTCGTTGCGAACGTGGGCTTCGGAGTAGAAGAGGTCGACGGCGTTCGTGGTGCGGGAGAAGACGTAGTCGGAGGGCGAGGGGAGCGGGGCCGGCGTGGAGGTGGGGATGGCGTTGGGGCCTGATTGGTCGACGGCCCACGCGACGCCGGGTTCGTAGAGGCCGGTGCCGGGATTGCGGGTGATGTTGACGCCGGCGATGGCGGCGCCGGTGCCGCCCATGTCTTCGCGGACGACGTGGTTCAACATGAGTTGCAGACGGGACGTCACGTGGTCGCTGAGCGTCGATTCGAGTTCGAGCGTGAGACGCTCGGTGCCGCGGTGGCGGAAATCGCTCTCGTTGCCGAACGACCAGTCGCGCGGCAGGCCGGTGGCGATGCGGGCGTAGTCGTTGCTGCCGACGCTGGGATCGATCGGAAGACCGCTGGTGATGCTCTCGCGGTTCTGCATGAACTCGGCCTTGATGGTGAACTTGTGCGCAGGGCTGAGCTGCCACGAGAAGGATGGCGCGATCATGTAGCCCTTGCGGAACTGGTGCATCGCATAGCCCTCGCTGTCCCAGTAGGCGAGGACGAGGCGGGCGGCCATGGTGTCGTTGATGACGCGATTGATGTCGGTGCTGATGGCGCTGCCGAAGTATTGGGCAATGTCGAGCGTGATGGAGGCCTGGTCTTGGCGAAGCGGAGATTTGGTGATGGGATTGAACTGACCGCCGGGACTGCCGCCGGGAACGAGGATGGCGTTGGGCCCTTTGATGATCTCGATGCGCTCGATGTTATACGGCATGAGCGACGCGCTGTAGCCGTCCTGTCCGGAAATCTCCGCGCCGTCGATGAACTCGTGAGAGACTTGGAAGCCGCGGATCATGTAGCGGTCGCCCCCGATCGGCAGCGTGGATTCGACGACGGGCGTGAGGTATTTCGCGGCGTCGAGCATGCGAAGGCTCATCGAATCCTTGATGAAGTCGCTGGTGACGACGGAGATCGTTTGCGGGATGTCGTGGATGGGCATCGCGACGCGCGAGGACGAGAGAGCCTGGCGCGACTGATAGGGGTTGGCGCGTTCCTCCGTGATGGTGAACGTCGCCAGCGTGGTGACCTCCTCGCCCGTCGTGGCGGCGGGAGGTGCGGATTGGCTGAAGACCGAGGGGACGAGCGCCGAGATGCCGGCGCAGAGCAACGCGGTGCGAAGGTGCGATCGATTCATGGTGGTCAAGGGTGGGGGGAAGCAGCGCGAAGCTCTCGCGCCGCCGACACACGCAAACCCGGTGCGCGTGCGCGTCCAGCGAGCGGCGCGCTCACGAAATGTCACAAAACGCTCATGGGATGCCTGTGCGCCGACGTGGAGCGGCGAAAAAAAAGCGGAGCCGGGGAGGCTCCGCTGGGAAAGAAGCGAGGGGGGACGATTATTCGGTGATGGCTTTGCCGAACGCTTTGTATTCCGCCTGCACATCGTCGACGAGCGCGTTGAAGCGAGCCTTGTCGAAATTGTCTTCGAGATCGTCGAGCCGATCTTCGAGGGCTTCGACGCGGTCCTCGGCGGCATCGCGGGCGACGCCGCGGGGCATGTCGTCGACGCGGTCGTCGAGCTCGTCGATGCGTTTCTCGAGCGCGCGCAGAGCTTCACGGGCGGCGGCGCGGTCGGTGTCGAGCGGGCGATCCTTGTAGGCCTCGAGATCGAGCGCGGCGACGGCGCGATCGCCGGCGCGGCGGGCATCGCGTTTGGCGTCGTCGAGCGTATCGCCGACTTCACGACGGGCGTTGCTGGCGTCGTCGCGGTTGAAGGTGCGCTTGGTCCAGGCGGCGAGGCGGTTGGCTTCGGCGCGGACGTCGGCTTTCAGCTCTTCGTAGCGGGCCTTGACGTAGGTTTTGCGGAGATCGTTGCGGCGCTCCTTGAGGACGTCGATGCGGGCACGGGCGGCTTCGCGTTCGCTCATGTCCGGCGCGCTGTCGACGAGGACGTCGAGGCGATCGATCTCGGCGTTGATTTCGTCGAGCGCGGCCTTGGCGGCGTCGCCTTTGACTTCGGAGATCTCGGCCTTGGCGCGCGCGGTGGTCTCGCTGGCGTGGAGGAGGATCGGAGTCGCGGCGAGCGCGGCGATCGCGGGCATGAGGAGGAACCGGGGGAGGGAGGAGGTTTTCATATGGGTAGTGAGTGGGGGATTAGAGAAGCGGCCCGAAGGGGCGCGTAGGATTAGCGCGTTAGTTCGCCGGGCGCATGGAGCGGTTCCGAAGAAGGGAAGCGGCTCGATGGCGGGTTAGGAGATTTGCCCGATTGTGACCCGGGGGGCTGAAAAAACGGGCACGAAAAAAGGCAGGTCTTTCGACCTGCCTCTCGAGATCTGATCTGCCAATGCGCGCTCTAGCTGGCGGCGCTCTCGTCGGGAATGCGCATGCTGTAGAAGCTGCGGTAGATGAAGACGAGGGCGATGATGAAGAACACGGCGCCGATGGCATGCTTGGCGGTGGTGTTGGTCATCGTCACCGCGATCTCGACGGCGAGGAGGCCGAAGAGCGTGGCGAACTTGATGATCGGGTTCATCGCGACGGAGGACGTGTCCTTGAACGGATCGCCGACGGTGTCGCCGACGACGGTCGCGGCGTGGAGGTCGGTGCCCTTCTGGCGGAGCTCGACCTCGACGATCTTCTTGGCGTTGTCCCAAGCGCCGCCGGCGTTGGCCATGAAGATGGCCTGGAAGAGGCCGAAGAACGCGATGCCGACCAGGTATCCGATAAAGAAATACGCGTTGAAGAACGGCAGGGCGAGCGCGAGGCAGAAGACGACGATGAAGATGTTCCACATGCCCTTTTGCGCGTAGACGGTGCAGATGCGCACGACCTCCTTGCTGTCCTTCTCGGACGCGGTGGTGGCGTCGAGTTTCATGTTCTCCTTGATGTAAACGACGGCGCGGTAGGCGCCGGTGACGACGGCCTGGCACGACGCGCCGGTGAACCAGTAGATCACGGCGCCGCCCATGATCACGCCGAGGATTATCTCGGGCTGGACGATGGAGAGGCGCGTGACGACGTCGCCGAAGAGATTTTCGAGCAGCATGATGATGCCGAAGACCATGGTGGTGGCGCCGACGACGGCGGTGCCGATGAGCACGGGTTTGGCGGTGGCCTTGAACGTGTTGCCGGCACCGTCGCCTTTCTCGAGCTGGTATTTCGCGTTTTCGAAGTCGGGGTCGAAGCCGAAGTCGCGCGAGATTTCGTCGCGGATGCCGGGGCGCGCCTCGATTTGCGAGAGCTCGTAGACGGACTGGGCGTTGTCGGTCACGGGGCCGTAGCTGTCGACGGCGATGGTGACGGGCCCCATGCCGAGGAAGCCGAAGGCGACGAGACCGAAGGCGAAGATCGGGGCGGCGAAGAGGAACTTCGTCGGCATGATCGAGAGCAGCGCGGGGTTCTGGGAGAAATAGTAGGACACGAACATCAGCAGCATGATGATGAGGCCCATCCAGAACGCGGAGAAGTTGCCCGCGACGAAGCCCGAGAGGATGTTGAGCGAGGCGCCGCCGTGACGGGAGCAGTTGGTGACCTCCTTCACGTGGCGGGAGTTGGTGCTGACGAAGACCTTCGTGAATTCCGGAATCAACGCGCCGGCGATCGTGCCGCAACTGATGATGATGGAGAGCACCCACCAGAGCGCGGGATCGAGTCCGGGTTGGTGCGCCAGGAGGTAGTAGCTGGCGGCGAACGTGATCGCGATCGAGACGGCGGAGGTGAGCCAGACGAGGTGGGTGAGCGGGGCTTCGAAATCGAAGTCCTTCTTGCCGCCGTAGAACACCTTCGCGAGGGCCTCGTTGATGAAGTAGGAGAGGAGCGAGGTGACGATCATCAGCGCCCGCATCGCGAACAACCAGATGATGAGCGTGGCGCAGGCTTCGGGCGCGGCGGCGAGGGCGAGCGCGAGGAAGGCGATGAGCGCGACGCCGGTGACGCCGTAGGTTTCGAAGCCGTCGGCGGTGGGACCGACGCTGTCGCCGGCGTTGTCGCCGGTGCAGTCGGCGATCACGCCGGGGTTCTTCGGGTCGTCTTCGGGAAGTTTGAAGACGATCTTCATGAGGTCGGAGCCGATGTCGGCGATCTTGGTGAAGATGCCGCCGCAGATGCGCAGCACGGAGGCGCCGAGCGATTCGCCGATCGCGAAGCCGATGAAGCACGGTCCGACGAGGTCCCGCGGCAGAAACACGAGGATGCAGATCATGAAGAACAGCTCCACGCAGACGAGGAGCAGGCCGACGCTCATGCCGGAGCGGAGCGGGATGCCGAGGGTCGCGAGGGGATTGCCGCGGAGCGCGGAAAAGGCGGCGCGGGAGTTGGCGACGGTGTTGATGCGGATGCCGAACCACGCGACGCCGTAGGAGCCGAGAATGCCGAGGACGGACGAAAGGAGAATGACGACGACGTGTCCGGCGGACATGTGCGAGAGCACGCCGAAATAATAAATCATGCACGCGGCGATCAGCATCCAGAGGATCGCGAGAAATTTACCCTGCGTGAAGAGGTAGGTTTTGCAGGTTTCCCAAATGGTATGGGACACCGATGCCATGGAGGTATGCACCGGGAGCATTTTGGTCTGCCAATATTGAAACAGGCCGAAGACCATGCCGATCGCGCAGAGCGCGAGACCGGCATACATCAGGGCGAGTCCGCTGGTGCCTCCGAGGCCGCTGAAGCTAACCTGCGTGAGGTCCGGTATCTTGATGTCGGCTTCGCTGGCGCGAGCAATCGAGGTGATGGACACCGTCGCAGCGACGGTGCCCCATTTGGGGAGGTAGGGTAGCTGCATAGAGGGGTGGGGCGTGGAAAGAACGGACCGTGTGCGGACGGGAAGGTTCTGGCAGCGATGGAGGCGTGTCGCCAGTCTATTCTGGCGCGCAAGAATTGCGTGGACTTTCGCCACGCGTGCGCAGTGGCCTCGCGACGCGGCTTGCGGGAGCCGCGCTCGAGCGGACGCTAGGCGGCGGAGGAGCCGGGAGAGTTTTCGTTCACGGGCATGCCGAAGCTTTCGGTGACGGAACGGCAGAGTCCGATGAACGTTTCCTCGCCGAGCGGAAGACGGCGGCCCTTCAGGTGCGCGACGCCCCACGTGCGGCGGAGGCGGCGGCGGCCCAAGGGAAAGTCGATCAACGCGCCGGACTCGAGTTCCGCGCGTGCGATCCAGGGCGCAAGCACGCCGATGCCGACGCCGATCTTCACGAGCTCCTTGATCGCGTCCATCGCGCCCAGCTCGATGTAGTGGCCGAACGTCATGCGTTCGTCGCGGAAGTATTCGTTCACGAGCCGGAACGTGTAACTGGATTTATTATACAGCACGAGCGTCTCGCTCTCGAGGGTCTCGCGGAGCACACGGCGGTCGCGTGCCCACGCGTGCATGGGCGAGGTGACGAAGCGGAGTTCGTCGGAGAAGAGCGGCACGAACTCGAACTCGCCGGTCGTCTCGGGTTCTAGCATGATGGAGAGATCGACGCGGTTGTTCTGGAGGAGCTCGACCTGTTGCGCGTGATCGCCGGGTTCGATGGTGATCACGCATTTGGGGAAGCTCTGCTTGAATTCGCGGAGCACGGTCGGGAGCAGATACTGGCACGCGGTGGTGCTGGCGCCGACGCGGAGCCGGCCGTGGCCCCAGCGGGAAAGCGCGTCGAGGCCGGCGCGCGCGGCGTCCATCTCGCGCAGGATCTTTTCGGTGTGGCGGAGGAATTGTTCACCGGCCTGCGTGAGGAGGACATGCCGTCCGGCGCGGTCGACCAGGCGGCTGCCGACCTCGGCTTCGAGCGCCTTGATGGCGTGGCTGACGGCACTTTGCGTCAGGAACAGCTCCTTGGCCGCGCGCGTAAAGCTCTGGCAGCGCGCGAGCGCCGCGAAAGCGAGCAACTGCCGGCTGTCGAGAGGGCGATTCATGGATGAGTGCCTTTCATTGGACGCATGAAATCTTTGCAAAGCACTTATCAGGCCAGCTTCGGGTTGTGGCATGTCGGCGGCTAAAACGCCGGGCGAACACGATGACTCCCTCCGCTCCCAATCTGGCTGCCGGCACGCGCCCCTTGCGCATCGGATTCCTGGCGTTGACCGACGCCGCGCCGCTGATCGTGGCGCAGCGAAAGGGCATGTTTGCGCGCCGGGGACTCAACGTCGTGCTGGAACGCGAGGTGGGGTGGGCGACGGTGCGGGAGAAGATTCTTTACGGTGAACTCGACGCGGCCCAGGCGCCGGCGCCGATGCTGTGGTCGGCGCAGCTTGGGATCGGTTGCGCGGCGCGATCGGTGTTGACGGCGTTTGTTTTCAATCTGCACGGCAACGCCCTCACGCTGTCGAACCGGCTGCATGCCGAAGGCGTGCGCGACGCGGCGACGCTGCGCACGGTCGCGCGGGCGCGGCGCGGCGAGAGCCGGCTGACATTCGGCGTGGTGTTTCCGTTTTCGTCGCACCACCTGATGTTGCTGCAGTGGCTTGCGGCGGCGGGGATCCGCGCGGAGGCGGACGTGCGGATCGCGATCGTCCCGCCGGCGCAGATGTATCGGAATCTCGAGGCGGGCACGATCGACGGCTATTGTGCGGGCGAGCCGTGGAATTCGATCGCGGTGCGCGCGGGTATCGGCTGGTGCCCGACGTGGAGCGCGTCGCATTCGCCGGGGCACGTTGAAAAGGTGCTGATGGTGACGGAGGACTTTGCGACGACGCGCATGGCGGAACATGCCGCGCTGGTGGCCGCGCTCTCGGAGGCGGCGGCCTGGTGTGACGCTCCGGAAAATCGCGAGGAACTGCCCGCGCTGCTTGGCGAGTCCGCCTATCTCAACCTTCCGGCCCGCGTGATCGCACCGGCGCTGCTCGGCCGCTTCGAATGCGGGCACGGGCGGGTCGAGCAGGTGCCGGACTTTTTGGTGTTTCATCGCGGCGAGGCGAATGTCCCGACCGCGACGAAGGCGGTTTCGCTTCAGCATGAACTCGTGGCGGCCGGCTTTCTTCCGACGGGCGTCGATCCCGCACTGCCGGGCCGGCTCTTCCGGGAGGATCTCTATCGGTCCTACCTCAACCTTCCTATTCTCCATGAATCCCTCTCGTCTTCCGATCTTCCGACGGTGGCATCCTGAACGCCTCGTCCGCATCCGCGTTCTGAATACAGCCTGGCTGTTTGCGGCTGTGGTCGCCACGCTGCCGGCCGCCGAGCCGGAAAAGCCCGACCTCAAGTTCGGCTTCATCAAGCTCACCGATTGCGCGCCGATCGTGATCGCGAAGGAGAAAGGTTTCTTCGAAGACGAAGGCCTTTATGTCACCGTCGAGGCGCAGGCGAATTGGAAGATCCTGCTCGATCGCGTGATCACGGGCGAACTCGACGGCGCGCATATGCTCGCCGGCCAGCCGCTGGCCGCGACGATCGGCTTTGGCACGAAGGCGCACGTCATCACGGCGTTCTCGATGGATCTCAACGGCAACGGCGTCACGCTCGCGAAGTCGGTTTGGGAGGAAATGCTCGGGCTCAATCCCGAGCTGGCCGCCACGCCGACGCCGCGGCCGGTGAAAGCCGATGCGCTCAAGCCCGTCGTGCAGCGTCTGAAAGCCGCGGGCACGCCGTTGAAAATGGGGATGGTGTTCCCCGTATCCACGCACAACTACGAGCTGCGCTACTGGCTCGCGGCGGGCGGGATTCATCCGGGTTTCTACACGCCCAACGACACGACCGGCACGGCGGAGGCGGACGTGCTCATTTCCGTGACCCCTCCGCCGCAAATGCCCGCGACGCTCGCGCAGGGCACGATCCAGGGTTACTGCGTGGGCGAGCCCTGGAATCAGCAGGCGGTGATCCGCGACATCGGGGTGGCGGTGGTCACCGATTACGAAATCTGGAAGAACAACCCGGAGAAGGTCTTCGGCGTCACCGCTGCGTGGGCCGAGCAGAATCCGCAGACGCACATCGCGGTCGTGAAGGCGTTGATCCGCGCCGCGAAGTGGCTGGACGAATCGCCGGAGAACCGGGTTGAAGCCTGCCGCATTCTGTCGCGTCGCGAATACGTTGGCGCGGATTTTCAGGTCATCGCCAACAGCATGACGGGCACGTGGCAATACACCGCGGACGACACCCGGCCGATGCCCGACTTCAATGTCTTCTTCCGCTACTTCGCGACGTATCCATATTACAGTGACGCGGTTTGGTATCTCACGCAGATGCGCCGCTGGGGCCAGATCGGCGAGGCGAAGTCGGACGACTGGTATAAGCAGACCGCGACCGAAGTCTACCGGCCGGACATTTACCGCGCGGCGGCGAAGGAACTGATCGAAGAAGGATATCTCGCTGCGACCGACATCCCGGAGACCGACGGCTATCGCGCGGTGACGGACGAGTTCATCGACGGCATCGCCTACGACGGCCGTCAACCCAACGCCTATCTGCAGAAACTCGCGATCGGTCTGAAGGACTGACGCGCAACTCTTGGTTCAACATGAGCACCACATCTGCCGCCGCTCCGCGCTGGGAGGCGCTCGCCCGTTCCGCGTTGCGCAACATTGGAATTCCCACGCTGGCGATCGCCGTGTTTCTCGGCTGCTGGTCGCTGGCATCTCGCAACATCCAGGTGAGCTTCGGCTCGCTGCCCGGGCCCGTCGCGGTGGTCGAGGAAGTGAAGAATCTCTGGGCCGAACACGTCGCCGAGGGCGCGAAGGAGCGCGAGTTCTACGAGCGCCAGGCACAGCGCAAGGAAGCGTTTCTCGCCAAGAATCCGAACGGCGAGTGGAAGGAGCGCAAGTATGCGGCGCGGCCGACGTTCTTCCGTCAGATCGTCACGAGCCTCCAGACGGTGTTCACCGGTTTCGTGATCGCGTCGCTCGTCGCGGTGCCGCTCGGCGTGATCTGCGGGCTCAGCCGCGGCTTCAACCTCGCGCTGAATCCTTTCATCCAGCTCTTCAAGCCCGTGTCGCCGCTCGCGTGGCTGCCGATCGTGATGATCCTCGTGAGCGCGCTCTATAATCCGCCCGAGCCCTTCTTCGAAAAGGCGTTTCTCAGTTCGGCGATCACGGTGGCCCTTTGCTCCCTCTGGCCCACGCTGATCAACACGGCGGTGGGCGTGGCGTCGATCGACCAGGACTATCTCAACGTGGCGCGCGTGCTGCGACTCGGCTGGTTCGCGAAGGTATTCAAAATCGTGTTACCCGCGGCGCTGCCGCTCATCTTCACCGGACTCCGCCTTTCGCTCGGCGTGGGCTGGATGGTGCTCATCGCGGCCGAGATGCTGGCGCAGAATCCGGGCCTCGGGAAGTTCGTGTGGGACATGTTCCAGAACGGCAGCAGCCAGACGCTCGCGCAGATCATGGTGGCCGTGTTCACGATCGGCCTGATCGGCTTCGCGCTCGATCGCGCGATGTTGTCGCTGCAGCGCGCGGTGAGCTTTGGGGCGCAGGCGCGGTAAGACTTATGATTTACGATTTACGATCTACGATTGCGCGCGGAGACGCGGGTGGCGTTGAAGATCCGGGTCAGCTCGTCGGCTGCGCGGGCCAGGGCCGCCCGTCGTCTGGGCGGAAGCAGGGCGGCGCGTTCCGTGATCTCGAGCCAGAGTCCGGTTTCGTCCGCTCCCTCCAGGACGATCGCGATTTTGTTGACGAAATCGGCGCGGGATTTTCCGCGCAGCGCCGCGCGATGATTCGAGGCGACGGAGGATCCGCTTCGGGCGATTTGATCGGCTACGGTTCGTCCAGAAGCGGTGGGGGGAAGCGCGTCCGCGAGTTTCAGCACGCGAACCGCAAACCTCTCCTTGAGTTCGACCGGGGTCATGCGGAGCCGGAATATCAATCATACCGATCACAAATCATAAATCCATGGTCCCCCTTCTAGAACTTCGCGCGGCCGCCAAAGGCTTCGGAACCGGGAGCAATCGCAACGAGATCCTTGGGGCGCTTGATCTTGCCGTTCATGAAGGCGAGTTTCTTGCGATCGTGGGGTTTTCCGGGAGCGGGAAAACGACGTTGATCAATCTCCTCGCCGGTCTCCATTCGCCGGATACAGGGGCGGTGATGCTGGATGGCAGGCCGATGCCGGAAGCGGGGCCGGATCGGGCGCTGGTGTTTCAGAACTATTCGCTGCTGCCGTGGCTCACGGTTTACGGGAACATCGCGCTCGCGGTCGACCGGGTGTTTCCGCAGTGGTCGGCGGCACGGCGGCGCGAGCACATCGAGCGGCACATCGCGATGGTGAACCTCACGCCGGCGCGCGACAAACGTCCGCGCCAGCTCTCCGGCGGGATGCGGCAGCGCGTGGCGGTGGCGCGCGCGCTGGCGATGGATCCGCGGGTGTTGCTGCTCGACGAGCCGCTCGGCGCGCTCGATGCGCTGACGCGGGCGACGCTGCAGGACGAGATTTCCCGCATCTGGCAGGAGAACAAGAAAACCGTGGTGCTCATCACCAACGATCCCGACGAAGCGATCCTGCTCGCCGACCGCGTGATTCCGCTCAGCGCGGGGCCGGCGGCGACGCTCGGGCCGTCGTTTGTGATCGACCTGCCGCGTCCGCGCGACCGCCAGGCGTTGAATCACGATCCGCATTTCAAGCGACTGCGGAAGGACATCCTCGACTGGCTGCTGGCTTCGGTGGGACGCAAGTCGGCGACCTCGACGCGCGCGGTGCGGCTGCCCGCGATCGTGCCCGAAAACCTCGATCACGTGACGTGGCTCGACCGCGCCTTCCTCCGCCGTCGCGCGGCGGGGCGGGCGAACACGCGTCGAGAAATCGTGAATACCGATCCCTCATGAACGCCTTTCTCGATATTTCCTTTGTGACAAAAACCTTCGACGGGCCGACCGGGCCGGTGTCGGTCGTGCGCGACTTCGATCTGAAGGTGCGCAAGGGCGAGTTCATCGCGCTGATCGGCCACTCCGGCTGCGGCAAGTCGACCGTGCTCTCGATGGTGGCGGGACTCACCGAGCCGACCGCGGGCGGCATCGTGCTCGATGGCCGCGAACTGAAAGGCGCGGGGCCGGATCGCGGCGTGGTGTTTCAATCGCCCTGCCTGCTGCCGTGGCGGACGGCGTATCAGAATGTGCGGCTCGGCGTGGACCAGGTGTTTTTCACGTCGTCGAAGACCGACCGGCACGATCTCACGGAGTATTATCTGTCGGTCGTCGGGCTCGCCGACGCGATGCACAAGCGACCCGCGGAGCTTTCGCAAGGCATGCGGCAGCGCGTGGGGATCGCGCGCGCGTTTGCGCTCGCGCCGAAGATGCTGCTGCTCGACGAACCGTTTGGGATGCTCGACTCGTTGACGCGTTACGAGTTGCAGGCTGTGCTGCTCGAGCTGTGGCAGCGCGACCAGAAGACGGCGCTGATGGTCACACACGATGTAGACGAAGCGATCTACCTCGCGGACCGGGTTGTGATGATGACGAACGGTCCCGAAGCGCGCGTGGGAGAAATCGTCGACGTGCCGTTCGAGCGCCCGCGCGACCGTCGCGCGCTGCTCGAGGATCCGCGCTATTACGAACTGCGCGAGCAGCTCATGGGTTTTCTCAATCATCGTTCCCATCTGAAGCCATCGCGCCCACCCGTCCCGCCCCAGCCGGACCGGCGTCAAACCACGCGCACCTTCTCCCTCGTCTGACCCGCGCGCCGCTGCGCGCCCCGTTTCCAAACCGCCGACCACGGCGTCCAGGCCACCGCCTTGCCCAAATTTGCCCGCACCAAAACCATGAAGACATACCGCACCCGTCTCATCGCGCTCGCTGTCGCGAGCTGCGCCGCCACTTCGCTGCCGGCGGCTGACACACCCGCTTCGCCCGATTCGATCGGCGACGCGTTTTCAAAAGGAAAAGTCTCGCTCAACATCCGCGCTCGTTTCGAGGGCGTCGATCAGGTCGGCCTGCGCGATGCCGAAGCTTACACGGTGCGCACGCGGCTCGGCTTCACCACCGCGCCGATCCACGGCTTCAAGGCGATGATCGAGGCCGAGAACATCGCGTCACCCGCGCCCGACCGCTATTCACAGGCCGGCTTGAATCCTGGCGGCGCGGGGCGGGCGGTCGTCGCCGATCCCGAGACCACGGAGATCAATCAGGCGTGGCTCGCGTTCACCTCGGGGAAGACGACCTTCACGGGCGGACGCCAGCGGCTCGTGTTGGATAACGTCCGCTTCGTCGGCGACGTCGGCTGGCGGCAGAATGCGCAGACGTTCGACGCGATCACGCTCACCGACAAAACGATCGAAAAACTCAGTCTCACCTACGGCTACGTGAGCCGGATCAATCGCGTCTTCTCGGACCGGCATGCCCAGGGTAACTGGGACAGCGACTCGCACATGTTCAACGCGAGCTACGCCGGGCTGCCGATCGGCACGCTGACCGGCTACGCCTACCTGCTCGATTTCGACAATGCGGCGACGAACGGCTCATCGACGGTGGGTGCGTTCCTGACCGGCACGCCGGCGCTGAACGACGATTTGAAATTGTCCTACCGAATCGAATACGCCGCGCAGTCCGATTACGGCTCCAATCCGCAGAATTACTCGACCGATTATTATCTCGGCGAAATCGGGCTCGTCGCGAAACCGGGCGGCGTGGCGGTCGGCTACGAAGTGTTGGGCACCGACAACAACGTCGGCTTCAAGACGCCGCTCGCGACGCTGCACGCGTTCAACGGCTGGGCGGATGTGTTTCTCACGACACCGAACGACGGGCTGCGCGACGGCTATGTAAAGGTCGGCGCGAGTCTGCCCGCGGGCATTTCGTTCCTCGCGTTCTATCACACGTTCGAAACCGACACGGGGATCGATCTCGGGGAGGAGTGGGATCTGCAGCTCTCGCGGAAGTTCGGGAAGTATTTTACGGGGCTGATCAAATACGCGGATTTCCAACGCGACAGCCTGACCGTGCCCGAAGTGCGGAAGGTGTGGGTGCAGGTCGAATTCGTTTACTGAGCGAACGCCGTCGACCGCCGTGTCCACGCTGGCCGAATCGATCGCACCGCCTCGGCGCCGACGCACACGCGTCACGCCCGGCGAGCGCATCGTCGTCGTCGGCAACGGCATGGTGGGATGGAAACTCTGCCAGGGACTCGTCGCGCGCGGCGTGCCGGCGGCGGCCACGGTCACGATTTTCGGCGAGGAGCCGCGACCGGCTTACGATCGCGTTCACCTCACGAGTCTTTTCGGCGGGAAGGGGGCGGAGGAACTGATCCTCTCGCCACGCGAGTGGTATGCGGAAAACGGCCTTGGGTTGCACACGGGCGACCCGGTGCTCGCGATCGATCGCGGGTGCCGGGTCGTCACCACGGCGTCGGGCCGCACCGAAACCTACGACACGCTTGTGCTGGCGACCGGCTCGCGTCCATTCGTGCCGCCTATCCACGGCGTGGATACGCCGGGCGTGTTCGTCTATCGGACGATCGAGGATGTGCGCGCGATTCGAGATTACGCGCGGCAGGTGCGCACGGCCGCGGTGGTGGGCGGAGGATTGCTCGGGCTCGAGGCGGCGCAGGCGCTGCTCGATCTGGGATTGCGCGTGACGGTGCTCGAGCGCGGGCCGGGATTGATGGCGCGGCAGCTCACGCCGAAGTCGGCGGCGCTGCTGGCCGAGAAGGTCGCGGCGCTCGGGGTGACGGTGCTTTTCAATCGCAACACGAAAGCCGTCGCGCCGGCCGGCGGCGAACTAGAGGTGACGTTCGATCATCACGAACCGCTCGCGTGCGATCTGCTCGTGATCGCGGCGGGCATCAAACCGCGGCAGGAATTGGCGGAGGCGTGTGGATTGGTGTGCGACCGGCGCGGAGGCGTCGTGGTGGACGATCGACTGACGACGTCGGATCCGAAGATCCTCGCGATCGGCGAATGCGCGTCGCACCGCAGTATGGTTTACGGACTCGTCGCTCCCGGTTATCTGATGGCGGAGGTCGCGGCGGAGCGGCTGGCGGGAGGCCGGGCGACGTTCACGGGCGCACCGCTGTCGGCGCGGTTGAAACTGTTGGGCGTCGAGGTGTCGGCGCTCGGTGAATTTCAAGACCCGGGCGATTCGTTGGTGCACGCAAACCACGACGTGCATCGCCAGCTCATCCTGCGGCGCGGGCGGCTGGTGGGGGCGATCGTGGTCGGGCCGAATCCGGAGATCGGTCGACTGCAGGACGCGGTGGAGCGGCGCCGCTATGTTTTCCCGTGGAGGCTGGGGCGTTTTGCGCGCACGGGACTGTTGTGGGGCGCAAAGGCGGCCGATCCCGCGGAGTGGCCGGCGGGGACGGTGGTCTGTAATTGTCGCGGCATTACGCGCGGCGCGTTGAGCGAAGCGTGCCGTCAGGGCTGTCGCACGATCGACGAACTCGCGCAGAAGACCGGCGCGTCGACGGTGTGCGGTTCATGTCGTCCGCTGCTCGCGCAACTCGCGGGCACGGCCGGGGCGGCGGCGGCGCCGGTGCGTGGACGCGGCGCGCTGCTGGGGATTTGTGCGCTGGGCGTGGCGGTGGCGGCGGCGATCGCGTTCATGCCGCCGGTCATCGTGGGCCAGAGCGTCGAGCATGCGGCGCCGTGGGAGGTGTTGTTCACGGAACCGCCGGTGCGGCGTGTGACGGGATTTGTGGTGCTTGGGCTTACGGTCGCGAGTTTGCTGCTGTCGTTGCGCAAACGCATCCGCCGGCTCGCATGGGGAAATTTCGGCTGGTGGCGCGTGTTGCACACGGCGCTCGGACTCGCGGGTGTCGCGGGGTTGGTGGCGCACACGGGATTCCGGCTCGGCGAGAATCTGAATCGCGTGCTGATGCTGAATTTTCTCGGGCTCGTGCTGCTCGGCACGTGCGCGGGCGCGGTGACGGCGCTCGAGGCGAAACTCGACGTGCTCGCGGCGCGCCGGCTGCGGACGTTTTGGACGTGGGCGCACATCGTCATGGCGTGGCCGCTGCCGGTGCTGCTCACGTTTCACGTGTTGAGCGCCTACTACTTCTGACCATGCGGCGCTGGAAACTCTGGCTTCTCTACGGCGGCGCGGCGTGGTCGGCGGCGGGGTTTCTGACCTATTTTATTGGATACGCGGACGACCGGCGGATGTTCGTGCCGGGCGAGACTTCGCACGGGCATCACCAGATCGAGCTGCAGTGCAACGTCTGCCACACGGCGTTCATGGGCGTGCGGACGGACGCCTGTAACCAGTGCCACGCGACCGAATTGGCGGCGGCCAACGACACGCATCCGCGTTCGAAATTCACCGACCCGCGCAACGCAGCGCTGCTCGAGCAAATCGACGCGGCGCAGTGCGTGACCTGTCACCGCGAGCATCGGCCGGAGCTGACGCATGCGATGGGCGTCACGCAGCCGGAGGATTATTGTTTTCACTGTCATCGCGACATCGGGACCGAGCGGCCGAGCCATGCGGGGCTGCCGTTCAATTCGTGTGCGACGGCGGGGTGTCACAACTATCACGACAACACCGCGCTGTACGAAGACTTCATCGCGAAGCACCTCGACGAGCCGGCGGTGCGTGAGGCGGCGGTGCGGCGCGTGCGGGCGGAACCGGCGCCGACGGCGGGACGCAGTTGGTTGACGGGATCGGAGCGCGTGGTGCCGGCGGGCGTGGCGGTGGATCAGGCGATCGTTTGCGACTGGGAGCATTCGGCGCATGCGCGGGCGGGCGTGAATTGTCACGATTGTCATCAGGCGGGCGATCTCGCGCAGCCGTGGATCGCGAAGCCGGCGGAGGCGGCGTGCGCGCGCTGCCATGAATCGGAAGTGAAGGAGTTCTTCGCGAGCCGGCACGGAATGCGGCTGGCCGCGGGATTGCCGGCGCTGACGCCGGCGGAGGCGCGCTGGCCGATGTGCGCGGAGGCGGCGCATCGCACGATGACGTGCAACGCGTGTCACGGCGCGCACCGCTACGACACGAGGTTTGCGGCGGTGGAGTCGTGTTTGCAGTGCCACGACGATGCGCACAGCCGCGCGTATCGAGGGTCCAAGCACGACCTGACCTGGCGGGCGGAACTCGGCGGGGAGGCACCGCCGGGAAGTGGCGTGTCGTGCGCGGCGTGCCATTTGCCGCGGGAGACCCATCGCGTCGAGGGGCGCGACGTCGTGCGCGTGCAGCACAACCAGAACGCCAATCTTCGTCCGAACGAGAAGATGATCCGCACGGTGTGCCTAGACTGTCACGGCTACGCGTTCGCCGTCGATGCGCTCGCGGACCGCGCGCTCATCTCCGCCAACTTTCGCGACCGGCCGTCGGGCCACGTCGATTCCATCGACATGGTTCTGCGTCGGCTGACCGCGCAACGTCCCAAAACAGAAAACCAACCATGAAAATCGAAAGAGACCGAATGATCGGTGTCGCGGTCAGCCTGCTGGCCGCTTGTTCCGTGGCATTGTTCCTCAGCAGTTGTGGCAAGGCGGAGGCCGTTCCGGCGGCGATCACGCCGCAGAAGATGGCTGATGCGTTGCACGCGGTGCTCGAGTCGGACCGAACCGTCTACACGCGCAACGTCGTCAACCGCCTGCAGAACGACGAGAAAGTCATCAAGGCGAGCGAACACTGGAAGGACGAGAAAGCGCTGCCGCTGCCGGCGCAGATGTTTCGCATGGGCGCGGAGATGGTGGAGGCGAAGAACGCCGGCTTCACCTACGCGCTGCTTTCGAAGTGGCCGGTCAACCCGCAGAACAGTCCGAAGACCGAAGCGGAGAAGGCGGGACTGGATTTCGTGGCCGAGAAAGACGGGGCGGAAAACTACTACGCCGAGGAAGTGTTGGGCGGGAAAAAATACTTCACGGCGGTCTATGCCGACACGGCGGTGGCGCAGGCGTGCGTGACCTGTCACAACGAGCACAAGGATACGCCGCGTTCCGACTTCAAGCTCGGCGACGTGATGGGCGGCGTGGTGATTCGCATTCCGTTGGAATAACGCCGGCTCGTCATGAACGCATGGATACGCTGCGTCGTGGCGGTGACGCCGCTGCTGCTGGCCGGTTGCGGTTCGTCCGACGGTGACGCGTCGTCGACTTCGGGTGAGGCTCCGGCTGCGGCGAAATTCGTCGAGGCCGAGGTGCCGGCGCCGTCGGATCCGACGCTTGCGCTCGGACAGCAGGTGTATCGGGGAGACTGTTACAACTGCCACGACATTGGAAAGAAAGGCGCGCCGCGCATCGCGGACCGCGCCGCCTGGGAGCCGCGTCTCGCGCAAGGCGCCGAGGTTCTGATTCGCCACGCCACCGAAGGTTACTTCGGGCCGGCGGGCGATGAGATGCCCGCTCGCGGGGGCAACGACGCGCTCACCGACGCCGAAGTTGCCGCCGCTGTTCGCTACCTGGTCAGCCACGTGCTGTGACCGCTTCGTTCGGTTCAAAAACAAAACTCCAACTCAACCGACACATCATGACACCACGTCAGAAAGAACTCGTTCAGACCTCCTGGGAGAAAGTCGTTCCCATCGCCGATACGGCCGCGGAATTGTTCTACGGCCGATTGTTCGAACTCGATCCGTCGCTGCGCCCGCTCTTCAAGACCGACATCAAGGAGCAGGGCAAAAAGCTGATGACGATGATCACGACCGCGGTGCGCGCGCTCGACAATCTGCCGGCGCTCGTGCCGGCGGTGCAGGCGCTCGGGCGTCGGCATGGCGGTTATGGCGTGAAGGACGAACATTACGCGACGGTCGCGACCGCCCTGCTCTGGACGTTGGAAAAAGGACTCGGGCCCGACTTCACGCCGGAGACGAAGGAAGCGTGGGTCGTCGTTTACACGATCCTCGCCGACACGATGAAAGCGGCGTCGGCGGAAAGCGCGCAGTCGGTGCCGGCGGCCTAGGCGGGAAAGACAGGTCGAGCCTTCGCCTTCGACGCGGGTGCACGCACGCGCGAATGTGAGCGAAGGCGATCCGCGGCATCGCTGTTGCGCAAACGGCTGCGGACGAGTGCGCGTGGGTGGAAGGATGAATGATGTTCATCGATCCGGCGAAAACTATTCATCGGCCAGATGGAAAGGCGGGCGGACCTTGGCGTGAGCGGTGCTCATCGGCGCGCGCTCAGGCATGAATATCGTTCAACTCAGACAATCCGGACACTGGCCGACGCTGCTCACGTCGTTTCTGTATTTCGACGTCAGTTTCATGGTGTGGACCATTCTCGGCGCGTTGGGCGCGATGATCGCGCCGACGCTGGGGCTCAGCGCGCAGGAAAAATTTTTGATGGTTTCGACGCCGATTTTGGCGGGCGCGTTTTTGCGGATCGTGCTGAGCCTGCTGACGGATCGTATTGGCACGAAAACTACAGGAATTCTCGCGCAGTTGGTGGTGATGGGCGGACTGGCGGTGGCGTGGCAGACGGGGTTGTCGACGCTTGGTCAGGCGCTGGCGCTCGGGGTGGTGCTGGGCGTGGCGGGCGCGAGTTTCGCGGTGGCGCTGCCGCAGTCGGGGCGGTGGTATCCGCCGCAGATGCAAGGCGTGGTGCTGGGACTGGCGGGCGCGGGGAACATCGGCGTGGTGATCGATCATCTCGCGGCGCCGCGGATCGCGGCGGCGTATGGCTGGCAGGCGGTGTTTGGGGCGGCGTTGGTTCCGCTGGCGATCGCGTTTGTGTTGTATGTGGCGCTGTCGAAAGAGCCGCCGGGGCAGTTTAAAAAGAAGAAGTTGGCGGACTATTTGAACCTGTTGCGCGAGCGGGACGCGCACTGGTTCTGCATGTTCTACACGATCAGTTTCGGCGGGTTCGTGGGGCTGGCGACGGCGTTCGCGATTTATTTTCGCGACGAGTTTGGGCTGGCGCCGGTGCAGGCGGGCGAGTTTGCGGCGTTCTGCACGCTGGTCGGCGCACTGGGGCGACCGGTGGGCGGGGCGATGGCGGATCGACTCGGCGGGATTCGGGCGCTGGGGGTGTTTTATGCGGTGGCGGGTGTGGCGTTGGTGGGCGCGGCGATGTCGCGGAATCTGTGGGTCTGCGGCGCGGCGTTCTTCGTGGCGTCGGCGGCGTTTGGGATGTGCAACGGGTCGGTGTTTCAATTGCTGCCGCAGCGGTTTGCGAAGGACATCAGCGTGATGACGGGACTCGTGGGATGCGGCGGGGGCATCGGTGGATTTGTGCTGGGGATGATGTTTGGCGCATCGAAAGAGCACACGGGCAGCTATGTGGTCGGGATTCTGCTATTTGCGGGATTGTGTGTTGTTGCATTGATCGGACTAAAACTCGTGAAAACCAGGTGGCGGACGACGTGGGGTGCGCTGGCGGCGGCGCGGATTTGAGCCGGGTTTGCACGTGAAGGTTCTTCGATCCGGATTTGCGCGCGCGGGCCGGGAGGGCGAGTCGTGCGACGACGCTTGGGCGATGGTGGAAGGTCGCGGCGCGATCGTCGCGGCGCTGGCCGATGGCATGGGATCGGCGCGCGAAGGCGGTGCGGCGGCGCGGCGCGCGGTGGAGATGTTGACCGATCACGGTGTGGCGCGACCGCGGGCGTGGAGCCCGCGTCGGGCGCTGGCGGAGATCACGGCGCAGATCAACCGGCAATTGCATCAGGAGGCGATGGAGCGGCACGGCACGCCGGAGCGGGTGTGCACGTTGAGCGCGGCGGTGATCGAGGGCGGATGGCTTTACGGGTGCAACGTCGGCGATTCGCCGGTGTTTCTTTGGCGCGGGGGAAAGCTGCGGCGGTTGTCGACACTGCACGTGTTGGACGAGCCGGAGATGCAGCATGTGTTGACGCGGGCGATCGGGCTCGAGGCGCAGGTGGAGCCGGAATTTTTCGAGGTGGAGCTGGCGAACGGCGACGTGGTGTTGCTGTGCTCGGATGGCGTGACGGCGAGTTTGGATGAGACGCGGTTGTCGGAGTTGCTCGCGCGCGGGGTGACGGCGCGATCGGTGGTGCTGGAGGCGCATGCGCGGGCGCTGGAAGGGAAGCAGATTTGCGATGATGCATCGGCAATCGTGCTGGAGATCGAGGACCGCGGTTGGCCGGCGGGCGCGGATGCGCAGCGGCTCGAGGTGGCGGGGACGCTGCGGAAGGAAGATGTCGTCGACGGATATACGCTGGTGCGGGCGCTCGATCCGCATGAACGCGTGTGGCTGGCGAATGCGGGCGACGGCGGGTCGGTGGTGTTGAAGTTTCCTCCGCGCGATGCGGCGGAAACGGAGGCGTTACGCGACGCGTTTGTGCGGGAGGCGTGGAATGCGACCCGCGTGGGGACGTCGGATTTCGTGCGCGCGTGGACGCAGACGGAAGGGCCGCTGCGTTTCTATGCGATGGAGTATGTGCAGGCGCCGACGCTGCGGGACGAATTGCGCGCGGGGTTGCTGGCGGTGGAAGACGCGCGGGAACTCGGACGTTTCCTGGTGCGGTCTGCGCAGACGCTGCTGCGCCACGGACTCGCGCATGGCGACATCAAGCCGGAGAATATCCTGGTGTTGCGCAGCGCGGAGGGCGCGGGAACGAGCGTGACCTTCAAGCTGCTCGATTTCGGAAGCGCGGCGGAAGTGTTTTCAGTGACCTCGCGCGCGGGAACGCCGAGTTATCTGGCGCCGGAACGATTTCGCGGGGCGGCGATCGCGGAGCGGACGGAACTCTATGCGATCGGCGTGACGCTTTATGAAGCGCTGACGGGCGGGTATCCGTATGGCGAGGTGGAGCGATTTCAGACGCCGCGTTTCGATACGCCGCCGAAGCGGTTGACGAAAATCAATCCGGCGGTGCCGGCGTGGTTGGAGGCCATCGTATTGCGGGCGGTCGAGCCGGATCCGGAGAGGAGATATCAGGTGCTGTCGGAGATGGCGTTCGATTTGGACAATCCCGAAAAAGTGGCGCCGCACCACCGGAAGGATGCGTCGTTGATCGAGCGGAATCCGGTGCGATTTTATCAAGGCCTCTGCGTGGTTTTGACGGCGATCATCGTGGGGTTGTTGTGGAAGTTGGCGGGTGAGTGAGAGAAGGTCGCTCCATGAATCGGATTCATGGATACGACCAATTAAATTCACGGCCCTCATTGGCTGATTCGGGACTCGTGGCACCTCGGTTGCTGAAAGCCGGGCGTGCCAATCACGAGTGTCATGAACGCAATCGACCGACCGCCGCAGCCTTTCACACCCGAGCAGAAGGAGTATCTGGCGGGATTCATGGCGGGCGTGGCGGCGGGCGGATTCGCGCCGTTTGTGGGACAGGCGGCGAACGGGCAGTTGACGGCGATGCCGGCGGCGGGCGCGGCGAATCTCGCGGCGGCGCCCGGGGAGGACGCGGTGTTTGGCACGCCGCTGAGCGAGCTGTGCAAGGAGGAGCGGTGGAAATACGACGAGAATCCGCTGGACGCGTGGGAGCGGTTGTTGCGGCATGCGGACGAGAACAAGTTTCCCGATCCGGAGCACACGTATCGGTTCAAGACCTTCGGGCTCTTCTACGTGGCGCCGGCGCAGGACAGTTTCATGCTGCGGCTGCGGATTCCGGCGTGCGAACTGACGGCGACGCAGTTGCACGGGATCGCGGATCTCGCGAGCGAGCTGGGCGGAGGGTATGCGCACATCACGACGCGCGGGAACCTGCAGGTGCGGGAGTTCAAGCCGCGCGACATCATCAAGGTGTTGACGCGCGTGCAGGAGCTGGGGCTGACGTCACGCGGCGCGGGCGCGGACAACATCCGAAACATCACGGCGTCTCCCAATAGTGGATTCGATCCGGACGAGTTGATCGACGTGCGGCCGTTCGCGAAGGGGCTGCATCACTACATCCTGAATCATCGCGATCTCTACGGACTGCCGCGAAAGTTCAACGTGGCGTTCGACAATGGCGGCAGCATTTCGGTGGCGGCGGATACGAACGATATCGGGTTTTTCGCGGTGAGGGTGAGCGCGGCTTCGCTCGCGAAACTCCCCACGCCGGATGCCAAACTCCAAAGCATCGAACCCGGAATCTATTTTCGGGTGCAGTTGGGCGGGATCAGCGGGCATGGGGATTTCGCGAAGGACACGGGATTGCTGATCCGGCCGCATGAGGCGGTGGCTGTATCTGCGGCCATGATACGCGTGTTTGCGGAGAGCGGCGACCGGACCAATCGGAAGAAGGCGCGGCTGAAGTATGTGTTGGACCGGTGGGGCGTGGAGAAGTTTCTCGAAGAGACGCAGAAGAAGCTGGCGTTTCCGCTGGTGCGACTGCCGCTCGAAGCGTGCGAACCGCGGCGACCGGTGGTGAAACACGGATGGCTCGGCGCGGCGAAGCAGGCGCAGCCCGGGTTGAACTCGATCGGGCTGGGCGCGCCGGTCGGGCGAATGACGTCGCGGCAGATGCACGCGCTGGCGGATCTGGCGACGAATTATGGCAAGGGCGAGCTGCGGCTGACGGTGTGGCAGAGCGTGATCGTGCCGCATGTGCCGGAGGCGTTTGTGGAAACGTTCAAGCGAGCGGCGGCGCGACTGGGATTTTTTCACGAGGCGAGTGCGGCGGCGGGCGGGATCGTGGCGTGCACGGGTAATCGCGGTTGCAAGTATTCGAGTGCGGATACGAAGGGGCACGCGGTGGCGTTGATGAAGCATCTCGGCGCGGAGAAGCGCGTGGAGATGCCGGTGAACATTCATTTCACGGGGTGCCCGCATTCGTGCGCGCAGCATTACTGCGGGGACATCGGATTCGTGGCGACGAAGCTGGCGGACGGCGGCGAGGGGTATCACGTCGTGCTCGGTGGCGGGATGGACCACGAACAGGGGATCGCGCGGGAAATTTTCCGCGGGGTGCGCGCGGAGGAAGTGAACGGTTTGGTCGATCGGTTTCTGGCGACGTATTCGGCGGAGAAGGGCGCCGGCGAGAGTTTCGTCGAGTGGGTTCGCCGGCACCCGATGAAAGAGCTGCAGGAAAAATTCAGCGAATAAGGAGGAGATGATTTCGATGACAGCGGTTCCCTATATTCCCGACAATGCGCCGTTCTCGCCGGAGCAGCGCGCGTGGCTCAATGGATTTTTCGCGGGGATGTTTTCCCGCGGACCGGCGGGCGGAACGCAGACGACGGCGGTCGCGGCGACGCCGGCGCTGACGCCGTTGACGATCCTGTTCGGATCGCAGACGGGCACGGCGGAGAGCCTGGCGAAGAAGGCGGCGAAGGAAGCGGGGAAGCGGAATTTCGCCGCGACGGTGCTCGACATGGCGCAGACGGATCTCGTGAAGCTCGCGGGCGAGAAGAACGTGCTGGTGATCACGAGCACGTATGGCGATGGCGAGCCGCCGGACAATGCGAAGGCGCTGCATGCGGCGCTGGCGGCGGGCGGGGTGTCGCTCGCAGGCGTGCGGTTCAGCGTGTGCGGGTTGGGCGACACGAACTACACGCAATTTTGCCAGTGCGCGAAGGACTTCGACGCGCGGCTGGAGAAGGCGGGAGCGACGCGGGTGTCGGCGCGCGTCGAGTGCGATTTGGATTACGAGGCGAAGTTCAACGCGTGGCTGGGAGAGGCGTTGGGAGCGTTCGCGTTGGGCGGAGAGTCGGGCGTCGGGGGGGCCGAGCTTCGGGTTTCGGGTTCCGAGTCGGAGGCAAAGGCAGAGACTGCGTCGGGGTTTTCGCGGCAAAGGCCGTATTCGGCGCTGCTGTCGACCTCGCGGACGCTGAACGGGGCGGGATCGGCGAAGCAGGTGAATCATGTGGAGTTCGATCTCGGAGATTCGGGGCTTGTGTATGAGGCCGGCGATGCGCTGGGGGTTTACGCGCATAATTGTCCGGAGCTCGTGAACGAGCTGCTCGCGGTGCTCGGCTGCGATGGCGAGGAGGCGGTGCCGGCGCCGGATGGGAGCAGCATTCCGCTGCGGCGGGCGCTGACGGAATTTTATGATTTGGGAAAGCCGAGTGACGAATTGCGCGAGCGATTCGGCGGGGTGGTGGCGCATCATGTGGTGGACGCGCTGGCGGGCGGCGTGGGCGTGAAGATCGCGCCGGCGGAGTTCGTGAAGACGCTGAAGAAACTGCAGCCGCGGTTGTATTCGATCTCATCGTCGCCGAAGGCGCATCCGGGTCAGGTGCACCTGACGGTGGGTGCGGTGCGCTATGAGAAAGACGGGCGGCCGCGGAAAGGCGTGTGCTCGACGTTTCTGGCGGATCGGGCCCAGGCGGGAGTGACGCGCGTGGGCGTGTTTGTGCACTCGAACAAGGCGTTTCGTCCGCCGGCGAATCCGGACGCGCCGATGATCATGGTCGGGCCGGGAACGGGGATCGCGCCGTTTCGGGCGTTTCTGGAGGAGCGGCGTGCGACGGGGGCGAAAGGAAAGAATTGGTTGTTCTTCGGCGATCAGCGGGCGGCGACGGATTTCCTGTATCGGGAAGAGTTGGATGCGATGCGGCGCGACGGTGTGTTGACGCGGCTGGATACGGCGTTTTCGCGCGATCAGGCGGAGAAGATTTATGTGCAGCAGCGAATGCTGGAGAACGCGCAGGAGCTGTTCGCGTGGCTCGAGGGCGGCGCGCACTTTTACGTGTGCGGCGATGCGAGCCGGATGGCGAAGGACGTGGACGCGGCGCTGCATCAGGTGATCGAACGCGCCGGCGGAAAATCGAAGGAGCAGGCGGCGGAGTATGTGGAGAAGTTGAAGGCGGCGAAGCGGTATGCGCGCGACGTGTATTGAGCCGGAAATGAAGACGGTCGGTGAACCGTGCGGGCTGAATCACCGCACTGCCGAGTGATGGTCGCTTCGAAGGAGAATTTTCCGCTGATCGCCGAGTTGCTGGCGGAGCAGCAGCGGCTGGCGACGCCGGTGGCGAAATTTTCCGAGGTGCACGAGCACGCGGCGGCGCCGGCGCTGGAGCCGGTTTATCGGGATTTGATTCCGCTGACGGCGCCGAAGGCGGGGGAGCAGTATGCGTTCGAGGTGGAGCTGGATTCGTGCACGGGGTGCAAGGCCTGTGTGTCGGCGTGCCATTCGCTGAACGGGCTCGACGAAACCGAGACGTGGCGCGACGTGGGGCTGCTGGTGGGCGGGACGGATCGGAAGCCGTTTCAGCAAACGGTGACGACGGCGTGTCATCACTGTGCGGATCCGGGATGTTTGAACGGTTGTCCGGTGCTCGCGTATGAGAAGGATCCGGTGACGGGCATCGTGCGGCACCTGGATGATCAGTGCATCGGATGTCAGTATTGCGTGCTGAAGTGCCCGTATGACGTTCCCAAATACAACGCGCGGCTGGGGATCGTGCGGAAGTGCGACATGTGTCACGGCCGGCTGGCGGAAGGCGAGGCGCCGGCGTGCGTGCAGGCGTGTCCGACGCACGCGATTCGGATCGTGACGGTGGAGGTGGCGAAGAAGCCGATGGTGAGCGCGGGGGTTGAGCCGGGATTTTTGCCGGGCGCGCCGGAGCCGGACTATACGCGTCCGACGACGCGGTATGTTTCGCGGAAAGGCGTGGCGGCGGATTTGCGGGCGGCGGACGCGAACGCGCTGCGCGTGCAGCCGACGCACGCGCCGCTGGTGTGGATGCTGACGCTGGTGCCGCTGGCGATCGGGTGTTTCGGCGCGGCGGCGCTGCCGGGAGGCGGTGGGGAAAGTATCATGAATTACATGACACTGTGGGGCGTGGGGTTGGCGGTGGCGGGCGTGGGGGTGAGTGTGGGGCATTTGGGGCAGCCGGGGCGGGCGTGGCGGATTTTTCTGGGGTGGAGGAAGAGCTGGTTGAGTCGGGAGGCGATGGTGCTGGGGGCGTGGCTGCCGTTGGCGGTGGGCGCGGTGTGGGTGCCGGAGTTGAACGGCGTGGCGGCGATGGTGGGCGCGGCGGGGTTGGCGTGTTCGGTGATGCTGTATGCGGATACGCGGCGGGCGTTTTGGGCGGCGGGATTTGGGGCGGTGAAGATTTTGGGGACGGCGGTGGTGGGGGGCGCGGCGCTGGCGTATGCGTTGGGCGCAGCGGGCGGGGGAGCGCTGGCGGTGCTCGCGACGGGAATGCTCGCGAAGGCGGCGTGCGAGGCGCGGGTGCTGCGATCGCTCGATGCAGTGGACGAGGATGCGCCGGCGGCGGGGCTGGTGGCGTCGGCGCGGTTGTTGAAGGGCCCGCTGTGGCGGGCGTTTTCGACGCGGCTGTTGTTGGGATTCTCGGGCGGGTTGCTGCTGCCGATGGTGGCGCTGTCGAATGCGGCGCCCGAGTGGATCGCGTGGGCGATGCTGGCGTGCGTGGCGGCGGGGGAGTGGCTGGAGCGGTCTTTGTTTTTCCGGGCGGTGGATGCGCCGAAGATGCCGGGGGTGGCGGCGTGAGCACGATCGAGGAAATTTTGCGGGCGCGGGTGGGCCCGATGACGAGCGAGCTGGTATTGCGGCCGGGGGCGTTTGGGTTGGGGCGCGTGCCGGCGAGGTTGAAGCCGGCGGCGACGACGACGGCGGTGTGCGGGTTTTGCAGCACGGGCTGCGGGTTGAAGATTCATCTCAACGAGGCGGGCGAGGCGATCAACCTGACGGCGGATCCGGAGCATCCGGTGAACCTGGGGATGGCGTGTCCGAAAGGCTGGGAGGCGTTGACGCCGCTGGCGGCGAAGGATCGGGCGACGAAGCCGTTGTTGCGCAACCGGGCGACGGGGGAACTCGAGCCGGCGTCGTGGGCCGCGGCGCTGGAGGCGATGGTGAGGAATTTTCGCGGGATCCAGGAAAAACACGGACGGGCGGCGGTGTCGTTTTTGAGCACGGGCCAGATCGTGATGGAGGAGATGGCGCTGCTCGGGGCGCTGGCGAAGTTCGGGATGGGGATGCGTCATGTGGACTCGAACACGCGGCAGTGCATGGCGACATCGCATGTGGCATATAAGCAGTCGTTCGGATTCGATGCGCCGCCGTTCACGTATCAGGATTTCGAGGACAGCGATGCGCTGATCTTCATCGGGGCGAATCCGTGCATCGCGCATCCGATCATGTGGCAGCGGGTGATGCGCAACCGGCGGAATCCGGAGATCGTGGTCATCGATCCGCGGAGGACGGAGACGGCGATGGCGGCGACGCTGCATGTGGCGTCGCGGCCGAAGAGCGATCTGGTGCTGCTTTACGGACTGGCGAAGGCGCTGATCGATCGCGGGGCGGTGAAGCGGGACTTCGTGGCGGCGCACACGGAGGGTTTTGAAGAGTTCGAGGCGTTTGTGGCGGAGTTCACGCTCGAGCGGACGGCGGCGGAAACGGGCGTGACGAAGGAGACGATCGAACGGCTGGTGGAGATCGTGGCGACGAAGGAGCGGGTTTCGTTCTGGTGGACGATGGGCGTGAACCAGAGTCACGAAGCGACGCGGACGGCGCAGGCGATCATCAATCTGGCGTTGATGACGGGAAACATCGGGCGACCGGGGACGGGGGCGAATTCGATCACGGGGCAGTGCAACGCGATGGGGTCGCGGTTGTTTGGGAATGCGACGTCATTGATGGGTGGATACGATTTCGGGCAGGCGGCGCATCGCGAACACGTGGCGCGGGTTCTGGGGATCGATGCGGGCGTGATCCCGGATGCGGCGGGGCTGGCATATGATCAGATTTTGGAGGCGATCGAGCGGAGGGAGATTCGCGGGTTGTGGGTGATCGCGACGAACACGGCGCACTCGTGGATCAATCAGCGGCGGTTTGCGGAGCTGCGGGCGAACCTGGATTTCCTGGTGGTGCAGGACATGTATGCGACGACGGAGACGGCGCGGATGGCGGATTTGGTTTTGCCGGCGGCGGGGTGGGGCGAGAAGGACGGCGTGGTGATCAACAGCGAGCGGCGGCTGGGGCTGGTGAAGAAAGTGGCGCGGGCGCCGGGCGAGGCGTTGAGCGATTTCGCGATCTTCAAGCTCGTGGCGGAGGCGTGGGGTTGCGGGGAGATGTTTCGCGCGTGGAAGAGTCCGGAGGCGGTGTTTCAGATTTTGAAAGAGCTGTCGCGGGGGCAGCCGTGCGATTTTTCGGGGATTCGGGATTACGCGCACATCGAGGCGGAGGGTGGGATTCAGTGGCCGTGGCCGGAGGAAAAGGCGGAAAGGCGGAAGGGCGATGTGCGGCATCGGCGATTGTTCGAGGACGGCAGGTTTTTCACGGCGGATGGGCGGGCGCGGTTTTTCTTCGACCGGCCGCGGCCGCTGCCGGAGCAGCCGGATGCGGACTATCCGTTGTTGTTGCTGACGGGGCGGGGGTCGTCGGCGCAGTGGCACACGGGGTCGCGCACGGACAAGAGCGCGGTGCTGCGGAAGCTGGCGCCGCGGGAGTTGTATGTGGAAATCAATCCGGGGGATGCGGCGCGGTGGCGCGTGGCGGCGGGGGAGCGGGTGCGGGTGAGTTCGCGGCGGGGGAGTTGCGAGGCGCTCGCTTTTGTGACGCCGACGGTTCAAGTTGGGCAGGTCTTTCTGCCGATGCACTTCCCCGATGTGAACAAGCTGACGTTTCCGGCGTTCGATCCGCATTCGCGTCAGCCGGGCTACAAGGCCGCGGCGGTGCGGGTGGAGCGGGTGTCATGATGACGATCGAACGCATCTTCGTTTCGCCGGGGCATAATTTCTTCGGGCGGCACGGGCGGCCGGCGGGGGAGCATCCGGCGATCGAAGTGGACGAAGTGGAATGCGTGGCCGGGGCGGGGCTGCGGGGGGATCGATTTTTTGGATACAAGGAGAACTACAAAGGGCAGGTGACGCTGTTTTCGACGGAGGTGTTTGCGCGGATGTGCGTGGAGCTGGGGTTGGAGCGGGTGAGTCCGGCGGCGTTGCGGCGGAATCTGGTGGTGAGCGGGGAGGATTTGAACGCGTTGGTGGGACAAGAATTCGAGCTGCAGGGCGTGCGGCTGGCGGGGACGGAGGAGTGCCGGCCGTGTTACTGGATGGATCGATCGCTCGGGCCGGGGGCGGAGGCGTGGTTGAAAGGGCGCGGGGGATTGCGGTGCCGGATTTTGACGAACGGGTGGTTGCGGCGGGAACGGAATGCGAAAGCGGCGTAGGGCGGTGGCGAAGCTGCGCGAAGTCAGCGGTGCGGTGCTGGCGGGGGGCGAATCGCGGCGGATGGGACGCGACAAGGCGTGGCTGCGAATTGCGGGAGAGCCGCTGTGGCGGAGGCAGGTGAACGTGTTGCGGGCGGCGGGAGCGGAGCCGGTGTGGGTGGTGCGGCGGAGAGGGCAGCGGGGGTTGAGCGGGGAGATTTCGCATGTGTGGGACGCGTGGGAGAACGCTGGGCCGCTGGCGGGACTGGAGGCGGCGTTGACTGCGGCGACGGGGCGGTGGGTGGCGGTGCTGGCGGTCGACATGCCGGGAATCGATGCGGAGTGGTTTCGATGGCTGGGGCGGTTTTGTGCGCCGGGGTGTGGGGCGGTGGTGCGGCATGCGCGGGGGACGGAGCCGCTGGCGGCGATTTATCCGCGGGAGGCGTTGCCGGTGGTGTCGCGGCGATTGAAGGAAGGGCGGCGGTCGATGCAGGAGCTCGTGACGGCGCTCGCGCGCGGGCGGCGGATGCGGATGGTGCGGGTTGACGCGGCGGAGGCGGCGAACTGGCGCAATTGGAACACGCCGGAGGATCGGCGACGGGGGTGAGGGCGACGGGCAGGGTGCGGACGTTTCGAGCGAGGTGGAAGCGAGGGTGTGCGAGCCGAGCCTTGACGCGGCCGGTGGGGCCGCGAAATGGTGACCTGCTCCCGACCATGTCGGCCGGGCGAAAATCCCGATCACGCGTATGACGTTTGTTTCCCTTCTTCGTTCTTTGCACGGAATCCGCGGTGTGTTGGCGGTCGGCTCAGTGGTGGCGGCCGCGGCGCTGTCGGGATGTGCGAGCGGCGAGTATAGCTATGTGAAGACGACGGCGTATGGGGAGCGGCTGACCTTCCCGCTGGAACGCGGACAACCGCAGTGGGCGAGCAAGGACGGAATCACGATTTGGGCGGCGGGATTGCTGCCGACGGGCGACCCCGAGAAGAAGGAGGTGTTTTTCGGCTTCGGGTTCACGGATGAGAGCGGCGTGGCGCCGATCAAGGTGCGCATCGAGGATGTGTCGGACGACAAGCCGATCGTCGTGTTCGAGGACGACGCTCCCACGCTGGGGGAAGGGAACACGTGGCGGAGCGAGCCGAAGATGTTGAAGGCGGGCGATCCGAAGATCGCGTGGACCAGCTATGTGGGAGATACCTTTCGCGTGTATCGCTTTGTGATCACGAAGCCGGGTGGACGCGAAGTGGTGTTGCACCAGGCGATATCGGTGCCGGCGTGGATGAAGGCTTCGATGCGGAAGGCCTTGGGGATCGGGTAGAACGGGGCCGGGAGCAGAGCCAGGGAGAGGAGCGGGTTTTCGGGAAGGTGCGGGGGGGCATCGCGTCTCCGTGGGCGGGGTGGAAGGGGTTGAAGCGGAACTGCGCGAACGTGTGACCGTTATTTCCCTTCCCATTGCGCACCCCCCGGCTTTGCTCGACCGTCTTGTTAACGACAAAGCCCATGAAGAAAGCCCGATTGCACTTCCCCCGCATTCGCCCGATCGCCTACGAAGGCACGAAGACGACCAACGCGCTCGCCTTCCGCCACTACAACCCCGAGGAGGTCGTCGATGGCAAGACGATGGAAGAGCACATGCGCTTCTCCGTCGCCTATTGGCACACGTTCTCGAGCGACGGCCGCGACATCTTCGGCGGCGGCACGCTGCATCAGGGACGTGCGTGGGAGAAGGGGAAGGATCCGGTGTCGGTGGCGTTGACGCGTCTGGATGCCGGCTTCGAGTTTTTCCAGAAGGTGCGTTCGCCGTTCTGGTGCTTTCACGATCGCGACATCGCGCCGGAAGGGCGTTCGCTGGCGCAAACGAACAAGATCCTCGATCGCGTCGTGGCGCATGCGAAGGCGCTGCAGAAGGCGACGGGCGTGAAGCTCCTGTGGGGCACGGCGAATCTCTTCAGCAATCCGCGCTACATGTCCGGTGCCTCGACGAATCCGGATGCGCATGTGTTCGCCTACGCGGCGGCGCAGGTGAAGAAGGCGATGGACGTCACGAAGGAACTCGGTGGTGAAAACTACGTGTTCTGGGGTGGTCGCGAAGGTTACGAGACGCTGCTCAACACGAATCTGAAGCGTGAGCAGGATCACCTGGCGGCGTTCCTGCACATGGCGGTCGATTACGCGAAGCAGATCGGTTTCAAAGGCCAGTTCCTGATCGAGCCGAAGCCGAAGGAGCCGACGAAGCATCAATACGATTTCGACGTGGCGAGCGGCATCGCGTTCCTCCGCACCTACGGCCTCGAGAAGTATTTCAAGTTCAACATCGAGACGAACCACGCGACGCTCGCGGGGCACACGTTTGCGCACGAAATCGAAGTCGCGGCCTCGCAGGGGATGCTCGGCTCGATCGACGCGAATACGGGCGACCTGCTGCTCGGCTGGGATACGGACCAGTTCAACACGGACGTGAAAGAGCTCACGCTCGCGATGGTTTCGATCCTCAAGGCCGGCGGCCTGGGCTCGGGCGGTCTCAACTTCGATGCGAAGGTGCGCCGTCAGTCGATCGACTTGGAAGACCTCTTCCACGCGCACATCGGCGGCATGGACGCGTATGCGCTGGCGTTCAAGATCGCGCGCCGGATCCTCGCCGACGGCAAGTTCGAGCAGTTCGTGGCGGAGCGCTATTCGAGCTTCGACACCGGTTTCGGTGCCGATATCGAGAAGCGCAAGATCGGCTTCAAGGAGCTGAACAAGCTCGTGCTGACGAAGCTCGGCGAGCCGAAGCCGCGTTCCGGCAAGCAGGAGTATCTCGAAAACCTGCTGAACACGTATCTGCACGGCTGAGACGTGCGGAGACGTTAGGTGGATTTAGGAAGCCCGGCGGCGACGCCGGGCTTTTTTCGTCGGTGGCGAAACGCTCGAGCGTTCCGCCACGACGGCGGGCGGAAGCTTTCCGGTTGCGGGAAAGTGATGGGAATCGTTGATTTCACGGCACAAATGGCAGCGCGCGCACACTGTTTCCGGCCGTGAAAATCTCGATTCTCCAAGGTGCGTTTTTGCCGGTGCCGGCGCTGCGCGGTGGCGCGGTGGAGAAGATGTGGTTCGCGCTGGGGCCGGAGTTTGCGGCGCGCGGGCATGAGGTGACACATGTTTCGCGGCTCTGCGACGAGCTGCCGAAAAGCGAGATGATCGCGGGTGTGAAGCATGTGCGCGTGCGCGGCCACGATCGGCCGGCGAAACTGGCGCACAGTTTGTTGCTGGATCTTTTTTATACCTGGCGGGCGGCACGGAGTTTGCCGGCGGCCGACGTGGTGGTGACGAATACGTTCTGGGCGCCGATCGTGCTGCCACGGCGCTGCGGAGCGATCTACGTGGACGTGCAACGGATGCCGAAAGGGCAGATGCGACGCTATGGGCGGGCGGCGCGGTTGCGGGCGAATTCTTCCGCGGTGGTGCAGGCGATTTTGGCAGAGGCGCCGGAGACGGAGCCGCGGGTGAGGATGATTCCGAATCCTCTGCCGTTTACGAATGAGCGGCCGGTGGAGTGGGCTCGGAAGACGAACACGATCTTATATGCGGGACGGCTGCATCCGGAGAAAGGCCTCGAGCTGTTGCTCGAAGCGTGGCGGAATGTGCGGGCGTCGCGAAAACTCGACGGTTGGAAACTCGAGTTGATCGGTGCGGTGAAGAGCGCGGAAGGTGGCGGCGGCGAGGCGTGGGCGGCGGATCTGCGGCGAAAGTTTTCGGCGGCGGATGTGGCGTGGTTTCCGCCGATCTATGACGCGGCGGAGCTTTACCGGGCGTATGAGCGGGCGACGGTTTTCGTGTATCCTTCGCTGGCGGAAAAAGGAGAGACGTTTGGCGTGGCGCCGCTGGAGGCGATGGCGTGGGGTGCGGTGCCGGTGGTGTCGGATTTGGCGTGTTTTCGGGATTTCATCGAACCGGGGCTGAATGGATTCTCATTCAACCACCGCGGCGAAGGAGCGGCGCATGCGCTGACCCGGGCGCTGGAGCAGGCGGCGGAGGGCGACGTGCGGGAGATCGCGGAGCGAGCGACGCGAGTGCGCGAGACGCATTCGAATGCGAAGGTCGCGGAAGAGTTTCTGGCGGATTTCGCGACGTTGGCGAGGCGGCGGGGCTAGCGGTCGCGGCTGGTGGCCAGCAGGATCGACCGCATTATCGCCAGGCGCCGATGCTCTCGAACGATTGTTACGCGGGAGGGGCATGCACCGGTGTGGATGAGAATTTGGGATGATCCAGCGTTCGGCTACCCGCGAGGGGTGGCAAGAGGGCGAGGACGGACTATCTAGGTGAATGGATCAAGTGGGGTTGGGCCCAAAAACGTGAATCTCACCACTCGCACCACTGACGGGCAAAAGGGAGGTGGCCATCGCAACGAGCATAAGCTTCGCCCCGTTGCGTTTTATCGCTCGCCATCCCCCGCCGATCACGATGACGGCGCGATGCTGGAATATTTCTCCACTACCTAGCGATGGAGCTGGTGAACTGCTTGCTAGGCGTATCTTCCCTGCGCCGTTTGCGATTTACTTCCCCTGTGTGCGGGCAATGTCGAGGCACAACAGTTAGGCGTTCTATTCATAACGCCACGCTGGCCGGTCCCGATCGTCCGCGGGCACTTCGACGAGAGCAGCGCCTGATGATGTCGAGATCTCGATGACGTAATAATCATGCCGGCCCGGATCTGAGATCCGATAAATCACATCTTTGATCTCAAGAGCACTGCTGGCGGGAAGCTTTTCGACTGACGCCTGTCCCGCCAATGCTCCATCTTTTGTTAGATGCAATCTTCCGCCTGCGTCTCGAACCAGGCTATACGGCTCCGTCAGCACCGCTTTTCGGCCGACGTTCGCACGCAGTTCGGGACGATCATGAGCCACGTGCGCAACCCAGCACCCCGGCAGCAGCGCGACGAAAAGGAATACTAGACTCAAGCGAAGCACGTCGTTCATGGCTAACGTCAAAGATCAGAGGACATGAGGTGGTCGGGCGTAGTAGCGCGAGGCAAGATCCGCCCGACCACCATTATGATCACGAACACGTGCAAGAA